>JAESFZ010000070.1_pt1 | contig 323872 bp, 330 predicted proteins | sample 9269561 | NCBI WGS metagenome assembly JAESFZ01 (sample SAMN14515552, study PRJNA621657) | algae metagenome | isolation source: Tildeniella nuda ZEHNDER 1965/U140 and co-occurring heterotrophs from wet... | place: Switzerland: Stansstaad, Zurih | collected 1965-01-01 | reverse complement strand
CTCCGCCGTCGGGCCGATCGCATCGGCCAGTTCCGAGACGACCGGCGTGTTGTTGATCATCGAATAGCCGAGGTCGCCGCGCAGCACCCGGCTCATGTAGAGCAGGAACTGGATCACCAGCGGACGGTCGAGCCCGAGATCCCGCCGGATCTGCTCGACCACCTCCGGCGTCGCCTGCGGACCGCCGATCACCTGCGCCACGTCGCCAGGAACAAGCTGAAGCAGCAGAAAACCCAGAAGCAGCACGCCAAACAATACCGGCACAGACAATATCGCGCGGCGAACGAGGTGGGCGCCCACGTCGGCTCCATCATCAAGAGAGGTGCATGCCGGGCTTCACGCCAGCCTCAGCAGTCTCGATTTGCACCGCTGCGAACCAATTGCCGATACCCTTCCCGGATGACGATCGGCCGGTTTCCATGCCGCAGAGGATCGGTGCAGGTGCGTGGTCCGACTGGAGGGGCGCTTTCCGGGTCGTGAGCAGACAGCGAAAGCCGGGCCAGCGACAAACTTTTCGCTCATCCCGATTTCCGATGCGGCGATGTCGGACAGTGTCGGCGCGCAACTGGCTACCGGCGACGGAACTCCTGATCATTCTGCCCAGGAAGCGGCCGCGAATGATCTCGTGCACCCGTTCGTCATTCAACCCGGGCGACAAGAACATCGCCTCGAAAGCAACAGGTGATACGACGGTATGGCGGTCCCGAAGGGATTCGAACCCCTGACCTTCGGTTTAGGAAACCGCTGCTCTATCCTGCTGAGCTACGGGACCGGCGCGCTCTCTATCTCACGGCGGCAGGGCCCGCCGCAAGCGCGTCAGCCACCGAACAGCGAGGCCCGCTTGGCCGGCCCGGACTGCTCGGGACCGGGATCATCCGGTGCGCGCGCGATCGGAAATACCGTCTCGGTCGGCACGGGGCGCGGCCTCGCAGCGGGGGGCGGTTCGGATTCGGGGGCGGGCACCGGCGTCGGCGCCAGGACCACCGGCGACGGAGCAACAGGTGTCGGCAGTTCGACGACATTGGCTGCCAACGGCGCGGCAGGCGTCTCGGGGGCGGGAGCCGGGGCGACAGGCTCGGCCACGATCTCGATGAGCGGCGCCGGCTGGGGCGCCTCGTGGGCATCCGCCAGCACGTCGTCCACCTGAAGCAGCGGCCCACCGATCTCGGCCACCGGCACCTTCCATTCGAACGCGTCGAGCCGACCCGACAGGAGCGAGGCGGGGAGCCAGACATCGCTGACCTGGCCATCGGCGGTCCAGACCGGATCGCGTGCGGCGCGCAGCGCGCGGGCCATCCACTCACGTGCGCGCCCGTGATCGCCGTTCTCCTTGGCGACCAGTTCGGCCATCAGCAGGCAGGCGCGCTGCGTCGGCGTTGCGGAGGTGAGTTCGCCCAGCGCATTGCGGGCAGCAGCGAAATCGCCGGCATCGATGGCCGCGCGGGCGACCGCCATCAGGCCTTCGGGATGCGAGGGCGTCAGGCGCGCGAGATATTGCACGCGCTTCAGGGCGTCGAGCCGGGAATCGCCGCTTCGCGCATGAGCATAGGCCTCGGCGAGGTCGGGATGCGGGGCGATCTTCCACGTCGCCTCGATGACTTTGGAGGCTTTGCGCGTATCGCCGTCGGCCGCGAGCAGTCGCCCGGCAATGGCCGCGGCCGGCACGAGCGGGGCGGCAAGCCCGTGGGCCTCCATGGCAAGGCTTCTGGCCGCCGCCGGATCGCGGTCCTCCGCCTGCACCGCCTTCGCCGTGAGCAGCACGGCCTTGAGCCGCTTCGCCTGCTCCTTGTCGATGACGCGGGCGGCATATTGCCGCTCGATGCTGGTGAGCGCGCCGTCCCAGTCGCCGGCACCGGTCTGGTGCTCGAGCACGGCCTGGCTCGCCCAGGCGGCCGTCTGCGAGGCCTTGGCCGCCTCCTCGGCGATGGCGCGGGCGGCCACGGGATCGGCCCGGCGCTGCGCCTCCACGTAGAGCCCGCGCAGGCCGAGAACGCGCGTCTCCGGCTTCGCCGCCATAGCGCGGAAGGCCTGTTCGGCCCCACCGCGGTCGCCCGCAAGCTGTGCGGCCTGCGCGCGCAGCAGCAAGGTGAGTGGCGCGTCGGGAGCCAGCCGCTCGGCATCCGCGGCATGGCGCTCGGCCGCGCGCCGGTCGCCCGCGCCGATGGCGACGATGCCGCGCTCGATTGCTTCCTGCCCGCGCTGCCCCCGGCGGCGGCGCAGAATGCGTCCGGCAATGGTGGGGCTCGCGATCAGCCATTTGACGAAACCGATGGCCATCATCACGACCACCGCGCCGACCACCAGCGCGATGACGCCGGTCAGCACTTCGAGCTCGATATGGCGGCCGAGCCAGCGCACCGTCACGGTGCCCGGCTGGTCGGCTATCCAGGCCGCGCCGAAGGCGAGCGCGGCGACGAGGGCAAGGAACAGGACAACGCGAACCATCGGGAACTCCTCACCCGCCCGTCAGCGACTGCACGGCGTCGCCAGCGAGCCGCCTGAGCGCCTCGTCGGCGGCATGGCGGTCGCGGGCCTCCGCCGCCCAGCTCGCGCCGATGGCGCGGACCGGTTCCGGCAGCCTGTCGAAATCCGCAAGCCCGCCGGCGAGATCGCCGCGGCCGAGCTTGGCCTCGATCCGCGAGACGACGGTGGGCACGTCGTCGCCCGCCGCTTCGCCGATGGGACGGACGCGCACAAGGTTCTGCGCACCCGCGGCAAGCCGGTCGAGGATGCCGCCTGCGCTGCCGGCGGCCGGCGCTGCCTTGACCAGCGAGGGCGCAAGGGCCGCGAAGCGCTGGGCGATCTGTCCCTGCGTCGCCAGCCCGCGCTCTGCGGCGGCGGAAAGCGGGCGCGCTGCCTCGGCGGGCAGGCCGAGGGCGAGCGCCGTGCGCAGTTCCAGCGCGAAGGGGCCGCCGCGCTCGGCCGCCGCGCGCAGGGTGCCGATGGCGACGACCAGCGCCGCGCGCTGGCCGATATCCGAGGCTCGCGTGCGGTTCGCATCGAGCGCCGCGATGCGGGTTTCGGCAGTCTTGCCGGCGGCGGCCGTGGTCTCGACCTCGCGGCGGAGCGCGGCGAGGGCCGTTTCAAGGCCGGTGATGCGATCCGCCTGCGGCGCGGTGGCCGCGCGGAGCCGCGCCTCCACGGCACCGAGATCGACGGCCGGGGCCGACGGCACCTGTGGTGTTGCCGCGGAAGCCGTGGCGGCCAGATTTCGCTGGGCGGCGGCGATGGCCTCGACGGCGACCTTCAGCGCCTCGATCTCGCGATTGACCGCCGTCGTGTCCACGGCCGGCGCGGAACCGGGCGACGCGGCAGGGGCAGCCTCTGGCGCCGGACGTTGCTCGAGTGCGGCGATGCGCGTCTCCAGCCCCGCGCGCGCGGCGTCGAGCGCCTCCAGGCGGCCGGTCACGGGCGCAAGATCAACCGAGGCCCCAGCAACAGATGGCGCAGGGGCGGGACGGGCCGAAACTTCCTTCAGAATGCGGTTGAGCTCATCCGTCCGTGCTTCCAGCGCCTGGACCCGGTCGCGGTTCTGGCCGGGCAGAAGCCCGCCGACCTGAGCTGCAACGCCGAGGCCACCGGTGAGCAGCGCGCCGATGAGGCCCGCGGCCGCGAGCCGGCCGAAGCCGGGACCCTGCGCCGGCGGCAGAGCCATTGAAGGCAGCAACTCTTCAGCAAATGCCTCGGCCATCGTCCGGGGCGGTGGCTCGCGGAACGTGCCGTCCGGCTCCGCGGCAGGCGGCTCGACAAGCGGCAAGGGCGGCTCGACGCCCGGCGAAACGGTCGCGGCATCAGCGGCGGGGGCTTCCGTCGCGGCCTCGGGCGGCGTGTCGGAAGCGGCCGCAAGGCTATCCGCCGGGCCGGCCGTGTCCGGCGCGGGAGTGGTCTCGGCCGTCGTCGGCTCCTGCGCCACCTCGCTCGCCTCCAGCGTGATGGTCGGGGCCTTGCCGCGACGCTTCGGCTTCCCGTCGTCGGTCGGGCGGTCGTCTGTCGCCATCCGTCGTCTCCCGTGAGCCCCGGCGATGATCTAGCCCGCGGCGCGCATCCGCCGCAACCCGACTATCCCGCAAGCAGGGCGAGGAGAGCCTCTTCGTCCGGCCTTGCCGCGACGGCGATCGACGGCCAGCCGGCATCCCTGAGCGGCGCGGCCACGGCCTCCGAAAGGCAGCCGTGCATGAGGCCGGCGGCGGCAGGGCCGATCAGGCGCAGGAAGCCGGAACTGGCATTGGGTGAATAATGCAGCGCGGCGTCGAGGCGTTTCGCCGCAAGGGCCTCGCCGATGGCAGGCGGCGGCAGGGGTTCGGACACCATCCGGTAGACGACCGGGGCAACGAGCTTGAGGCCGCTGGCGGCAAGCGCCGCGCCGAGATCCCCCGCGCGCGTCTCGCCGCCGGGGCTGAGCACCATCGCGCCCGCTTGAAGCCCGGCATCGGCGATCAGCCGCGCGAGCGCATGGACGTCGCCGGCCGCCGAACGGACATCGCGGAAACCGGCGAGGCGCAGCGCCTCGGCTGTGCGATCGCCGACTGCGAAGGCCGGGCAGTCGCGCATCGCGCCGGCCGCCGCTTCGGAAAGAAAGGACACTGTCCGCGGGCTGGTCACGGCCAGCGCGGCTGCATCGCCCGGGATTTCCGCGACGACGCGCTCGGCATGGAACAGCGGCACGACGAGCGGTGCGTGGCCGAGCGCGACAAGCCTCGCCGCGGTCGCGTCCGCCTCCGGCAGCGGCCGGGTGACGAGGACCCGCATCAGGCGGCCTTGAAGAATCCGGGGCCGGCGCGGCCCTTCAGCTCGGCAGCGGCGTCCTCGCCGAGCGCCGCAGCGTCAGCCACGGCGCCTTCGCGCCGGGCGACATGGCTCTCGCTGCCATCCGGCCGCAGGATTTCGCCGGCAAAGGAGATGCGGTCCGCCTTGATCGTGGCGAGCCCTGCAATGGGCGTGCGGCAGGAGCCGTCGAGCACGGCGAGGAAGGCGCGTTCGGCGATGAGCGCGGTCTCGGTCGGCGCATCGTTGAGCGGTGTCACCAGTTCGCGCATGCGGGTATCGACGAGCCGCGTCTCGATGGCGATGGCACCCTGCCCCACTGCCGGCAGGAAACGCTCGACCGGAATGATCTCGGTGACGTGGGAGGCGAGCGCCAGCCGCCTGAGGCCCGCCATGGCGAGCAGCGTGCCGGCGACGGTCCCGTTGTTCACTTTTTCGAGCCGTGTCGGCACGTTGCCGCGAAATACCACGACCTTCAGGTCCGGGCGCTCACGCAGGATCTGGGCCTGGCGGCGCAGGGAAGCCGAGCCGACCACCGCGCCCTCCGGCAGTTCCGCGATCGTCATGGCCTTGTGGCCGATGAAGCCGTCGCGCACGTCCTCGCGCTTGGGAAAGGCGACGAGCCCGAGCCCGTCCGGCAGGACGGTCGGCATGTCCTTGGAGGAATGGACGGCAAGGTCGATGCGCCCCTCGGCGAGCGCTTCCTCGATTTCCTTCGTGAACAGCCCCTTGCCGCCGGCCTCCGACAGTGGCCGGTCGAGGATGGCGTCGCCGCTGGTCTTGATGATCTCGACCGCTATGTCCTCCTCGTCGACGCCATGCGCGCGCGACAGCATGGCGCGCACCTGGTTCGCCTGGGCGAGGGCGAGGGCGGAGCCGCGGGTACCGATGCGGAGGAAGGGCGATTGCGCCATGGCAAGGTCCGGTGATACGCGAAGCGCGCGATCATAGCGATGGAACGGGTTACCGGAAGCCCCGTGTCGCGCCATGTCTTTTGACGCAGCGGCTGCATCGATTTGCGCCGGCTGCCTTCCGCCGGACAGGGACTTCATGCTGGTTCTGGGTATCGAAACGACCTGCGATGAGACTGCTGCCGCCGTGGTGCGCGTCGACGCGGCCGGCCATGGCGAGATCCTGTCCAATGTCGTGCGCGCCCAACTCGACGAGCATGCGCCCTATGGCGGCGTCGTGCCAGAGATCGCCGCGCGTGCTCATGTCGAGGTGACCGACCTCGTCACCGCGCAGGCGCTGCGCGAGGCGGATGTCGCGATGGCCGACATCGACGCGGTCGCAGCCGCAGCCGGGCCCGGGCTGATCGGCGGCGTGCTGGTCGGCCTCACCACGGCCAAGGCCATGGCGCTGGTCGCCGGCAAGCCGCTGGTGGCGGTGAACCATCTCGAGGCCCATGCCCTGACTGCCAGGCTGACCGACCGGGTGGCCTTTCCCTATCTGCTGCTGCTCGCCTCCGGCGGCCATACCCAGCTTCTCGCCGTCAAGGGCGTCGGCGACTATGCCAAGCTCGGCACCACCATCGACGACGCGATCGGCGAGGCCTTCGACAAGGTCGCCAAGCTCCTTAGCCTTGGTTATCCCGGCGGCCCGCAGGTGGAAATGCGCGCGATGAGCGGCGATCCCGCGCGATTCGCCCTGCCCCGGCCGCTGATGGGGCGACCCGAGCCGGATTTCTCGCTCTCGGGCCTCAAGACGGCCGTCAGGCTGGAGGTCGAGCGGCTGATGGACCGGCAAAACGAGGTGACCGGGCAGGATGTCGCCGACATCTGCGCCTCGTTCCAGATGGCGGTGGCCGACATGGTCGCCGACCGCGCGAAGGTGGCGATCCGCCGCTTCCGCGAGGCGCATGGCGAGCCGACCGCGCTGGTGGTGGCCGGCGGCGTCGGCGCCAACCAGACGCTGAAGGCCGTGCTGCAACGGGCGGCCGACGCCGCCGGCCTGCCGCTGGTCGTGCCGCCGCCGAAGCTCTGCACCGACAATGGCGCCATGATCGCCTGGGCCGGCGCGGAGCGGCTGCGGCTCGGCATGACCGATGCCTTCGACATTGCGCCCCGCGCCCGCTGGCCCCTCGACGCGGGGGCGGCTAGCTTCGGCTCGGGGCGCTTGGGGGCCAAGGCGTGACAATGGATGGCATGACCGGAGCCAAGGCATGACAGTGCAGGACGGACCGGCGGTCGCGGTGCTGGGCGCTGGCGCCTTCGGCACGGCGCTGGCCAATGCCGCGGGCCGCGCCGGCCGGCGGACGCTGATCTGGGCGCGCGACGCTTCGGCGGTCGCGGCGATCAACGGCAAGCGCAGCAACGAGGCCCGCCTGCCCGGTGCGCACATCCACGACCTCGTCACGGCCACGGCCGCGGTGGAGGAAGCGGCCCGCGCCGACATGATCCTGCTGGTGGTACCGGCTCAGGCGCTGCGCGGCGTCGCCGCGGCCGTCGCGCCGTTCCTGCGGGCGGGGACGCCGCTGGTCATCTGCGCCAAGGGCATCGAGCGCGGCACCGGCCGCTTCATGTCGGAGGTCGTCGCCGAGGTGGCGCCAGCGGCCGCGCCGGCCGTGCTGTCCGGTCCCGGATTCGCCGCCGACATCGAAAAGGGCCTGCCGACTGCGCTGACCGTCGCTGCCGAGGACGAGACGGTGGCGAAATCCATCGCCGACCGGCTGGGTTCCTCGACCCTGCGGCTCTACCACACCAGCGACCTGCGCGGCGTCGAGATCGGCGGCGCGACCAAGAACGTGCTGGCGATCGCGGCCGGAGTGGTTTCGGGCCGCCTGCTCGGCGCGAGCGCCGTGGCCGCCCTGACGGCGCGGGGTTTTGCCGAACTGACGCGGTTCGGGCGGCATTTTGGCGCGAGACCCGAGACGCTGATGGGCCTGTCCGGCCTCGGTGATCTGATCCTGTCATGCTCCAGCCTTCAGTCGCGCAACTTCGCGCTCGGCCATGCTCTGGGCCAGGGCAAGGGCCTCGATCTCGTTTCGGGTAAGGGGGCGCTTGCCGAAGGCGCGCTGACAGCCGAAATACTGGTGGAGAAGGCTAGGGACGCCGGCATCGACATGCCCATCGCCGAGGCGGTGGATGCGGTGCTGGGCGGCATGATCGACGTGGATCAGGCGATCGCCCAGCTCATGGCGCGGCCGCAGAAGGCGGAATAGGGCTGGAGGAACGACATGACGAATTTCTTCGACAAGCTGGCGCGCGGCGTCGAGGCCGCCACCAAGGCGATGGGCTCCGATCTCGTCGCCGAGACACATCCCTTCGACCTGACCCATTCGGTGGTCTTCCCCGTCGCCAAGCTGATGAAGCGGCGCACGGGCGGCGAGCCCATCGTGGTGATCGAGCTTTCCGACGGCAAGACGACGATGACGCTGGCGGAGTTCGACCGCTTCGTCACCGAGCTCGACGCCTTCCGCAAGCTGATCCCGACCGCCGGCAACGCGCCCAAGATCGAGGGCCAGTGAATGGCGCATTGGCTCTATAAGTCCGAGCCGTTCAAATGGTCCTGGGACGCGCAGGTCGAGGCCGGCGCAAAAGGCACGTTCTGGGACGGGGTTCGGAACCACGCGGCGAAGCTGAATCTCATCAAGATGAAGCTCGGCGATCGCGGCTTCTTCTACCATTCCAACGAGGGCAAGGAGATCGTCGGCATCGTCGAGGTCATCCGGGAGGCCTATCCCGACCCGACGGCCGAGGCCGGCGAGCCCTGGGTGGTCGTGGAGATCAAGGCGGTGACGCCGCTGAAGACCCCCGTCACCCTCGAAGCGGTGAAGAAAGAGCCGAAGCTCGCCAACATGGCGCTGCTGAAGCTTTCGCGCCTGTCGGTCCAGCCGGTCACCGACGAGGAATGGGACATCGTCTGCAGGATGGGCGGGCTCGACCCGAAGAAGGCCTGACCCGGACCTGCGCCGCGCGCCGGGCACGGCTTCCTTCGGCAGGGTTCGCAAGCCGGGCCGGGCGCATTACAGTCGCGGCGAAACACCGTTTCGCGAAAGCCTGACCATGACCGAGACCCAGCCCGCCAATCGCGGCCCGCTCGCCGGCATCCGCATCCTGGACCTGACCGCCGTCATTCTCGGCCCCTATGCGACCATGCTGCTCGGCGACATGGGCGCGGAGGTGATCAAGGTCGAGAGCCCCGGACAGGGCGGCGGCGACATTATGCGCTGGGCCGGCGCACACCCGGAAGCGGCGGGCCCCGGCATGGGTCCGCTCTACATGATGTTCAACAAGAACAAGAAGTCCGTCGCCTTCGACCTGAAGCGCCGCGAGGATCAGGACGCCTGCATCGAACTGGCGCGCACCTGCGACATCGTCTGCTCCAACATGCGCATGGATACCGCCGCGCGGCTGCGCATGGACTATGCCAGCATGGCGGCGGCGATCCCGAACCTCATCTACGTCCATGCCGCCGGTTTCGGCGCTGACGGGCCCTATGCCGGCCGTCCCGCCTATGACGACCTCATCCAGGGCATTTCGGGCGGCGCCGACATCCTGCCGCGCGTCGACGGCAACGATGCGCCGCGCTACCTGCCGACGCTCGCCGCCGACAAGACGGTCGGCCTGTTCATGGTTCAGGCGGTGCTCGCCGCCCTGTTCCACAAACAGCGCACCGGCGAGGGCCAGTTCGTCGAGGTGCCGATGTTCGAGTGCTACACGCATTACGTGATGCACGAGAACCTCTACGGCCACGTCTTCGATCCGCCTCCGCCGGGCACCGGCTTCGGCTACGGCCGCATCCACAACCCCGACCGTCGCCCCTACAAGTCGAAGGACGGCTGGATCGGCATCCTGCCATATACCGACCGCAACTGGGCCGACTTCTTCGTGCTGGCGGGCCGGCCGGAGCTGAACACCGACCCGAAATTCGCGACCTATCAGGCGCGCATGGTGAACATCAAGGAGCTCTATTCCATGATGGACGCCATGGTCTCGACCCGCGGCAACGACGACTGGTCGAAGGTGCTGACCGAGAAGAACATCCCCTTCTCGCCGATCAACCGCTTCGGCGACCTGATGGAGGACCCGCACCTGAAGGCGGTCGGCTTCTTCCGCAAACACGAACATCCCGACGGCTATGCCTGGGTCGACATGAAGCACCCGGTCAATTACGCCGCGAGCCCCGCCTCGCTGCGCACGGCGCCTCCGAAGCTCGGTCAGGACACGGAAGAGGTTCTGCGGGAGGCAGGTGTGAGCCTGCCGAAGGCGGCCGAGTAGGCAGACGATGGGACGGATCGCTGCATTCGTCCTCATCGTCGGCGCGGTCATCGCGGCCTATGCCGGTTGGGTCTATATGACCCGCATGGCCTCGACGCCTGCCGCCGTCACGTCAGTTGCGCCGCAAGGAGCCGCGGCCCAGTCATTGCGCATCATCGAGGCCGAGGGCGCCCCGGCCTCCTGCGCCGCCGGCGAAATCATCATCAGTGCCATCTGCTATTCGGGGCCGGGATCGAGCATTTCGGCCAGCGGTCCGGCGCTGCGCGAAGGCGAGGGCGGCGCGATGACCGCCATCTGCCTCACGGGCGGACGGAAGCTGCGGCTCACGTGCATGGTGCGGCGATAAGCACGGGCCACGGCGCGGCCGGGCATGGTCGCCGGGTGCAGGCCCGACCGGTCAGATCGCCCGATACACTTCCCGCTCGAACGCCTTGAACAGCTTAACCGATCTCGGGTCGTAGAAGGGCACGATCTGAGTCAGGAACACCGCCGCGATCCCCCTTACCGGGTCGATCCAGTAATAGGTGTTGGCGAAACCGCCCCAGAACAGGGAACCCGGAGAGCGCCCCTCCGCGCTCTGCTCGCGATTGATCTCGAAAGCCAGCGACCATCCCGTCGAGATGCCGGGGAAGAAGTCGACGCTTCTCAGCCCCATCGGCGACATCAGCCCCATGGCCGGGATCGACAGGTTCGGGATCTGGTCGGTGGAGAGGGCGACGATACTCTCCGGCTTCAGGATACGCGCGCCGTTCAGCTCGCCGCCGTTGAGGATCATGCGCACGAAGGTCAGGTAATCAGGCGCGGTGGAATACATGCCGCCACCGCCCGATTCGAATTCCGGTTCCTGCACCACGACCATCTCGGTCGGTACGTAGGTTCCGTCCTCCTTGACGCCATGGACCGCGGCGCGGCGGGCCTGCTGCGGGAGCCCGAGGCGGAACATCGTGTCGGTCATGCCGAGGGGGCCGAAGATGCGCTCGGCAAAGACCTCCCCGAGCCGCCTGCCGGTCACGGCCTCGACGATCTGGCCAGCCCAGTCGGTGGATATGCCGTAGATGAAGGCCTCGCCCGGTTCGGCGATGAGCGGCGCGGCGAGCGAGGCCTTGAGGCCGGTATTGGTCGCCGGCAGGCCGGTCGCCTTCATATATTTGCGGATGGCCGAGGACGCGAAGTCGTAGCAATAACCGGAGGTGTGGGTGAGCAGATGGCGGACCGTCACCGGCGCTTTCGGCGCGCGGGTCAGTGGTTTTCCCTCGGCGTCGAAGTCGTAGAGCACCTGTGCCTTGCCGATCTCCGGGCAGTAGCGTCCGGCCGGGGCATCGAGATCGATCCTCCCTTCCTCGACGAGTTGCATCAGCGCGACCGTCGTCACCGCCTTGGTCATCGAGGCGACCCATGTGACCGTGTCCGGCGTCATCGGATCGGGGGCTGCAAGGTTCCGCCTGCCGAAGGCGCCCTCATAGACCGTGCCCTTGATGTCGCCGACCATGGCGATCACGCCCGGCACCTCGCCGGCCTCCGTCGAGCGAGCGAGGATGTCGTCGAGCGCTGCCTTCATGGGATGCATCCGGTCATTGGCGGGGCCGGCACCTTGGGTGGCGGCCGGCAGCGGGTCAATTCGGCCGAAGCGCCAGAGGCCGCCTTCGCCCAAGGTCGGGCGACCAAAGTGTGACGCCGCCTCTCTTGAGCCGGCGCGCCGCCGCGACGTAAAGTCCGCGCGACAGAGGAGGCGGCCGGATAACGGGTCGCCCCATGGGGAAACGGCCCGTTGCCGCCGCCGGACGGATGGCAACCCATCGAGAGGGACAGCCATGTCGTCGGAAAAGCTCTATCCCGTCAGCGCCGAATGGGCGTCGCGGGCCTATGTCGACGAGACCAAGTACAGGGCCATGTACGAGGCTTCGGTGAAATCGCCGGACGCATTCTGGGGCGAGCACGGCAAGCGCATCGACTGGATGAAGCCCTTCACCAGGGTGAAGAACACCTCCTTTGCGCCGGACAATGTCTCGATCAAGTGGTTCGAGGACGGCACCACCAACGTTTCCTACAACTGCGTCGACCGGCATCTGGCGAAGCGCGGCGATCAGGTGGCGATCATCTGGGAGGGCGACGACCCGAAGGACGACGCGAAGATCACCTACCGCCAGCTCCATGCCCAGGTCATGAAATGGGCCAACGTCCTGAAGGGCCAGGGCGTGAAGAAGGGCGACCGGGTCACGATCTACCTGCCGATGATCCCGGAGGCCGCCTATGCCATGCTCGCCTGCGCGCGGGTCGGCGCGGTCCATTCCATCGTCTTCGGCGGCTTCTCGCCCGACAGCCTCGGCGGACGCATCGAGGACGCCTCGACCTCCGTCGTCATCACCGCCGACGAGGGCCTGCGCGGTGGCCGCAAGGTGCCGCTCAAGGTCAATGTCGATGCTGCCGTCGAGAAGGCGCCCGGCGTCGTCAAGAGCGTCATCGTGGTGAAGCGCACCGGCTCGCCCGTCGCGATGAAGGACGGCCGCGACCACTATTACGACGATCTCGCCGCTGATGCGCCGGACGAGTGCGCGCCGGAGGAGATGAACGCCGAAGATCCGCTGTTCATTCTCTACACGTCCGGCTCGACCGGCAAGCCGAAGGGCGTGCTGCACACGACCGGCGGCTATCTCGTCTATGCCTCGATGACCCACCAGTACGTCTTCGACTACAAGGACGGCGACATCTACTGGTGCACGGCCGATGTCGGCTGGGTCACCGGCCACAGCTACATCGTCTACGGTCCGCTCGCCAACGGCGCGACGACGCTGATGTTCGAAGGCATCCCGACCTGGCCGTCGATCTCGCGCTTCTGGGAGGTGGTCGACAAGCACAAGGTCAACACCTTCTATACCGCGCCGACCGCTATCCGCTCGCTGATGGGCGCCGGCGAGGAGCCGGTGAAGAAGACCTCGCGCGCCTCGCTGCGCCTGCTCGGATCGGTTGGCGAGCCGATCAATCCGGAAGCGTGGGAATGGTATCACCGCGTCGTCGGCGATCACCGCTGCCCCATCGTCGACACCTGGTGGCAGACGGAAACGGGGGGCATTCTCATCACGCCGCTGCCGGGCGCTATCGCCCAGAAGCCGGGCTCCGCCACCAAGCCGTTCTTCGGCATCAAACCCGAGATCGTCGATGCCGACGGCAAGGTTCTGGAAGGGGCGGCCGAGGGCAATCTGGTGATCGCCGATTCGTGGCCGGGCCAGATGCGCACCGTGTTCGGCGACCACGAGCGCTTCGTGCAGACCTATTTCTCGACCTACAAGAACAAGTATTTCACTGGCGACGGCTGCCGGCGCGACGCCGACGGCTATTACTGGATCACCGGCCGCGTCGACGACGTGATCAACGTCTCCGGCCACCGCATGGGCACGGCGGAGGTCGAATCCGCCCTCGTCGCCCATCCGAAGGTCTCGGAGGCCGCGGTCGTCGGCTATCCCCACGACATCAAGGGGCAGGGCATCTATGCCTATGTGACGCTGATGGCCGGCGAGGACCCGACCGAGGACCTGCGCAAGGAACTGGTCGGCTGGGTGCGCAAGGAGATCGGCCCGATCGCCTCGCCGGACCTGGTCCAATTCGCGCCCGGCCTGCCGAAGACGCGCTCCGGCAAGATCATGCGCCGCATCCTGCGCAAGATCGCCGAAGACGAGTTCGGCGCGCTGGGCGACACGTCGACTTTGGCCGACCCGGCCGTGGTCGACGACCTGATCAGCAACCGGCAGAATCGCAAGAGCGCCTGATGATGAGCGCCGGGCGGCATCTGACGCTCGGCGCCATCCTGCTCGCGGCCGGCGCGTCCCCGGCCCTCGCCTGCAACCCCGACCGCGCCGAGGCCGTCGCGGGCCTGCGCGCGGACACCCCCCTTGTGCTTGCCGCCCCTGACGGCCGGCGCTTCCGGCTGCTCGCGCTGGCGGGCGATGCGACAATCCCGGCCGACCATATCGTGCGTATCGCGCCGCTTGGCGGCCTCGATCGCCACGAGCGCCTGCCCGTCATCGCTCTCGGCGCGGATGGGCCGGTGGAGAGCGTCCTACTGCGCGAAGGCCGGGCCCGCCTCTCACCCGCCCGGACCATCCCGCGCGATTGTTGGAAGGCGATGGAGGCGGCGGAGACCGCGGCCGTTGTGGCAAGACGCGGCATCTGGGCAGAACCGGACGCGGTGCTCGATGCCGGCGATGTCGACGCCCTGAAACGGTTCGATGGCCGATTCGCGGTCGTTTCCGGCCGCGTCAGGAGCGTCAGGACCGTCCGCCGCATCACCTATGTCAATTTCGGCGCCTTCGGGTCGGGTGCGCTGACAGTAACCATAGCCGAGCGTGACATGCCCGCCTTTCGGGAATTCGGGCTTGAACCTGCCGCAATCCGTGGGCACATGCTGCGCGTGCGTGGGGTCGTGACGATCCGACGCGGCCCCTTCATCGCGGCGGCGATGCCGGAGCAGATCACCATCGCGGAGGCGCCGACACGCGGCGCAAGGTAGCTCAGGACCGTGATTCGGTTCGCCAGAGCGCAGAGTGCGTTTTGCCGATCGGCCATGCCGGCCGCGATGGCGCTTGCCTTGATTCTGTCCGGCTGTGCGACTTCGCCCGAGGTCCCCGTTCCCGTGCCGGAGCCCGCGCCGACCGAGTCGCGCCTGCCGCCGCTGACCTCGCGCGACCATTCGCGCATCCTCGCGGCCTTCGGCGGCGAATACAGCGCCCCGGCCGTCGAGCGGCTCGCCAGCGAGATATTCGAGAAGCTCGGCGCCGCCTCCGACCGGCCGGACCAGCGCTACCGGCTGACCGTCCTCAATTCGCCGACGATCAACGCCTTCGCGCTGCCGTCCGGCCATCTCTACGTCACCCGCGGCATGCTGGCGTTGATCAACGATGTCAGCGAGTTCGCGGCCGTACTCGGTCACGAGATGGGTCATGTCTCGGCCCGCCATGCGAGCCAGCGCGAGGATCAGGTGCGCACCAGCGAGCTGGTCGCGGTGATGCGCGCGCGCCTCCTGAATGACCTTGCCGGCGCGGAACAGCGGCGCGAGGCCGCCCGCGTGTCGCTCGCGGGGTTCTCGCGCAGCCAGGAACTGGAGGCCGACGCCATCGGCGTCGCGCTCATCGCCCGGGCCGGCTTCGACCCCTATGGCGCGTCGCGCTTCCTGCAGACCATGGACCGCAATGCGGCCCTCCGCACGCCGACGCAGGCCGCCGGCGGCGGCCCGGACTTCCTCGCCTCCCACCCCTCGACGCCCGAGCGCGTGCGGCAGGCCGTGCTCACCGCCCGCCAGCACATCGCGCCGGACGGCCGCCCGCGCGACCGCGAGCGCTACGTGCGCGCCATCGAGGGCCTGACCTTCGGCGAGGACCCGCGGCAGGGCGTGGTGCGCGGCCGCACCTTCATCCACCCGCGCCTCGGCTTCACCGTCACCGCGCCGGAAGGCTTCACGCTGGAGAATTCGCGCTCCGCCGTCACCGGCCTCGGCCCCAACGACATGGCCGTGCGCCTCGACGTGGTGCGGGTGCCCTCCAACCAGCCGCTGACCGCCTATCTGACGTCCGGCTGGATCGACGGCCTGTCGGAAACGACGGTCGAGCAAGTCACGGTCAACGGCTTCCAGGGCGCGACCGCGGTGGCGCGCGGCAATGACTGGTCGTTCCGCATCTTCGTCGTGCGCTTCGGCAGCGAGGTCTACCGGATCATCTACGCCGCCCGCGACCTCAACGGCGAGGTGGACGCCACCTTCCGCGCCTCGATGGAGAGCTTCCGCCGTCTCACCGCCGCGGAAGCGGCGGTCAAGCCCCACCGCATCCGCCTGATCCGCTCCGGCGAGGGCGATTCGGTGGACACCTTCGCCCGTCGCATGCAGGTCCAGGACCGCCCGGCAGATCGCTTCCGGGTGCTGAACGGCCTCGGCGACGGCGAACAGCCGCGCGGCGGCGAGCTGGTCAAGATCATCAGCGAATAGCGCTGCCATACAAGTTGCGCTTGCGCCGGGCCGCCCCTTGGCCTTTCCTCTCCGACCTGCATGAGGAAACACCAGGGGCATCCGACAATGACACTCAAGACCTTCGACCTGACCGGCCGCCGCGCGCTCGTCACCGGCTCGGGCGGCGGCATCGGCCTCGCCTATGCCGAGGGTCTTGCCGGGGCCGGCGCAGAGGTGGTCCTCAACGGCCGCGACCGGGCCAAGCTCGAAGCGGCCGAGAAGGCGCTTGCCGCGAAGGGCTTCAAGGTCGCGACCAGCGTCTTCGACGTCACCGATCCGGCGGCCGTCAATGCCGGCATCGACGCGATCGAGAGCGAGCGCGGCCCCATCGACATCCTCGTCAACAATGCCGGCATGACCATCCGCCAGAAGCTGGAGGACTTCGCCGACGCCGACTGGCGGCGCGTCATGGCGACGAATATCGACAGCGTGTTCTACGTGTCCAAGGCCGCCGCGCGGCACATGCTGAAGCGTGGCTACGGCAAGATCATCAATACCTGCTCGGTGATGAGCGAACTCGGCCGGCCCTCCATCGCGCCCTACACGGCCTCCAAGGGCGCCGTGAAGATGATGACCAAGCAGATGGCGGTGGAATGGGGCTCGCGCGGCATCCGCTCCAACGGCATCGCGCCGGGCTATTTCAAGACCGAACTGACCGACGCGCTGGTCAAGGATGCCGCCTTCAGCGCCTGGGTCGGCACCCGCACGCCGCTCGGACGCTGGGGCAATGTCGAGGAATTGCAGGGCGCCTGCGTGTTCCTGGCGGCGCCGGCCTCGGATTATGTCACCGGCCACGTGCTGTTCGTCGACGGCGGCCTGACCGCGTCGGTTTGAGGATCAGCGCACCACCATCACGGCATTTCTCGCCAGCCGCGGCAGGATCTTCGCGAAATCCGCGATGCGGATGGCGACACAGCCCGCCGTCGGCGTGAAGCCGTCGCGGGCGCCGTGCCAGAAGATCGCGCTGCCCCGGTGCCGCCGCACCGGAGCGTCGTTCCAGCCGAGCTCGACGATGACATCGTAGAGGTGGTCGGCGCGCTGGAGTCGCTCCTCGGCCGGTCCCGGCGGGCGGCGGATGAGGCGGTTGTAGCGCCGGTCGCCCGCATCGTCGCACCAAGCGTCCTCGGGGCCGATGGCCCTGATCGGTCGCAGCGCCTGCGGCCGGACGATCCTGTCCTTGCGGAAGAAGACCCGGCGCAGCGGCAGGCGAGTGCGCGGTGTCCGGCCGTCGCCCTCGCGCTTGACCGCGTGGATGCCGCCCCGGCCGAGCGCGCAGGGAAAGGCGGCCAAGCCGACATGAACCATGCCGCGCGACGGCTTTCCCGGCAAAGAATGGACAAAAATCCGTGTGACCTGGCCTTTCGCCATGAAAATGTCATCCATATCTCTACGACCGCTGTCCGGTGCTTCCGTAACGCGTCCGCCTGTTTGCGCGTAGTGCCCTTCTGTGTCCTATTCGAGCGCCCGTGACCACGGCCGCAAGACCATTCCCCGGGTGATTCAATGAGCCAAGTCCGCAAGATCCTGCTTTGCGACGACGATGCCGATATGCGCGAGGCGCTGGCGGAACAGCTCGCGCTGCACGAGGAATTCGAGACAATCAGCGTCGATGCCGCCGCCAAGGCGATCCAGGCCGTCAAGGGCGATCATTTCGACCTCCTGATCATGGATGTCGGCCTGCCCGACATGGATGGCCGCGAAGCTGTCAAGATCATGCGCAAAGGCGGGTTCAAGAGCCCGATCATCATGCTCACCGGCCATGATACGGATTCCGATACCATTCTCGGTCTCGAAGCCGGCGCCAACGACTACGTGGTGAAGCCGTTCCGGTTCGCGGTGCTTCTGGCCCGGGTGCGGGCCCAGCTCCGCCAGCACGAGGCGAGCGAAGACGCCGTCTTCCAGATCGGCAACTACTCGTTCCGGCCCTCGGCCAAGCTTTTGGTCAACGAGAAGAACTCCAAGGTCCGGCTGACCGAGAAGGAAACCGCGATCCTGCGCTATCTCTACCGGCAGGGCATCAAGCCGGTTTCGCGCGAGATCCTGCTCTCCGAGGTCTGGGGCTACAATTCCGGCGTCACCACCCACACGCTGGAGACGCATATCTACCGGCTGCGCCAGAAGATCGAGAAGGATCCCGGCAACGCCTCGCTGCTGGTCACCGAGGGCGGCGGCTACAAGCTGGTGCCCTGACCGCGGGGCCTGAAGGCGGCATGCGTCCGGCCCGCTGGCGGTCGGACGCATTTTCTGCGAATCGTCGCGGTCAGGATTATAAGAAGCCTCCTCGCGCCCAGCGGAGCTCATGGCCCTCGACGACGACATCGCCCTGCTGGCCCGGGTGCCGCTCTTTGCAAGCCTGGGCGGCGAACCGGTCCGCCTTCTTGCCTTCTCGGCGGAGACGCGGGAATTGCGGGCGGGCGACATCCTGTTCAAGGAAGGCCAGGCGGCCGATTCCGGCTATGTCGTCGTCGACGGCAACCTGGTCCTGGCGAATTCCGCGGGCCTTGCCGACCGCCACGCCGCGCGGGGCGCGCTGCTCGGCGAGATCGCCCTGATCGTCGAAACGCTGCGGCCGGCGACCGCGACGGCGCGCGAGCCGTCCACGGTCCTGCGCATACCTCGCTCGCTGTTCCGCCGGGTGCTGAGCGAGTTCCCGGACGCCGCCCTGCGCATCCACGAGGATTTCCGCGAGAAGATGCGGGCAACCACCGCCGACCTCAACCGTGTCGGGCGCCTGTTCGAGCCGGGCAGCGGCCGCTGAGCCTTGCTTGACGCAGGGTGACGAGCCCACCAATGTCCGATGTGGTGGCCGCGCGCCGCCTGGAGAGCGGTGATGCCGGATAGCGGCGCGCGTGGCGCCTCGCCCCGCCAAGACGGTTCGGACCTGTCCCGGCGCTTTGCCGGGCTGCTCGTCCTGTGCGGTCTGCCGCTTCTCGCGCTCATCCTGTTCCTCGGCTGGTCGGCCTATGGCCGCGCCGAGATCACCGCGCATGCGCGCGAGCACCTCCTCGAACATCTCGTGCTGGTCGCCGGCACTATCGCGACCTTCACCGTGCTCGCCGTGCTGGTCTGGCGCCAGTTCGTCGCACCCGCGGTCGCGCTCGCGCGCGCGGCGGCGGGGCATGGCGCCGCCAACGACCTGCCGGCCCCCTGGCTCGGCCTTCGCGGGCAGCTCGATCTGGCGATGAGCCAGCAGGAGGCGAAGATCCACCAGCAGCGCGCCATGATCGACGGCATCCCGCTGCGCACCGTCTATGTCGATCCCGACCTCATCTACCGCGACGCCAACAAGGAGTTCCTCGACTTCCTCGGCAAGCGGCGCGAGGAAGTGCTCGACCACACGGTGGAGCAGATCCTCGGGCCCAAGGTCGTCGCGCAATACCAGAACATGGCCGAGCGCGTGCAGGCCGGCGAGACCATGCGCTGGGAGGGCTGGATCAATTTCACCACCCGCGGCGAGCGCTACCTTCAGGTGTCGCTGATGCCCTATGTGGCGGTGGGCGACACCCGCATCGGCTTCCTCACCTTCACGCGCGACCTGACCGATCTCAAGCTCGGCGAGCAGGAGCTTGCCCGCAACATGGAGGCGCTGGCGCGCAGCGAGGCGCTGAACAAGGCCGTCGTCATGTCGTCGCTGGACGCGATCATCGTCACCGACCAGGACTGGTCGGTGGTCGAGTTCAATCCGGCGGCCGAGGCCATGTTCGGCTATCCGCGCGCCGAGGCGCTGGGCCGGTTCTCCTGGGACCTCGTCGTGCCGGACGACCAACGCCAGCTCCAGATCGACACCATGGCGCGCTACAAGGCCCGCGCGGACAATCGCAACCTCGCCCGCCGCTTCGAGGCGAAGGCGCGGCGCAAGGATGGTTCGACCTTTCCGGTGGAGTATTCCGTCAATACCGTCCGCACGGGCGACCATCGCCTGTTCATGGCCCATGCCCGCGACCTGACAGAGTCGCTACGGCTGCAGACCGAGGCGACGGCCAATCGCGAGCGTCTGCACCAGGTCGAGAAGCTCTCGGCCATGGGCTCGCTGCTCGCCGGCGTCGCCCACGAGCTCAACAACCCGCTCGCCATCGTCATTGCCCAGTCCTCGCTGCTGGTGGAGAAGGCCGCCAGCGACGACGTCAGGCGGCGGGGCGAGCGCATCCACGCCGCCGCCGAGCGCTGCGGGCGGATCGTCAAGAGCTTCCTCGCCATGGCGCGCCAGAAGCCGCCGCAGCGCGAGCCGGTCGACGTCAACGCCGTGGCCTCCGGCGCGGTCGACATGGTGAGCTACGGCCTCAGGAGTTCGGATATCGAGCTCGATCTCCAGCTCGCGCCCGACCTGCCGCCGGTGACCGGCGACAAGGATCTGCTGTCGCAGGTGATCGCCAATCTTCTGATCAATGCCCAGCAGGCGCTGATGGATCGGCCGGCGCCGCGCCGGATCAGCCTCCATACGTCCCGGAAAGGCGGCAACGTCACGATTACCGTGGCCGATAATGGCCCGGGCATTCCGGACGACCTGATGCGGCGGGTCTTCGAGCCCTATTTCACCACCAAGCCGGCCGGCGTCGGCACCGGCATCGGCCTGTCGATCTGCCGGAACGTGGTCGAGGCCCATGGCGGCAGCGTCACGCTGACCAACCAGCCCTCCGGCGGCGCGCGCTTCGACCTCGCCTTGCCCGCCGCCGAGGCGGCGGCAGCCTCCGTCTCGCAGCCGGATGGGCCGCGGGCGGCACGCGGCCTGTCCGTCCTGATCGTCGACGACGAGGCGGACGTGGCGCGCAGCCTCGCCGAAATCCTCGAAGGGCTCGGCCACCGGCCGATCGTCGCCGACCGCTCCGTGGCGGCGCTGGAGACCATCGAGCATACGCCGGTCGACATCGTCTTCGCCGACCTGCGCATGCCCGGCCTCGACGGCATCGACTTCCGGGATCGCATCCACGACCGCGACCCCAAGCTCGCCGAGCGCACCGTCATCGTTACCGGCGACACGGTGGCGGGTCCGGACCGGCTCGCCAAGGCGCGCGGGGCCGAAGTGATCGTGCTGGAGAAGCCGTTCACCTTCGACGACGTCCGCGGAATCATCGCGAAAGTCGCCACCAACGGGCTCGCCGACCGCCTGAAGGGCTGATCCCGGACTATTCGGCGGCGATGCCCATCTGAGCCGCCGCCTCGGCCATTGCGTCCGCAACCGTGCCGTAGGCGAGCGCCCAGGCGGCCTGCGCGGCATCGTCGAACTCGTCGCCCAGCATCTCGGCCAGCGTCGCCAGAAGAGCCTCGCCGACGGCGTTGTAATGGTCGGGATGAACGCCGTAGCCGGCATGGCGCATGCCGAGTTCGCGCACGTCGGCCATCACCGCATCGAGATTGTCCAGCGACAGGATCACATGCGCCAGCGCCTGGAAGAGCTTGGCCCGCTGCGGCCGCATGTCTGCGGGGAACATCGGGCGAATGGTCGGATCGCCGTCGAACAAGTGCTCGTAGAACATCGCCGCGAACGCCTCCCTGCGGGGGGCGATCTGACCGAACTGGCGGCGGATCGTGGCGGTCTGGGCGGGCGTCATGGACGACAGGTCTTCCGGCCGGTGTCTGGAGCCTCCACCCTGACGCCGACATCCTTCGCCTTGGTTGCGGCGGAGTGCTTTCGTGTTTCCTTGGTTTCCGATTTCTCGACAGTCCGGGCCCGCCGACGAAGCAGTTGAAACACGGGGCCCCGCGCGGCGACATCGAACCGCATGACGACGCGGCGCAGGGTCGCCGGTCAGGGGAGACGAGTTTTCGATGCGTGCCTGCGACCCACAGTGCCCGATGGAGGGGCCGGCCCGCTGGCGGGCGGGCCGCGGGGCGCGGCACTCCGGATCGAGCCGTCCCGGATCAGGCCGGGTCGGGGCTGGCCGTGTCCTTGGCTTCGCTGACGACCTCGGTTCCGTGGCTCGGCAGGTCGAAGACGTAACCATGGCCCCTGACCGTGCGGATCGCCTCGGTATCGAGCTTGCGGCGCAGGCGCGCAATGCGCGAATCGATCGCCCGGTCGAAGGCTTCTTCATCCTCGGCCGGCGCGCGCTCCATGATCTCCTCGCGCGTCAGCACCTTGCCGGGATTGTCGGCGAAGGCGCGGATCAGCGCGACCTCGCCAGCCGACAGGCGGTCGGTCGAACCATCGGCCTTCAGGATGCGCGCGGCGACGAGATCGACGGACGCGGTCTCGAACACCACGAGGTTGCGGCGGCGCCCCAGCCGGCGCTGAAGGATGCCGGCGACGCGCGCGGCAAGCTCGCGCAGCTCGACCGGCTTCTGGACATAGTCCTCGGCCCCCAGTTCCAGCCCGAGCACCCGGTCCACGGGATCGGGATTGCCGGTCAGCACCAGAACGGCGATGTCGCTGGCAAGGTCCGTGCGAATAAGGATGTCGATACCGCCCTCGCCGGGCAGGCCGAGGTCGAGGATGATCAGGTCCGGCTTTTCGCGGGCGAGATAGGGCTCGAGCTCCCAGGCCGCCTTGAGACAATCGACGTCGTAGCCGAGATCGGTCAGGTATTCCTTGACCGCGTCGGACCAGTCCGGTTCGTCGTCGAGCACCGCGATGCGGCCGCGCCTCGCCATCGGTCAGCCTTTCGATACTGCGTCGCGCCGCTTGCATCCGCGCGCGAGTTCCATCCTAGTTCGTGGCGGCATCTGCTGTCACCTTCGCTTGAAACACAAGGGCATCGGGCATGAAGACGACGGTCGCTATCGTCGACGAGGAGCATCTGCGTGAGGCTGTCGGCGAATACCTTGAGCTTCAGGGTTTCGAGGTCCTGAGCTTCCGCAATGCTCAGGCATTCCGCGAGGACGGCGCCGGCAAGGCCATCGACGTGGCGGTGCTGGATGTCGCCATGCCGGGCGAGGACGGGCTGTCGCTCGCCCGCTTCATCCGCAAATCGGGATCGACCGGCATCATCATGGCGACAGCGGCCGGGCGCCCGATCGACCGCATCGTCGGCCTCGAGATCGGCGCGGACGACTATCTGGTGAAGCCCTACGAGCTGCGCGAGCTGCTGGCCCGCATCAAGAGCGTGCTGCGCCGCGTGAAGGCGGCGCCCGCCGCTGGCCAAACCGCGCCGGCCGCCGCACCCGAAAGCCGCAGCCTGCGGTTCGGCACGCTGGTTCTGGATCTCGACGCGCGCCGCCTCGTCGATGGTTCCGGCGGCCCGATCGAGCTGACCGCGATGGAGTTCGACCTCCTGCAGGCGCTGGCGACACGGCCGAACCGGGTCCTCTCCCGCGGCCAGCTCCAGGAGTTCGCCCACGGGCGTACGGTGGATGAGAGCGACCGCTCCATCGATATCCGCGTCACGCGCCTGCGCAAGAAGATCGAGCCCGATCCCGAGCATCCGCGCTTCATCAAGACCGTGCGCGGCGAAGGTTACGTCTTCGTTCCCGGCGGGGGCTGATCCGTGGCCGAGGCCGAGCAGGTCATCGATTCCGGGCTGGCGGTGCCGTTCGACCGCCTGTTCGAGGATAATGTGGTCGCGCCCGAGGGTCGGCTCGACCATACGATCCTCGGCCGGCTGTTCGACGCCATGCCGATGCGCGTCACGGCCCTCGATGCCGACCGCCACTTCGTCTACGCCAATGCCGCCGCGCTCGCGATGCTGGGCAAGCGCATGGACGAGGTCGCCGGCCGCACCGTGCGGGAAGTATTCGGGCCGGCCATCGACGAGCGCACCCAGCCCTTCGTGGATCGCCTCGCAGCCGGCGAGACGGTCGGCTGGGCCGACTGGATCGTCTATGCCGACGGCAGCCGCCGCCATGTCGAACAGCTCTATTCGCCCTGCTTCGGCAAGAGCGGCGAGTTGATCGGCTACCTGACGCTGGTCCGCGATACCACTGACCTGAAGCAGCGGGAGGAGGCGCTGGAGGCGCGGGTCGCCGCCCTCAACATCGCCGAGACCATCAATACCGCGATCATCAAGACCTCGATCGACCCGATCATGGTGGTCGACGAGGACGGCGTCCTGATCGACCTCAACCCGGCCGCCATGGCCACCTTCGGCTATTCGCGCGCCCATGCCGTCGGCCGCTCCATCGCCGAACTGATCATCCCGCCGCATCTGCGCGAGAGCCATACACAGGGCATGGCCCGCTATACCGCGACGGGCATGAGCCGCATCCTCGACCAGCGCATCACGGTGGACGCCCAGCGCGCGGACGGCGCGGTCTTCCCGATCGAGCTCACCATTTCCGAGATCAGGCTGCCGCAGCGGCGCGTGTTCACCGCGCACCTGCGCGACCTGTCCTCCGTCCGCGAGGCCGAGCGCCAGCTCGAACAGCAGCGCGAGCGGCTGCATCAGGCCGAGAAGCTCTCCGCCATGGGCTCGCTGCTGGCCGGCGTCGCGCATGAGCTGAACAATCCGCTGGCGATCCTCGTGGCGCAGTCGACCCTTTTGATGGAGACGGCGTCGAGCGATGCGCAGAAACGCCGCGCCGAGCGCATCCATGCCGCCGCGGAACGCTCCGGGCGGATCGTCAAGAGCTTCCTCGCCATGGCGCGCCAGCGGCCCGAGAAGCGCGAGCCGACCAGCCTCAACGCGCTGGTCAAGGCGACCACCGAGATGCTGGCCTACGGGTTGCGCACCCACGGCGTCGAACTCGCGCTCGACCTTGAAGAGCGGCTGCCATCCATCGTCGCCGATCAGGATTTCCTCGGACAGGTCGTCGCCAATCTGATCATCAACGCCCAGCACGCGCTGGCCGAACGCCCCGACCCGCGCCGGATCGTCGTTTCGACGCGCACCGAGGGCAGGCGCGCCGTGCTTCAGATCGCCGACAATGGCGCCGGCGTGCCGGCCGCACTCGCCGAGCGCATTTTCGAGCCCTATTTCACCACCAAACCCGCCGGCGTTGGCACCGGCATCGGCCTGTCCATCTGTAAGACCGTCGTAGAATCGCATGGCGGCACCATCAGCCATGCCGCAGCACCCGGCGGCGGCGCGGTCTTCACCGTCTCGCTCCCGGCTGCCGCGGGAGAACTGGCCGAGGAACCATTGCCCGTAAGCGGCGATGCGGGAGGTCTGTCCATCCTCGTCGTGGACGACGAGGCTGATGTGCGCGAGGGGCTTGCCGAGATGCTCGAACTGCTCGGCCACCGCGTCCTGCCCGCCCAGACGGCCCGCGAGGCCCTTGAGGGTGGCGGTGCGGAAGCCGCCGATCTCGTCTTCGTCGATCTCAGGATGCCGGGGATCGACGGCCTGCGCTTCCGCGACGCCGTGGTCGCGCGCAATCCGAAGCTCGCCGACCGCGTGATCATCATGACCGGCGATGCGGTCGAGGGCCCCGGCGCCGTGGAGCGCCATGGCGGCGAGGGGCGTATCCCCATCATGGAAAAGCCGTTCACGCTGGCCGACGTGCGCGACGCCCTCGCGGCCTTCGCCTGAGTCTTCGCTTGCACCCCTGAGTCGAGACATCGACGCCGCGAGTCCTGCCTTCCGGTTGCGTGAGTCGAAAGGGCCTGTGGAGTGCGCTCCGCACGCATGTCCCGGCATCCGGTAAGAATTCGTTAACCGGAATGACTCGTCCGGGAATCAAAACGACTCGCGATGCTCCCGCCAGGACTCGGCTAGTGGCCCGCTAGACTCTCAGCCACCATATCTGGTCGTGAACGAATCGGGATTCAGCGCGAGTCAGCGATTCGGGCCCGATTCGTTCCAGACTCGTTCCGGCCATGAACGAGCGCTCGCCCGATACCGAAATGTCACGCACGTCCCGTCCCGGCGTGATACAGAAGGTTCCGAATGACCCTGTCGCTTCCGCCACTGCCCCCCGCCCTCCGCGGGCGTGGGGTAACCGCAGTCCTTGGGCCCACGAATACGGGCAAGACCACGCTCGCCATCGAGCGGATGCTGGCCCATCCCTCGGGCCTGATCGGACTGCCGTTGCGGCTCCTCGCCCGTGAGGTCTATGCCAAGCTCGTCGCACGTGCCGGCGAGGGCGCCGTGGCGCTCGTCACCGGCGAGGAAAAGATCAAGCCGCCGGGCGCGCGCTACTGGGTGGCGACCGTCGAGGCCATGCCACTCGACATCGACGTGTCGTTCCTCGCCATCGACGAGATCCAGATCGCCGGCGACCTCGAACGCGGCCACGTCTTCACCGACCGCATCCTGAACCGGCGCGGCCGCGACGAGACCATGCTGCTCGGGGCCGGCACCATGCGGGGGCTGATCGAGAAACTGATCCCCGGGGCCAATATCGTCACCCGGCCGCGCTTCTCGAACCTGATGTTCGCGGGCGAGAAGAAGCTCACCCGCCTGCCGCGCCGCTCGGCCATCGTCGCTTTCTCGGCCGACGAGGTCTATGCCATCGCCGAACTGATCCGCCGCCAGCGCGGCGGTGCGGCCGTGGTGCTCGGCGCGCTGTCGCCGCGCACCCGCAATGCGCAGGTCGAGATCTACCAGTCCGGCGATGTCGACTACCTCATCGCCACCGATGCCATCGGCATGGGTCTCAATCTCGATGTCGACCACGTCGCCTTCGCCGCCGATCGCAAGTTCGACGGCTACCAGTTCCGCCGGCTGAATCCGGTCGAATTCGCGCAGATCGCCGGCCGCGCAGGCCGCTCCAACCGCGACGGCACGTTCGGCACGACCGGCCGCTGCCCGCCGCTGGAGGACGAGCTCGTCCAGGCGCTGGAGGGCCATTCCTTCGACGGCGTGAAGATGCTGCAGTGGCGCAATACCCATCTCGACTTCTCGTCGGTGGAATCGCTGCTCGCGACCCTCGACGTGGTGCCGACCGAGCCGGGGCTGACGCGCTCGCCCATCGCCGTCGACCAGAGGGTTCTGGAACTGGCTCTTCGCGATCCCGACGTCCGGGCGCGCGCAAAGGGCCGCAACGCCGTCGCCAAGCTCTGGGACGCCTGTCTGATGCCGGACTATCGCCGCATCTCGCCGGCGATCCATACCGAACTGGTGACGGCCCTCTATGGTCACCTCACAGGCCGGACGGGGCGCATTCCCTCGGACTGGATCGCGACCCAGGTCGCCATCGCCGATCGCACTGACGGCGACATCGACACGCTGTCCAACCGGATCGCCCATATCCGCACCTGGACCTTCGCGGCCAACCGGCCGGACTGGGTCGACGACCCCGTCCACTGGCAGGCAGAAACACGCCGGGTGGAGGACATTTTGTCCGATGCCCTCCATGAACGCTTGACGCAGCGCTTTGTCGACCGCAGGACGAGCGTGCTGATGCGGCGCCTAAGGGAAAACACCATGCTCGAGGCCGAGATCACCAAGACCGGCGACGTGACCGTCGAGGGCCAGCATGTCGGCCGGCTCGAAGGCTTCCGCTTCGCCCCCGACCCGCAGGCCGGCGACGGCGAGGCCGGACGGGCCTTGCGGACGGCCGCGTCGAAGGCGCTGGCGAGCGAGATCGATTCCCGCGCGGAGAAGGTTTCCTCCTCCGCCGACGAAGCCTTCATCCTGTCGAGCGACGGCACGATCCGCTGGCATGGCGAGGCTGTGGCCAAGCTCGACGGTGGCGAAAAGATCCTCTCGCCGCGCGTGCGCATCCTCTCCGATGAGCACCTGACCGGTGGCCCTCGCGATCAGGTGCAGGCGCGCCTCGACCTCTGGCTGCATGCCCAGATCGAGAAGCAGCTCGGCCCGGTGCTGGCACTGGAGAGGTCCGAGGAACTGACCGGCCTTGCCCGCGGCGTCGCCTTCCAGCTCGCCGAGGCGCTGGGCGTCGTCGAGCGGCCGAAGGTCGCCGAGGACGTCAAGCAGCTCGACCAGGAGGCGCGCGCCGCCCTGCGCAAGCTCGGCGTGCGCTTCGGCGCCTATCACATCTACCTGCCGGCGACGCTGAAGCCCGCGCCGCGCGCGCTGGCGCTGCAGCTCTTCATGCTCAAGCACGACATGCTCGGCGAGAAGGGCCTTGCCGAACTGCCGGCGCTCGCCGCGTCGGGGCGCACCTCCATCGCCGTCGATCCCGGCATCAACAAGGACCTCTACCGCCTCGTCGGGTTCCGGGCGCTCGGTGCGCGGGCCGTGCGCGTCGATATCCTCGAGCGCCTCGCTGACATCATCCGCCCGGCGCTCGCCTGGCGGCCGGGCACCGCGACGCCGGAGCCGGCCGGCCATTTCGCCGGCGGCGGCTTCACCGCGACGGTCGCCATGACCTCGCTGGTCGGCTGCTCGGGCGAGGATTTCGCCTCGATCCTGAAGGGCCTTGGCTACCGGATGGACAAGCGCCCCGCGCCGCCGCCGAAGCCGGTGGAAGTAGCTGCTCCGGCCGCCATAGATGTCGAGGCTGTCGTCGAGACGGCCGAGACCTCGCAGGCTGACGAGAACGTCGGGCCGGCGGAGGCCGGAGTCGTGGTCGATACGGTGGAGGAAGCGGTCGCCGCCGACGCGCTGCCGGCCGAGCCCGCCGTTGCCAGCGAGGCCGAAATTCAGACCCCCTCGGCTGACGCCGAAACGCAGGCCGAGCAACCCGCTCCGACCGAGGTGGCGGCGACCGCCACCGACGTGGTCGCCCCGGCTTTCGAGGCGCCCGAGCTTGCCGAACCCGTGACCGCGGACGGGCAGGTTGCCGCCGAGACCCCCACCGAGCCGACGGAGGCCGCTGCGGACGAGAACGTGGAGCCGAACGTCGAGGCTACAGCCCCAGCCGATGCCGTTGCCCCCGCAGAGCCCGCAATGATCGAGGTCTGGCGTCCGGGCGGCCGCATGGACGGCGAGCGCCCGCAGCGCCGCGACTTCCGCAAGGGCGGAGAGCGCGGCGACGAGCAGGGCCAGCGGCGCAATCATCGCCCGCGTCAGGGCCAGCCGGGCGGCGGACAGCGCCACGGCCAGCCTCGTGAGGGCCAGCCGAGCGGCGAGAACCGCGCCGAGCGTGCGCCGCGCGAGGGTGGTCCGGAGGGTGAGCGCCGCGAGGGCGGCCGTCCGCCGCGCCGCGACTTCTCCAAGTTCAAGGACTTCCGGGGCAAGGATTCGCGAGGCCCGGATTCGCGTGGCAAGGACGGCGAACGCCAGGGCCGGCCGCAGCGCGAGGATCGTTCCGATTTCCGCGGCGCGCGGCCTCCGGAACGCGCCCCGCGCAAGGAACGCGAGCCCGATCCGAACTCGCCCTTCGCAAAGCTGGCGGCGCTGAAGGAAGCCCTGACCAAAAAGCCCTGACGACCAAGCCTTGAGGCATCGTTGAACGAGACCGCCCGGCTGCGCATCGACAAATGGCTGTGGTTCGCCCGCGTGGTGAAGACGCGCAGCGCGGCGGCAAAGCTCTGCGAGGACGGCTCGGTCCGGCTCAACGGCACGAAGGTCGATCAGGCGCACAAGCCCGTACGGCCGGGCGACGTGCTGACCATTGCCCTGACCGGCCGGGTGAAGGTGCTGAAGGTCGTCTCGCTGTCCGAGCGGCGCGGCCCCTACAGCGAGGCGCAGCACATCTACGAGGACCTGTCGCCCGAGCCGCCGCGCTTCGACCCGCCCTCGCCCATCGTCGAGCGCGATCCGGGCAGCGGCCGGCCCACCAAGGCCGAGCGGCGCGAAACGGATCGGCTGAAAGGCCGGAGCGAGTGAAGCCGCGTTCACGGCGATTTCTCTTGCCATGCTTGGTCTGTTCGGAATAACGAACGAACTGATTGACGAGAGAAACGCGACCGTTTCGCCCCATGGCCCGCGCCCAGCGCATCACCGACGACCTTGCTCGCCGCCAGGCTGATGATCCGGCCGGCGAGGTCGCGCGTTTCGGACCCGACGAGCCGCTGCTGCTCGATGCGGGCGTGGCGCTCTCGCCGTTCCAGATCGGCTACAAGACCTATGGTACGCTGAACGCCGACCGCTCCAACGCCGTCCTCGTCTGCCACGCGCTGACCGGCGACCAGCATGTCGCCAGCGACAATCCCGTCACCGGCAAGCCCGGCTGGTGGGAGATCATGATCGGCCCGGGCAAGCCGGTCGACACCGACCGCTATTTCGTCATCTCGTCGAACGTGCTCGGCGGCTGCATGGGCACGACCGGCCCGGCCTCGACCGATGCCGCGACCGGCCAGCCGCACGGACTGTCGCTGCCGCTGATCACCATTCCCGACATGGTGCGCGCGCAGGCCATGCTGGTGAAGCGGCTCGGCATCGACAGCCTGTTCTGCGTCATCGGCGGCTCGATGGGCGGCATGCAGGTGCTGCAATGGGCGACGCAGTATCGGGACATGGTGTTCTCGGCCATGCCGATCGCGACCGCCGCGCGCCATTCCGCCCAGAACATCGCGCTGCACGAGGTCGGCCGGCAGGCGATCATGGCCGATCCCGAATGGCGCGGTGGGCGCTACCTGATCGAGGACACGCGGCCATCCGCCGGCCTCGCGGTGGCGCGCATGGCCGCGCACATCACCTATCTTTCGGACGCGGCCCTGCACCGAAAGTTCGGCCGCAGGTTCCAGGACCGCGACTCGCCGACCTTTTCCTTCGATGCCGATTTCCAGGTGGAGAGCTACCTGCGCTACCAGGGCGAGGCCTTCGTCGAGCGCTTCGACGCCAATTCCTATCTCTACGTGACGCGCGCGATGGACTATTTCGACATCGCGGCGGAGCATGGCGGCTCGCTCGCCAAGGCCTTTGCGGGCACGAAGACGCGCTTCTGCGTCGTCTCCTTCACCTCCGATTGGCTGTTCCCGACCGCGGGATCGCGCGCCGTCGTGCATGCGCTGAATGCGGCCGGCGCGTCGGTCTCCTTCGCGGAGATCGTCTCCGACAAGGGCCACGACGCCTTCCTGCTCGACGAGCCGGAGCTCTTCGCCATCACCCGCGGCTTCCTTGCCTCGGCCGCCCGGGCGCGGGGCATCGCATGACGCAGGACCTGACCATGGCTGCCGTGCCGGGTCCCGTGCGCCCGGACTATCTCGTCGTCGCGGGCATGATCGAGCCCGGCTCGAAAGTGCTGGACGTCGGTTGCGGCGACGGCGGGCTGCTCAAGCTCCTGCGCGACAGCAAGGGCGTGGACGGGCGCGGCATCGAGTTGTCGCGCGAAGGCGTCAACCAGTGCGTCGCCGAAGGGCTCGCCGTGGTGCAGGGCGACGCCGACACCGATCTTGCCTTCTACCCGGACGATGCCTTCGACGTGGTGATCCTGTCGCAGACGATCCAGGCGACCCGCGCGCCGCGTGTGGTGCTGGAGCACATGCTGCGCATCGGCAAGCGCGCCATCGTGTCCTTTCCGAATTTCGGCCACTGGCGCCTGCGGACGCAACTCGTCATGCGCGGGCGCATGCCGACCTCCGAGAACCTGCCCTATCGCTGGTACGACACGCCCAACATCCACTTCTGCACCATCCGCGACTTCGTCGATCTCGTCCGCGAGGTCGATGCCGCCATCGAGCGCTCGACGGCGCTGGACTGGCATGGCCGCGAGGTGCGCATGAACGCGCCGTGGTGGTTCTGGAATTTCTTCGGCGAACAGGCCGTGTTCAAGCTCAGCCGGAAAGACTGAGCATTTTCAAGCGGAGTGGATGCCGGGTCGCATGAAGAAAATGCGATAAGGCAGTAAGCTGAGCGATTTCGCATTTCGAAGAGGAGCGGAATCGCTTTAGGGTCGGCACTCCCTGGGGGGTCTCACATGCCGCTGGTCGCCAATCTTCTCGTCGCCCTCGTGGGCCTGCTCCACGTCGCGATCCTCGTCATCGAGATGTTCTTCTGGAACACGCCGTTCGGCCACCGCACCTTCAACCTGACACCGGAATTCGCGGCACAGTCGGCCGTGCTGGCCGCCAATCAGGGCCTCTATAACGGCTTCCTCGCCGCCGGCCTGATCTGGAGCCTGTTCGCGCCGAAGACCATCTCCTTCGCGCTGAAAGTGTTCTTCCTCGGCTGCGTCGTGGTGGCCGGCATCTATGGCGGCGCGACCGCCAAGACCTCAATCCTGTTCACGCAAGCCCTGCCGGGCGCGATTGCGCTCGCGGCGGTGCTGCTGGCCCGTGACAAGGCCTGACCGGCTTCAGAACGTCCCCGGATACTGCCCGCCATCGACCAGGATGCTCTGTCCGGTGATAAAGCCGGCATGGGCCGAGCAGAGGAAGGCGATGGTCGCGCCGATCTCGCTCGCCTCGCCGTAGCGGCCGGCGGGGTTCTGCGCGCCGCGCTCGGCCCAGATATCCTCGAACGGCCGGCCGGTCATTTCCACGAGCTTCTCGACGTGGTGCCTCTGCGCGTCGGTCGCGACGATGCCCGGCAGCACGTTGTTGATGGTGACGCCTTTTGCCACCGTCTGGCGCGCGAGGCCGGCGACGAAGCCGACGAGACCGGAGCGCGCGCCGTTCGACAGCCCCATTTCGAGTTGGGGGATCTTCACCGAGCGCGAGACGATGTTGACGATGCGGCCGAAGCCGCGCGCCATCATGCCGTCAACCGTCGCTTTCATCAGCGCGATGGGGCTTAGCATCATCGCGTCGAGCGCCGTGATCCAGTCGTCGCGGGTCCAGACACGGAAATCGCCGGGCGGCATGCCGTCGGCATTGTTGATGAGTATGTCGGGAGCCGGACAGGCGGCGAGCAGCGCCGCGCGGCCGGCCTCGGTCGTGACATCGCCAGCGACCGGCGTGACCGCCACGTCGAAGCGCGCGCGGATATCCGCCGCCGCCGCATCGAGCCGTTCGGCATTGCGCGCGAGAATGGTCAGCGCGACGCCCTCGGCGGCGAGCATTTCCGCCGCCGCACGGCCCATGCCCCGGCTGCCGCCGCAGACGATGGCCGACTTGCCCTTCAGTCCCAGATCCATGGTGACGACTGATAGAGCGGCGCGAACCGCTTGTCTTGGCCCATACCCGCATGGCCGCTCATGCGCCGGTCAGGCCGGAACGAGCTTCGCCCCGGCTTCGATCAGCTTCTTGATCTCGGGCCTGCACGAGCCGCAATTGGTGCCGGCCTTGAGCGCCCGGCCGACCGCATCGACGTCGCAGGCGCCTGCTGCGATCGCATCCCGGATCGTCGTCAGTCCGACCGCGAAACAGGCGCAAACCGTCGGCCCGGCATCGGCGAGACCATCTGGCGAGCGGCCAGAGAGCAGCGCCTTGCGCGCGGCCGGCGGCAGGTCCTTCAGGCCGAACTGCGTCTCGATCCAGTTCCACGACGGCCGTCCGTCGAGGGCGAGGAACAATACGGCATCCAGCCGCCCCTCCTTGAAGACCGCCGCGCGATAGACGCCGCGCGCCGCATCCGTCATCTCGGTGATGGTCCCGTCATGGCCGGCGAGCATGCTGGCAAGCGCCTGCCCATCCACCGGCTGGTCGGACGCAAGCATGGTGCCGACGCCGCCCTCGACCGCCGCGCGCGCCCAGCGCAGGCCGGGCGGCAGCACAACGGGATGACGCGAGAGCACGAAGCCCTCGACCAGCGTCTCGACGCGCGTGACGCTGGCTGGCGTCGCCTTCATCTCGGGCTGACCGGAAAAGGGATCGGTGAAGGGCTGGACAAGGGCACCGGCACGGGCGCTGCCGGCGGTCTCCTCGCTCCAATGGATCGGCACGAAGACCGCGCCGCGCGCCTGGCCTTCGCTCAGCACCGCGCGCAGAACTGCCTCGCCATAATCCGTCTCGACCCGGACAAAGTCACCCGCGACGATGCGCGCCGCGGCGGCGTCATCCGGGTGCATCTCCGCGAAGGGCTCGACGATGTGGCGGCCGAGCGTCGGCGCCCGTCCGGTGCGCGTCATCGTGTGCCAGTGGTCGCGCACGCGGCCGGTATTGAGCAGGAAGGGGCGGGTCTCGTCCGGTTCGGCCTTCAGCGCGGGCGGCGCGATGGCGATCATCCGGGCGCGACCATCGGCGGTGAAGAAGCCACCCTCGGCGAAGAAGCGCTTGTCCGCCGTGTCGCGGGCGTTCCTGACCGGCCACTGGACCGGCCGAAGCGCCTCGAAATCCGCATCGGAGAGCGTCGCAAGTCCGCCTATGTCGAAGTCCCGCGTACCGCGATTCTCGAAGGCCGAAAGGGCAGCGTGTTCGCGGAACACCGCCGCGGCATTGTCCCAGGAGAAGGCCTCGGCGAAGCCCATGCGCTTGGCGACTTCCGCGACGATCCACCAGTCCGGCTTCGCCTCGCCGGGCAGCGGCAGGAATGACCGCTGCCGCGTGATCCGGCGCTCGGAATTGGTCACCGTGCCGTCCTTCTCGCCCCAGGCGGCGGCCGGCAGCAGGATATGCGCGCCGGAATTGACGGTGTCGTTAGAGAGGACGACTTCGGAGACGATAAAGTGGTCGAGGCGGCCGAGAGCGCGGCGGACATGGTCCGCCTTCGGCAGGCTGACCGCCGGATTGGTCGCCATGACCCAGAGCGCCCTGACGCCGCCGCTCTCGACGGCGTCGAACATCGGGACGGCCTTAAGCCCCTCTGATGTCGCCATGCGCGGCGCACCCCAGAAGCGGCGCACGCGGTCGACCTCGCTCGCCGAGAAACCCATATGGGCCGCCAGCATGTTGGCGAGGCCGCCGACCTCGCGCCCGCCCATGGCATTGGGCTGGCCGGTCAGCGAGAAGGGCCCCATGCCCGCCCGGCCGATGCGGCTGGTGGCGAGGTGGCAATTGAGGATGGCCGAGACCTTGTCGGTCCCCTGCGCCGACTGGTTGACGCCCTGGCTGTAGAGCGTGACGGTCTTCTCGGTTGCCCGGAACCAGCCGAACAGTGTCCGCACGTCGTCCTCGGCAAGGCCGCAGGCGCGCGCCGTGGCGGCGATGGTCGGCGCGATCTCGCGGGCGCGCTCCAGCGCCTGCTCGAAACCGTCGACATGGGCCTCGACATAGGCGCGGTCGATAGCGCCCGTTTCCGCGAGATGGACGAGAAGGCCGGAGAACAGCACGCCGTCCATGCCGGGCTTTATCGCGAGCATCAGGTCGGCATCGGCGGAGGTGGCGGTGCGGCGCGGATCGATCACGACGATCCTCGCCTCGCGCCCCGTCCTGTTGGCCACCATGCGCTGCCAGAGGATGGGGTGGCACCAGGCGGCGTTCGAGCCGACCAGTATGAGCAGGTCGGCGGTGTCGAGGTCGGCATAGCTGCCCGGCACGGTGTCCGAGCCGAAACCGCGCCGATGGCCGGCGACGGAGGACGCCATGCAGAGCCGCGAATTGGTGTCGACATTGGCCGTGCCGACGAAGCCTTTCATCAGCTTGTTGGCGACGTAATAGTCCTCGGTGAGAAGCTGGCCGGACAGATAGAAGGCGGTCGCATCGGGTCCGTGCTCGCGCGCGGTGCGGCTGAAGGCCTCGGCGACGGCGTCGAGCGCTGTGTCCCACCCGACCCGCTCCATCGTGCCGGAGCGCGAGCGGATCATCGGGTGCAGCAGCCGCCCTTCCAGCGATATTGTCTCGCCGAGCGCCGAGCCCTTGACGCAGAGCCGGCCGCAATTGGCGGGATGCGCGGGGTCGCCGGCGATCGTCACCTGTCCCTCGCCATCGACGCTGACGATCACGCCGCAGCCGACCCCGCAATAGGGGCAGGCGGTCGCGACGGGATTGGGCAGATGCGAATGGGCGGTCATGCCGCCTCCGCCAGCGCGCGGCCGAAGACGACCGCCTCGCGAAGACGCGCAAGCGGCCGGCCTTCGCGGATGAGATCGAGATACCAGAGCGCGTCCGAGGTCTCGCCGAAAAGGACCGCGCCGGCCAGCACGTCGTCCCGGATCACCAGCTTTCGATAGGTGCCGAGGCCCGGATCGCGCCAGACGATCACCTCGGTGCCGGGCTCGCCGATGAAATCCCCGGCCGAGAAGACCGGAACGCCGGAGACCTTGAGATTGGTCGAGAGCACAGTCCCGGCATAGGCGGCGGGCTTGCCAGCCAGATGACGGGCCAGAGCCGCGCCCTGCTGGTAGGCGGGCTCGACAAGGCCGTAGCAGGTGCCGCGATGCTCGGCGCATTCGCCGATGGCATGGATCGCGTGGTCGGAGGTGGCGAGCTGGTCGTCGACCACGACGCCGCGATTGACCGCCAGCCCCGAGACGCGCGCGAGATCGGCATTCGGGCGGATGCCGACCGCAGAGACCACCATGTCGGCGGCAAGGCGCCGGCCATCGGTCAACAGCACGGTCTCGACGCAGCCGTCGCCCTCGATCGCGGCCGTATCCGCGCCGAGAAGAACTGTGATTCCGCGCGCCTCCAGCGCCGCCTTCAGCATGGCGGCGGCTTCCGGATCGAGCTGGCGCTCCATCAGCCGGTCCATCAGGTGAACCAGCGTCACGCGCGTGCCCGTGAGCGCGAGGCCATAGGCCGCCTCGATTCCGAGCAGGCCGCCGCCGATGACGACCGCCCGGGTCGCCGGGCTCGCGGCCGCCAGCATGGCCGAGACATCGTCATGGTCGCGGAACGTCACGACGCCGGGCAGGTCCATGCCCGGCTTCGGCAGGCGGATCGGATGCGAGCCCGTCGCCAGCACGAGCTTGGCGTAGGGCAGGCGCGCGCCGCCCTCCAGAAGCACCTCTCGGGCCTCGCGGTCGATCGCGACGGCGCGCCGGCCATAGACCAGCGTCACGCCCTGCCGCTCCCACCATTTCAGCGGCTTCAGCTCGGTTTCCTCGCGCGCGATCTCGCCGGCCAGGACCGAGGAAAGCAGCACGCGGTTATAGGCGAGCGTCGGCTCGGCGCCCACGACCAGCACCGAGTAGCGCCCGAGCGCCTCTTTCCCGAGATTCTCGGCAAAGCGCGCCGCGGCCATGCCGTTGCCGATGACGACGAGGGGTTCCGACACCGGGGCGTCTCCCTCTCAGGCCGCTTCGACGAAGGCGTGGCGCTCGTAGAGGAACTTCAGCACCGCCTCGCGCGCCTTGATGTAGGTGGCGTTGGAGACGAGCTCGAGGCGCTTGCGCGGGCGCGGCAATGTGACATCGAGAATCTCGCCGATGGTCGCCGATGGTCCGTTGGTCATCATGATGATGCGGTCGGAGAGCAGCACCGCCTCGTCCACATCATGGGTGATCATGATCATGGTGTTCTTCAACGTCGCGTGGATCTGCATCACCGAATCCTGCAGGTGCGCGCGGGTCAGCGCGTCGAGCGCGCCGAAGGGCTCGTCCAGGAGCAGTATCTTCGGTTCCATGGCGAGCGCGCGGGCAATGCCAACACGCTGCTTCATGCCGCCGGAAATCTCGCCGGGACGGCGGTCCCTGGCATGGACCATGTGGACGAGATCGAGCTTGTGCATGGTCCAGTCATGCCGCTCGGCCTTGGACTTGCGGCCGGAGAAGACCTTGTCCACCGCCATGCGGACATTGTCGTAGACGGTCAACCAGGGCAGCAGCGAGTGGTTCTGGAACACCACGGCCCGGTCAGGGCCGGGATCGTTGACCTCCCGGTTCTCCAGCAGCACCGCGCCCGACGTCGCCGGCGTCAGACCGGCGATGATGTTGAGCAGCGTGGACTTGCCGCAGCCGGAATGTCCGATGATCGAGACGTATTCGCCCTCCTCGATGGCGACATTGATGTCGCGCAGCACGTTGTTGGCGACCCCGTTGCGGGTGAATGTCTTCTCGACCTGTTCGACGAGGAGGTAGGGAACCTTCTTCATATCGGCCTCCTCAGTTCGCAGCCGTGCCGCGGGTGACGATGGTGGCCAGCGCCGCGATCAGCCGGTCGAGGATGAAACCGACGAGGCCGATATAGACGAGGGCGATGATGATGTCGGGCAGCTTGGACGAGTTCCACGCGTCCCAGATGAAGAAGCCGATGCCGACGCCGCCGGTGAGCATCTCCGCCGCGACGATGGCGAGCCAGGCGAGGCCGACGCCGATCCTCAGGCCCGTGAAGATGTAGGGCGCGGCCGAGGGCAGCATGATCTTCCAGAAGAACTCGAACTGGTTCAGCCGCAGCACGGCCGAGACGTTGCGATAGTCCTGCGGGATGTTGCGGATGCCGACCGAGGTGTTGATCAGGATCGGCCAGATCGCGGTGATGAAGATGACGAAGATCGCGCTCGGATTGGCGTCGCGGAAGGCGGCGAGCGAGATCGGCAGCCAGGCGAGCGGCGGCACGGTGCGCAGCACCTGGAAGATCGGATCGAGGCCGCGCATGGCCCATGTCGACTGGCCGACGAGCGTGCCGACGAGGATGCCGACAATGGCGGAAAGGCCGAAGCCGATGGCGACGCGCTGGAGCGAGGTCAGGACGCGCCAGCCGAGGCCGATATCCTGGCTGCCATTGACGAAGAACGGGTCGAGGATCAGGTCGCTGGCATCCGCCCAGACCCTGGAGGGCGGCGGCAGCGAGGCATTGCTGCCCGAGCAGAGGATTTCCCACATGAGCAGCAGCAGGGCGGTCATGAGGAGCGGCGGCACGACGGACGTGGCGAAGGCGACCGCCTTCGGCTTTAGCCAGTCGAGCATGGAGGCCGCGGCCTTCGGCGCGAGCTGGATCACTTCCGCCGTCGCGGCGGCGACAGGTTCCACCGGGCTGACGGCTTCCACGGCTCTCAATGCGGGTCGGGACATCTTGGCTCTCGCGGGAAGAAGGGACGGCGCCGCCCGGCCGAACCGGGCGGCGGGCGGGTGGGTCAGACCTGCGCGCGCTTGATCTTGAGTTGGCGCAGGTAGTCAGCCGGGTTGGCCGGATCGAACTTCACGCCGTCGAAGAAGGTCTCGACGCCGCGTGAATCGGAGGTCGGAGCACCCGCGACGCCGAGCGTCTTGGCGGCGGCGAGCCACAGGTCGGAACGATTGGTCCGGTCGACCAGCGCCTTGATGTCGGTGGTCGGCTCGAACTTGCCCCAGCGGATGTTCTCGGCGACGAACCAGGTGTCGAGGCTCTTCCAGGGATAGGAGACCGCGCCGCCCTCGCCCCAGAACTTCATGCGCAGCGGCGAGTCCGCCACCGTGCGGCCGAGGCCGTAATTGATATTGCCCTTGAGGCGGCCGTTGATGTCGTTGACCGGCACGTTGAACCACTGGCGGCGGCCGACGATCTGCGCCAGTTCCTCCTTGTTCTCCAGTTTCTCGCACCATTGCTGGGCTTCCATCACGGCCATCAGGATGGCCTGGGTCGCCTTCGGGTTGGCATCGACCCAGTCGGCGCGCATGCCGAGGATCTTCTCCGGGTGCTTGAACCAGAGTTCGCCTGTGGTGATGGCGGTGTAGCCGATGTTCTGGTTGACGAGTTGCTCGTTCCACGGCTCGCCGACGCAGAAGCAGTCCATGGTGCCGACCTTCATGTTCGCCACCATCTGGGGCGGCGGCACGACGATCACCTTGATGTCGGTATCGGGATCGATGCCGCCGGCGGCCAGCCAGTAGCGAATCCACAGGTCGTGGGTGCCGCCCGGGAAAGTCATCGCGGCGGTCAGGTCCTTCCCTTGAGCCTTCTTGCGCTCGAAGGCGGCGCGCAGCGGCGAGGAATCCTTGGCTACGGCGAGTTCCCTGTATTCGTTGGAGATCGAGATCGACTGCCCGTCCTCGTTGAGGTTGAGGAGCGTGTACATCGGCAGCGGCTGGTTGTTCTGCATCACCTTGCCGGTCGAGTAGAGATGCGTCTTCGGCCGGAGGATGTGGCCGCCGTCGATGCCGTTGGCCTTGGTGCCGAGCGCCATGTTGTCGCGCGTCGCGCCCCACGACGCCTGTTTGGAAATGTCCATGTCGGGCACGCCGTGCTTGGCGTAGAAGCCCTTTTCCTTGGCGATGATCAGCGGCGCGGCATCGGTCAGCGCGATATAGCCGAGCCGCGTGCCCTTCACCTCGGGGCCTGCCCCTTGTGCGAAGGCGCCGGCCGGCAGGGCCGCCTTGGCGGCGGCGAGGAGAGCGGCCGTGGCGGCGGTCTGCTTGAGGAACGCGCGGCGGTCGGGGCGCAGCGCGGATGTCTGGGACTGTTCCTGGAAGGTCTTGGTCATTCTCTCGGTCCCGGTTGCGGCCAGAGGCGCTGTTGATCACGTGTCCCTTGGGATCCGTCGCCCCGCGGCGTTCGGACATGTCCTCGCTTCCCCGCCCGGTTGGCTCCGGGCATGAAAAAAGCCGCCGACATCGGTCCGACGCGAGGCCGCGCTCTCGGATCGAGCGGGCGATGCTTTCGAACGTCTGTCAGCGGCGTTGCTGATGGCCCTGCGCTGGGCCGCACGCGATCCATGACGGACCGCGCACTCGACAATGGTCATTCAAGCCGCGTGCCAAGTCGGCCCGCAGCGCGAAACGTCCTTCTTTTCAAGATTCTAAGGAGCCGCGGCTATTGGCGGGCACCCGTGCGCACCGGCTGACTTTGCGCCATCCGCTGTCCGCGCCTGCCGCTTCATTGTGCAGCGCACAGAAAAGTCACAGGGGCTTCGGAGCGAGGCCGCGCGCGTCGAAAGCTGCCAGATAGGCGGCGATATCGTGCCGGTCGAGCGGCGGTTCGATCAGGCTGCCGACCGCGTCGCCCTCGGCGGTTTCTGCGCCGCCGGCAACAATGCTCCCGAACATGCCGGGCCGCAGCAGCGCGTCGATCCGGCCGGCCATGCCGAGGTCGAGCGGCGCCTGCCGCCAGCGCACCATCTGCGCGTAGAGCCAGGTCATGCGCGCAGCATCGGGGCGGATCGCGCCCGGCACGTCGAACCTGATGAAGTCGGGCACCTCGCGGGACGGGCCGCCGGGCGCGAAGACGAGGCGGCCCTCGATCGTGCGCAGGATCAGCGCGGCCGACACGTCGAGATGGCGCGGATCGGCCAGCATCTCCGCGAGCGTGGTCGCATTGGCCGGATCGGCGCACCAGGCGGCGCCCTTGACCACGGCCGCCGTCAGCGCCTGCGCCGCGTCCGGGTCGCCGTCCGCGAGCGCGCCGCCAATCGCCAGCACCTTCTCCGGAATGGCCCGGAACAAGGCAGAGCCCGGCGCGACGATATGGCCGATGCCGCGGTCGACGGCGACCGAGTTCCACGGCGACCCCACGCAGAAGCCGTCGATTAGGCCGCGTTCCAGCGAGCCGACCATCAGCGGTGGCGGGATGACGACGAGCTGGACGTCCTCGTCCGGGTCGATGCCGCCGGCCGCGAGATAGGCGCGCAGGATGTAATTGTGGTTCGAGAACGGGAAGGTGACGCCGAAAGTCGGCGGATTGAGCCCGGCCTCGCGTCGCCGGGCGATGGCGGCGCGCATCAGCGGCAGCACGGCCGAAGGGTCGTCCGGCACGCCGCCGATCTCGCGCGCGAAGGCGGTCGAGATGGTGATGGCATTGCCGTTGAGGGCGAGCGTCACCGGGGCGATCATCGGCACCTTGACGTGGCCAATGCCTGCGGCGCTGGCGAGCGCCAGCGGCGCGATCATGTGGGCGGCGTCGAACAGGCCGACCGACAGCTTGTCGCGGATATTCGCCCACGACACTTCGCGCACGAGGTCGAGTGCAATGCCTTCTTCGGCGGCGAAACCCTTCTCGTGCGCCACGATCAGCGGCGCGGCATCGGTCAGCGGAATGAAGCCTGCGGTGATCGTCCTCATCCCAGCATCTCCAGCCCGGTGACCACAGCCTGGGCGATCTCCGCGATCTTCTTCTTCTCGTTCATGGCGCGGCGGCGCAGCAGCGCATAGGCCTCCTCCTCGGAAATGCCCTTGTGCTTGATCAGGAGGCCCTTGGCGCGCTCAACGACCTTGCGCTCCTCCAGCGCGGACTTCGCCTGATCGAGCTCGCCCTGGAGCCGGGCATAGGCGTGGAAGCGCGCCACGCACATGTCGAGGATCGACTTGACCCGCTCCTTCTTCAGCCCGTCGACCACATAGGCGGAGACGCCGGCCTCGATCGCCTTGTTGATCATGCCGGTATCGGACTGGTCGACGAACATGGCGACCGGCCGCTTCACCAGTTTCGAGACCTGGAAAAGTTGTTCGAGGACGTCGCGCGAGGGGTTTTCGAGGTCGATGACCACCACGTCCGGGTCCGTCGCGTAGAGCCGGGCGAGCAGATTGGTCATCTCGTCGATATGGACGATCTTGGTATAGCCCGCCTCGCGCAGGCCGTCCTCGATGATCGCCGCGCGCGAGCGGCTCTCATCGACGATGGCGATGGTGAGACTGAGATCGCTCAGGGCCTGCTCCAAACCGTTTGCTGGGATGCGCGGGCGGGTTTATCGCACCGGCATCGGGTCGGGAACAAGCAGGTTCCGCGCCAGCCTCAGTAAACGGCCCGCCCGCCCGATATGTCGAACACCGCACCGGTCGAGAAGGCGCAGTCCTCGGACGACAGCCAGGCGATCAGCGCGGCCGCTTCCTCGACCTGCAGGAAGCGGTTCATCGGGATCTTCGACAGCATGAAGTCGATGTGCTCCTGCTTCATCTGGTCGAAAATCTCGGTCTTGGCAGCCGCGGGCGTGATGCAGTTGACGAGGATGCCCGCAGTCGCGAGCTCCTTCGCCAGCGACTTGGTCAGGCCGATCAGTCCCGCCTTCGACGCCGAATAATGCGAGGCGTTGGGATTGCCTTCCTTGCCGGCAATGGAGGCGATGTTGACGATGCGGCCATAGCTCTTCCTGAGCATGACCGGCACGACGGCACGCGAGGTGAGATAGGGCCCGACGAGATTGACCTCGATCACGCGCCGCCAGACATCCGGCGCGAGGTCCCAGGTCTTGCCGTTGCCGCCGGTAATGCCGGCATTGTTGACGAGGATGTCGATGCCGCCATGGGCGGCGGCGGTCGCATCGGTTGCCGCCTGCACCGAGGCCTCGTCCGTCAGTTCGACGGTGTGGATCGAGACCTTGCCCTTCGGCGAAAGGCGCGCCCTCGCCGCATCGAGCCGCGCATCGTCCACGTCCCAGAGCGCTACGCTGGCGCCGGAATCGAGCATCCGCTCGGCGGCCGCATAGCCAATGCCGCGCGCACCGCCGGTAATGATCGCCACGCGGCCCTTCAAATCGATTTGATTCATGCGTGCATCCTCAATTCTGGTCGTTTCCTGGCGCGGCTGAGCCGCTTGTTGTTATCGGGTGGCGACGATGAAGAGCCGGGGGAAGGCGAGCAGCACCTTGCCGTCGGGCGTCACCGGATAGTGCGGCGTGATCGCGGCGCGATAGGCGGCGAGGAAGCCTTCGCGCTCCGCCGGATCGAGGGGGCTGAGATAGCTGCGCAGGCGCGAGCCCTTGAACCACTCGACGATGCCGTCGATGCCGTCGAGCGGGTGGTTGTAGACGGTGCGCCAGACATCGACGCGGCGCGCATGCGACTTGAGCAGTCCGTAATAGGACGCGGCGGTGCCGATCGGCGTATGCGCGTCCTCGGCATTGGCGAGCTTCGCGCCCCACGGCCCCGCCTTCGCCGCCGCGCGCATGCCGGCATGGCTCGGTTCGTCCAGATTGTCGGGCATCTGGATGGCGAGGCTCCCGCCCTCGGGCAGCAGGTTGACGAGCCGGGGCAGGATCGTCTCGTGGCCGCCGATCCACTGGAACACCGCATTGGAATAGATGATGTCGACGGGGGCGGCAGGGTCCGGCCGCCAGGTCGTCAGGTCGGCGACCTCGAAGCTGATGTGGCTGAGCCGCGCCCGCGCATTCGTCACCATGTCGGGCGAGGAATCGATGCCGACGATCTCAGCCTTCGGGAAGCGCTCCAGCAGCAGCTCGGTCGTGTTGCCGGGCCCACAGCCGAGATCGACCACGCGGCGCGGATCGCGGGTCGGCACGGCATTGAGCAGGTCGCGCGCGGGCCGCGTGCGCTCGTCCTCGAACTTCACATATTGCCTGGCCGACCAATCCATTCGCGCATCTCCACAAGTCGGTCGATCAGACGCCGATCCCCAGCGCCGGCAGCTTCAGCCCCTTCTCGCGCGCGCAGTCGACGGCGATGTCGTAGCCGGCATCGGCATGGCGCATGACGCCTGTGCCGGGATCGTTCCACAACACCCGGTAGAGCCGCGCCGCAGCCTCCATCGTGCCGTCGGCGACGATGACCACGCCCGCATGCTGCGAATAGCCCATGCCGACGCCGCCGCCATGGTGCAGCGACACCCAGGTCGCGCCCGAGGCGGTGTTGAGCAGCGCATTGAGAAGGGGCCAGTCCGACACCGCGTCGGAGCCGTCCTTCATCGCCTCGGTCTCGCGGTTGGGCGAGGCGACCGAGCCGGAATCGAGATGGTCGCGGCCGATGACGATGGGACCGATCTCGCCCTTGGCCACCATTTCGTTGAAGGCGAGGCCGAGACGGTGCCGGTCGCCGAGGCCGACCCAGCAGATGCGGGCGGGAAGGCCCTGGAACTGGATGCGCTCCCTGGCCATATCGAGCCAGTTGTGCAGGTGCGCATCGTCCGGGATCAGCTCCTTCACCTTGGCGTCGGTCCTGGCGATGTCGTCGGGGTTGCCGGTGAGCGAAGCCCAGCGGAACGGCCCGATGCCCCGGCAGAACAGCGGCCGGATATAGGCCGGCACGAAGCCGGGAAAGTCGAAGGCGTCGGCAACGCCCATATCCTTCGCCATCTGGCGGATGTTGTTGCCGTAGTCGAGCGTCGGCACGCCCATGCGGTGGAAGTCCAGCATCGCCTTCACGTGGACTGCCATGGATTGCTTGGCCGCCAGCTCGACGGATTTCGGATTGCGCTCGCGCGCCTCCTCCCACTGGGCCAGCGACCAGCCGGCCGGCAGATAGCCGTTGATCGGATCGTGGGCCGAGGTCTGGTCGGTGACGACGTCCGGGCGGATGCCGCGCGCGACCATTTCGGGGAAGATCTCGGCGGCATTGCCGAGCAGGCCGACGGAAACGGGCTTGCCCGCCTTGTGCGCGCGATCGACGATTTCCAGCGCCTCGTCGATCGTCTTCGCCTCGGCGTCGAGATAGCGGGTGCGCAGCCGCATCTCGATGCGGCTCGGCTGGCACTCCACCGCGATCATCGAGGCGCCTGCCATGGTGGCGGCGAGCGGCTGGGCGCCGCCCATGCCGCCGAGACCCCCGGTGAGAACCCATTTGCCCTTCAGCGAGCCGCCGAAATGCCGGCGTGCGACTTCCGCGAAGGTCTCGTAGGTGCCCTGAACGATGCCCTGGCTGCCGATATAGATCCAGGAGCCGGCGGTCATCTGGCCGTACATCATCAGCCCGAGCTTATCGAGCTCGTTGAAATGGTCCCAGTTCGCCCAGCCCGGTACGAGGTTGGAATTGGCGATCAGCACGCGCGGCGCATCCGCATGGGTGCGGAAGATGCCGACCGGCTTGCCGGACTGGACCAGCAGCGTTTCGTCGGGGTCGAGCGAGCGCAGCGAGGCGACGATGCGGTCGAAGCTCTCCCAGTCGCGCGCCGCGCGGCCGATGCCGCCGTAGACGACCAGCTCGTTCGGCCGCTCGGCGACGTCCGGGTCGAGATTGTTCATCAGCATGCGGAGCGCCGCCTCCGCGCCCCATGTCTTGGCCGACATCTCCATGCCGTGCGGCGCGCGGATCACGCGGGAATTGTCGAGACGCGTCGCCATGGGTCAGGCCTCCACTTGAGCTGCGGCTTCGAGGATCGCAGCGATGATGCGGTCGAGCACGGCTTCGGTCTTCGCCGCCACCGCCTCGTCATAGGCCCAGGGCGGTGTCTCGGCCATGTAGGCGGACTGCGCGAGCTCCATCTGGACGGCATGCACCCGGCGGTCGGGTGCGCCGTAATGGCGGGTGATCCAGCCGCCCTTGAAGCGCCCGTCCGCGACGTAGGTCATGCCGGAGCCTTCGGCTTCGCCGACGGCGGCCTGACGGATCGCCGGGGCGCAGGACGTGCCGCCATTGGTGCCGATATTGAGGACCGGCAGCGTACCCGGAAAGAGATTCGGCACCACCGAGCGGATCGAGTGACAATCGTAGAGCACCGCGTAGCCGTGGCGGATGCGCGCGGTCTCTATTGCCGCGGCCATGGCCGCGTGAAAGGGCGCGAAATAGAGGTTCTTGCGGCGCGCGATCTCCGCGGGGTCAGGCTCGCGGCCTTCGCGATAGATCCGCTCGGCGTCGAAGGTCGTCGTCGGACAGAGCGTCGTGGTGTTCTGGCCGGGATAGAGCGAGACGCCGGACGGGTCGCGGTTCACGTCAATGACGAAGCGCGAGATATTTTGCCGGATCACGGTCGCACCGGTGCGCGCGGCGATCGCGCCATAGAGCCGGTCCATCCACCAGTCGGTATCCGGCACGGAACGGCCGAGATCGTTCAGCTCGACCGAAACCTCGGGCGGAATCATCGTGCCGACATGCGGCTGGCCGAGGACCAGCGGGCCATCGCCAGGAATGACGGTGACTGGGTTCATGCCAAGGGTCATGCACTGTCTCCAAAGAGCCGCTCGACAACATGGCCGAAGGGTCTGGTCAGTCCGCCCGAGGCGACGAGCACTGCCGCGCGCTCCATCTCGGCGCTAAGTGGCCGGTCGCGGTCGAGGACCGGGGCAACGCCGCGCACGGCTGCATGCGCCTTTTCAAGCAGCGGGCTCGTCCGCAGCGGTGCGCGCATGTCGACCCCTTGAGCGGCCATCAGCGCTTCGATGCCGATGATGCGGCAGAGGTTCTCGGCCATCGGCCCGAGCCGGCGCGCGCCGTGGGTCGCCATGGAGACATGGTCTTCCTGGTTGGCCGAGGTCGGGATCGTATCGGTGACGGCGGGCGCCGCCTTCTGACGGTTCTCCGAGGCGAGCGCGGCGCTTGCGACCTCCGCGATCATGAAGCCCGAATTCAGGCCGGGCTCGCGGACGAGGAAGGCCGGCAGGCCGGACAGAACCGGATCGACCAGCATGGCGCAGCGGCGCTGGGCGAGATTGCCCACCTCGCAGGCTGCCAGCGCCAGCATGTCGGCGGCGAAGGCCACCGGCTCCGCGTGGAAATTGCCCCCCGAAAGCACGTCGCCATTGTCGGCCATGACCAGCGGGTTGTCGGTGACCCCGCTCGCCTCGTGCATCAGCATGGCCTGCGCCGAGGCGATCACGTCGAGCGCCGCGCCCATGACCTGCGGCTGGCAGCGGATCGAATAGGGATCCTGCACGCGCGGGTCGTCGGCCAGATGCGAGCGGCGGATTTCGCTACCCTCCATCAGGGCGCGCAGCACGGCGGCGACCGCGATTTGGCCGGGCTGGCCGCGCAGCGTGTGGATGCGCGCGTCGAACGGCGTGTCGGAGCCGGCAATGGCATCGGTCGCCAGAGCGCCGGTGACGAGAGCGGCGGCGAAGGCGTTCTCGATCAGGAACAGGCCATACAAGGCAAGCGCGGTCGAAACCTGCGTGCCGTTGAGCAGGGCAAGCCCCTCCTTCGGACCGAGGACCACCGGTTTCAGGCCGGCCTTCGCCAGCGCGGCGCCGCCGTCCATGCGGACGCCATCCACAACGGCCTCGCCCTCGCCGATCAGCACGGCGGCAAGGTGGGCGAGCGGCGCAAGGTCGCCGGAGGCGCCGACCGAACCCTGCGCCGGGATCACCGGCAGCACGCCCTTCGCCAGCATGGCGACCAGGAGATCGACGGTTTCCGGCTGCACGCCGGATGCGCCATGGGCAAGGCTCGCCGCTTTCAGCGCCAGAACCAGCCGCACGATGGGACCGGACAGCGGATCGCCGACGCCCGCCTGGTGCGAGCGGACGATGTTGACCTGAAGCTCCGCCAGTTTCTCCGCGGGGATGCGGACGCTTGCGAGCTTGCCGAAGCCGGTATTGACGCCATAGACGGCGTCATTGCCGCGCGCCTTCACCATCAGCAGGCGATGGCCCTCGACGATGGCCGATCGCGTCGCCGGATCGAGGGCGGGCGTCGCGCCCGCTGCGACCGAGCGCCAGAGCGAAAGCCGGTTGCCGCCGGCGCGGATCATGTCAGTCATCAGGCGCCCCGATAGCGCTGGTAGAGCGGGTTGAAGCCGATCCGGTAAACGAGTTCCGCCGGCCGTTCCACCGACCAGAGGCAGAGGTCCGCCCTCCGGCCGGGCTCCAGCACGCCGATATCGTCCCGGCCGAGGGCTTTCGCTGCGTTGCGGGTGAAGCCGAGCAGGCATTCCTCCACCGTCAGCCGGAACAGCGTCGCGCCCATGTTCATGGTGAGCAGCGGCGAGGTCAGCGGCGACGAGCCGGGATTGGCGTCGGTTGCGAGCGCGATGGCCGTGCCGTGCTTGCGGAAATGGGCGACGGGCGGCGCCTGCGTCTCCCGGATGAAATAGAATGCGCCCGGCAGCAGCACGGCGACCGTGCCGGCCTTGGCCATGGCAGCGGCGCCGTCCTCATCGGTATATTCGAGATGATCCGCCGAGAGCGCTCCGTGATCGGCTGCGAGCCGCGCGCCGTGCAGGTTGGAGAGCTGGTCGGCATGCAGCTTGACCGGCAGGCCGTGGGCCTTGGCCGCCCCGAACACCTTCGCCGTCTGCTCCGGCGAGAAGGCGATGCCCTCGCAGAAGGCGTCAACGGCATCCGCGAGCCCGTGGCGGCCGATGGCCGGGATCATCTTGTGGCAGACGAGGTCGATATAGGCCTGCTTGTCGCCGTTGGCCTCCGGCGGCAGCGCGTGGGCGCCAAGGAAGGTCGTGACCACGCCGATATCGCGATGCTCCGGCAGGGAGCGGGCGACCTGAAGCTGCTTCTGCTCGGTGTCGAGGTCGAGCCCGTAGCCGGACTTGATCTCAACCGTCGTGACGCCCTCCGCGATGAGCGCGTCGAGGCGCGGCAGCGTCTGGTCGGCGAGATCGCGGGGCTTGGCCGCGCGAGTCGCCTTCACCGTGGAAACGATGCCGCCGCCGGCGCGGGCGATCTCCTCATAGCTCGCGCCCTTCAGGCGCAGCTCGAACTCATGAGCGCGGTCGCCGCCATAGACGAGATGGGTGTGGCAATCGACGAGGCCGGGCGTGATCCAGCGGCCCTCGCATCGGATGGTTTCGACGGGATCGAGGCGCGGCGCATCCGCGCGCGGACCGACATAGACGATGCGTCCGGCCTCGGTGGCGACGATGCCGTCCTCGATCAGGCCGAGGCCGCCGTTCGGGCCGCCTCCGGCCATAGTCGCGAGCCGCGCGTCGCGAAACAGCCGGTCAACGCGCATGACAGTCTCGCGGCACGTCGTATTCCTCGCCCAACAATGCTAGGCCGGAAACCGTAGCATGGAGACGGCGATGGACAAGTTCCATCTGGACAGGGCACTCACCGCGCAGGGCTGGCGGGAGAACGTCATTCTCTCCGTCGGCGCTGACGGCCTCATCGCCGCCATCGGCGAGGGCGCCCTTGCGACAGGGGCGACACGGATCCGCGGCATCGCCCTGCCCGGCCTGCCCAACCTGCATTCCCATGCCTTCCAGCGCGGCATTGCCGGCCTGACCGAGGTCGCGGGCGCCAGCGACGACTCATTCTGGACCTGGCGCGACTGGATGTACCGTTTCGCGCTGGCGCTCGACCCCGACGATGTCGAAGCGATTGCCGCTCTCGCCTATGTCGAGATGCTCGAGGCGGGCTTCACCACCGTCGGCGAGTTCCACTATCTGCACCACGACCGGGACGGCCGGCCCTATGCCGACCCGGCCGAACTCGGCCGGCGCTGCGTCGCGGCAGCGGCGGAGACGGGAATTGCGATCACCCTGCTGCCGGTCTTCTACGCCCATTCCGGCTTTGGTGGGCAGCCGCCGGGCGAGGGCCAGCGCCGGTTCATCTGCGACCTCGACCTGTTCGGCCGGGTGGCCGGCGGCGCGGCGGGAGCAGCGGCCGCCTACACGCGCGGACGCTTCGGCATCGCCCCGCATTCGCTGCGCGCGGTGACGCAGGAGGAACTGCGACTGCTGGCCGGGGCATTTCCGGATTGTCCGGTCCACATCCACGTTTCCGAACAGGTGAAGGAGGTGGAGGACTGCCTCGCCGCCCATGGTGCGCGGCCCATCGCACTGCTGGCCGGAACGACGGAACTGTCGGAGCGCTGGTGCCTCATCCACGCGACCCATGCGGATGCGGATGAACGCGCCACCATGGCGAAGGCTGGCCTTGTCGTCGGCCTCTGCCCCGTCACCGAGGCCAATCTCGGCGACGGCCTGTTCGAGGGCGTCGACTTCCGTCGGCAGGGCGGCCGGATCGGCGTTGGCACCGATTCCAACGTCGCGATCTCGGCACCGGCCGAACTGTCCATGCTGGAATATTCCCAGCGTTTCCTGACCCGGCGGCGCAATGCGCTCGCGCCGCGCAACGCTTCGACCGGGCGGACCTTGTTCGATTCATGCCTTGCCGGCGGTGCCCAGGCGCTCGGCCTCGGGACGGCCGGCCTCACGGTCGGCGCGCCGGCCGATTTCGTCGTGCTGGATGCCGGCCACATCGCCTTCGCGGGCCGTTCGGGCGATGCGGTGCTGGATTCCTGGATCTTCGGCCCGTCGTCCGGCGCGATATCCGAGGTGTATGTCTCGGGCCGCCGGGTGGTGGATGGCGGCCGGCATGTCGCGCGTCCCGCCATCGAAGCCCGCGCCCGCAAGGTGCTGGAGCGCGTCATCGTGGCGTGAGCGGTCAGTCCATCCGCTCGTTCGGATAGACGCCCCAGAGCCTGTTCTGCTCGACCCACCCGTCGAAACCTTCGCCGGTGAAGCGGCACCAAGTGCCGGTGCAGGAGCGCACGGTGCCCTGCACCTTCGGCTCGACGCGGGCGACGATCCGCTCGCCGCCGGCGCGGTTCATCAGCGACACGAGGTCGGCCGGATTGCCGCGCGACATGACCATGGCGGTGCGCCGGCCGGACAGCATGGAATGGAACACCCAGGTCTCCGTGCCCTCGTGGTCGCGGATGCGCCGCCAGTTGTCGAACTCGGCGGTAACCTCCACCGGCAGGCCGGCGCGCTGGTAGATCCAGATGACCTGATGGTCGCGAGTCGGGCCCATGCGCGCGTTGACGCGCTCGGATTTCAGGCTGACGAAGCGGGGAACCGGCAACCGGGTCTGCGAGCCCAGAGAGCCCGTCACCTCCGTGGCCGCAGCAGGGGCGGCGGGCGCCGCGAAAACGGCAAGAAAGGCGGCCGCAACCGCGCTGACGCTCAGACGACGCATACGCAACCCACACGCATTGGCGGCCGATAGCCCCTTCCGAAAGACGGGGGAGGCGGAGAAGGCGACCGCTTTGTCTCGGACGACCCATCTGATAGACGTGTCGCCTCGCGGCCAGTGTCGCCGCTCAGGGTTAAGACACGCTTGACGGACCGGGCGAAAGTGCCTGCCGGCAGGGACGGACAGAGGTTGGGGAATGGCGAACCGCAAGAAGCCGCTCGTCGTGGTGACGCGCAAGCTGCCGGATTCGGTGGAAACGCGCATGCGCGAGCTGTTCGAGACGCGCCTCAACGTCGATGACAAGCCGATGAGCCAGGCCGATCTCGTCGCCGCGGTGAAGAGCGCCGAGGTTCTGGTGCCGACCATCACCGACAAGATCGATTCGGCGCTCCTGTCGCAGGCGGGCCCGCAGCTCCGCCTGATCGCCCAGTTCGGCAACGGCGTGGACAATATCGACGTCGCCACCGCCATCCAGCGCGGCATCACGGTCACCAATACGCCGGGCGTGCTGACCGAGGATACGGCCGACATGACCATGGCGCTGATCCTCGCCGTGCCGCGCCGTCTCGCGGAAGGCCTCGAAGTGCTGGAACACAGCGAATGGAGCGGCTGGGCGCCGACCTGGATGCTCGGCAAGCGCGTCCACGGCAAGCGCCTCGGCATCGTCGGCATGGGCCGGATCGGCCAGGCGCTGGCCCGCCGCGCCGCCGCCTTCGGCATGCAGATCCACTACCACAACCGCCGCCGGCTCCCCGAGAAGGTCGAGCAGACGCTGGACGCGACCTATTGGGAGAGCCTCGACCAGATGCTCGCCCGCATGGACATCGTCTCGGTCAACTGCCCGCACACGCCGGCGACCTACCACCTCCTGTCGGCGCGCCGGCTGAAACTGCTCAAGAAGGACGCCTATATCGTCAACACCGCGCGCGGCGAGGTGATCGACGAGGTGGCGCTGACCCGCATGATCGAGGCGGGCGACCTCGCGGGAGCCGGCCTCGACGTGTTCGAGCACGAGCCGGCGGTCAATCCGCGCCTGATCAAGCTCGCCAAGGCCGGCAAGGTGGTGCTGCTGCCGCATATGGGCTCGGCCACCATCGAGGGCCGCGTCGACATGGGCGACAAGGTCATCGTCAACATCAAGGCCTTCATGGACGGCCACAAGCCACCGGACCGCGTGCTGCCGTCCATGCTCTGAACGGCAGTCGCGCTCTCCGCAGCCAGCCTATAGTGGCTTGCCGAAGACCAGCAGCACGCGATGGCGCTCGAATTCGCGCAGGTTGAGGCCCGACGCGCCGCCGACCTCGCGGCCCTTGACCTGCGTGGCGAAGGAAAGCGTCAGCCAGCTCCGCCCCGAGGTCAGATAGATGCTCGGGCCGACATAGAAGGCATCGCCCTGGAACTGGTTCAATGCCTGCCCGTCATAGGCGCGCCGGTAACTGGCTTCCAGCCCGACGAAGACACCCGCCGCGAGACGTGCCGACAGGGACGCTGAGATGAACGTGCCCGAACTGCGCTCGGCCCAGGGCAGATCGGCGCTGGCCTGCGTCTGAGTGTCGAACCCGATATTCACGGCCGCGAACAGCCGGTCGTAGATCAGCTCCGAATCGAACGCCGCACGCATGCCGCCCGACCAGACGGTGGCACCCCGCGCCGTGACGGCGTCGCGGCTGTCGTAGCCGCCATTCACGTCGAAGGTCACGCCGATCGGGCTCTTCTGCCGGTCGAGGATCTGGAAGCGCGCCGAGAGCCCGACGCCGCTCGCCCCACCCGCATAGGTGTCGGGCAGGCCGGGCACGCCGCGGGCACGCGCCGCGATGCCGTTGAAGGCGGCGGCGACTGCAACGCCGGGAGCGAGACCGTATTTCAGCTCGAAGTTCTGGTCGATCACGCTGTAGAGCCGGCCGCGCCGCCCGAAAGCCGCGGACGTGTTGAAATGGGGCACGATCGAGCCCGGCTCCTCGATATCCGACCCTACCGTGAAGCCGAACATGTGCTCGGAATCGACCTCGCTGAGGCGCGGGGGCCGGCCGGATCGCTCATCCGCGAATGCCGGCAGGGTGGTGATGGCGATCGCCGCCGGCAGCGCCAGCGCCGAAAGGCCGCGCACAAGTGAGAACGTCGCGAAGGGGTACTGCATGTCATTCCTGCTTTTGCAAATCATTTGCATCTTACGAAATGAGCTTTGCTTGTCCAGCCCTGCCGTCACCCGCGGGTAACAGGGCTGAATCGAAACGCCCCGATCCACGGCCGAGCATGCGCGGCTACAGGCTGCGCCTGACGCAGGCTGGAAGTGGCGGATGAAGGCGGGAGGTCTTTTCGGCGCGCTTTCGGGCAGGCCGTACCATCGGCCGCCTGCCTCGCTGCCGCAGCAAATCGTCCATCGCGAGCAGAATGGTCGTTCTGCCGCGGAGATGCCCTAGCGGCTGGCGCCGCTCAGCGGATTGGCCGGGTCCCAGCGATAGCGCACCGTCTCGAAACGCATGGCCCGGGCATCGATCATCAGCAGCCGGCCGACAAGGCCCTCGCCGAAGCCGACGATCTCGCGGGTGACCTCCAGCGCCATCATCGAGCCGACAGTGCCGGTCAACGCGCCGAGAATGCCTGCCTCCTGACAGGTCGGCACCGTGCCGGGCGGCGGCGCGTCGGGGAACAGGCAGCGATAGGTCGGGTTCGGCGCGCCGTCCGCGCCTGTCTCATGCGCGCGGATCGTCGTCAGCGTGGCGTCGAACGTCCCGACCGCCGCGGTCACCAGCGGCCTGCCTTCATGGAAACAGGCGTCGGACACCGCATAGCGGGTGGCGAAATTGTCCGAGCCGTCGGCGACGATGTCGTAGCCGCGGACGAGGTCGCGGGCATTGCCGGCCGAGAGGCGCACGACATGGCTGACGACCTCGATATGAGGATTGAGCCGGCGGATCGCGTTCGCGGCGCTTTCCGTCTTCAGGACGTTCACGTCGTCGGTGCGGTGAATCACCTGCCGCTGCAGGTTGGAGAGGGCCACCTCGTCGTCGTCGACGATGCCGATGGTGCCGACGCCGGCCGCCGCGAGATAGAGCAGAAGCGGCGCGCCGAGCCCGCCCGCGCCGATGACCAGCACCTTCGCGCGCTTCAGCTTCTGCTGGCCGGGACCTCCGACCTCCCGCAGCACGATGTGCCGCGCATAGCGCTCCAGTTCGTCGCCCGTGAACATCAGTCGATCGAGAGCCCGAGCGACTGCCTGACCCGCGCTCGGATTGCATGGCCGTCGCGGGTGGGCAGCACACGCTCGCGCTCCGCCTGGTCGATCTTCACTACGGCGACGCAGGGGCCGTTGGCGGTCGACGTCGCGCGCACCGCCAGCCGGTTCACCTCGTCCATGCCGTCGATCAGGCGCGCATCCTCGATGCCGGACGCCTTGGCGATGCCGGCGAGATCGGCAACGACCGCGTGGCTCGCCTGCCCGCCGGTCTCGCCGTAGAGGCCGTTGTCGAGCACGACGACCGTGAGATTCTTCGGCTGCTGCATGGCGATGGTGGCGAAGGAACCCATGCCCATCAGCATCTCGCCGTCGCCGGTGACGGCGATGACCGGCGTGTCGGGCCGCGCCAGCGCGATACCGAGCGCCATCACCGCGCATCCACCCATCGCACCCCAGAGATAGACGTTGCGGTCATTGTCGCCGCAGGCGGCGACATCGTAGGTCGGCGAGCCGAGCCCGGTGACGACGATGGCCTCGCCGCGCTCTGCCAGCAGGCGGGCGACGACGGCGCGGCGGTCGAGGCGGTTGAACGTTCCGCTCATTTCACGAACACCTTGGCGCCGACGAGTTGCTGGCCGAGTAGCACCGCAACGGCGTTGCCGCCCTCATAGGCCATGCGGATGCCCGCCGCGGCGGCCGGACCGACCTGCCGCGGCTCGTCGGCGCGCAGAACATGGATGCCCATCAGCCGGAAGGCGTCGGGCGTGCCCGTGCCCATCGGCACCTGCCACGGATTGAACTCGCCCCATTCGCCGCGCATGGTCACGAAGGTCAGGAACGGCCCACCCATGTTCCGCACCAGCGAGAACATGTTCACGCAATTGCCGACGCCCGACGACTGCATCAAGAGGCAGGCGCGGTCGCCGCCGAGCCATGCGCCGGAGGTCAGCGCGACGCCCTCCTCCTCGGTCGTCAAGGGGATCGCCACCATGGCCGGATCGGCATGGACCGCACGGATCAGATCGGCATGGCCGCCGTCCGGCACATAGGCCACCTGACGCACCTTCGCCGCCTTCAGCGCCGCAAAGATGTCGCCCGGCCAGCCGGCGGGCGAGGCATGCGCGGGTTGAGGGTGCAAGGCGTTCATGAGGTGGCTAGGCTCCGCATCCTTCGCGAGGGGCGGACCATGACCCCGCTCCCGCCGGGACACAAGAGCACCGCGGGGAGGACAGGCATGACGGTCGGTTTCATCGGGCTGGGCAAGATGGGCAGGGGCATGGCCTCGAACCTCCAGGCCAAGGGCTTCCCGCTCGTCGTCCACGACGTGGTCGAGGCGCCGGTAAAGGCGCTGGTGGAGCTCGGCGCGAAGCGCGGCACGCCGGCCGAGATCGCCGCATCCTCGGACATCGTCGTCACCGTGCTGCCGACCGGCAAGGAGGTGAACGAGGTGATCCTTGCGCCCGGCGGCGTGCTCGACCACGCCAAACCCGGCACGCTCATCATCGATCTGTCGACCATCGATCCGGACACCACCGACCTGCTGCACAGCGAGGCGCGCCTCCGTGGCATGACGGCGGTGGACGCGCCCATCGGCCGCCTCGCCTGGCATGCTGACCGTGGCCAGAGCCTGTTCATGGTCGGCGCTGACGATGCCGATTACCAGCGCGCCCTGCCCCTGCTGCAGGCCATGGGCACGACCATCCATCATTCCGGCGGGCCGGGCGCGGGCACGCGCATGAAGCTCGTCAACAACTACCTCGCCATCATCCTTTGCCAGCTCAATGCCGAGGCGCTGAGCCTGTCGCAGCGCTTCGGCCTCGATCTCGCCAAGACCCTCGACGTGCTCTACGGCACGACGGCGACCAACGGCCAGCTCAAGGTCAACTGGCCGAACAAAGTGCTGGCCGGCGACACCGAGCCGGGCTTCTCCATCGATCTCGCCCACAAGGACCTGACTCTGATCGTGCAGGCTGCGAACGCGGCCCGCGTGCCGGTTCCCGTCGCGGCTGCAGCGCGCGAGGCCTTCTCGCAGGCCCGCGCTCGCGGCTACGGTCAGAACGACTTCTCGGCCATGGTCGATGTCGCCTGCGACCTCGCGCAGATCGAACGGGCGCGCCTGCCCAAGGGCTACACGCCGCCCGCGTGATCTCTCACCCCAGCGTCGTCAGATCCTGGAACCAGTGCTGTGCCTGCGTGTAGCCGGCGACCTTCGGGCCGGCGACGTGCGGGTTGGTGTCGTGAACGACCCAGACCAGCAGCGCGTCGTCCACGACCTTCTCGTGGACCCTGGCCATCAGCGCATTCTGCTCGGGCTCGCTGGTGCTGGCGAGCGCCGCATCGATCAGCTTGTCCACGTCCGGGTTCTTGTAGTGACCCCAGTTCACGCCGACCGGCGCGATCTGGCCCGAATGGAAGAAGCGGATGAAGGCGTAGAGCGGGTCGGAGGTGACATAGGCGACGTTGTTGGCGGTGATGCCTTTCAGCGAATCGTGCGCCGCGCCCTGCCGCCAGGCGGTGTAGAGCGGCTCCAGCTCGACCACCTTGAAGTCGACCTCGATGAACGCCTCCTTGAACATCTGCTGGCAGAGCTCGTTCATCGGCAGCGACAGCATCTGCCCCGATCCCGACGAGGCGATGAGGAACTGCGTTTTCAGCGGGTTGGAGCGCGAATAGCCCGCTTCCGTCATCAGCTTGCGGGCGGCATCGACGTCGTACTTGATCTCGAAGGACGGCTTGCCGAACCAGGGGTTCGAGCGGTCCACCTGCCCGTAGGCGGGATGGGCGAGCCCGCCCATCAGTTCCACCACCGAGGCGCGGTCGATGGCGAGGTTCGCCGCCTTGCGCGCGCGGATATCGGTCCAGGGCGAGCCCGGCAGCGTCGAGAGGTGATAGTTCCAGACATGCGGCGTGACGTTGTCGATCAGCCGGAAGCCGTCCTGCTTCAGGCGCGGCATCACGTCGGGCGCGGGCGTCTCGATGAAGTCCACCGTATTGGCGAGCAGCGCATTGGTGCGGGTGATCGGCTCGGGCAGGCAGGAGAGGATGATCCGGTCGGCCTTGGGCGTACGCGCCTTGTCCCAGTAATCGGGATTGCGGACGAGTTCGGCGAATTCGCGCGGCACGAGGCGCGCCAGCCGGAACGGCCCGGTGCCCGACGGCTCCATGGCGAATTTCTGCCAGTCGCGGCCGACCTTCTCGTATTGCGCCGGGCTCGACACCAGGAACCACAGCATCTGGTAGGGGAAGAACGAGTCCACCGTCTTGGTCGTCACCTCGACGGTCATGCCGTCGACCTTGCGCCAACTCGCGACCGACGGGAGCCGCGCACGCACCTGCGAGGACTGGCGCTGGTCGAAATGCGGCGCCTGAGGGTTCAGCACCTTCTCGAAGTTCCAGATGACCGCGTCGGCATCGAAGGCCGAGCCGTCGTGAAACTTCACGCCGGGGCGCAGCTTGAACACCCACTTCGTCTTGTCAGCCGGATCGCTTGCCCATTGCGTGGCAAGGCCCGGCACCAGCTTGCCCGGCCGGTCCGCAACGTTCATCTCCCAGGCGACCAGCGGGTCGTAAAGCGTGTAGCCGGTGAACTGATAACCGCCCGCGCCGCGATCGGGCTGTCCCGTGGTCTGCGGAATGTCGGTCATGGAGATGCCGTAGCGGATGACCTTTTCCTGCGCGAAGGCCGGCAGGGCCGGCGCGGCGACAAGACCCGTGGCGGCGGCCATCGCCTTGAGCATTTCGCGGCGGTCGGGGGCGAAGATCGGCATGGAAAGTCCCTCGTCGGTCGGAGTCGGGAAAGGCTAGTTGCGGTGCAGCATGAGTCGAGGCGAAGTTGTCGGCGGCCGGTGACCGGCGATTGGGCAGACGCGCGGCTCCCGGCAAGCTCCGCGCAGGACAATCGTCCAGACATGCCGCCGCGATGTGCACTGCTGCCAGCGAGGCCCTTGCCGAACCGCCCGCCACGCTCCACGACTAGCGCCCATGCCGAGCCGCCCGCGCGTCCTCACCATTCCCGCCTCGCAACCGCATCTGAGGACGCTCGCGACGGCGATCCTCGACGGCCGCGTCGTGCCTGGCTGGCCCGATGCGGGCGACCCGCTTTCGCTCGCCGCCGGCACCATTCTTTTGCCGAACCGTCGCGCCTGCCGCGCCATGCGCGACGTCTTCGCCGAGATCGCCGGCGACCGGGCCATCCTCCTCCCGCGCATCGCGCCGATCGGCGACGTCGACGAGGACGAATGGGCCTTCGCCGACCCGAGCCCGCTCGACGTGCTCGGCCTCGACGCCATCGCGCCCGCCATGCCGGCGCTGGACCGCCGCCTGACGCTTGCCGGCCTCGTCCGGCAATGGGCGGCCTCCGTCGACCGCGCGGTGATGAAGCTCGGAGAGCGTGATCCGCTGGTCGTCTCGACCTCGACGGGCGACGCCCTGTCGCTCGCCGCCGACCTGATGCGGCTGATGGATCAGGCCGAGACCGAGCGGGTGCCGTGGACCGGCCTCGACGCCATCGTGGATTCCCATCTCGACGAGTTCTGGCGCATGACCCGCGCTTTCCTCGCCATCGCCACCGAGCACTGGCCGGCCCACCTGAAAGCCATCGGGCAGGAGGAACCCGCCGTCCGGCGCGACCGGCTGATCGCGGCGGAGACGATCCGGCTCGCCGCGCTGCCCGGCCCCATCATCGCAGCCGGCTCCACCGGCTCGATCCCGGCGACGCGCGAATTGCTGGCGACCGTCGCCCAACATCCGCGGGGCGCGCTCATCCTGCCCGGCCTCGACCAACACCTCGACAATGAGGCCTGGGAGGCCATCGGCGCCGGCGGCGCGGCGGCCACCCACGCCCATCCGCAATTCGGCCTGAAGCGGCTGATCGGCCATCTCGGCATCGCGCGCGGCGAGGTCGAGGCGATCGCGCCGCCCGCCCTGCCCGAACGAGAGGCGCTGCTGTCGGAGGCCATGCGGCCGGCGGCGACCACCGATCGCTGGGCCGAACGCCCGCGCGAGGATGTTGAGCCATCGCTGGAGGGCCTTGCGGTCATCGAGGCCGCGAACGAGCGCGACGAGGCGCTCGCCATCGCCGTCCTGCTGCGCGAGGTCGCCGAGGACCCCGAACGGTCCGCCGCGCTCGTCACGCCGGACCGGGCCATTGCCGGCCGCGTCGTTGCCGAACTGTCGCGCTGGAACGTGGCGGTGGACGATTCCGGCGGCCGGCCGCTGGCGGCGACGTCGGCCGGCGCGGTGGCGCGGCTGGTGGCCGCGCTCGCACTCGACGATCCCGCCCCCGCCGATCTCCTCGCGCTCCTGTCGCAACCGGCGGCGCGCTTCGGCCTTGCGGAAGACGAGAAGGCGGCCGCCATCGCCGCCATCGAACTCAAGGCCCTGCGTGGCCTGCGCCCGCCCGGCGGCCTCGCCGGCTATGCCGCGACGCTCGCGCGGGCGACGGTCGCGAAGGAGCCACGGCTGCACGACCCGGCGAGCCGGGTGAACGCCGCGGCGCTGACGGCTGGCCGGGCGCTGATGGACCGGCTCATCGCCGCGCTGGCACCGCTGGCGGATCTGCGTGGCTCCCCCGCTCCGATGCTCGCCGATCTCGCAGCCGCCCACCTCGCCGCCATCGGCAATCTCGGCCTCGATGCGGAAACGCTCGGCCTTGGCGAGACCGTCGCCCTGCTCGAATCGGCGATGCGGGGTCCGGCGACGACCTTCGCCGTGCCGCCCGACGACTATCCGTCCGCCTTCGATGCCCTAACGGCTACCGAGATCGTACGGATCGCCGCCGATCCCGGCGCCCGCATCCGCGTGCTCGGCCTGCCCGAAGCGCGCCTTCTGGACGCGGACTGCGTCGTGCTTGCCGGTCTCGTCGAAGGCTCCTGGCCGGGTGAGCCGAAGCTCGACCCCTGGCTCAACCGCGCCATGCGCGCGAGTTTCGGCATCGACCCGCCGGAGCGCCGCATCGGCCTTGCCGCCCACGACTTCTGCCAGCTCCTCGGCAATCCGCGCGTGATCATGACCCGCGCCGCGAAGGCCGGCGGCGTGCCGACCGTTCCCTCCCGCTGGCTCCAGCGCCTCGCGGCGGTGACAGGCCCTGAAGCCTGGGCCGGACTGGTCGCCCGCGGCGCGGCCTGGCTCGCGCTGGCCGGCGAATTCGAGAAGGCCGGCGAGGCCCGGCCCGCGCCGCGCCCGGAACCGAAACCGCCGGTGGCGCTGCGGCCCGCCCGCCTCTCGGTCACCGAAATCGAGACGCTGCAGCGCGACCCCTATGCGGTCTATGCCCGGCACGTGCTCCATCTCGCGCCGCTCGAACCGCTGGATCAGACGCCGGGCGCGGCCGAGCGCGGCACGCTGATCCACGGGGTTCTCGACGCCTTTGCGCGCGAGGTCTCGGCCGCCGGCGCACCTGTCGATCCGGTAGCGCGGCTGCTCGATCTCGGGCGCGCGCATTTCGCGCCCTTCTGGGACGACCCTTCCGTCCGCGCGGTCTGGTGGCCACGCTTCGTGCGGATCGCGCGCTGGTTCGCCGCTGCCGATGCCGAGCGGCGTCTCGCCTTCCCGACCGTCCATGCCGAGGATTTCGGCCGCATCGACTGGGAGACCGTCGCAGCGCGAACCTTCACGCTGGTCACCAAGGCCGACCGGATCGACGTCTCGGCCGACGGCAAGGCCGAAATCGTCGACTACAAGACCGGCAGCGTGCCCGGCGACCGGGAGGTCATGGTCGGCCTCAATCCGCAATTGCCGCTCGAGGCGGCCGTGCTCATGAATGGCGGCTTCCGCGCCATTCCGGCCGATCTTCTGGTCGACGGCTTTCTCTATGTGAAGCTCGGCGGGCGCGACCCGGCCGGAGAGTTCAAGCCGGTGAAGCTCGACCGGCCGGCTGCCCAGATCGCCGCCGAGACGCTGGCCAATCTCAAGGCGCTGATCGACGCCTACGAGAACCCGGCGCAGAGCTACAAGTCCTGGACCATGCCGAAGTATGTCGGCGGCCGGTCCAACGACTACGCCCATCTCGCGCGGGTGAAGGAATGGTCCGCAGCAGGGGGCGGCGAATGAGCCGGCGCTTCATCGTCCCGCCGCAGGCATCCGCAGCCCAGCTCAATGCGTCCGATCCCGCCGTCTCGGCCTGGGTCGCGGCCAATGCCGGCTCCGGCAAGACCTATGTCCTCGCCCGCCGCGTCGTGCGGCTGATGCTGGCCGGCACGCCGCCCGGCGCCATCCTCTGCCTCACCTTCACCAAGGCGGCCGCCGCCACCATGGCGAACCGCGTCTTCGCACTGCTTGGCGAATGGGCGCTGATGGACGATGCGGCGCTGGCGAAGACGCTTGGCGAACTCGACGGCAGGACGCCCTCGCGGGACCGCCTGAAGCACGCCCGGCGGCTGTTCGCACAGGCACTCGAGACGCCGGGCGGCCTGAAGGTGCAGACCATCCACGCCTTCTGCGAGCGCGTGCTGCACCAGTTCCCCTTCGAGGCCAATGTCGCCTCGCAGTTCACCGTGCTGGACGACCGGGCCGGCGGAGAACTTGCCCAGCGGGCGCGGCTCGCCGTGCTGCTGGAGGCGGCGGCCGATCCGGAGGGCCGGCTCGGCCAGGCCTTCGCCTTCCTGTCGACGCTCGCCGCCGACCAGACAGTCGACGACCTGCTCGACGAGGCAGTCGCCGCGCGCGAGGACATCGAGCGGCTGATCGGTGCGGAAGGCTCGATCGAGCGCGTTGCGGCAAGCCTCGGCGACACGCTTGGCCTGATGCCTGGCGAGACCGAGGCGGTGCTGGAAGCGGCCATCGTCGGTGAGGCGTTGATACCCGCTTCGGAATGGATGGCGGTCGCCGACACGCTTCAGCGTGTGTCGCGCGCCAAGCGCGAAGGAGAGATGGCTGACCTCCTGCGTCGCGCCGCGACGGATGCGAACGGCGGTTCGCTCTACATGCAACTCTTCTTCACGAAGGCCGGCGAGCCGTTGAAGTCGGTGGTCACCAAGGCCGTCCATGCAGCCGAGCCGGCGCTTGCGGCAAAGCTCGATGCCGAGCAGGAGCGCCTCGTCACCGTGCGCGCCAAGCTCAAGGCCGTGCGCCTGCGCGACGGCACCGCGGCGCTGCTGACCCTCGCCCATGCCATGTCCGCCGAGATCGAGCGCCGCAAGGCTGCACGCGGGGCACTGGACTTTTCCGACCTCATCGCCCGCACACGCGAACTCTTCGAGCGCGTCTCCGCGCGCTGGATTCTCTACAAGCTCGATCAGGGCATCGATCACATTCTGGTCGACGAGGCGCAGGACACCAGCCCCGACCAGTGGCGGCTGGTGGAGCGGCTAGTCGAGGAATTCACCGCGGGCGAGGGCGCGCGTGCGGGCGCGCGGACCCTGTTCGTCGTCGGCGACGAGAAGCAGTCGATCTACTCGTTCCAGGGCGCCGATCCCGCCTGGTTCGGCCGGATGCGGCGGCATTTCGCCTCCGCCTTCGGCAAGGCCGAGCGGCCGTTCCGCACGGTCGACCTCACCTTCTCCTTCCGCTCGACGGGGGCCGTTCTCAGCGCGGTGGACCGGGTCTTCGAGGGCGCCGAGGCCCGGCGCGGGCTCGCCATCGAGGACGCCGTCCTCCCCGGCCACGAAGCGGCGCGGTCGCAGGCGCCGGGAATGGTCGAGCTCTGGCCCGCGGTCGAGCCGGAGGAGGAGCACGAGCCGCCGCCATGGCCGGCCCCGGTCGATGCCCTGACCCGGGCCGACCCGGTCGCGAAACTCGCCGCAAGGATCGCCACGCATGTGGGCCTCTGGCTCGAACGCCGCGATCGCCTGCCCGACAAGGCCCAGCCGATCCGCGCCGGCGACATCCTCATCCTCGTGCGCCGCCGCGGCGCGCTGTTCGAGGCGATCATCCGCGCGCTCAAGAATGCCGGCGTGCCCGTGGCCGGCGCCGACCGGCTGGTGCTCGGCGAGCATATCGCCGTGATGGACCTGATGGCGCTGGCCGACTGCCTGCTGACGCCGGACGACGACCTGTCGCTGGCCGCCGTGCTGAAGAGCCCGCTTGTCGGCATGGAGGAGGACGCGCTTTTCGATCTGGCGAGCGGCCGCGACGGGTCGCTGTGGCAGGCTCTTGCCGAGAGCGGCCACCCCGCGGCCGGCCTCATGGCGCGCTGGCGCGCCGAGGCGCTCGCTCTGACCCCCGCCGCCTTCTACGGCCGCGTGCTGTCCCGCGACCAGGGCCGACGCAGGATGCTCGCCCGGCTCGGCTCGGAAGCGGCGGATGCGCTCGACGAATTCATGTCGCTGGCGCTGTCCTTCGAGGCGACGGATGTCCCGACACTCCACGGCTTCGTCGCCATGTTGCGCGCCGGCACGCTGGAGGTGAAACGCGACATGGAGATCGGCCGCGACGAGGTGCGGGTCATGACCGTGCACGGCGCCAAGGGGCTCGAAGCCGATATCGTCATCCTCGCTGATACGATGGGGAAGCCGGGCGGCCAACACGATCCGCGCCTGTTCCGTATCCGCCGGCCGAACATGCCGGAGGGCACGCCCGCCCAGCTCGTCTGGTCACCCTCGATGAAATCGGATGTCGAACCGGTGGCCGCGGCCCGCGCCCTCGCGCGCGGCGTTCAGGCCGACGAGTACAACCGCCTGCTCTATGTCGCCATGACCCGCGCCGCCGACAAGCTGATCGTCTGCGGCGCGCGGCCGCGCAAGGCGACGGCGGACGTCTGGTACGACCTGATCGCCCGCGCGCTTGGCGAGGGCTCCGCCGAGGAACCAGCGGATGACGGCGAAGGCACCGTGCGCCGCTGGCGACGGGGTCCGGACGGCATGGGCGCGGAGGCCGAAGCGCTACTCGCGCCGCCGGCGACCGCGACGCTGCCTGCATGGATCGACCGCGACGCCCCGCCGACGCCGGCCCGACTGCGACGCGTGACGCCCTCGGATGCCGAGGCCGCGACCGCCCGCCTGCCGGCGACGCCCGAGGCCACGGAACGGCGACGGACGGCCCTGCTGCGCGGCACGCTGACCCACCGTCTGCTGCAATCGCTGCCGACAGTAGCCGCGGAGCGGCGCGCCGAATCGGCCGCAAGGTTCCTGGCCGGCCAGCCCGATCTCGATCCCGGGCTCGGCGACGAGATCGCCCACACCGCGCTCGGTCTTCTCGACGACCCGCACCTTGCCGGCCTGTTCGGGCCCGGCAGCCTGCAGGAAGTGCCGCTGGCCGGCCGCCTCGCGGGCCGTCCAGTCTCGGGGCAGATCGACCGGCTGCTGATCGCGCCGGAGCGCATCGTCATCGCCGACTACAAGACCAACGAGACCGTGCCGGAAACGCTTGCCGAAGTGCCGGACGTCTATGTCGCCCAGCTCGCCATCTACCGGGCGCTGCTCGCGTCGATCCACCCTGATAGGCCGGTCGAGGCCTGGCTGATCTGGACCGCGGAGCCCTCGGTCATGCCGCTGCCGCCGGATCTCATGGACGCGGCACTGGCGCGGCTCGGCCTCGGCAGGGCCCCCTGATCAGAGAGCGGCGAGCGGCGGCAGATGCTCTTCCTTGCCCGTCAGGGCGGCGGAATGGAGAAAACGCACGCGCTGTTCGAGATATTGCGCGATCGCCTTGCGCTCGGCCTGCGGATCGAAGGGCACGGGATTGCCGAAGATCAGGTCGACATCCACCGCGCCGTCCTTCAGCAGCGCCCAGGCGTGCGGGATCAGCTCGATGTCGCCGATCCACGAGATGCGCGGGCGGTGCTGGCGGCCGGAAGGCAGGCCGTTGATGCGCCGGTAGGCGAGGGCGATAGGCTGGATCCAGACCGTCTCGCCCGTCGCCTTGGACAGGCTCTCGGCCGCGCCGATCAGTGCCCCGCGGAAGCGCAGGACGCGGTTGCCGTCCGATGAGGTGCCCTCGGCGAACAGCACGACCGGCTCGCCCTCGCGCATCCGGTCGATCATCTCGTTGGCGGTCTTGGAGGTCGACTGGCGACGCTCGCGATCGACGAAGATCGAGCGCTGGAGCTTGGCGAGATAGCCGAACAGCGGCCAGCTCGCGATTTCCGACTTGGCGACGAAGGACATGGGCGAGAAGGCGCCCAGCACCATGATGTCCATCCACGAGACGTGGTTCGGCACGAACAGGACCGGGCGGTGCTCGGTGGGCTCGCCGCGCACCGTGACCCTCGCGCCGAGCGCCCGCAGCACCAGCCGGTGGAAGACCATCGGAATGCGCCGCCGGGCCGACAGGCCGAAACCGTGGGCGATCATCTGCGCCGGCAGGATGAACAATGCGGCGATGAACAGGATCACAACCCAGACCGCGGCCCGGATCGTGTCGAAGACACTGGGGCCCCCGCGCCCGAATTCGGTTCCCGGCCGGTCAGCGCTCTTCATCGAGCGGCACGCAATAGAGTTCGAGACGGTGATCGACCAGCTTGTAGCCGAGCTTGCGGGCGACCTCGGCCTGCAGGCGCTCGATCTCCTCGGAATGGAACTCGACGACCTGCCCGGAGCGCAGGTCGATGAGGTGATCGTGGTGCGCCTCGGGGATCGGCTCGTAGCGCGCGCGCCCGTCGCCGAAGGCGTGGCGGGTGATGATTCCGGAATCCTCGAACAGCTTCACGGTCCGGTACACCGTCGACAGCGAGATGTTGGAATCGACGGCGCTGGCGCGTCGGTGCAGTTCCTCGACGTCGGGATGATCCTCGGCGGCGGCGATGACGCCCGCGATGACGCGTCGCTGGTCGGTCATCCGCATGCCCTTGGCGATGCAGGCCTCCTCGATCACGTTGCTGGGACCGCCCGTCTTCGCCGATGCCACCGAAACCCTCCGTACCGCACAGGTTTGCACCTATAGCGCCGGGTTCCGCCTCCGTCACCCCCGCGAGGCGACCGGGACCACGACGGGCTCGGTATGCGCGGCCTCGGTCTCCTCTTCCTCGTCATACATCATCGCCATGGCGCGGCGGCGGTCGGCGATGGCGGCGTTCAGCCGGTCGAGGGCGAGCATCAGGGTGGCGAAGCGGTTCTGGTCGAAATTGTCGCCCTTCGACGCCTCCACGGCCTCGACGAAGATGTCGTCGGACCGGTGCGCGATGGCGTCCAGCACGTCGGGATCGTCGGTGGCGCGGGCGTCGCGCAGCAGAACGAGGACCTCGGGGAGTTGCTTGGGATCGCGTTCGCGGCGGCCGAAGCCGAAATAGCCCGCCAGCGCCGCGATCGCCGAGCCGCCGAGCGACAGGCCGAAGATCGCGAGATAGAGATAGTCGCTGTAGCGCTCGACGAAGGTCTTCTGCTCGCCGGTCAGGTAGGCCAGCGCGCCGGGATGGACCTGGACGGACGAGCCCTTCTCGGTATCGGGCACCTCGATGCGCAGGGCGATGGGGTGCTGGGTGGCGAGCGTCGGGCGCAGCGTGAAGAGCTGCTGGGTGAATTCGGAGACGAGCGAATCGTCGAGCCCGCGCCGGGCGACGAGATAGTGCAGCACGCCGAGCGTCGGGAAGGTCTCGGCCGGACGCGGCGGGTTGGACCCGAAAGAGCCGGGCACCACGTCGACCGATTCGAGGAAGGACACGCGGTCGGCAATGGCCTCGGCCTCGCGCACGGGCACGAGCGTGACATTGCCGCCGGGCGTCTCGCGGATCAGGCCGGCCATGGCGTCGGCCACCGGCTTGGATGCCGGCGGCCCGATGGTGACGAGCCCGTGGATGGTCTTCTTGCGGACGAGATCGGCGGTTTCCCACGGCAGGACCTCGATGATGCTGACGCTCGAGGGCTGCACGCCGTGCTCGCGCAGGATCGTCTGGATCAGTCGGATGTTGAAGCCGATGCCGCGGCCCATCACGCCGATGGTCTTGCCCGGCAGGTCGGTCCAGCGCTCGATGCCGGAACCCGCCGGCGCCGCCAGAATGACCGGGTTGCGCTGCCAGACGGCGACCGTCAGCGCGGCCGGGGGAAAGGCGATGTCCGCGCGCACCACGGCGAGATCGACATCGCCGCGCTCGATGCGGCCGGCGCTGTCATTGGGCGTATCGGATGAGACGAGGCGGAGCCGGACGCTCGACCGCTCGCGCTGCAGGGCCAGCCGCAGGGCATCGACGAACTTGGCGGATTCCGAGCCTGCGGGGCCGATGGCGAAGCTGACCACCGTCGGACGATTGTACCAGAACGTCGCCAGCGCCGCGCAGCCGATGAGGGCGCAGACGATGCTGAAGACCACGAGGCGCGTTCTGGACATGTCCGGCTAAAACTCCTAGCCGAACATGGCCGTTTTGCGGTGCAAACGCCAGCGTGGCGCGCGAGCTAGTCGAGGCGCTGGACGACCCGGCGGCAACGGTTCTCGCGATGGCTGTTGCCCCAGGCGTCGCGCACCCAGACGGGCTCGCAGACCTGGCACTCGCGCAGGGCGCGGCGACCGCCCCAGCCGTCGTCGCTATAGACGACACGGCAGTTGGGCCCGCCATAGGCCGGCGGCGCCGGCCGGTAATAGTCCTGTCGCGGATAGGGGCGTGGCGGCGGCTCGCGCCAGCCGTCATCGCGCCAGCGATCTCCGCCCCAGCCGCGGCCGGGACGATCGCCCCGCCATTGCGGCGAGGCAAGTTCACCTTCGGTCTGCGCCGAAGCGGTGTGCGGCATGGCGAAAACGGACGCAGCCGCGACGCCGAGAGCCAGGATTGTCGATCTGAGGATCATGGTCGTTTCCTCTGTTGCCCCAGCCGACGCGGTCGGCTGCCGGTCTTGACTGTCTGCGGGCGGAATGACGGGGTCTTGTCCGGTTTGGGGCGAAACTCCGCCGCAGCGATGAACGGCGGACAACGATCCTGCACCAAGAGCCGCATACCGCAATGACAGACTGACATCGCGGTTAGCGCCGCCGCCGGCGCGGACGCCGCCGCGGACCATCCTCGATCAGGATGCTGGGCGTGGATGAGCGGGTGGAGCGCGCTGCCGCATTGATGCGGTCGCGCTCGGCATCGGTCAGCGGACGGCGCTGCCGCCGCCCCTGCGCCTGCAGACGGCGCTGGTCGGTCATCCGCCGCTCCTGGTCGAGGCGGCCCTGCTGGATACCGTCGAGGGTGCGGCGCTGGTCGTTCTGCTGGCGGCGGAGCGTATCGAGGTTGCGCTGGCTTTCGCGCTGCTGGCTGCGCTGGAAATCGTCGAACTGCTGGCGCTGGATCTGCTGCTGGCGCAGCAATTCCTCGTTGAAACGCGGTCCGTCGCTGAAGGTGGGTGGCGCCTGTCCGGGCATGGGCGGCGCGTAGCCGGCCTGCGCCAGCGCCGTCGCAGGCGCGGCGACGAGCCCGGCGAGGAGGATCAGGAAGGAGCGTCTCGTTTCGGTCATCGGATACCTTCTCTCGCCGCGGGACAACGCGCCCCGCCAGCCTCCGGTTCCGCGCAGCCTTTCATCCGATCGTGACGACCACGCGGCCGCGGATGCGTCCGTCGATGATCGCCTTGCCGGCATCGATCGCGCCTTCCAGCGGAATGATGGAGGTGATCGCCTGCAGCTTGCCGCGATCGAGGTCTTTCGCGAGCCGCGACCATGCCTCCAGCCGCAACGCCTTGGGCGCCATGACCGAATCGACGCCGAGCAGCGAAACGCCGCGCAGGATAAACGGCGCGACGGAGGCCGGCAGGTCCATGCCCTGCGCGAGGCCGCAGGCGGCGACCGCGCCGCCGTAGCGCGTCATGGCCAGCGCATTGGCCAGCGTGTGCGAGCCGACCGAATCCACCGCCCCGGCCCAGCGCTCCTTGCCGAGCGGCCTGCCTGGCGCGGAAAGCTCGTTGCGGTCGATGATCTCGGCCGCGCCGAGCCCCTTGAGATAGTCGGCCTCCTGCGGCCGGCCGGTGGAGGCGACGACGTGATAGCCAAGTTTCGCCAGCAGGGCCGTCGCGACCGAACCGACGCCACCGGCCGCCCCGGTCACGAGGATCGGTCCGCGGTCAGCGGTAATGCCGTGCCGTTCCAGCGCCATGACGCAGAGCATGGCCGTATAGCCCGCCGTGCCGATGGCCATGGCCTCGGCGGCCGAGAGCCCGGCCGGCAGGGGCACGAGCCAGTCGCCGTTGATCCGCGACTTCTCGGCATAGGCGCCGAGATGCGTCTCGCCCGTGCCCCAGCCGTTGAGGATGACGGCGTCGCCGGGCTTGAAATCGGCATGGGACGAGGTCTCGACCACGCCGGCGAGATCGATGCCGGGGATCATCGGGAAGCGGCGCACCACCGGCGCCTTGCCGGTCAGCGCCAGCCCGTCCTTGTAGTTGAGCGTCGAGTGCGACACCCGCACGGTCACGTCGCCCTCCATGAGGTCGGCTTCGTCGAAGGTGGTCAGCGCGGCGCTGGTGCCCGTCTCGCCCTTCGTGATCACGACTGCCTTGAACCTTGCCATGTGCGGAACTCCCGATTTCCGCCGACAAGGTCGGTCCGCCAGGAGCCGGGGGCAAGAGGCGACGCTTCCGCCGAACGGCTGATCCCCGGCCATCCGTATTCGACCGGAGCGTGAGGAGCGCGAGGGTCCGCTACCGTTTCCCGTCAGGGGTGTCGGAAATGGCGAATGGAACGGAGCCGAATCGTCCGGGCTTTGCCGAAGCGCCGCATTTCCATGGCCATCGCGAACGGCTCCGGGCCCGGTTCCGGGATGCCGGTCCCGATACGCTGGCGGATTACGAACTGCTCGAGCTCGTCCTGTTCCGCGCCGTGCCGCGCCGCGACGTGAAGCCGCTTGCCAAGGCGCTGCTGAAACGGTTCGGCTCTTTCGCCGACCTGGTGGCGGCGCCCGAACTGCGCCTTGGCGAGATCGAGGGCGTCACGCCCGGCATCGTTGCTGAGCTGAAGCTGGTCCACGCCACCGCCATTCGCATCGGCAGGACCAAGGTTCTCCAGCGGCCGGTCCTCTCGACGTGGAGCACGCTCATCGACTATTGCCGCACGGCCATGGCCTATGCGGAACGCGAGCAGTTCCGCCTGCTCTATCTCGACAAGAAGAATGTGCTGATCGCAGACGAGGTGCAGGGCGAGGGAACGGTCGACCACACGCCGGTCTATCCCCGCGAGGTGGTCAAGCGGGCGCTTGAGCTGTCGGCGACGGCGATCATCCTCGTCCACAACCACCCGTCTGGCGATCCGACGCCGTCCCATGCCGATATCGTCATGACCAAGCAGATCGTCGATATCGCCAAACCGCTCGGCATTGCCGTTCACGATCACATCATCGTCGGCCGCGAAGGCCATGTGAGCTTCCGGGCGCTGCGCCTGATCGGCTGATCCGGCCGCCTCGGCGCCAGCCGAACCGGTCAGCCCTTCGACCGGAGCCGATCGGCCACCCGGCGCGCGATTTCCGCCGGTGCCTCGCCGGGGATCGGGAACACCGAACTGACATTGATCTCGCCGAGCACGTAGCTGTCCACCCCGTCGGCCCCGGGCGGTCCGAGCATGAAGTCGGCATCCCAGATCATCGGCAGGTCGGGCCGCGCAATGCCCAGGACGGCGATCATTTGCGGCGTCCACTCGTCCTCCATCAGCCGGCGCAGGCGCTGGAAGCGCGGGTCGGCATTGGAGGTGTAGAGCCGCGGCCCTGCCCCGGCGCGCGCGTCGGCCATGTCGACGAGCGCCTTGACCTTCTGATGGCCGAACCCGGCGCAGCGGTCGCCAGCCATGTAGCAGCGAACCACGCCTTCGCCGAGGCGCGCCTGGAATGGTTGGTCGATCACGCAGCCGTCGTCGAAATAGTCGCGGCACCGCCCGAGAAACGCCTCCAGCGCCAGTTCCTCCGCCACGTCGGCGGTGGCGTCCAGCACGCGCACCATCGTTTGGTCATGGGGGCCTGCCAGCGCCTCGACTTTCCAGACGCCCTGGCCACCATTGCCGCGGTTGCGCTTGATCACGCGCGGGCCAGCAGTGAGCCGCGCCGGCAGTTCATCGCGCATTGCCGCGGCTGTCCGATAGAGCGCCGTGTCACAGCCCCAGCCCACCGTGCGGGTGCTGTAGAGCACCTCCTTGGTACCCATCCTGAGGATCACGTCCGGGTGCGCACTGACCCACGGGCCGCGCGCCGCGACCTCGCGCAGCAGCGCGTCGAGACCGGTGCGGTTGCGCCCCTCGTGGATCGGATTGACCCAGACGAGCACACCGTCGAATGCGGTCAGCCGTTCGCGCACGGCGTCGAGGACGTCGTCCTCGTAGACCACCGGCTCGGCATGGATGTCGGCATCGGCGAGCGCCGCGAAGATGGCCTTGAAGCGGCTGGTCTCCGGCGCGGCGCTACGACGCTCCGCCTCATCACCCCGCCAGAGGATGGCGACGCGGCCGAGGCGCGATACGGACTTGGATAGTGCCGGCTTGGATTGGGAAAACGGCTCTGCGTTCATCATCGCGCTCCTGTCCGCGCTGGCGCGCGAATCTCAAGAGCAGGACTTGGACGGGAACCGTCTTGGGAGGCCGGGAACCTGCGATGCCCCGACACGCAAATGCTAGACCCGTGACGCCGCGCGATCAAGCTTCGGCGGCTTGCGGCCGGCCCTATTGCCGGATCATCACCAGCGGGCGGCTGTCCGCCGGCGTCTTGATCCAGCGCCCGTCCGGCTCGCGTTTGAAGGTCAGGTTCTGGCCGCGACCGCCGAGCACGAGCAGTTCGCGCTCCAGCCGCCAGTGCGACAGACCGAGGGCCGCGACCGAGCGCTCGCAGCCCTCCGCGATCTCCATGGCGAAACGCTGTTCGAGTGCGCCTGCCCCCGCCGCCAGTTCCTGCCTGAGGGTCAGCGAGCAGAGTGAGCGACCCCGCGGCTGGCCGAGCGTCCACAGCCCGGCCACGTCGTCCGCCGTCGGCAAGGATGTGCCGGCAAGGCCGAGATTAGTCAGGAAATAGACGCTGGAATCACCGGGGCGGAGCGATTCGAAGATGCCGACCTCGGTTTCGTCGAAATCGAAGGTGGTAGTGCCGGCGCGATCCATCCAGCGGATGCCGCCGGTCGGACTGATCGTCCAGGCGACCATGCCGGCAACGCCCGGAAAGGTCGTCGCGCAGGCATCGCCGAGTTGCAGGGCGCGGCCGGTGCCGAGGCGCTCGGGCTTGAAGGTCACGGCGCATTTGCGGTCGCCGGCGGGATTGGACAATTCCCAGGGGCCGACCGAACGCTCGATCTGGGCGGGATCGGCAACCGTCGCCTGCGCAAGGGCGCAGGCCGGCGCGAAAACCGTCATCAGGGCTGCGAGCAACAACCGCATGTCGCGATTTATGACGAGAGGCGGCGGGACCGTCCATCCCCCCTCGTGCGCTAAAGGCAGCTTGTATCGGCAGCGCCTGCGCGTCGGGAGATGATGGCGGCCTTGCGCCTGACACCGGTACCCGGCGCACTGGCGCTGCGCCGGATCGGATTGGGCAGGATCGAGACGAGCAGCGCCGCCTCGCCTGCAGAGAGGTTCGCCGCCCGCTTGCGAAAGGCGCGCTGGCTTCCGGCCTCGATGCCGAACTCGCCGTTCGGCCCCCATTCCGCGATGTTGAGATAGATTTCCATCATCCGTCGCTTTGACCAGACGAGATCGATCAGCATGGCGAGCGGGATCTCCAGCCCCTTGCGCGCCATGGCGGTGAGCCCGGTATCGCCCTGCCAGAGGAACAGGTTGCGCGCCACTTGCATGGGCAGGGTGGAGGCCCCGCGCGAGGGCCCGTCCTCGTCGTCGATGACCGCCATCAACTCGCGCCAGTCGACGCCCCGGTGGGCACAGAAGCGGGCATCCTCCGAGGCGATCAGCGTCGCCGGCACCGAACGCGCCACCTGTTCGAGCGCGACGGGCGTGCGCGTTACGCCCTGAAGCGTCACGGTTCGCCACGCCATGCGGGTCGAGACCGGCGTGACGACCGTGTAGAGAAGCGTCAGCACGACGGGAATCGCCGCCAGGATAACGGCGGCGAGGAAAAGGCGGCGCAGGATGCGGCGGACCATGGCCATTCCGAATGCGGTAATGCCTCCCGACGGACCGGAACGGCTCCTCGTGCGCGGCGTCGACGGATGTCCGGCCGGCTGGATCGCTGTGACGATCGCCGCCGAAGGCCCCCTTGCGCCATGCGTCACGATAACGCGCGACTTCGCCGAACTCACCGAGGGCGTCGAAAAAATCGCCGTGGACATGCCGATCGGCCTGCCGGATCACAGCGCGACCGGCGGCCGCGGTCCCGAAAAGCTGGTGCGCCCGCTGATCGGCGAGCGGCAATCCTCCGTCTTTTCCGTGCCCTCGCGCCGGGCCGTGTTCTGCGAGGACTACCGCGAGGCCTGTGCAGCGGCGCTCGACACATCCGAGCCGCCGCGCATGGTGTCGAAACAGGCATTCCACCTGTTCCCGAAGATTCGCGAGATCGACCTCCTGCTGCGCACGCAGCCGAGCCTGATGGCGCGGGTTTTCGAGGCGCATCCGGAAGTCGCCTTCTGGCGCATCAACGGCGAGGCGCCGCTGGCCCTGCCGAAGAAGGTGAAATCGCGGGGAAACCCGCCGGGCCTCGCCCTGCGCCGCGACCTGCTGGCGGCGGCGGGCTATCCCGTGGCCTTTCTCGAACGTGCGCCGCGCGGCGCGGCGCTGGACGACCTCCTCGACGCATCGGTCAACGCGCTGATCGCCCGCCGCATCCATGCCGGCATGGCGCAGAGCTTCCCCGATCCGCCCGGCCGCGACGCGCACGGGCTGCCGGTCGCCATCTGGGCTTGACCGCTCGGCGCGAAGCGGCTCCCGTGCCCGGCATCCGCAGGGAAACCGCCATGATCTCGACCGACGACATCCGCACCGCCCATGAACGCATCCGCGGCCACATCCGCCGCACGCCGACGCTTTCCCTGCCGGCCGAAACCTTCGGGCTCGACCATCCCGTGTCGATGAAGCTCGAATTCCTGCAGGTCACCGGCACGTTCAAGGCGCGCGGGGCCTTCAACACGCTGCTGTCCGTGCCGATCCCGGCCGCCGGCATCTGCGCGGCCTCGGGCGGCAACCATGGCATCGCCGCCGCCTATGCCGCAGGCCGGCTCGGCATCCCAGCGCGCATTTTCGTGCCGGAGATTTCCTCGCCCGCGAAGATCGCGCGCATCCGCGAGACGGGCGCGGAGCTTGTCGTCGGCGGCGCGCGCTACTCCGATGCGCTGGCCGCCTGCGAGGCCTATGCGGCGGAAAGCGGGGCGCATTCGGTCCACGCCTACGACGCCTGGCCGACCATTGCCGGCCAGGGCACGGTCGGCATCGAATGGGAGGAGGATGCCGGCGGCCTCGACACGGTGCTGGTCGCCGTCGGCGGCGGCGGGCTGATTTCCGGCATTGCCCGCTGGTTCGACGGGCGCGTGAAGGTGGTCGGCGTCGAGCCGGAGGGCTCGCGCGCGCTGGACGCGGCGCTTGAGGCCGGCGGTCCTGTTGATGTCGAGGTCAATTCGGTCGCGGCCGACTCGCTCGGCGCGCGCAACGTTTTCGGGCGCGTCCACGAGACCGCCGCCCGCTATGTCGATCGCGTGGCGCTGGTGCCCGACAAGGCCATAATCGAGGCGCAGCGCCGCCTGTGGCTGGGCCTGAGGGCGGCGGCCGAACCGGGCGGCGCGGCGGCGCTGGCCGCGCTGATATCGGGCGCCTACAAGCCGGAACCCGGCGAAAGGGTCGGCGTGCTCGCCTGCGGAGCCAATGTGGACCTCGCCGCTCTCGCTACGCTGATGTGACGCCAGGACCCTGGAAGCGCCGGGCGGACTGCCCACCGAAGCGTGATCGCGCCCCTGCCTTGAAATGGTGGTTTTTGGGGGGGACCATGTTAGCGTGTGCAGTGCAGGAGATTCCGACCCGGAGCGGCTGTTGAGCGAGAGCATGAACAGGGATCGGCCGGCGGCCAACGAGCATAGTCTCGCCCTCGGTCACGCGATCGATCGCGCGAAACTGGTCATCCTCTGGGAGCGCGTCTGGCCGCGCCTCGTCCTGTTCCTCGGCATTTTCGGCTGCGTCCTCGCGGTCTCCTGGCTCGGCTTCTGGCAGGTCGTGCCCTATTGGGCGCGGTTCGGCGGCGTTCTCTTCGTTCTCGCCCTGCTTGTCATCGCCGCCTGGCCGCTCCTCACCATCCGCCGGCCGACCGATGAGGAGGCCCTGCGCCGCATCGACCGCTCCACCGGCGGTGGCCACCGGCCTGCGACGGCGCTCGCCGACGAACTCGCCACCCGCGACGATCCCTTCGCCAAGGCGCTGTGGGACGCCCATCGCGCCCGCGTCGCGGCGGCCACCGGGCGCCTGCGCACCGGCATTCCCATGCCGCGCATGGCCAATCTCGACCGCTACGCCATTCGCGCCCTGGCGCTGCTGCTGATCGTGCCGGCCTATTTCCTCGCCGGCGACGAGCGCATGTCGCGCCTGCTCACCGCCTTCGACTGGCGCGCTCCGCCCGCGCCGATCACCTACCGGATCGACGCCTGGGTGACGCCGCCCAGCTATACCGGCCGGCCGCCCGTGATCCTGCCGACCCGCCGCTCCGGCGAGGCCGGCGCGCGCCCTGCCGAGCCCGAAACCTTCAAGGTGCCGGCCGGCTCGGTCGTCACGCTGCGCGTCACCGGCCTCGCCAATGTCGATGTGCGCCCGACCGGCGGCGTTGCCGCAGCGCCGGCCCCCGAGACGACGGGCCAGCTGCCGGCCGCTGCCGTGCCGCCCTCCTCGCTCGCCGAATCCCGCTGGACCGTGGCGCAGGACGGTTCGCTGACCGTGCGTGGCACGGGCGCGGAGCCGCTCGACTGGCGGTTCGAGGCGGTCGGCGACCGCGCGCCGACCATCGCCTTCGAGCGCGAACCGCAGACCGACCAGCGCAACCAGCTCGTCCTCTCCTACAAGGTCGAGGACGACTATGGCGTCACGGAAGCCGAGGCGGCGATGGCGCTCGCGCCCTCCGCCCGGGCGCTCCAGCGCGACGGCGCCCGGCCGCTTGCCGAACTCCCGCCGCTTCCCCTCGCTCTGCCGCAGGCGCGCACCCGCAGCGGCAACGGCCAGACCTCGCGCGACTTCATCGCCCATCCCTTTGCCGGCCTCCAGGTGACCCTGAAGCTGCGCGCCAAGGACGATGCCGGCAACGAGGGCTTCTCCGACACGGTCGTCGCCACCCTGCCGCAGCGCGCCTTTGCCAAGCCCATTCCGCGCGCGCTCATCGAACAGCGGCGCATCCTCGCGCTCGACGCCAATGCCAAGCCCCGCGTTGCGCGCGCTCTGGAGGCGCTGACCACCGCGCCCGACCGTTTCGGCATGGAGACGCCGGTCTATCTCGGCCTCAGGACCGCCTATCACCGCCTCGTCCGCGCCCGCGACGATGCGGCGCTCCGGGAGGTCGTCGACTATCTCTGGGACATCGCCGTGCGCATGGAGGATGGCGACATCTCCGAGGCCGAACGCGCCGTCTCGGAGGCCGCCGAGCGGCTGCGCCAGGCGATCGAGCGCGGCGCTTCGGAAGAAGAAATCCGGCGGCTGACGCAGAACCTGCGGCAGGCCATGGACCGACTGATGCGCGAGCTTGCCGAGCAGCAGCTCCGTAACCGCCAGCAGGGCAACCAGCAGCAGGCCCAGCGCGACCCGAACACCCGCTCGGTCCGTCCGCAGGACCTGCGCGACATGCTGAACCGCATCGAGAACCTCGCCCGCAACGGCGCCCGCGATCAGGCCCAGCGCCTGATGCAGGAACTTCAGCAGATGCTGCAGGGCCTGCAGGCCGGCCGTCAGCAGCAACAGCAGCAGGCCGAGGGCGACGGTACCGAGCAGGGCGAGAGCCCGCTCGACCGGCTGTCCGACATGATCCGCCGCCAGCAGCAGCTGCGCGACCAGACCTTCCGCCGCAACCAGGAGCAGCGCCGTGCCCAGCGCGGGCAGCAGCGTCCGGGCCAGCGCGGCCAGCAGGGACAGCAAGGCCAACAACAGCAGCCCGGCCAGGGTCAGCAGGGCGAACAGGGCGAAGGCCAGCAGGGCTATGGCGAACTGGGCGACGCCCAGCGCGAGCTGCGCGAACTGCTCGACCAGTTGCGCGAGCAGCTCGGACAGCAGGGACAAGGCCAGGGTCAAGGCCAGTCCGAAGCAGGCCGGCAGGCCGAGCAGGGCATGGAAGGCGCAGGCCGCTCCATGCGCGAGGCCGAGGGCTCGCTCGGCCGCGGCGACGGGCAGGGCGCTGCAGATGCTCAGGGACGCGCCCTGCGCCAGCTCCAGCAGGGCGCGCAGGGTCTGGCCCAGCAGATGCAGGAAGGTCAGGGCCAGCAGGGCCAGGAAGGACAGCCCGGCAATCAGCCCGGCCGCGCCGGCCAGGCCGGCAATCAGGAATACGATCCGCTGGGCCGGCCGACCCGCGGCCGCGAGGCCAACGACAATGCGCAGGTGCGCATCCCCAATGCCGGCGAGGGCGCGGCCCAGCGCGCGCAGCGGGTGCTGGAGGAACTGCGCCGCCGCCTGTCCGACCCGGAACGGCCGCAGGTCGAGACGGACTATATCGAGCGCCTGCTGCGCGGATTGCAGATCCAGTAGGCGACTTTCGGAAGTGTTCCTGAAGAACTGGCCGGCTTGCGGGCGCGGAGAAAATGCGTCCTTCGACGCTCGTTCGCTGCGGTCTCTCGCACCTCAGAGGCTGGCCTATAATGTAGAAACACCGCCCATCACCGTCATGGCCGGGCTTGTCCCGGCCATGACGAAATCTGCATCTCGAACCATTTAAGGGCCGGACTCTCAGGATGAGGAGGTTTGGGAGATGCCTCCATAGCAATGAAGCGCGACGGGCAGAGCCTCACTCGACGCTGGTGCCAATCGCAACTTCCTCATCCTGAGATGCGAGGCGATAGCCGAACCTCGAAGGACGCGCTGGCGCCCTGCAGGGACTGGAACCCAAGAGCGGCTCAGCTCTTCAGGCCTCGCCCGCGCCGATCTCCCAGACTTCGCCCGGCCGGATCGCGCGGAACAGGTCCGCACCCATGCCACGCGCTGCAAGCGCCTTGGCGAGGCCCTCGCGCGGCGCCTCGATGGCCTCGTTGGTGAGCTGGATCGTACCCCAGTGATGGGCGAGCGCCCGGCGCGCGCCGGCATCGATCATCACCTGCACGGCCTCTTCCGGGTCCATGTGCTGGTCGCGCATGAACCAGCGCGGCTCGTAGGCGCCGATCGGCAGGATGGCGAGGCGGAAGCCCCCGAACTTCGCCTTGGCCTGCCGGAAATGGTGACCGTCGCCATAGCCGGTATCGCCGATATGGTAGATGTGGCCGGCGGGCGTCTCGACGACGAAGGCCGCCCAGAGCGCCTTGTTGCGGTCGAATATGCCGCGCGCGGTCCAGTGGCGCATCGGCGCGAGATGGATGGCCATACCGTTGCCGATCTCGACCCGATCACCCCAGTCGAAGGCCTCCGCGGGGATCGCGGCATCGTGCGCCTTCATGATCGCATCCTGCCCGAGCGGCGTGATGACCCGCGGCCGGTGGACCGCGTTGAGGCGCGACAGCGTCACGACGTCCAGATGGTCGTAATGGCCGTGGCTGACGAGGACGAGGTCGATCTTCGGCAGGGCCTCGAAGGCGATGCCCGGCTTGTTCACCCGCCGCGGGCCGGCAAAGGAAACCGGCGAGACGCGCTCCGACCAGACCGGATCGAACAGGATGTTCAGCCCGCGCGTCTGCATCAGCACGCTGGCATGGCCGACATAGGACAGGCGGAGCGCATCGCCTTCGACACGCGGCGGCGGCGTGTCCGTTCCCTCGATCGGCCAGGTCTCCGGCCAGCGGGCGCGCTCGTCGCCGCCGAACTGCCAGCGCAGCAGGTCGGTAAAGGCCTTGGGCGGCGAGCCGTGCGGATCGAAGAAGCGGGTGCCGTCGAAATGATCGGTGACCGGGCCGGTATAATAGGGCTGTCGCCGGGACGCCCAGGCACCGCCCGCGCCGCCGATCACCGGCACGGCGGCGAGGATGCCGAGCAGCTTGCGGCGGGAGAAGCGGCGAGGCTTGGGGGGCGTGTCGTCGGCCATGGCCGAACCTAGCCGCCGGTCATGGGCGGAAAGAAGGCAATCGTGGCCGCGCCGGCGATCGGCGCGTCGTGTTTGGCATGAACCTGGTCGAGCGCGGCACGGATCACCGTCGCATTCTCGAAGGCATGGGCATATTCCTCGCCGCGGCCTTTCAGAAAAGTGATCAGGTCGGAAACGGTGGCAATGCCCGCCGGCAGTTCGATCGTCTCCTCGCCCTTGCCGATGCGCTCGCGCACCCACGCGAAGTAAAGCACCTTCATGGCTCGGCCCCGTCGACGAGGTGCCGGGCGCCGGCGCGGAAATAATCGTAGCCGGTATAGAGCGTCAGGACGGCGGCGAACCACAGGAGCGCGATGCCGACCTGCGTGACGCCCGGCACGATCTGGTCGCCTGCGGGCCCCGCGATCAGGAAGCCGACCGCGATCAGCTGCACCGCGGTCTTCCACTTGGCGAGCCGCGTCACCGGCACCGAAACGCGCAGCTCGGCGAGAAATTCGCGCAGGCCCGAGACGAGGATCTCGCGCGACAGGATCACCACGGCGGCCCAGAGCGACCAGCCGAGGATGGTGCCGTCAGCCGCCAGCATCAGAAGCACGATGCCGACCAGCAGCTTGTCGGCGATCGGATCGAGCATGCGCCCGATGGCCGAATGCTGCGACCAGGCGCGGGCGAGGTAGCCATCGAAATAGTCGGTGATCGCCGCGGCGAAGAAAATCGCCAGTGCCACCCAGCGCAGCCAGATGCCGCCCTCGTAGATGACCTGCCCGAACAGGCAGGCAGCCACCAGCGGTACGGCCACGACGCGCCCGTAGGTCAGGATGTTCGGGACGGTGAAGGCGCTGCCCCGCCTGTCGCGGGCCATGGGGTCGGCCGAGCTCATGATCTTGTGATGAACGAGGGGGCCGTCATGGTCAATCAAAACGACGCCGCAGGAGGGTGCGCCGATGGACAGAAACTCGTGACCGGCTAGAAGGAGGGGCATGATCCTGCGCGCCGCCACCGCCCCGCTCGCCGAAGCTGCCGGCTCCAAGCCGTGGCTGAGCGCCGGGCTGTTCATCGCCGTGGCGGCGGCCGGCACCATCCTCGGAGCCTATTTCTTCCAGTATGTGCTGGGTCTTGCGCCCTGCCCGCTCTGCCTCGAGCAGCGCACGCCCTATTACGTCGCCATCCCGCTGGCGCTGGCGGTGGCCGCCGCGGCCGCTTTCAAGGCGCCGGCCTTGCTCGTCCGCCTCGCCCTTCTCGTCCTGGCCGGCATCATGATCTGGGGCGCCTATCTCGGCGTCTATCATGCCGGCGCGGAATGGGGCTTCTGGGCGGGACCGACCACCTGCGCCCAGCCGGTGACTATCGCGCGCACGCCCGGCGATCTCCTGCGCCAGATCCAGACCGGCCCACGCATTGCCGACTGCACCGTGGCCGCCTGGCGCTTTCTCGGCGTCTCGCTGGCGGGCTGGAACGCGCTGATCGCGGCGGTTCTGGCACTCGTCGCCCTCGCCGCGGCGAGCCGGCGCGAGGAGCGGGCCTGAACCTTACGGCTCCAGTTCGGTATCCCAGTAGAGATAATCCATCCAGCTCTCGTGCAGGTAGTTCGGCGGGAACAGCCTGCCATTGGTGTGCAGGTCCTGCACCGTCGGCGCGAACGGGTGCTGCATCAGCTGCATCCCGGATTCCTTGAGCGTCTTCGACCCTTTGCGCAGATTGCAGGGCGAGCAGGCCGCCAGCACATTGTCCCAGGTCGTCTGGCCGCCCTTCGAGCGCGGGACGAGATGGTCGAAGGTCAGGTCCTCGCCATGGCCGCAATACTGGCAGCGGAATTTGTCGCGCAGGAAGACGTTGAACCGGGTGAAGGCGGGATTGCGCGACGGCTTCACGTAGGTCTTCAGCGAGACGACGCTCGGCAGGCGCATCTCGAAGCTCGGCGAATGGATCGCCTTCTCATAGGTGGAGACGACGGTGACCCGGTCGAGGAAGACGGCCTTGATCGTGTCCTGCCACGACCAGAGCGACAGGGGATAGTAGCTCAACGGGCGGTAGTCCGCGTTGAGCACCAGAGCGGGCCATGAACCCGGGGAGACAGGCGTCGAAGCCGTCAATGCCGCGGGCGATACGGCGACCGTCAAGACAAACTCCTTGCGATCGGTCGGCTCGCTGATTCGCGAGCGCGAATGTCAGGCACATGCCGATACTACGGGCATCGTGTCGGTCTTGTGAAGCCTCCGGCGTTCCCCGGCGGTTCACGCCGTCGAGGCGGGCTCCGCGCTGCGTCCGCCGCGCAGTCGCGAATAATGCGCCCACAAAAGCCTTGCCGCGACAGCGCGAAACGGCCGCCAGCGCTCGCCGATGGCTGCCATGGCCTTCGCGTCGGGCCGCCCGGCAAGGCCGAGAAGATCGCCGGCCGCCGCCTGCAGCGCGACGTCGCCGGCGGGCCAGGCGTCGGGATGCCCGAGGCAGGAGAGAAGATAGACATCGGCAGTCCACGGACCGATGCCCTTGACCTGCACCAGCGCGGCATGGGCGGCGTCGGCATCGGCCCCGCCGATGGCGTCGAGGTCGAGCGAGCCGTCGAGGACAGCGACCGAGATCGCCCGCAATGTCCTGATCTTCGGTCGCGACTGGCCCGCCACGCGGAAATCCTCGTCGCTGGCAGCGGCGAGAACGGCCGGCGTAATCGTGCCGAACACGCCGAGCGTGCGCTCCCATATGGCGCGGGCGGCAGCGAGCGATATCTGCTGGAACACGACGATATGGACGAGCCCTTCGAACCCGGCGGGACGGCGGCGCAGCGGCGGCGCGCCCAGTTCGCCATGGAGCCGCGCCATGTCGGGGCACAGCCCGGCCAGCGCCGTCAGCAGGCGGCCGAGATCGGCCTCCGCCTCGATCTTGCCTGATCCATTGCCTTGCGCGCCGCTCATCGCTCGACCATAGGCTCTGCCATGTCGTCTGGCATCCCCGCCACCCACCACCCGAAAGCTCCGGTCCTGCGCTTCGCGCCGAGCCCGAACGGCCTGCTGCATCTCGGCCATGCCCTTAGCGCGCTGGAGAACGAGGCGCTGGCAGCAGCGCTCGACGGCCGCTTGCTGCTGCGCATCGAAGACATCGACACCACGCGCTGCCGGCCGGAATTCGAGGCCGCGATGATCGAGGATCTCGCCTGGCTGGGCATCGCCTTCGAGATGCCGCCGCGCCGGCAGTCGCAGCACCTCGCCGTCTATCGCGAGGCGCTGGCCAAGCTCGACTCTATGGGCCTCGTCTTCGCGAGTTTCGAGAGCCGCGGAGAGCTGAAAGCCCTCGCCGCCGCCCGCAAGCCGGAAACCGGCCGGCCCTGGCCGAAGGACCCGGACGGCGCGCCGCTCTATGCGGGCACGGGCGCATCGCTTTCGCCGGCCGAGCGGCAGGCGCTGATCGATGCCGGCAAGCCCTATGCGTTGCGCCTCAACATGGCAGGCGCCATCGCGAGGATCGGCCGGCCGCTGACATGGACGGAGATCGACGCCGCCGGCGCGCGCGTCCGCGCGGTCGATGCCCGCCCGGAAGCGTGGGGCGACGTGGTGCTGGCGCGCAAGGATGTCGGCACCAGCTACCATCTGTCGGTGGTCACCGACGACGCGATCCAGAACGTCACCCATGTCGTCCGCGGCGAGGACCTGTTCCAGTCGACGGCCGTGCATCGCCTGCTGCAGGAACTGCTCGGGCTGCCCGAGCCGCTCTATCGCCATCACCGGCTGGTGCTCGGGCCGGACGGGCGCAAGCTCTCCAAGAGCGATCAGGCGGAGGGCTTTCGGGCCTTGCGCGACAGCGGCGCAGGCCCCGCGGACATCCGGGGAATGCTGGGCTTCGGCTAGAGCCGCACGCCGGGAATCGCCAGCGGATTGCCGGTCAGCGCCGCTCGATCCGGCTGGTCCGACCGGGTAATGCCAAGAAAGGCATCGTGCAGCGCGCGGATCACCGCCGGATCCATGTCCTTGAGGATGAAGACCAGACGGGTGCGCGCGTCGCCATCCGGCCAGGTATCGAGCACGGTCGTCGGGTGGAAGACATGCTGCGCGCCGTGGACCACCACCGGCCGGTCCGGAAACTCCGCGATCTTCACCACGCCCTTGACCCGCAGGAGATGCGGCCCGTGGGCTCCGCGCAGCAATTCCAGGAACATGTCGAAGGCGGCCGAACCCATGGCCTGGTCGCTGGTCAGCGAGAAGGCGCGGATGCCGTCATCATGGCCGTGGGCCGCGTCATCGCTGCCAGACAGCGCCTCATCGTTGAGCCAGCGCGCGACGTCCGGCGTCTTGGTCGCGGGATCGTAGAGGCCGGCCGCCAGCACAGCGGCGGCCGTCGCCTCACCCTTGGCCGCATCCAGCCGGATTGCGGAGGGAGCCAGCACGGCAAGACGCGATTCGAGGCGGGCGAAGGTGGCGCGCTTCTCGTCGCTGTCGAGAAGGTCGGTCTTCGAGACGATGATGCGGTCGGCGACTGCAGCCTGCTTCACCGCTTCCGGGTGGGCGTCGAGGGTCGCAAGACCGTTCAGCGCATCGACCACGGTCACGACCGCATCCAGCCGATAGCGCATCGCGAGGTAGGGGTGCGCCATCATCGTATGGATGACCGGAATGGGGTCGGCGAGGCCGGTCGTCTCGATAACGACGCGCGCGAACGGCTCGATCCGGCCGTTGTCGAGCGCCCGCAGCAGGTCCTCCAGCGCCGAGACGAGATCGCCGCGCACGGTGCAGCACACACAGCCGGACGAGAGCATGACGATACCCTCCTCCACGGTGCGGACCAGCAGGTGGTCGAGGCCGATCTCGCCGAACTCGTTGATGAGCACGGCAGTGTCCTTCATGCCCTCGTCGGCAAGCAGGCGGTTGAGCAGCGTCGTCTTGCCCGCGCCGAGGAAGCCGGTCAGCACGGTGACGGGGATCGGCGGCCTTGGCCGGCGGGGCGAGGGCGTTTCGGACATCGTCTCAGGCAGGCATCGAATCGGCGGGCTTGGGCTCGCGCCGCAGCTCCGAAACGGAGGATGTGACGAGAGCCGCGAGAACGAGAAGGCTTCCCGTCATCTGGGCACTGGTCAGCGTTTCGCCAAGGATGATGCCCGCGAAGACGATGGAAACCACCGGCTCCAGGCAGAAGACGAGGCCGATCAGCGCGGCCGGCGCATGCCGCGCCGCCAGCATCTGCAGGGCGAAGCCGATGAGATAGCCGAGAATGGTCATGGCGCAGGCGAACCAGGCACCGCCAATGGCCGCCCAGCCGGTCATGCCGACCGAGAGCGCGACGACCCCTGCGATGGGCATGATGATGACATGCGACCAGAACAGAAGCGCCGGCGGGGCGATGCGCGCGCCCGCCTTGGCGGCGGCGAAGAACTGGCAGGCGGCGATGACGCTGCCGATGGCGGCCAGCAGAACGCCGCGCATGTCGATGCCGCCGAGCGCCGGGCCGATGGCGATGGCGAGCCCGGCGAAAGCCAGCGCGAAGACGCCGAGCCGCCGCGCCGTGAAGGGAATGCCCTCGATGAACGGGCTCGCGAGCAGGATCAGCAGCGGGAACGTGTAGAAAATGATCGCCGCGACGCCGACCGGCACGAAGGAGACCGCGAAGAAATAGGCGAGCCCGACGCCCGCCGACGAGATGCCGACCGCGATCAGGGCCGGCCAGGCGCGCCGCTCCACCTTCAGGGAGCCGCCGATCAGGCCGATTGCGGCGGTGGCTATTCCCATCATCAGGAAGACGCGCAGGAAGACGAGATCGGCCGCCGAGACGCCGGCCTGCGTCGCCATCCGCGCATAGACGATGTTGAAGCCGTAGGCGCTCGCCGAGGCGAGCGCCAGCCCGATGCCGATGCCGACCGAATGCGAGCTCACGAGCGCGGGCGGTTGCGCGCCGGCTGCGATGACTGGCGGCTGCCCTGCGCGGCGGCCGGGCGTGCATTGCGGGCGGGCCGCGCCTCGCGCGAGCCGGAGCGGGCGGCGGCACGGGGAGCCTCCGCCGGCCTAGGCGCGGGCAGGGTCGCGCCCTGCAGCGACAGCGGCGCGCCGATGGCACCCGGCCGCGTCGGCTGGCCCTGCGGGACGACGCCGGCGCGAATCGCACCCGGCGCGGTGGTCGTGGTGATCGTCACGCTGCCCGGCGGTGTCGTGGCGGGCAGCGTCACCGCGCGCGAGCCATGCGAGGCGAGGGCCGCGGGAGCGGCCATCGGGCCGGCGCCGCCGATGAAAACCGGAATGGGGTCCATGCTCGGCCGGTAGGGGCCGAGGAGCGAGGGCACCGCGCCCGGAATGGCCGCGAAGGCGCTGACGGTGGCCGAACGGCGCTGCCCGCGAGGGCTCGCGAACATCTGCGCGACGCTCAGGTTGGCCGGATCGGAACTCATGGCGATCGGCTCGTTGTCGAGCTCCTCGCCGGCCTCGATATAGGCCGGGCCGCGGCCACGGCGGCGGCAGGCCTGGTCGCGGATGTTGGGCGGGCTGGAGGACAGATCGTTCGCGACGCCGTCGAGGCCCGAGCCGCCGCCATAGCTGACGAAGCTGCGCTCGAACAGGCCGGCCGCCGTCTCCGCCCGGCCGCGCGCCGAGGTCGCGCCAAGCACGACCACGATGAGCTGCCGGCCGCCGCGCGTGGCGGTGGCCACCACGTTGAAGCCGGAGGCGCAGGTGAAGCCGGTCTTGAACCCGTCGGCGCCCTGATAGCGGCCGATCAGGTGGTTGTGGTTGCGCATCACGCGGTTGCCGAAGCGGATCGCCGGCATGCGCCAGAGCAGCGAATGCTCGGGAAACTCGCGCATGAGCGCGCGCGCCAGGACGGCCATGTCCCGCGCCGAGGTCTGCTGGCTGCCGCCGGGCAGGCCGTGCGGATTGGCGAAGCGGGTGGCGGTCATGCCGAGGCGCGCGGCTTCGGCGTTCATCATGCCGGCGAAGCCCTCGACCGAGCCGCCGATGCTCTCGGCGATGGTGGTCGATACGTCGTTGGCCGACTTGACCATGATGATCTTCAGCGCGTTGTCGAGCGTCACGACCGTGCCGGGCCGGAAGCCCATCTTGGACGGCGCGGAGCGGAAGGCGCGCTGCGAGACGGTCAGACCGCTATTCATGGTCACGCGGCCGGCGCGCACCTGCCGCAGCGCCACGTAGGCGGTCATCATCTTGGTGAGCGAGGCGGGCAGCCAGGGCATGCCGGCGCGGTCGGCCTGGAGAACCTGGCCGGTGACGGCATCGACGACGATGGTCGGGCCGACCTGCTGTGCCCGGGCCGGCAGGGCGGCGCACAGGGCGAGCGCAGCGGCAAGAACAGGGGTGCTGATCCGCAATTGCATGACCTTCGTGGGGAAGCGACGCCGGGTCGGGACCTGTTTACCTGCTTCGGCAGTGTTTCGCCAGCGGTCCCCGGTCGCGAATGAACCGGTCGGCCGACCCCCGGCAGGCAAGGAACGGCACGGCCCTCTAACGATCGGAAGACGGCCAAAGCATGGCCTTGCGCCCGGCAAAGCCCTATCGTGGACCGGCGCACCAGCCATGCGCCGGACGGGCGATGGCGAAGGCCCGAATGCCTGCCTATAGTGTATCTACCCGTTAGCCTGTTCGAGGAGAGCCTTCCATGACCGCCTGCATCGTCGGCTGGGCCCACACGCCCTTCGGAAAGCTCGACACCGAAACCGTCGAAAGCCTGATCGTGCGCGTCGCCAACGAGGCGCTGGCCGATGCCGGCATCGGCGCGGACGACGTGGATGAGATCCTGCTCGGTCATTTCAATGCCGGTTTCTCGCCGCAGGACTTCACGGCCTCGCTGGTGCTGCAAGCCGACCCGCGCCTGCGCTTCAAGCCGGCGACCCGCGTCGAAAACGCCTGCGCCACGGGCTCTGCCGCCGTTCATCAGGCGGTGCGCGCGGTGAAGGCGGGCGATGCCCGCGTCGTGCTGGTCGTCGGCGCGGAGCAGATGACCAAGACGCCCGGCCCGGAGATCGGCAAAAACCTGCTGCGCGCCTCCTACCTGCCCGAGGACGGCGACACGCCGGCGGGCTTTGCCGGGGTCTTCGGCAAGATCGCGCACAATTATTTCCAGCGCTGGGGCGACCAGTCGGACGCGCTCGCGCTGATCGCGGCGAAGAACCACAAGAACGGCGTCGAGAACCCCTATGCCCAGATGCGCAAGGATTTCGGCTACGAGTTCTGCCGCACCGAGAGCGAGAAGAACCCCTTCGTCGCCGGCCCCCTGAAGCGCACGGACTGCTCGCTGGTCTCGGACGGCGCGGCTGCCCTCGTCATCACCGACACGGCCACCGCGCTGAAAATGAAGAAGGCAGTCGCCTTCCGCGGCCATGCCCATGTGCAGGACTTCCTGCCCATGTCGAAGCGCGACATCCTGAAGTTCGAGGGCTGCACGCAGGCTTGGGGGCGGGCGCTGGGTGAGGCCGGCATCGAGCTCTCGGACCTCTCCTTCGTCGAGACGCACGACTGCTTCACCGTGGCCGAACTGATCGAATACGAGGCGATGGGTCTCGTGCCTGAGGGACAGGGCGCCCGCGCCATCAAGGAAGGCTGGACCCAGAAGGACGGCAGGCTGCCGGTCAACCCGTCCGGCGGCCTCAAGGCCAAGGGCCACCCCATCGGCGCGACCGGCGTGTCGATGCACGTGCTCTCGTCCATGCAGCTCATGGGCGATGCCGGCGGCATCCAGGTGAAGGACGCCAAACTGGGCGGCATCTTCAACATGGGCGGCGCGGCGGTCGCCAACTATGTCAGCGTGCTGGAGCGGCTGCGCTGATCGAGAGGCTCAGCCGAATTCTGCCGCCGACGGAATGGCCGGTCCGCCCGGAATGCTGACGCCCTTGGCGTGAAGCACGGCGCGGATCACCGCCGCCGCCATCACCTGCGCGGCGATGGCGCCCAGCGCCATCATGTTGCCGGTGACGCCGCTTTTTCCCGTCGCAAGGCAGAAGATCGTATCGCCATCCCACATGGTGTGGATCGGATCGATGGTGCGCGCGAGACCGTCATGGCCGTGCTGGGCGAGCTTCTGCGCCTGCGCCTTGGTGAGCTGTGCATCCGTCGCTATGACGCCAATGGTCGTCGCCATGCCGGCCTGAAGGCCCGGCGGCAGCTCGCCCCTGAGCACTGATGCCGTAAGGTTTATCTTCGTGCGGCCGTCGGCGCTGCGCGTGCCGGCGATCACGTCGCCGCTCCGGGGATCGATGACGTCGCCGACCGCATTGACGGCGACGATGGCGCCGACGGTTACCTTGCCGACCTTGACCGCAGCCGTGCCGATGCCGCCCTTCATGGCCCGCGCCATGCCGTAGAGCTTTCCGACGGTCGCGCCGGCGCCCGCGCCGACCGAGCCCTCGGCCGGCGGATTGGTGCTCGCGGCTTCGCAGGCCTTGTAGCCGGCGGCAGCGTCAGGGCGGATCGTCGCATCGCCCACCGGAAGATCGAACAGCACCGCGGCCGGCACGATGGGCACGCGCGCGGGGCCGGCGGGGAAACCGTGGCCCTTCTCCTCCAGCCAGCGCATCGCACCCGTCGCCGCATCGAGGCCGAAGGCGCTGCCGCCCGAGAGCATCACGGCATGGACCTTGTCGACCAGATTGGTCGGGTTGAGCAAATCCGTCTCGCGCGTGCCGGGAGCCGAGCCGCGCACGTCGACGCCGCCGATCACGCCTTCCTCGGTCATCACGACGGTGCAGCCGGTCGGACGCCGTTCATCGGTGAAGTGGCCGACCTTGACGCCGGCGACGTCAGTGATCGCCCCGCCGAGCGTGCGGGCCCGGATGGCGTCGAGCGCCTGTGCGCCGGGTATCAGGGACGACATGACGCCTGCTCCGAGTGCTGCTGTGGTGAAATCGCGACGATCCATAAGAGCCTCCCCGATCCAGATGACAGGCCTGCAGGCTATGCGGGCTGCAAGACGTCTTGTAGCCACCCGGTCGGCAGGGTGCAGATCACGCCCCCTTCGGCCGGAAGGCGATGCAGAAGGCCGGATCCGTCTCCAGCCGCGGGCCGCCGATGAGGTCGATGCAATAGGGAATGGCGGGCATCACCGCGTCGAGGCATTCGCGGATCGAGGAGGGTTTGCCGGGCAGATTGACGATCAGCGAGCGGCCGCGGATGCCCGCCGTCTGGCGCGACAGGATCGCCGTCGGCACGACCTTGAGGCTGACGGAACGCATCAGTTCGCCGAAGCCCGGCATCATCTTCGCGCAGACGGCTTCGGTCGCCTCCGGCGTCACGTCGCGCGGCGCGGGGCCGGTTCCGCCCGTTGTCAGGATCAGCGGGCAGGCTTCGCGGTCGGCGAGGTCAATCAGGGCCGCCTCGATCTCGGATTGCTCGTCGGCGATGCCCCGCGGCACCGCATACCAGGGCGAAGAGAGGAGCTCGGTCAGCGCCGCGATAATGCCGGGGCCGCCCTTGTCCTCGTAGACGCCGCGGCTGGCGCGGTCCGACACGGTGACGACGCCGATGGGAATGGAGGACTGGCTCATCGCATTTCCATAGCTGCCCACGCGCCGAGGCTCAACGCGACAGGAAGGCCGCGCGCGTCAGTTCCGTCTCGACATGAGCGGCAAGGCCACCGCGCGCGAGGCTTTCCCGCTCGCCCGCGCCGACCTGTGCGAAGCCGAGCTTCTCCTGAACGCGCAGCGACGCCGCATTGCCGGCAAAAGCGCCTGCCGTGAGCTTTTCGAGCGTCTCGTCGCGGAAAGCGAGGCCAACCATAGCCGCTACCGCCTCCGTCGCAAGGCCGCGCGCCCAATAGGGCGGCCCGAGCCACCAGCCGATCTCGGCCGATGCTCCCGCGCGCGTGAAGGAGATGCTGCCGATCAGCGCGCCGGGCTCCTTCTTCCGCGCGATGGCGAGGCCCAGCCCGTCGCCAGTGACGTTCGAGGCGAGCATGTCGCCGATAAAGGCCGAAGCATGAGCCTCCGTATAGGGATGGGGCACGCGCGCCAGCATGCGCGAGACGGCGAGGTCGCCGGCATAGCGCGCGATGCGCGGCACGTCAGGGAAGGCGAATGCGCGCAGGACCAGCCGCCGCGTTTCGAGCGGGACGGCGGCGAGCCAGGGCGAGGAGGAGGGGGCGTGGGTCATGATCGGCCGGGAAGGCAGGGTCCGCCGGCCGGAGCCGGCGGACCGCCATGTCGGGAGGCAGTCGCGATCAGGCGAGGTCGCCGACCACGACCTTCGGCGCAGAGCGCCTGAGGATCGGGTCGCGCCAAGCCTTCAGGCTCGCCCAGACCGTCCGTTCCAGCCGGAACTTGTCGACCGGGACGGAACTCGCCAGCGCCTTGAGCCGCGCGAGGCCGACGCCGTTCCACTGGAAGCCGCACTTCTCGACGACCCGGCGCGAGGCCGGATTGACCACGCGCGCCCAGGTGACCACGGCCTCGGCGCCCCGGTCGGCGAACAGGTGATCGACGACCGCGCGGGCGGCCTCGGTGGCGTAGCCGTTGCCCCAATGCTCGGCGGCCAGCCAGTAACCGATCTCGGGATCGCCGAATTCAGGCATCACGAAACCCGTCGCACCGACGAGGGCGCCGTTGGTCTTCAAAGTGATGAGAAAGGGATGATCTGGGCTGGCCCAGGCGTTGGCGATCCATTTCTCCGCGTCTTTCACCGCATAGGGATGCGGAAGATTGGCCGTCATTTCGGCAACGCGTCGATCGTTGGCCACGGCCACGATCGACGTGACGTCCTCGAAACGCGGCGCACGGAGAATCAGCCGCTCCGTCTCGAGGACGGGGATACTGCTCTCCTTGAGCTCGCCGCCCGAGCGGCCTTCCAGTTCGGTTTCCAGGGCAGTCATGACACAGGCTCCTTCCCGCCAGTGTGATGGACCCCGAGATCATCCCGAGGGCCAAAGAAAAAGGGGCGCCGGCTTGCCGCCTGGCGCCCCTTGATCCTGAACCTTCGGATATCGGAGCAGCCTGGCGATCTTGCCGGCGGCTCCGATGTCGGTGCCGCCTGTTACTCTGCGGCGGCAATCATCGGAACGACCGACACGTAGGTACGGTTGTTCGCTTTCGTTCGGAATTCTACGCGGCCGTCGACGGTCGCGAAGAGCGTATGGTCTTTGCCAAGCCCGACATTGGTGCCGGGATGGAACTTGGTGCCGCGCTGGCGCACGAGGATGTTGCCCGACAGGACAGCCTGGCCGCCGAAACGCTTCACGCCGAGACGCTGTGCATTTGAATCGCGACCGTTCCGAGACGAGCCGCCTGCTTTTTTGTGAGCCATGATGAGCTCCCGATTCCGTTAGGTCTTAATAAGACGTGGTGTTCAAAAGGATGGCAAGAGCCTGACGGCGCCTACCAGTCCTCACCGGATTTCTGCTCGGCCTGGTCGGCCTTGGCGCGCGGCGGCTTGCCCGCCAGCAGCTCCTTGGCCTGCTCGACCCATTCCTCGCGCTTGGCGCGGCCGCGGAGCGCGAGCTCCTTGTCCTTCGCCTCGAGATCCTCGTCCGACCAGGACGCGATCTGATCCCACGAGGTGATGCCCGCGGCGCGCAGCTTCTTCTCGATCGTCGGGCCGATGCCCGAGATGAGCGAAAGGTTCGACGTGTCGAGCTTGCCGCCCTCGGCCGGCAGGTCCGCAAACTTCGCCGGAGCCAGTTCGGCGGCCGGAGCCTCGGCCTTCGCCGACTTGGCCGAAGCGGCCTTCTCGGCAGCCGGCTTCTTCGTAGCGGCAGCCTTCGAGGGCTTGGCGCCGTCGGTCAGGATCTCGGAGATGCGCACCACCATCAGGTCCTGGCGATGGCCGCGCTTGCGCTTCGAATTCTGGCGGCGGCGCTTCTTGAAGGAGATGACCTTCGGGCCGCGCTTCTGCTCGAGAACCTCAGCGGCCACCGAGGCGCCGGCCACGAAGGGGGCGCCGAGGGTGATGCCGGCGTCGCCGCCGACCATGAGCACTTCCGGGAACACCACGGTGTCGCCGGCGGTCGCCTTGAGAATCTCGATCGTGATCTTGTCTTCGGCGGCAACCTTGTACTGTTTGCCGCCAGTCTTGATGACTGCGTACATCGTCGTCTGTCCTTGTGCGACGCGCTGTGATCGCCCGAGGAACAGGGCATCCAGCCGTCTTCTTGTTTGATCTTGCCACCCGGAAAGGGCGGATCGGTCTTTGGTCCCTGCCGGCAGCCTGAAGCACGAGCCTCTGGCGAGCCATGCGGTGCGGGACGCGGCTCAATGATGGAAAAGCCGCGTGAAGTCAAGGAAAAGTCTGGCTCGGAGGCGATTTTCTGCAAGCCCCACGCGAAGATTTCTCGCAAGGCCGAACGCTGCGGCTTGAATGCCGCCCGGCGTTCGGCTATGTCGCGCTTCGCTCACCAGCCGGCAGATGCTTTTCAAGCCCTGTCCTTGCGAGACCGCGGAGAGGTGGCTGAGTGGTTGAAAGCACCGCACTCGAAATGCGGCATAGGGGCAACTCTATCGGGGGTTCGAATCCCTCCCTCTCCGCCATCGCTCACAAAACGCCAGTGATTTCAATAGACTCTTGAGTTTCAAGGGCTTGGGCCGCGCAACTGGTACACAGGCGTGTTTCCATTCGACGAGTTCAATCGGCTTTGGGAGCCGGAGACCAACCCGTTCCACATGCTACCAGGCTTCCCGCCCGTCTCGTGCACGCCACCAAGGCCTCGGCACCATCGACAATGGCTCGCTTAGACATGAAGCTCTTTGCCTGTTCACCGCGTGTCGCAACAGCCGGCGCCCTTGGCTGGACGCAATTGATACGTCTGCGCTGAATGAGACGACGCCCCGGTCGCATTTCGCTAGCGTGCGCTAGCGCACGGCGGCATCAGGCTGGCGGCGCGGGGCAGGCTGGGACTTCGCATGGCTTTCAATCATAGGTCGGCAATGCGCCGTTCGGGCGCGCATATGCTGGCGCGCGTACTGCTTGCGACGACCGCACTGACGGCGGCGTCATCGGCGGCCATGGCCCAGTCCTATGTCTGGGGCGGCACCGGCAGCACCACGACGACCAGCGACTTCAGCGCGGCATCCAACTGGTCCGATCCGCCCGTCGGCGGCCCGCCGGCCGGTTCCTATCAGGACGCCGTCTTCTCCTCGACCGGCAATTCGCAGGTCACCTTCGACACGGTCACGAACGGGAAATGGACCTTCGACGCGGACGCCCAGTCCTACACCATGACCGGCGGCACTTTCGCCATATCGCACGGTCATCCGTATTCGGGCATTTACAATAATGCCAATGCCGGGCAGTCGATCACGCTCGCGATGAATGTGAACGGGTACTCCTACTACCCTGACATGAGGCTTGTGCAGAACGGCAACAGCACGCTCACCATCGCAGGGACTTTCGACTTCTATGGGCAGGTCGCCATCAATGCCGGGCGGCTTGTCGTTGCTTCCGGTGGCACGCTCAGCGTCACCAACGACTACGAACCTCAGTTCGCCATCGTGAACAATGCGACACTCGAGGCGCAAGCGGGCTCGCGGATCGTCACGAATGGCTGGCTGGTCAATACGGGAACCGTGACCATCGCGGGCGAATTTCGAAGCCAGGATATCCGCAACAGGGGCGACATCACCTTCTCCGGTGGGGCCAACGCCTATATCAACGCCTATTTCGTCAGCGGCGAGGCGGCCAACAACACCAACAGCCTGACGGTCACCGGCCCCGGCACGACCCTGTCGATGGGCAGTGACCTCATCATGGGCGGATGGGACGGCGCCGTGTCCACGCTCAGGATCACCGATGGTGCCGTGGTGAGCTCGAACAATGGCGGTCTCGGCCACGGTGCGAACACGACCGTGACGGGCCTCGTCTCCGGTCCCGGCTCGCGGTGGCAGACAAGCTTCCAGATGTATGTCGGGCTTGAAGGTTCCGGCACCCTGACGGTCGAGAACGGCGGCACCGCCTGGGCATGGGCTTACAATTGTTGCGACCCGCTGGGGGCGGGCGTCATCCTCATGGGCGTTACCGCGGACGCGGTCGGCAAAGCTACGGTGACAGGGGCCGGCTCGATCCTCGGGGCCGACACCACCATCACGGTGGGCTATGGCGGCACGGCCACGCTGACCGCGCGCGAGGGCGGCGCCGTCATCTCGCAGTCGATCAAGATGGCAACGCTCGGCGGTTCGACCGGAACCATCAATATCGGTGGCGAGGCGGGGCAGGCGGCCGTCGCGCCGGGCTCGGTCTCGGCGACCTCGATCAACGTCGGCGCGGGCACCGCCCAGCTCGTCTTCAATCATACGGCGAGCAATTATGTCTTCGCCCCGTCGATCTACAATGTCGAGGGCGGCTCGCTCAGCCTCCTCGTCGAGAGCGGAACGACGCGGATGAGCAGCGGATTGAGCGGCCCGGCGACGGCGACGATCAATGGCGGAAGGCTTGATATTTCCAGCAATTTCAGCGGGACGGCCATGACCGTCAATGCCGGCGGCACGTTCAGCGGCAGCGGCGAGATCGGCAAGCTGACCGTCAATGCCGGCGGCGCTTTCAGGCCGGACGCTGCCATGACCGTCAATGGCGACTTCACCATGAGCGCCGGCGCGACCTTCACCACCCTGTTCAAGCCGCTCACCGTCACCGGCACGGCGACGCTCGGCGGTGCCAATCTCGCTTACAAGGCGGCGAGCTTTTCGGACCAGACCTATACGGTGCTGACCGCGACGGGCGGCGTTTCCGGCACCTTTGTTCCGGTTCCCGAAGGCATCACCGTCGGCACCCTCACCTACAATGCCAATGACGTGCAGCTGACCGTGAAGGGCTTTCGCACGGGGGCGGCGCTTTTCGGCGAGGGCACGACGAACAGCCGGAACCTCGGTGCGGGCCTGGATCGCGCCGCCAATGCCGGAGCGGTCTTTCCGGCGGCGGTCGATGCGCTCACCGCCCTGTCGGGCGCGCCGCTCGCGAGCGCCCTCGGGAAACTCACCGGCGAGGCCGGGACGGGCGCGACCTCCACGGGCCTCACCGGCGCCTCGACGTTCCTCGGGATCATGCTCGATCCAATGGGCGGTTCGCGCGGCGGCACGGCCTCGGCGCCGGGGTCTTCGCTGGTCGAGATGGCCGATCTGGGCGCTGGGCGGACGCCCGCCGCCCGCGTGGAAGCGGCGTGGTCGCTCTGGACCCGCGCCTACGGGCAGGCCGGCCGCACCGCCTCGGACGCAGGCCTCGGCGCGGCCGGCACGGCCTCCTCGATCTATGGCGTCGCGGCGGGCGCCGACAAGCTCGTCTCGCCCGGCCTCGTCGTAGGCTTTGCGCTGGCCGGCGGCGGCACCTCCTTCGGCCTCGGCGCGCTCGGCTCCGGCACCGGCGACTTCGCCCAACTCGGCGCCTATGCCTCGATGCGGCTCGGGCCGGGCTACCTGTCGGCCGCGCTCGCCTATGGCTGGAACCGGTTCGACGTGACCCGCAATGTCGCCGCCGTCGGCGTCACCGAGACCTACCGTTCAAGTCCGGTTGGCCACACCTTCGGCGGGCGCATCGAAGCCGGCCGGCGCTTCGCGCTCGGCACTCTCGGCACGATACGCTTCGCGGTCACCCCTTATGCCGCAGCCGAAGCCATCGCCTATCTATCGCCAAGCTATCGGGAGAGCTGGATCGCGCCCGCCACCGGCGCCTTCGCGCTCACTTATTCGGGTCGCACCACCGGTACGCTGAGGGCCGAACTCGGCGCGAGGGCCGATGCGCTGGTCGCATCAGCGGAATCCGGCGACCTCATCGCCTTCTCGCGTCTCGCCTATGCCGTACAGACCAACCCCCAGCGGGCGGCGGAGGCGCAGTTCCAGGCGCTCGCCGGATCGACCTTCACGGTGTTCGGCACCCGCGCCTCGACCCACACCGCGCTGGGCACGCTCGGGATCGAAGCCCGCTACCGGCAGGGCCTGACCGCAAGCGTCGCACTCGACGGCGAGGTCGGCGACCGGCACCGAGCCCTCAGGGGCAGTGTTGGACTGAGGCAGAGCTGGTAGGCGGGCACTGCTTCCGTCGCGCGCGCTGGCTGGCCTCATCGGCAAGGCCGCGACATCGAGGTTGCATCTGGCAGCCCGATGCCGTTCGCGAGCGCCGTGTTGTCGTTGAGACGGTACCACAAAAGTGGCACACAAAGGCTCCCGGCGGCCGAGATAACAAATTGAAATCACTTGGTATTACCGAGTAGCCACGACAGTCCCTCCCTCTCCGCCATTAGTTGGCTCGCGGCAGCGCCGCTTCGCTCATTGCCTCCGCGGAGGCGGACTTCCCCGCCAGTTCAGTGCGCCAGGTGACATCCTCGCCCCCCGGGGGGCGGGTGGCCGCGCGCCTTATTCGCCCTGCTTCCCGCCGCCTGCGGAACCGGCCCCCTCGCCCGTCGTTGATTTGCGACAGCCAGATTGCGGCAGGGAGGGATGACCGTGGCGCCCCGCGATCCCAAGACCAAGCGCGAACCCATCAGCGACCCCGCCGGCGAGCCGCCGCGCGGGCCCACCGAGGGCGTAGAGCGGCCCCGCCCGCGGCCATCGAACGACCCCGATGTCGTCGGCCCGCGGGACGGGCTCGAGGAACGCCGGCCGCGGCCGGCTCCCGTCATCTGAGGATGGCAATCCGTTCTCTGGCGGGGGAACCAACAAGGAGATCGGCCATGACCAACCCCAAGGAGCCCGGCGGCTGGGGCCGCGATGTGCCCGGCCAGCCCGCAGGCGGCAAAGACCGGACATTCGGTTCGCGTGAGGCCTTTCCGCGGGACGTCGACGAGGAGTTCGGCCGCAATCCGCGCGGTGGGCGCGGCAGGACGTCCGAACCAGCCAAGCGCGACAGAACAGGCGACACGTCTCACCGAAAGTCACACTGATGGGCAACGAAGCCGTCATTCGCCTGATCGAACTCGATGAGCGCATCGCGCGCGTGCGCGAGGAACTGCGCGAGCTTTCCGATCGCGGCGCCGCCACGTCCGGCCCGGCCGGCGAGGAGCGCATCGCGGAAATGATCGCCGACAAGGAAGCGCAGCTCGCCGAACTGCTGAAGGCGCGCGGGTAACAGTCCCTACTGCGTGCGTTTGCCGTCCGCGGCGAACTGCTTGAGATAGGCCACGAGATTGGCGATCTGTCCGTCGTTGCGCAGGCCCGCATAGACCATGCGCGTGCCGGGCGTAACGGCGCGCGGGTCGCGGATATAGGTCGCGAAGTTCTCCTCCGACCAGACCTTCTCGGCGACGGCGGGCGTCTTGTAGGCCGGCGAATAGTTGAAGCCCTGAACCGAACCCGCCAGCCGGCCGAACAGGCCGTTGAGCTGCGGGCCGACCGTGTTGCGTGCCGTCTCGCCCAGCTGATGGCAGGCGCGGCACTGGGCGAAGACCCTCTCCCCGGCGGCAGCGTCGCCGGCAGCGGGCGCGGCAGCAGCGGCCGCTGCAGGTGCGCCGGCCGGCGGAGTCGGTGTCTGCGCGAAAACGAGGGGAACGGCTGCGGTCGTCGCAAGGATGGCGGCGGCGAATACGGCGATGCGCATGGAAAGGTCCTTGGGGTCGTCGAAGAAACCGGGTGGCGGCGCGCCGCCACCCGGCGGTTGGAACAGTGTCACGTGAAGCGGCATCCGCCGCGCATCAAAAAACCCTCGCGGAACGACACGATATCGTCACCCCGCCATAGCCATCAGGGGAAATGGCGATCAGGTGAACATGTCGGCGACGATGCCGGCATACCACCCCATATTTTCCTCCTGGGTCTGCTTGCGCAGCTCGGCCGTCTCGCCGGTTTTGGAGATGAAAGTCTCCGTTGCCGTGATCTTGCCGTCCCTGGCTGCATAGGTGCCGCCGACTTTCACGGTGTCGTCGGTCTCGATGAGGCTCCAGCAGGTATTCGTGTAGCGGGCCGGGAAGGTGCGGGCATTGACGAGCTCGCCCCGCACCATCAACGCCGCCACCTTGGCCTGACTGTTGGCCGAGAAGCCGGATTTCGGCATGTCTCCGGCGATCGAGGCATCGCCCAGCACGTAGATATTCGTATCGACCGCCGATTTCATGCTCGCCGGATCGATCGCGCAATAACCCGATGCATTGGCAAGGCCGGCATCGCGCGCAATCGCCCCCGCCCACTGCGCCGGGATGACATTGACCAGCGCCGCGTTCGAATAGGTCTCGAAGCCGGTGACCACCGTGTTGGTCTTCGGATCCACCGATTTGATGCCGTCATGCACCTTCGGGCCGATCCACTCGACGAGGCCGGGATAGTGCTTCTCCCAGCCTTCCTGGAACAGGCCCTGCTTGGAGAAGCTTTCCTTCGGGTCCAGCACGATGATCTTGGACCGCGTCTTGCCGGCCGTTTTCAGCGCATGCGCCATCATCGACACGCGCTCATAAGGGCCCGGCGGGCAGCGATAGGGATTGGGCGGTGCGATCATGACGATCACCCCGCCGTCGGGCACCGCATCGAGCCGCGCCTTGAGGAGCTGCGTCTGGGGACCGGCCCGCCAGGCATGCGGCATGGTCTCCTCGTGCTCGCGGCCCCAGCCCGGCACGGAATCGTATTTCAGGTCGATGCCCGGCGAAAGGACGAGGCGGTCGTAGCCGAGGCGCGAGCCGTCGGCGAGCACCACTTCCTTCTTCTCGCGGTCGACCTGGGCTGCTGCCTGATGGTTCATCCGGAAACCGTTGGCTGACGACACCTTGTCGTAGCCGTGGGTGATCGATTCGAACGAGCGGTAGCCGCCGAGATAGAGGTTCGAATGGAAGCAGGTGGTGAACTGCCGCTGCGGTTCCACCAGCACCACGTCGATGCCGCCCGCGCTGTCCTTGGCGATGTATTTGGCGGCCGTCACGCCGCCCGGTCCGCCGCCGACCACGACGACGCGGGGTTTCGCCTGGCCGAGCACGGCCGGGGCATGGAGCGCCATAGCGCCGAAAGCGGCCGAGCTGGCCAGAAACTGTCTGCGATCGAATGTCATGATGTCCCTCCTGTGTTCTTCTGCCTCAGCCTACCTTCAGATAGGCGAAGCCCTTGCTTTGCAAGGCCGCGACGGTCGCGACCCCCGACGGGACGAAGGAAATGAAATCGGCCTTGCGGACCTTCGAGCGGTCGAGGTTCAGCCGCTGGAAGGTGATGTCGCAGAGATGGATCTTCAGGCCGTTGCGTGCCTGCGCCGTCACCCGCTCGAAAGCCTGAACGGCGCCGGTATCCTGTGTCCAAGGCGTGCCTTCCAGGGTTTCGAGAAAGAACTTCACGCCCGCGCCGTGGGCGACGATGGCGAGCTGCAGCTCGAAGGGATTGGCGCCATAGGCGGAGTAGTGGTTGCCGATATTGTTGACCATCTGCAGGAAGCGCTGCGTCTCCCCGAAATCGCAGTGATAGAGGCAGGCGACATCCGCCTCCTTCTTCAGGTCGGCGAGCGTCAGCGCCGGTGCGGTGCCTGTGGCGCTTGCCGCCGATGCGGATGCGGCGAGCGTCAATCCTCCGAGAAGTAATCTTCGGTCCAAAAGAGGCTTCGGATCGATGTCGGACATGCGGCGTCTCCCTGTTTCAGCCGGGCGCGACAATGGACTAACGCTGGGGGATGAGACTTCCAAAATAGGCTGCGAGTGCAGCAACTTCCTCCTCCGAAAGCTGGCCCGCTATAGTCTGCATGATCTGGCTGTCCCGCTCGCGACGCTTGTAGCTTTCCATCAGCGCGACGAAGGCGTCTTCAGGCAAACCGACGATGGCCGGGACCGCCCCGACCTGCCGGCCGGAAATCTGGTGGCAGGTGACGCATTCCGACGACAGATATTCGCCGAGAGCCCGGTCGCCGCGCGGCTGCGCCGGCGTCGGCAGCGCCGCGCAGACCAGCATGACGAAAGCCAGCGCGAGGGAACGCCGGCCGATCGTCATTCGACCCTCGGGCCGGCGGGCCGTTCGCCCGGCGTCACGTCGATGACGCGGGCGCGGCCGGTCACCCGCGCAGGCTCGGGCCGGCAGTTCGTCATGCAGGGATCGGCCCGCCAGAAGGCGCGCTCGGTCATCTCGCGGTCATCGTCGTAGAAGCCGCCGGCATTCGGCAGTCGCACCGAGGTGAAGTTCTCGCGGGTCAGCTCGAAATTCTCCGGCACGACATCGTTGAGGAACAGGAGATAGGCGGTCAGGGCGTAGACCTCGTCGTTCGACAGCGACTGTGCATTGCCATAGGGCATGGCCCTTCGCATGTAGTCAAAGGTCGTCGAAAGATAGGGCCAGAACGAGCCGAGGGTCTTCTCGGGATTCTCGCCCGTAAGCGAGCCGCGACCGCCGGCAAGCACCGGCCAGCGGCCCGCTCCCTCGCCGAATTCGCCGTGACAGGCGGCGCACTGGGTCTGGTAGACCTCCTCGCCCTGCTTCACCGTGCCGCGCCCCGCCGGCAGGCCTTGGCCATCGGGGCGGATGGCGATGGACCAAGCCGCGACCTCATCGGGATGCGCTTCGCGGCCGAGCCCGCTCTTCGGCTGGGCTGGCGCCTGCACCACGGGTGTCGTCGGGCGCTGCTGGGCGAGAACCATCGTCGCGGCGCCGGCTATCCCGACAATGGCCGCGGCGGCGAGAAGCTTAGCCGACCTCGACATTCTCGGTCTCCCCGTTCGGGCGCACCAGCCAAGTCTGGATGCCATTATTGTGGTAGATCGAGTTGACCCCACGCACCTTGCGCAGCTCGTCCTTGGTAGGCTGCACGTAGCCGGTCTCGTCCATGGCGCGGGACTGGATCATGAGTTCCTGGCCGTTCCAGTCGAAATCGACGTAGAAGCGCGTCAGCGACAGCGGCATGACCGGTCCGTCGATGCGGGCGGTGCGCCAGTTGCGCCCGCCATCCATCGACACGTCGACGCGCTTGATCGCGCCGCGCCCCGACCAGGCGAGACCTGAGAGCACGTTCGGCCCCTTGTGCTTCAGCGGCGCCTGCGGCGAGGGGTTCGTCACCACGGACTTGGCATCCATGATGAAGGTGAAGCGGCGCGAGCGGCCGTCGGCGAGCAGGTCGGTATATTTCGACGTCTCCTCGCGGTGGTGCCAGGGAGCGTCGCCGACCTCGATCCGGCGCAGCCACTTCACCCACATATTGCCTTCCCAGCCGGGCACGACGAGCCGCAGCGGATAGCCCTGCTCGGGCCGCAGCATCTCGCCGTTCATGGTCCAGACGACGAGGCAGTCGTTCAGCGCCTTCTCCAGCGGGATCGAGCGCGTCATGCCGGAGGAATCGGCGCCCTCCGCCAGCAGCCACTTTGCATTCGTCTTGAGGCCTGCCTCGTCGAGCAGGCTCTTCAGCGGGATGCCGGAATAGCAGACGTTGTGGACCATGCCGTGGGTGTACTGGCAGCCATTGAGCTGCGCGCCGCGCCATTCCATGCCGGAATTGGCGGCACATTCGAGAAAGTACGCGCGATTCACCCGGCCGGGAAAACGCTTCAGGTCCTCCATGGTGAAGACCATCGGCTTGTCGACAAGGCCGTTGATCATCAAGCGGTGCTTGGCCGGGTCGATCTCGGCGATGCCGCCGTGATGGCGCTCGAAGCAGAGGCCCGAGGGTGTGATGATGCCGTCGAGCTCGTGCAGCGGCGTGAAGTTGACCGAGGATTCGCGGCTGGCCGTCAGCCATTCGACGTCGCGGCGGACGACATGCTTCTCGAACTGCGAGGGGCTGCCATAGGGGCGGGCCTGCACGCCGTCGCCGAGCGTGCGCGCCCAGTCCTGAACATCGGTGATCAGCGGATCGGGCACTGCCGGGGGTGCCGCAAAGCCTTGCGTCGATGCGGAGGCAAGACCAGCGCCGGCGACGCCCGCGGCACCAAGGAACTTGCGCCGGTTGAGTGTCGTCATTCCAGCCTCCCTGTCCGATCGCCTGCTCATGCGCCCGTCACCTTCACCGCGGTGTTCGGCTCGATGCGGATAGTTTTCTGGCGTGCGACATGGGCCTGCACGACCTCCCAGATCGGCGGTCCCTGCGTCGCCTCGTTGACGCTTGCCCAGCCCGCGACCATGTAGGCCTTCGAGGCTTCCAGCGGCTGGCCGGTCTTCAGCAGCGTCAGGCCGGAAATCCGGCTGCCCATGGAAGCTGAGACGTCGATCGCGTAGCCGACGCCGCCGACCCGCACCATGTCGCCGCCGCCCTGGAAATAGGGGTCCGGGTGGAAAATATTGTCGGCGACATCCTCAAGGATGTCCTTGAGCTGCCCACCGGTCATCTCCATCCGGTAGCAGGCCGGATAGGTGATGGCGGTGGCATTTGAGATCGCCTCGAATGTGATCGGGTCGCCCGGCAGCAGCGTGCCGCCCCAGCGGAATCCCGGCGACAAGGCGATCTCGGCGTCGCGCTCGGCCAGCATGGCCTGCGCGATCAGGTCGTCGAATGTGCCGTTGAAATTGCCGCGCCGGTAGAGAAGGCTGTCTGTGCGGCCGATCTCGCGCGACAGTTCCGCTGCGAACGGCGCGCGGATCGTCTCGATGATCGCCCGCATGGCCGGGTCTGGCGCGATGGCGTCCGAGAAGACCGGCATCAGCTTGTAGCGGAACCCCGCGACCTTCTTCGCGCGGATGTCGAGATCGAGCCGCGACACGAACTTGCCGTGCGAGCCGGAAGCGATCAGCAGCGTTTCGCCAACCCTGACAGCGCCCGGCATGGCGTCATGCGTATGGGCGGTGAGGATGACGTCGATCCCCTTGACCCGGCCTGCGAGCTTGGCGTCGACGTCGTAGCCGTTGTGCGACAGCAGAACGACCACGTCGGCGCCCTCGGCGCGGGCCTCCTCGACCTGTTTCTGGATATCGTCCTCGCGCAGGCCGAACTCCCATTTCGGGATCATCCAGCGCGGATTGGCGATCGGCGTGCGCGGGAAGGCCTGGCCGATGACGGCGATCTTCGCGCCACCCTTCTCGAACATCTTGCGCGGCTCGAAGACCGGCTCCTGCCATTCGTTGTCGCGCACGTTCTGCGCGAGGAAGGCAACCTTGGACTTCTCCGCGAGCGCCTTGACCCGCTCCTCGCCATAGGTGAACTCCCAGTGCGAGACCATCGCATCCGTGCCGAGCGCCTCCATCACGCCGGCCATGTCCTCGCCCTTCGACTGCAGCGAGGTCCAGGAGCCCTGCCAGGTGTCGCCGCCATCGAGCAGCAGAACCTTGTCGGCACCCCGTTCGGCACGAACGGCCTTGATGAGCTTTGCGACCCGGTCCATGCCGCCCATGCGGCCATAGGTCTTCGCGAGCCCGGTGAAATCGTCGGCCGTCAGTGCAAAGGCATCCGCCGATCCGGCGGCGATCCTGAAATGCTCGCGAAAGGCGGCATCGGTGAGGTGCGGCGGCTTGCCCTTGGCATCCCCGACGCCGAGATTGACGGACGGCTCGCGGAAATGAAGCGGCACGAGCTGGGCATGGATATCGGTGACGTGGAGGATCGTCACCTGCCCCATCGGCTCGAAGCGCAGGATGTCCTGTTCGGTCAGTCGCTGCTGCGCCGCGGCGCGGCCGAGCGGCCCCAGTCCCGAAGCAAGGCTCAGGGCATGGGCAGCCGCCGTCGCTTGCAGGAAATGCCTGCGCGAGATCATCGTCATGTCCTGTTCTGAATGCGGATGCGATCGGGGCGGCCTCAACGCCGCCCGGAAGCCTCAGCTCACCGTGATGCGGTTCGTCGCGGTGTATTCGGCGCCGTCGTCGTCCCGCCAGACCATCTTCAACTCGCCGCTCTCGGACGGCTTGAAGAAGAACGCCTGATAGGGATTGGCCGAGATCGCCGGATGCCAGTCGGCCTCGAAGACCGGCTTGCCGTTGAAGGTCGCGGTGAAGCGGTTGATGATCTTGCGCGGCACGGGCTTGCCGTCGGAGCCGCGGCGCTGGCCGCTCTCCATCTCGTGCGAGATCAGCGTCTTCACCTCGACGATGTCGCCGGCCTTGATGTTGCCGGGAACGCGGACGCGGGGGGTGGGTCTCGTGGACATGGCGCTATCCTCCCTCAGCCGCCGCAGCCGCCGATGGTGACCTTCACCTCGGCCTTGGTGGTGAACAGCGATCCGTCCGACATTTCGGCGACGGCGATGATGTTCTGCGTCTGGGCGAGGCGCATGCGGGTCGACGCCGAGGCCCGGCCGGCCGCGGGCGAGAACTTGAAGCTCAGCACGCCCGGCAGCGGATTGCCGTCAGCGAAGACATGCACGGCCTTGACATAGTCCTGCTCAGTCATCGGGCTCTCGACCTCGACCGTGATCGGCACGACGAGGCCGTTCTCGGCGATCTGCGGCACGTCGAGCTTCACCCGGCCCTCGGCCATGGTCTTGCCGTCGAACAGCTTCTTGAGTTCGGCCTCGACCGCCTTGGCGTCAGCCCTGGCGAGATCCGGCCCGATCACCGCTGCCGCGGCAGCCAGCGCCGCAAGACGCAGCACGGCGCGTCTCGTCCGGGGAGCATGTGGACCCGCCATCGGGCACCTCCTTGATGTTTCCCTCATTGAACGCGTTTCGTTGGAATCGTTCAATGTTGTTCTTGACGGCGCAGTTCCGCGACTGCACGCTTAGACATATCGATATATCGTTTTTCGTGAATGTAAAGCGCGAAGACGTCGCATGCGGATCGCCCCGACAGAGGGCGACCTGAAGGTAAGACAGGGAGGATAAGCGATGCACCGGATGAGGTGGATCGCCGCCATGGCCGCCGTGGCGGTGACATGCGCGGGGATCGCGGGGCTGGCCGCACAGCCGCAGGACGACAGCGAACGCGAGATCGAGCGCTATCGCGCGATGATCAACGATCCCATGGCCAATCCCGGCTATCTCGCGGTCGATCGCGGCGAGGTTCTGTGGGGGCAGGCCCGCGGCACGAAGAACGTCTCGCTGGAGACCTGCGATCTCGGCGAGGGGCCGGGCAAGCTCGAAGGCGCCTTCGCGAAACTGCCGCGCTTCTTCGCCGACGCCGACAAGGTCATGGACCTCGAGCAGCGGCTGCTCTGGTGCATGGAAAAGATCCAGGGCCTCGACACGGCGGACGTGATTCGCCGCCGGTTCTCCGGTCCCGGCCGCGCCTCCGACATGGAGGACCTCGTCGCCTTCATCGCCAACAAGTCGAACGGCATGACCATCCAGCCGCAGCTGGCGCATCCGCGCGAGCGCGAGATGCTGGCCATGGGCGAAGCCATGTTCTACCGCCGCGCCGGCGTCATGGACTTCTCCTGCGCCACCTGCCACGCCGAGCCGGGCAAGCGCATCCGCCTGCAGGGCCTCCCGGACTTCTCGGCGCCCGGCAAGGCCGCGCAGGAGACGATGGGCTCCTGGCCGACCTACCGCGTCTCGCAGAGCGCGCTGCGCACCATGCAGCATCGCCTGTGGGACTGCTTTCGCCAGCAGCGCTGGCCGGAGCCGAATTACGGCGCCGACGGGCTGACCGCCCTCACCATGTATCTCAACCAACAGGCGGCGGGCGGCGAGATCAACGTCCCCTCCATCAAGCGCTGAGCGAGGCTGTCATGAAGCTCATCCGTCTCGCTCTCGCCGGCGGCCTGCTCATCGCCGCCACCTCCGCCATCGCGCAGGACCGGCCCCAGGGTCAGGCATCCGCCGACGGCGCCCGCATCGACGCGATGATGCGCGCCATGTTCTCGCGCGTCTCGCCGGAATGGCAGGCGCGCGCCCAGCTCGACGACACGCAGCGCGCCTGCACCGAGCGCCGCAACCAGGTCTCGGCGGCAGAAGCCGACGCGATCCAGGCGCGCGAGCGCGCCACCGTCGTCCTGCCGCCGGACGGCAACTACCTCGGCGACTGGCGCAAGGGGTTTCAGGTGGCCAATAACGGCCGCGGCGGCCAGTTCTCCGATCCGGCCGGCACGGTGGCGGGCGGCAATTGCTTCGCCTGCCACCAGATGGACCCGAAGGAGGTCAGCTACGGCACGCTCGGCCCGAGCCTTGCGGCCTACGGCCGCGACCGGAACTACGACCCCGAGCTGATCCGCGACGCCTACATCAAGATCTACAATTCGCAGGCGGCCGTCGCCTGCTCCAACATGCCGCGGTTCGGCTCCATGAAGGTGCTGACCGTCGACCAGATTAAGGACGTGCTGGCCTATCTGTTCGACCGGCAGTCGCCCGTGAACCAGTGAGGCGGCTGGCGGTATTCCGTCGATGGGTTATATATCGATCATGGAATATATCCGCCGCCTCGTCCTGGCCCTGCTGCTGATCGGCGCCTTCGCGCCGGCTGGCGGCGCTCGCGCGGCCGAACTGCTCATGTTCGAGCGCGCCGGCTGCCCGTGGTGCGCACGCTGGAACCGCGAGGTCGCGCCCGGCTACGTGCGCTCGGAGGAGGGCGAATATGCGCCGCTCCGGCGCATCGATCTCGACCGCGAAAGCCAACCCCGCGACATCGCCTTCAAGACCCCCGTGCGTTTCACGCCGACTTTCGTGCTTGTCGACCAGGGACGCGAGATCGGACGGCTGATCGGCTACATTGACGCGGCGACTTTCTGGGGCCTGTACGCCAAGATGGTTCGCGACCATCGCGAGGGCCGCGAGCCCACGCCCCAGAACGCACCCATCGGGGGAAGATCCGGCTGATGACCGCCATCGTTCCGAAAGCCGTCGAGGAAGCGCTGCGATCCGGCGATGAACATTCGCCGGAGCTCGAGGCGCTGATGCGCAATGCGCGCGACGCCAGCGACTTCCTGAAGGCGCTCAGCCATGAGAGCCGCCTTCTGCTCCTGTGCCTGCTCGCCGAGAAGGAGCGTTCGGTCGGCGAGCTCGAAAACATCCTGTCGCTGCGCCAGCCGACCGTGTCGCAGCAGCTCGCGCGCCTGCGCTTCGACGATCTCGTCACCACTCGCCGCGACGGCAAGACCGTCTATTACAGCCTCGCCAACGAGCACGTCCGGCAGGTGATCGGCGTCATCTACGACATATTCTGCAAGGGCGGCTCGAAGACCGCCTCCTGAATCACGATTTCGGAACGGGGCCGAATCGAGCCCCGGTGGGAGGAATGATGACGGGTCTGCCGGCCTTTGCCGTCGGCATGATCGGGCTTGCCGTGGGCCTCGCGGCAGGCTTTGCGGTCCAGCGTGCCCGGCTCTGCACCTTCGGCGCCGTCGAGGACGCGCTGGTCGGCGGCAACTGGCGGCGCATCAAAGCCTTCGGGCTGGCGCTCGGCATTGCGGTTCTCGGCACGCAGGCGCTGATTTTCGCCGGCTTCGATCCGACGACGTCGACCTACATCCCCAATCGTTTCGCCCTCGCCGGAGCGCTCGCCGGCGCGATCCTGTTCGGGCTCGGCATGGCGCTGGTCGGCACCTGCGCCTTCGGATCGCTGGTGCGCCTTGGAACCGGCGACCTCCGGGCGCTGGTGACGCTGATGGTCTTCGGCGCGGTGGCCTATGCCGCGCTGCGCGGGGTGTTGGCATTCCTGCGCATCGATGCCGTCGAGCGCCTCGCTTTGCCCATGCCGGGAGGCGTTCCGGGCAGCGTGCCGGCGATTGTCGGGTTTGGCACGGGCTGGAACATCGCCCTGCCGCTGACGCTCGCCATCGCGGCGTTCCTGCTTATCGCCGCCGCGCGCGACGAGCGCCTGCGCCATTCGCCGCGCCTGCTCACGGCCGCTCTGGTCCTCGGGCTGGGCGTGGTGACCGGCTGGGCCGCGACCGGCCTCCTCGCCGATCCCTTCGCCGACCAGATCCGCGTCCAGAGCCTGACCTTCGTCGCCCCCGTCGCCCGCGCGCTCTACGGCCTCGCGGCAAATGACGGCAGCCTTCTCGACTTCGGTGTCATGACCGTCTTCGGCGTCGCGCTCGGCGCGGGAGCCGCAGCGCTTCGGGCGCGGGAATTCCGCTGGGAAGCCTTCGACGACCAGCGGGAAATGCGCCGGCACCTGCTCGGAGCCGCACTGATGGGTCTCGGCGGTGTGCTGGCGGGCGGCTGCACCATCGGCCAGGGCCTGAGCGCCGGCTCGCTGCTCGCCATTTCCTGGCCGGTCACGGTGGGCGGCATGATGCTCGGCGCGCGCATCGGCATCGCCATCCTCGTCGAAGGCTCGGTGGCTGAGTGGCTCCGCGCCGTCTTCTCGCGCGGCAACCGCGAACCGGCCGAATAGGTTCAGGCCGGCAGGTATCGGAAGGCGCTGCCGGCGGCCTCAACACGGCCGATGCCGCCCTTCGGCAGGTGATAGGCGGTGAAGGGCAGCTTCTCCGCAGCCAGCCGATCCATCAGCCGCCTGCGGCTCGCGGCAGCCTTGTCTCCCTCCTGGTCGAAGCCGGTCGCCCAGTCCGGCCGGGCGAAGGACACGACCGGGTGGGTGAAGGCGTCGCCGACCACCACGAAGGGCTCGCCGCCGAGCCTGACCTCGAAGGAGACGTGCCCGGGCGTATGGCCGGCCGTGTCGATGGCGGCGATGCCGGGGATCACCTCGTCGCCGGCCTTGAAGCGCTTCAGCTGCGGCTCGAGAGCCTTCAGCACGCGCTGTGCGCCCGCCGCGAAGGCCTGCCGGTCCTCCGGCAGTTTCGCGAACACGTCCGGCGCGAACCAGAAGTCCCATTCGATTTGCGACAGGTGGTAGGTCGCATTCGCACAGGCCGGCGTGTCGAACTCGTCCAGCGCGCCCCAGAGATGATCGGGATGCGCGTGGGTCAGGAGGACGTGCTTCACCTTGGCCGGATCGATGCCTGCCGCGCTCATCGCATCCGGCAGCTCGCCTGTCGTCGGCAGGAAGTTCTTGCCGGCGCCGCAGTCGAACATCACGACATCGTCGCCCTGCGTCACCGCCGGCACGTTGAGGCTGTTGGTCACGACATCGGTCGGCAGGCCCGCGCCGGTCAGCAGACCCTCCACTTCCGCGCGCGGGGCCGCGCGCGCCAGGAACGTGCCCGGCAGCGTGATCGAACCGTCCGACAGGATGGAGAGCTTCGCGGAGCCGAAGGTGGCCGTCGCAGTCTGCGCCGCAGAGCCGCCCGTCCCGGCCGCCAGCGCTGCGGCCGCTCCAACAACCGTCCGCCGTGACAGATACGCCATCACTACCTCCCTGCGGGCGGCGTTCGTTCCGATCGGAACACCCGCTTCATCTCGTTGACGGGGCGTGATCCGAACCGGAAAGCCGGCTCCGGCCTTTCGGGATCAGCCCTGTCCGCGCGAACCGAAGATCGCGCTGCCCACTCTGACATGGGTCGCGCCCATGGCAATGGCCGTGGGGTAATCGGCACTCATGCCCATGGAGATGACCTTGAGGCCGTTGCGCCGCGCCATCGTCGTCAGCAGGGCAAAATGCGGCGCGGGCGGCTCGTCGGCCGGCGGAATGCACATGAGGCCCTCGACAGCCAGCCCGTACTGCTCGCGGCAGGCTTTGATGAACGCGTCGGCCTCCTCGGGCAGCACGCCGCCCTTCTGCGGCTCCGCGCCGGTATTCACCTGAACGAGGAAGCGGGGCGCGCGCGTGCCGCCGGCCTTCTGGATTTCCTTTTGCAGCTCGCGGGCGAGCGAGGGACGGTCCAGCGTCTCGATCACGTCGAACAGCGCCACCGCCTCCTTCGCCTTGTTCGACTGCAGCGGCCCGATCATGTGGACTTGCGCCTCGGGATAGCGCTGGCGCAGCTCCGGCCATTTGGTCTTGGCGTCCTGCACGTAGTTCTCGCCGAAGATGCGCTGCCCGGCCGCCAGAACCGGCTCGATGGCCTCGATCGGAAAGGTCTTCGACACCGCGACGAGCGCAACGGAACCCGCCGGCCGTTTCGCATCCGATTCGGCTTTGGCGATGGCGGCCTTCACCTCGGCGAGGCGGGAAACGGCGTCTGGCATGCTGGAGGCTCCCGAACAGGCTTTCCGGCTATCACGAGCCTCGCCCGCGAGCCACCCTTGGCTCCGGCGGTCTGCGCGATACAGTCCTCCGAAGGCCTGCAAATCCTTGACCCGCCGGCACCTTTCGTGTGTGGTCCGCGCTCGCTTTTACCCTGCCCTTTTGGACTGCCGCGCCACCCATCATGTCGACCGAACGCTACAATGCCCGCACCGCCGAGCCGAAATGGCGCGCGGTCTGGGACGAGAGACACATCTTCGAGACGAAGAACGACGATCCGCGGCCGAAATATTACGTGCTCGAGATGTTCCCCTATCCGTCGGGGCGCATCCATATGGGCCACGTGCGAAACTACACGATGGGCGACGTGGTCGCGCGCTACAAGCGCGCCAAGGGCTTCAACGTGCTCCATCCGATGGGCTGGGACGCTTTCGGCCTGCCGGCCGAGAACGCCGCCATGGCCTCCAAGGTCCACCCGAAGGAATGGACCTACGCCAACATCGCCACGATGAAGGCGCAGCTCAAGAGCATGGGCCTGTCGCTGGACTGGTCGCGCGAGTTCGCCACCTGCGACCCGACCTATTACCGGCACCAGCAGAAGCTGTTCGCCGATTTCCTGCGCGCCGGCCTCGCCGAGCGGCGTTCCGCCAAGGTCAACTGGGACCCGGTCGACCAGACCGTGCTCGCCAACGAACAGGTCATTGACGGCCGCGGCTGGCGCTCCGGCGCGCTGGTCGAGCAGCGCGACCTGACCCAGTGGTTCCTCAAGATCACCGATTATTCGGACGATCTGCTGTCGGCGCTCGACAACCTCGACCGCTGGCCGGACAAGGTCCGGCTGATGCAGAAGAACTGGATCGGCAAGTCCGAGGGCCTCCTCGTCCGCTGGGCGCTGAAGGGCGGCACCGCGCCGGCCGGCCATTCCGAGCTGGAAATCTACACGACGCGGCCGGACACGCTGTTCGGCGCCGCCTTCATGGCGATCGCGCCCGACCATCCGCTGGCGAAGGCCGCTGCCGAGACCAATCCTGCGCTGGCCGCCTTCTCCGACGAATGCCGGCGCATGGGCACCTCGGTCGCGACGCTGGAAACGGCCGAGAAGCTCGGCTTCGATACCGGCATCAAGGCCGTCCACCCCTTTGATCCGTCGTGGGAAGTGCCGGTCTATGTCGCGAACTTCATCCTGATGGATTATGGCACGGGCGCTATCTTCGGCTGCCCCTCGGGTGATGCGCGCGACATCGAATTCGCCAACAAATATGGCCTGCCCTTCGCAACGGTCGTCCGTCCCGCCGATGCCGGCGACGACTTCACCGTGATCGACGTGCCGCATGACGGCGACGGCGTGATGATCAATTCGCGCTTCCTGAACGGCATGACGACGGATGCAGCCTTCGCGGAGGTCGCGAAGCGGCTCGAGGCGACGAGCCTCGGCAATGCGCCCGTAGCCATCCGAAAGGTCAATTTTCGTCTGCGCGACTGGCTGATTTCCCGCCAGCGTTTCTGGGGCTGCCCGATTCCGGTCATCCATTGCGAGGCCTGCGGCTCCGTGCCGGTGCCGGATGCGGATCTGCCCGTCCTGCTCCCCGACGACGCCGACTTCTCCAAGCCCGGCAATCCGCTCGACCGGCATCCGACGTGGAAACATGTCGCCTGCCCGTCCTGCGGCAAGCCCGCGCGGCGCGAGACGGACACGATGGACACGTTCGTCGATTCGTCCTGGTATTTCGCGCGCTTCACCGACCCATGGCGCACCGATACGCCGGTCGACCCGACCGTCTCGGACGCCTGGCTGCCGGTCGACCAGTATATCGGCGGCATCGAGCACGCGATCCTGCACCTGCTCTATTCGCGCTTCTTCGCGCGCGCCATGAAGGCAACGGGCCATGGTTCGGTCGAGGAGCCGTTCCGCGGGCTGTTCACGCAAGGAATGGTCGTCCACGAGACCTATCGCGGGCCGGACGGCCAGTATGTGACGCCGGCCGAGGTCACCATCACCGGCGAGGGCGACCAGCGCCGCGCCGTGCTGAAGGGCTCGAATTCGGCGGTCGAGATCGGCTCCATCGAGAAGATGTCGAAGTCGAAGAAGAACGTCGTCGACCCCGACGACATCATCGACACCTACGGCGCGGATACGGCGCGCTGGTTCATGCTGTCGGACTCGCCGCCCGAGCGCGACGTGATCTGGACCGAATCCGGTGTGGAGGGCGCCGGCCGCTTCGTCCAGCGCCTGTGGCGCATCGTCGGTGAGATCGCCGACATCGCGAAGGGAAAGGCCGCTGCCGACGGTGCCGTCGGCGAGGCCGCAACGGCCGTTCGTCGTGCTGCCCACCAGGCGCTGGCCGCCGTCGAGGGCGATATCGAGCGGCTCGGCTTCAACCGCTGCGTAGCGCATATCTATACGCTCTCCAACGCCCTCGCCCGCGCGCTCGACGGGTTGCGGGGCGAGACCGCTGCGACGCCCGACATGGTTAGCGCCCTGTCGGAGGCAGCGAGCATTCTCGTTCGCCTCGTCGCGCCCATGATGCCGCATCTCGCGGAAGAATGCTGGACCGCGCTCGGCCATGGCGGCCTTGCCGCAGAGCAGCCCTGGCCAGCCATCGACCGGACGATCCTGGTCGAGGACACGATCACCCTGCCGGTGCAGGTCAACGGCAAGAAGCGTGCGGACTTGACGATCGCGCGCGACGCGGCCCAAAAGGATATCGAGGCGGCGGCGCTGGCTCTCGACAGCGTGTCCAGGGCGCTGGAAGGCCGGCCGGTCAGGAAGATCATTGTCGTTCCGCAGAGGATCGTGAATGTCGTCGGCTGAGATGTCACGTCGATCCGTTACCCGCGGCCTGTCGGTAGCGGGTATGTCCGCACTGCTCGGCGGCTGTTTCACGCCGCTCTACGGCGATCCGACCGTCGTGTCGGGCGGGCGCAATGCGCAAGTCGCGCTGCGCGAGCTCGACATTCCCGAGATCGGCGGCCGCAACGGCGTCGTCCTGCGCAACGAACTGATCTACCTGACGCAGGGCGGTGGTGGCCGGGCGGCCTCTCCCAGCCACATTCTGCGCGTCAATCTGCGCGTCGACACCGTGCCGCTGGTACTCAACACGGCAGCCGGCCGGCCTTCGGCCCAGGCCGTGACACTGATCGGCGACTACACCATTACCCCGGTCGGCGCGCCGCAGCCCATTCATCGCGGCTCGGCCTTCGCGACGGCCTCCTTCGACCGCACGGCGCAGCGCCTTGCCTCCGACCGCGCCCTCATCGAGGCGCAGGAGCGCGCCGCCAAGTCGCTGGCAGAATCGATCGTCACCCAGGTCGCCGGCTGGTACGCGACCCGGCCGAGATAGGCCGTGACCATCCTCAAGGGCGGGGAAATCGACCGTTTCCTCGCGTCCCCTGACCCCAGGCGCCCCGTTGTCCTGATCTACGGCCCCGATTCCGGGCTCGTATCCGAGCGCGCCCGGACCCTTGCCAAGGCAACCGCAAACGATCTGGACGACCCCTTCTCGGTCATCCGCATCGATGGCGACAGCCTGACCGGTACCCCGGGTCGGCTCGCGGAGGAGGCGCATACGATCGGCATGTTTGGCGGCAAGCGCCTCGTCTGGGTGCGCGCCGGCGAAAAGCCCATCGGCCCCGCAGTCGCCGAAGTGCTGCGCGCGCCGCCCTCGGATAGCGTGGTGCTGATCGAGGCAGGCGATCTCAAGCGCACCGCGCCGCTGCGGACCGAGGCCGAGCGCTCGCCGCACGCCGCCGTCATCGCCTGCTATCCCGATGGCGAGGGCGACCTGAAGCGCCTGATCGCAGATGAAGCGCGCGCGGCCGGCCTTTCCGTCGAACCGGATGCCGCCACCCTGCTCGTCTCCCTGCTCGGCGGCGACCGGGCGGCCTCGCGCGGCGAGATTCGCAAACTATGCCTTTACGCGCATGGCACGGAGCGCATCACGCTCGCCGATGTCGAGGCCGTTTCCGGTGAGACGCTGCAACTCGGCGTCAGCGAGATCGTCGATGCCGCGGCCGGCGGCCTCGCGCCCGCGCTCGAGCGCCTACTGGCGCGCGCGGCGACCGCCGATGTCCCCCTCGCCCAGGTGATGACGACCATGAGCCGACATCTCACCATGCTGCACAAGGCCAGACTGGCGGTGGAAAGCGGGCAGCCCGCTGCAAACGCCCTCGGGCATTTCCAGCCGCCGCTGCATTTCAGCCGGAAAGCCGCTGTCGAGCGTCAATTGCAGCTCTGGACGAGCGAAAAACTGGAGCGCTTCATCGTCCGGACGGCCGAAGCGACCTTCGATACGCGCACCAAGGCCGATCTCGCGCAGGCCATCGGCAGCCGCACTCTTATGGCCATTGCCCTTGCCGCAGCGGCCGGCCGCCGGCGCTGATCGGACCGGCCGGCCATACCCGCAAAATGAGCTCGCGCCCGACGCCGTCCAGACGACGACGGCCATACCGGTTTGGGGCCGCGGTATTGCCTATCCGCGCAGGCGCCGGCAGAGATCGTCGAGTTGTTCCAGCGACTTGTAGCGAATGCGCAATTCGCCGCCCGCGCCGCGATGATCGATGCTGACCACCATTCCCAGCGAATCGCCCAGCGCCTTCTCCAGCGCTTTGGTATCGGCGTCCTTCTCGGTCCGCTCGCGCGGCTTTGCGACCCGGCCCGTCGTCCTTTCCGCCTGCTCCTGCGCCAGCGCTTCGACCTGCCGGACGTTCAGGCCCTTCTCGATGATCTCGGAGGCCAGCCGCTCCGGCTGATCATGCGCGAGCAGCGCGCGCGCGTGACCCGCGGTAAGCTGGCCCTCGCGCAGCATGCCCTGCACGGGCTCGGGCAGCTTCATCAGGCGCAGCGTATTGGCGACATGGCTGCGGCTCTTGCCGATGATTTTGGCAAGATCGCCCTGGGCGTAGCCGAACTGCTCGATCAGCTCCTGATAGCCCATGGCTTCTTCGAGCGGATTGAGGTCCGCGCGCTGGACATTCTCGATGATCGCAAGTTCCAGCGCCTCCCGGTCTCCGACCTCCACCAGGTGGATCGGCACTTCGTGGAGACCGGCGCGCTGGGCGGCGCGCCAGCGGCGTTCGCCAGCGACGATCTCGTAGGCATCCGCCGCCCCCGCAACCGTGCGGACGACGATCGGCTGGATGATGCCGCGCTCGCGGATCGAATCCGCCAGTTCCTGCAGCTCCTCGTCCTTGAACACGCGGCGCGGATTGCGTGGATTGGCGCGCAGGAATTCGATCGGAACCCGCCGGCTCGCGCGCACACGGTCGACCGATGCGGCCTCCTCGCCGACATCGCCGATCAGCGCCGCCAAACCACGGCCGAGCCGCGACCGTCCCGCCTCTTCCGCCATTGACTGATCCCTTCGAGACGCAAGCGATATGATCTCCGAGCCAAGCTCGGTTCGAGTCCGAATCGAATCCGACATCACGCGGCCCGCAGCATCTTTTCGCGCTGGATGATTTCGGAGGCGAGCCGGAGATAGGCCTGGCTTCCCACGCATTTCAGATCGTAGAGCAGCACTGGCTTGCCATAGCTCGGCGCTTCCGAAACCCGTACGTTCCGCGGAATGATCGTCTGGTAGACCTTGTCGCCCATGAATTGGCGAACATCGTCGACGACCTGAGCCGACAGGTTGTTCCGGGCGTCGTACATGGTCAGCACGATGCCGTGGATGGTCAGGCGCGGATTAAGCGTCGCCTTCACCTGCTCGACCGTCTTGATCAGCTGCGAAAGGCCCTCGAGCGCAAAGAACTCGCACTGAAGCGGCACGAGAATGGCATCGGCCGCCGACATGGCGTTGATGGTCAGAAGGTTGAGCGACGGCGGGCAATCGATCAGCACGTAGCTGTAATCGCCGCGCAGGCTGTCGATGGCCTTGCGCAGACGGAAGGCGCGGTCGCGCTCGCCGGCAATCTCCAGTTCGACGCCGGAGAGATCCATGGTCGAGGGAGCGATGAACAGCCGCGGCACCGAGGTCTCGCGAATCGTTTCGGACAAGGTCCGGTCGCCGACCAAGACATTGTAGGTCGAGCTCTGCCGTGACCGGCGGTCGATCCCAAGGCCGGTCGAGGCATTGCCCTGCGGATCAAGGTCGAGGATCAACACGCGCTCGCCGATCGCCGCCAGCGCCGTTCCAAGATTGATGGCGGTCGTCGTCTTGCCAACGCCGCCCTTCTGGTTGGCCAGCGCCAGCACGCGAGGGCCGGCCGAAGAATGAGACGAAGATGGCATCGCCATGACGAACCGCCCGACGTTCGTGGGATCAGGTTGGAAGAGAAACCGCTGACCGGATGGTGACGATATGGCCGGATTTGTCCGTCGCGCTCGGCACCGTGATGTAGTCGAGCTTCCAATATTTAGCGGCTTCGGTCAATTCAGACCCCACATCTTGTCCCTTCGGAAAGATGCCGATGGTCCCGGTTTTCAACAGGGGACTGGCGAGCGAGAGAAGTTTGGGCAACGCAGCCAGCGCCCGGGCAGTCACCACATCCGCCTTCGCACCCCTCGGCCAACGGGCCAGAGCCGTTTCGATTCGCTCGGCGTGAACGGTGACCGGCACCCGCATCTGCCGTGCTGCCTCGCGGAGAAACGCCGCCTTGCCGAGCTTGCTCTCGACGCAATGAACGGACGCGCCGGGAAACTCGGCCATGGCAGCGGCGATCACCAGCGCGGGCAGGCCACCCCCCGAACCGAGATCGACCCAGGATCGGGCGTCCGGCGCATGACGCAGAAGCTGTAAACTGTCCGCGACATGCCGCGTCCAGATCTCGTCCAATGTCGACGCCGCGACCAGATTCTTGACTGGATTCCACTTTCGCAGAAGAGCGACGTAAAGAGCGAGCCGTCCCGCTGTTTCACGTGAAACGCCGACGCCGGCTAGCTCCGCGGCGGCGAAGGCCGCATCGAGTTCGGCATTCTCAGTCATTCGCAGCCAGTGCCGCGGTGCGCCGCGCCCAGATCGACAGCAGGGTCACCGCAGACGGCGTCATGCCTTCCAGCCGCGCGGCCTGTCCGAGCGTCGCGGGGCGCTGGCGCTCCAGCCGCGACCGTATCTCGTTCGACAGCCCGGGTATGGCCGCATAGTTCCAGTCGGCGGGTAGAGCGAGCGCTTCCTCGTCGCGATAGGTCTCCGCCTCTACCTTCTGGCGATCGAGATAGACGGAGTAATGGGCATCGATCTCGACCTGCTCGCCTATCCCGGGCGGTATGGCCGCCAGCTCTGGCCATGCCCGGCAGAGGTCCGCCCACGCGACATCGGGGCGCGACAGAAGCTCGAAAGCGGTGCGCCGGATTCCATCGAGATTGACGGCCATTCCCTGGGCCTGGGCCTGGTTGGGCGTCAGCGTCAGTTCATCGAGCCGCGCTCGAGTGGCCCGTATGGCCGCGATCTTGGATCGGAATCGAATCGACCGCTCGGGGCCGATACAGCCCAGCGCCTCGCCACGCTCTGTCAACCGCTGATCGGCATTGTCCGCTCGCAACGAAAGCCGGAACTCAGCACGTGAGGTGAACATGCGATAGGGCTCCGACACGCCCCGCGTGGTCAGATCATCGATCATCACGCCGAGGTAGGCCTCATCCCGGCCAAACCCGACGATATCGCTTCCCGAGGCCCGGCGCGCCGCGTTAATGCCGGCGAGCAGACCCTGCCCCGCCGCCTCCTCATAACCGGTCGTTCCGTTGATCTGTCCGGCGAGGAACAGCCCCTCGACCCGCTTCGTTTCGAGGCCGGGCGTCAGTTCGCGCGGATCGACATGATCATACTCGATAGCATAGCCGTAGCGCAGGATGCCGACCGCACCGAGGCCGGGAAGTGTCTTCAGGAATGCAGCCTGGACATCTTCCGGCAGCGAGGTCGACAGGCCGTTGGGATAGACCGACGGATCGTCGAGCCCCTCCGGCTCCAGGAAGATCTGATGGCTTTCCCGGTCGGCAAACCGGACGACCTTGTCCTCGATGGACGGACAATAGCGCGGCCCCACACCCTCGATCCGCCCGCTATACATCGCCGAACGCGAAAGGTTGGCCTCGATGATCCTGTGCGTCTCCGCGGTTGTCCGCGTGATGCCGCATTCGATCTGGCGATTCACGATCGCATCGGTAAGCATCGAAAACGGTTCCGGCTCCGAATCGGCCGGCTGCATTTCGATCTCTCGCCACCGGATGGTCCGACCATCCAGCCGCGCCGGCGTACCCGTCTTGAGCCGGCCGAGCGCGAAGCCGTGCCGTATCAGGCTCTCGGCCAGTGCGACACTCGCACGGTCTCCGGCGCGCCCGGCCGCCCAGCTCTTGGAGCCGACGTGAATGAGACCACGGAGGAACGTCCCCGTGGCAATCACGACCGCGCCGCAGCGCAACTCGCTGCCATCAGCCAGATCAATTCCGACGATCCGCGCATTCTCGATGCGCAGGCCGGCAGCTTCGCTCTCGATCACGTCGAGCCCGGCCTGTTCGCGGATGAAGCCCTGCATCGCCGCGGCATAAAGGCGTCGGTCGGCCTGGGTCCGCGGGCCTCGAACCGCCGGCCCTTTGCGGCGGTTAAGCAGCCGAAACTGGATGCCGGCGGCATCCGCCGCCCGGCCCATCAGGCCGTCGAGCGCATCCACCTCCCGCACCAGATGCCCCTTGCCGAGGCCACCTATGGCGGGATTGCAGGACATGGCGCCGATCGTGTCGAAGCGGTGCGTCAGCAACGCTACGCACGCGCCCACACGCGCGGCGGCGGCGGCTGCCTCGCACCCGGCATGGCCGCCACCGATGACGATGACGTCGTAGGATCGCGGACGAATGTCCATGAATGAGCGCCTCTTCGACCTCGTCCTAATCAAGCGGCAAGCAGCCGTCAAAGCCATATGAGCGACAGGAAGACGTTGCGGTAGCGAATCGACCTGTTTCACGTGAAACAGCCCGCAGCAGGCAGCCCTACTTTCCAATGCAGAAGGCTGAGAACAGCTCGTCCAGAATCGCTTCGGAGCCGACTCGACCGACAAGGCGCTCAAGCGCGCCGAGCGCAAGGCGCAGACGCTCCGCGATGAGCTCCGACTGCCGATCCCAATCCGCAACGGCCAACCCGGCGAGAACATGCTCGCGAACCGCCGCGAAAGCCAGACGATGCCGCTCGCGCACCAGGATGGCCGGATCACCTCCCGCTGCATCGGCCGCAAACCGGCTGAGATCGGCGATGAGAGCGTCCATACCTTGCCCCGTCACGGCAGAAATGGATCGCCCCAGCCCCACTGCGGCGGGCGCCCGGTCGACCTGGCTTCGGATAATCCACGTCCTCGGGGAAGCCTCCGGCACTGCGCCAGCGGCGCCGGGTTCCAGCCAGAGAACCAGATCTGCAGCATCGACACGGCGCCGGGCTCGGGCGATGCCCTCCTGCTCAACTGGATCGCTGCTGTCACGAAGACCAGCCGTATCAACAAGCGTCACTGCCACGCCGCCGAGATCGAGGTGCACCTCGATCGCGTCCCGCGTGGTGCCGGCGACCGGCGACACGATTGCGACATCCCGGCGCGCCAACCCGTTGAGCAGCGTGGATTTGCCGGCATTGGGCGGTCCGGCAATCGCAATCGTGATGCCGTCGCGGATCCGCTCGCCACGTTGGCCGTCCTCGATCATCGCGGCGATCTGGTGTTCTAGGCGCCGCAGCCGCACGCGGGCGTCGCTCAGGACGCTGCTCTCGACATCACCTTCGTCGGGGAAATCGATGCTCGCCTCGACCAGAGCGAGGGTGCCGACGAGACCATCCCGCACGATCGCGACCGCACCTGACACTGCACCGCTATATTGTGCATAGGCCTGCCGACGCTGGCTCTCCGTCTCCGCCTGCAGGAGGTCTCCGAGGCCTTCCACCGCCGCCAGATCGAGCTTGCCGTTCTCGAACGCGCGCCGCGTGAACTCGCCCGGCTCGGCCGGCCGGACACCCGGTATGGCGACGACCGCACCAAGCACCGCCGCCACGACCGCCCGTCCGCCATGGACCTGGAGCTCGGCAACATCCTCGCCGGTGAAGCTTGCGGGCGCGGGAAACCAGAGGACGAGCGCCCGGTCGAGCGCCTGCCCGGATACCGGATCGGCGAGAACCGCCAGCGACGCCTCGCGCGGTGCGGGCAGTCGTTTCGCTAATAGCCGCAAGGCGTTAGCCGAATCCGGTCCTGAAATCCGGATCACCGCCACCCCGGATGTGCCAGGCGGGGTGGCGACCGCTGCAATGGTTCGCGCAAGGCGCAGATGGCCGGCTCGTTCGACCATGAAACCTATCGTTCCGGATCAGAATCGATTCCCCTGGCCCACCCCGCGGGTCAGGTGTTCATCGAATCGAAGAAGTCGCCGTTGACCTTGGTCTGCCGCAGCTTGTCGAGCAGGAACTCGATGGCGTCGACCGTGCCCATCGGGTTGAGGATACGGCGCAGCACATACATCTTCTTGAGGATGTCGGGCGCAACCAGCAGCTCTTCCTTGCGCGTGCCGGACCGGGTGATGTCGATCGCCGGGAAGGTGCGCTTGTCCGCGACCTTGCGGTCGAGAATGATCTCGGAATTGCCGGTGCCCTTGAACTCCTCGAAGATCACCTCGTCCATGCGGCTGCCCGTATCGATCAGCGCCGTCGCGATGATCGTCAGCGAGCCGCCCTCCTCGATGTTGCGGGCCGCACCGAAGAAGCGCTTCGGACGCTGGAGCGCATTGGCATCGACGCCGCCGGTCAAAACCTTGCCCGAGGACGGGACGACGGTGTTGTAGGCACGGCCAAGGCGCGTGATCGAATCGAGCAGGATGACCACGTCCCGGCCATGCTCGACCAGGCGCTTCGCCTTCTCGATGACCATCTCGGCCACTTGCACGTGGCGGGTCGCCGGCTCGTCGAAGGTCGAGGAAATGACCTCGCCGTTCACCGAACGCTGCATGTCGGTGACTTCTTCCGGGCGCTCGTCGATCAGGAGGACGATGAGATAGCACTCGGGATGATTGCGGGTGATCGACTGCGCGATGTTCTGCAGCAGCACCGTCTTACCGGTCCGCGGCGGCGCCACGATCAGGGCGCGCTGGCCTTTGCCGAGCGGCACGACCACATCCATGATCCGGGCGGAATAGTCCTTCTTGGTCGGATCCTCGACCTCCATCCGCAGCCGCTGATTCGGATAAAGCGGCGTCAGATTGTCGAAATTGACCTTGTGGCGGGCCTTTTCCGGTTCCTCGAAATTGATCCGGTTGACCTTCAGCAGCGCAAAATAGCGCTCGCCTTCCTTCGGGGAGCGGATCTGGCCCTCCACCGTATCGCCGGTCCTCAGACCGAAGCGTCTGATCTGCGACGGCGAGACATAGATATCGTCCGGACCGGCAAGGTAGTTCGCATCCGGAGCGCGAAGAAATCCGAAGCCGTCCTGAAGAACTTCGACGACACCCTCACCAATAATGTCGGTTTCCTGAGCCGCGAGTTGCTTGAGACACGCGAACATCAACTCCTGCTTGCGCAGAGTGGACGCATTCTCGACCTGCAATTCTTCCGCAAAAGCGAGAAGCTCGGTCGGAGACTTAGACTTGATGTCCTGGAGTTTGATCTGCTGCATCGGAACCGCAAAGCTCTGGGAACGGCCGGGCACGCGGAGCTTTCGCGAGAACGAAGCCACGCGCGGACGTGCGGGGAACTGAACTCGCAGATCGTGGGGAAGGGAACTGACTGTCCCTGTCCGGATCGTCGAACCGCGCGCTATCGGCGCCGTTACCTTCGATCCTGTCTGCGTTGGGAGGGCCTTCTGAATAGGCTCCGGCCGCAGCGATTGCAAGCCCCGCCTGCCGATGTGGCCCCGTGCCGCCTCCTCCGATCAGAACGGCTTCACGATCACGAGAATAACGACGAGGACCATGATTGCCGCCGGCACCTCGTTCATGATCCGCCAATAACGCGCCGAGCGCGTATTGCGATCTTCGGCGAAGGCCCTGACGGCCGCGGAGAAATGGCCGTGAAGGCCGGACAGCAGGACGACGAGAGCCAGTTTCGCATGCAGCCAGCCTCCCTGGAACCGGAAGGCCGTCCAGGCGAGCCACAATCCGACGATCCAAGCGACCACCATGGCGGGGTTGATGATGGCCCGCAGCAACCGGCCCTCCATCACCTTGAAAGTCTCCGACGCCTCCGAGCCTGCGGCGACGCCGCAATGATAGACGAACAGTCGCGGCAGATAGAGCATCCCCGCCATCCAGGAGATGACTGCAATCACGTGCAGCGCCTTCAGCCATGGTGCCCAGCCGGGAGACGCCATCAGGACCAGTGCCAGACAAGCGACGGCGACGATGACAAGGGAAATAGCGGCGCGCATGCGAAGCCTCACTCCAGGCGGGTCATGCCCGTCCCTGCGCGCGAACCCGCGCGACCATCTGCTCGACGTGGGCGATGGGCGTATCCGGCTGGATGCCGTGACCCAGATTGAAGATGTAGCGCCCGTCGCCGAAAGCATCGAGGGCCGTATCGACGGCCCGGTCCAGCGCGGCACCGCCTGCCTTCAAAGCCAGTGGATCGACATTGCCCTGAACCGCGGTGTGCGGCTGGATTTCACGTGAAACAAAGGCGGCATCGGCCGCCCAGTCGAGCCCGACAGCCTCCGGCGCCGCCTCGAGGAGCCAGGTCAGCCGCGAGCCTGCACCCTTCGGGAACACGATCACCGGCACGCCCGGCGCGCGCTGGCGCAGCCCGCCGACGATCCGCGCGATCGGCTCGACGCTCCAGCGCCGGAATTCCGCATCGGGGAGAACACCCGCCCAGGTATCGAAGATCTGGACGACTTCGACGCCGGCCGCGACTTGTCCCGCGAGATAGTCGATGGAAGCCTCGACCAGCCGGTCGATGAGCAGTTGGAAGCCGTCGGGATCGCGATAGGCGAAGAGCCGCGCGCCGGCCTGATCGTCGCCGCCCCGGCCGGCCACCATATAGGTCGCGACCGTCCAGGGAGCCCCGCAGAAGCCGAGGAAGGTCACGCCCGGGGGCAGGTCCTGCCGAACCCGGCGAACGGTCTCGTAGACCGACTCGACCACGGCGCGATCCAACTGACCGGCAAGGCGAGCCAGACCTGATCGATCGACGAGCGCATCGAGACGCGGACCTTCTCCCGCCTCGAAACTGACCGTCTGGCCGAGTGCATGGGGCACGACCAGAATGTCCGAGAACAGGATGGCTCCATCGAAGCCGAAACGCCGGAGCGGCTGGAGCGTCACCTCGGCAGCAAGCTCCGGATTGAAGCACAGGTTCATGAATGAACCGGCGGTCTCCCGGATTTTGCGGTATTCCGGCAGATAGCGCCCGGCCTGGCGCATCATCCAGATCGGCGGAGTGGCCTGCCGCTGGCCCTGCAGAACGGCGAGAAGCGGCTTTTCCACGCGCGAGGTCCGATCGATGGTCATCCCTCAAGACAAGTCTTGAAGGAATCTGCTTTGATTCCTTGACGCTGGATTAGGGGAACGCAGCCCTGTCCACAACCCGTCCCCAGGACGCACCGCCGCCCGGGTCCTTGCCCGCGTCCCGATCATTTTCATTAAACGCTTCATGAATCAGTAAGAAAGCCGTGACCGACATGACACCCCGATCCACCTTCCCACGATCTTCCCACGAGGGCCTTTCTGACCAGGCCTCCGAACAAATTGGGGACAGGTCGGATCACTTATCCCGCCCCGGGCTTGCAGGGCCCCGGCGGGCATGGCCTTGTCCGGACTTGTCCACAGTCCCTACCCCGATTGCGAGCGGGCCAAGCCGGTGACGCACCGCCATGAAAGCTACTTCCATCTGCACCTCGTCTCGGATGCCACCGGCGAGACGCTGATGACCGTCGGCCGCGCGGCTGCGGTCCAATACGCTACCGTCTCAGCCATCGAGCACGTCTACCCGCTGGTGCGCTCGCAGAAGCAGCTCGACCGCGTGCTTTCCGAGATCGAGACCAATCCCGGCATCGTGCTCTACACCCTCGTGGATCACGAATTGTCCGACCGCCTGACGGCCAAGTGCCGCGAATTCGGCTGTCCCTGCCTGTCGGTGCTGGAGCCGGTCCTCGCCATGTTCCAGAACTATCTGGGTGCGGCATCGACCCCCCGTGTCGGCGCGCAGCACATGCTGAACGCCGAATATTTCCAGCGGATCGATGCTCTGAACTACACGATGATGCACGATGACGGCCAGTTGCCCGAGAATTGGGAGGAGGCCGATGTCCTGCTGATGGGGGTGTCGCGAACCTCCAAGACGCCGACCTCGATCTATCTCGCCAATCGCGGCGTGAAGACCGCCAACATGCCGCTGGTGCCGGGCATCGCGCTACCGCCGCAGCTCGATCAACTCCAGAAGCCGCTGATCGTCGGCCTCTTCGCCAGTCCCGAACGGATCGTGCAGATCCGCGAGAACCGCATCCTCAGCCTCAATGCGACGCAGGACAAGTCGAGCTATGTCGACCGCACTGCCGTCGCCGAGGAGATCACCGCGTCACGCCGTCTCTTTGCAGCGCGCAACTGGCCGATCATCGACGTGACGCGGCGCTCCATCGAGGAGACCGCTGCCTCGATCATCTCGCTCCTGAAGGATCACCGGCGCTCCCTGTCGGCGCGGGAGGGCCAGTGACCGCGCTTGTCCTCGCGTCGAAGTCGGAAGCCCGGCGCGCCATGCTTGAGGGTGCCGGCATAGCCGTCGACCTCGTGCCGGCGGAGATCGACGAGCGTGCCCTCGATGCCGCCTGGACGGCGGAGGGCCGCTCGCCGGACGAGATCGCGCGCCTGCTGGCCGAGGAGAAGGCGAGGGCCGTGAGCCGAGCGCGGCGGGATGCCTATGTGATCGGCGCCGACCAGACCCTTGCGCTTGGGCCGCGCCGCTTCTCCAAGCCGCGCTCGCTCGCCGATGCGCGCGTCCATCTCGAAACGTTTCGCGGGCGAATCCACCATCTGCATTCCGGTGTTGCCCTCGCCCGTGACGGGCAGGTGCTGGACAGCGCGGTCAGCTCTGCCGCCATGCATGTGCGGGCCTTTTCCGAGGCCTTCCTCGATCGCTACATGACGGCGATGGGAGATCGTATTCTGGCATCCGTCGGCTGCTATCAGTTCGAATCGGTCGGCATCCAGCTCTTCGAGCGGGTCGAGGGCGACTATTTCACCATCCTTGGCATGCCGCTTCTGCCGCTGCTCGCCATGCTGCGCAAAGAGGGGTTTGCGACGCCATGACCCGCGCCTGCTGCATCGGCTGGCCGATCGAGCATGTCCGCTCGCCGATCATCCACAATCACTGGCTGAGGGAACTGGGGATCGCCGGCGAATACACCCGGGAGGGCGTTCGTCCCGAGCAGTTCGCCGCCTTCTTCCGCGGCCTCTCGGACCAGGGCTTTGCCGGCTGCAATGTGACGCTGCCGCACAAGGAGATGGCCTTCTCGCTTCTCGACGAGGTCGATCCGGCGGCCGTGGCGGTGGGCGCGGTGAATACGGTGTGGGTCGACGGCGGGCGGTTGGTCGGGATGAACTCGGACGTTCCCGGCTTCATCGCCAATCTGGACGAGGAAGCGCCCGGCTGGGACAGAACGACCGGCCATGCCGTCGTCATTGGCGCGGGCGGCGCGGCTCGCGGTATCGTTTACGGCCTGATCGAGCGCGGTGTCGGGATCGTCACGCTAGCGAATCGATCGGTGGACAAGGCGGAACAGATCGCCAGGCAGTTCCCGTCGCGCGTGAAGGTCGCGGCACTGGACAGTCTGTCGTCGGTCCTCGGCTCATGCGACCTTCTGGTCAACACGACCTCGCTGGGTATGGCCGGCCAGCCGCCACTGGCGGTCGACCTCGAACGGCTGAAGCCGGGCGCGATCGTCTCCGATATCGTCTATGTGCCGCTGGTCACGGATCTGCTGCACCGGGCGGCTGAGCGCGGCCATCCAACCGTCGGCGGCCTCGGCATGCTGCTGCATCAGGCCGTGCCCGGCTTCGAGCGCTGGTTCGGCACCCGTCCGACCGTGACCCGCGCTCTTTATGACCTCGTCGCCGCCGATATCGGAGCGCACTGACATGCGTGTCGTCGGGCTCACCGGGTCGATCGGCATGGGCAAATCGACCACGTCCGCGTTCTTTCGCGACGCGGGGATACCGGTTTACGACGCGGATGCGGCCGTGCATCGCCTCTATTCCGGCGAGGCGGTGCCGCTGATCGAAGCAGCCTTTCCCGGCACGACGGCAGGCGGAACCGTCGACCGCACCAAGCTCGGGTCGGCCGTGCTCGGCAATGCGGCCGCGATGAAGGCGCTGGAGGCGATCATCCATCCCCTCGTCGGCCTGACGCAGGTGCGCTTCCGGCAAGCCTGCATGGCGCGGGGCGATCGGCTGATCGTGCTCGACATCCCGCTTCTGTTCGAGACCGGTGGCGATGCCCGTGTCGATGTCGTCGCTGTCGTCTCCGCGGGGGCCGCCGCGCAGCGCAGCCGGGTGCTCGCGCGCCCGGGCATGACCCCTGAGAAGCTGGATGCGATCCTGGCGCGCCAGATGCCGGATGCCGAGAAGCGCCGGCGCGCCCATATCGTGCTGGACACCAGTCGGGATTTCGCCGCGGCGCGCCGCCAGGTAGCCGCCTTCATCAGGGCCTTTGCCGCAGACGGAGCATCCCGCCATGCGTGAGATCATTCTCGATACCGAAACGACCGGGCTCGATCCGATCCGCGGCGACCGTCTCGTCGAGATCGGCGGCATCGAGCTGGTCAACCACTTTCCGACCGGCCGCACCTATCACGTTTATATCAACCCCGAACGCTCCATGCCGGAAGAAGCGTTCCGCGTTCACGGCCTGTCGGCGGAGTTCCTGAGCGACAAGCCGAAATTCGCGGAGGTCGTGGCCGATTTCGTCAGCTTCATCGAAGGCGCAAGGCTCGTCATCCACAATGCCTCCTTCGACATGGGCTTCATCAACGCAGAATTGAAGCGCGCCGGCCGCCCGGCCTTCCCCTCGGAATTCGTCCTCGATTCGCTGAGCCTCGCCCGTAGGCGCTTCCCCGGTGGCGCGAACAGCCTCGACGCGCTCTGCTCCCGTTTCGGCATCGACAATTCGCGGCGCACCAAGCACGGGGCGCTGCTCGACGCCGAATTGCTGGCCGAGGTCTATATCGAGCTGATCGGCGGCAAGCAGACCTCGCTCGGGCTTGCCGAAGCCCGCCCGGCAGCGGCCCGTGCCGCCCGCTCCGATGCCTCGACCCGCACAAGGCCGCAGCCGCTCAGCCCCCGCCTTTCGGCGGCGGATATCGAGGCTCACGCCAAGCTGGTTGCCGAACTCGGCGACAAGGCGATCTGGCTCGATATCCTCGGCGGACCTGCCGCAGCGACCCCCGGCGGTTCTTGACCCTTTCATGACATGCCGATAGGAATTGCGGCCCTGTGTCGGGTCCACGGCGGACCCCTTCAATCGGACCGTTGAATGGTCGATCGAAATCCCATGGGCCGTACCGTCCCACGCCATCGGACGGAGCGTCGTCCTGACGACGATGCCCGATTCCTCAAGAGCTGGCTGAAAAACCCGCTTCGGATGGGCGCGGTGACACCCTCCGGTCCGGCTCTTGCGCGCAAGATGGCGAGCTATGTCGATCCGGCCGGCACCGGCCCGGTGATCGAGCTCGGACCTGGCACCGGTCCGATGACGGCCGCCCTCGTGGCGCGCGGCATCGATCCCTCGCGGCTGGTTCTGGTCGAATATTCCGCCGAGTTCTGCCGCCTTCTCAAGGAGCGCTTCCCCGGCGCCACCATCGTGCAGGGCGATGCCTATTCGCTGCCGAAGACGCTGGCAGGGCGGCTGAAGGAGCCCGCCGACGCGGTGGTCTCCGGCCTGCCGCTGATGACGCGGCCGGAGCCGATCAGGCTTCAGCTTCTCGATGACGCCCTCGGCCTGATGCAGCCGGGCGCGCCCTTCATCCAGTTCACCTATTCGGTGGTGTCGCCGGTGCCGCTCAAGGGCGCCACTTTCTCGGCCGAGCCTTCCGAGCGGGTTTGGCGCAACATTCCGCCGGCACGCGTCTGGGTCTATCGCCGCGGATCGTGATCAGTCCGGCCGGCACTGGACCGGCGGAATGGCGAAGACGCGCTCGCGCCCCAGCGCGAAAACCGAGAATCCTCTGCTAAAAAGCGACCGGATCGCCGGATCGCGGGCGTTGAGCCCGCCAGCATAGGCGCCGAAGGCCGGCATGATCATGCGCTCGCCGTCGAAGATGAAGGCGCGCCTGCGCAGGTTACCGGCACGCGTCTGGATTTTCACGCAAGGATGCAGGTGACCGGCCACTTCCGCGCCGCCTTGCCCGGCTCCCGGGATGTGGACGAAGCGCATCCCGTCCTCCACCAGCGCATCGGCATGGTCGCCCGGCAGGACACCGGACAGGCCCTCGTCGTGATTGCCCGAGATCCATAGCCAGTGGCGGCCGCGCTGAAGCCCCGCGAGCGCAGCCATGTCGCGATCCGCGATGCGGCCGAGCGCGCCGGCATCGTGGAAGCTGTCGCCGAGCGAAACGACGCGCCGGGGACGGAAGCGCGCGATCGCCTTCGCCAGCGCGTCCAGGGTCTGGGCCGTGTCGTAGGGCGGCATCAGCATGCCGCGCTGCGCCGAGGATGAGCCCTTCTCCAGATGCAGGTCGGAGACGATCAGCGTCGCCGTCTGCTCGCACCAGAGCGCGCCGGACGGATCGGCGACGAAGGGTCGGCCGCTGAGCATGATGCCGGCCTCGTCCTGTTCGTGCAGCCTCCGGGCAAGGTTCATGCGTCAGTCCGCTCCTGTTCCTGCAAGGCCCGCTTCCGCGAGGAGAACGGCCTCGGCTTCTGCCAGCAGGCGGTCCCCCGCCTCGCCATAGATGGGCTCCCGGCCGATCTCCAGCATGACGGGCACTGCCAGTGGTGAAATGTGGTCGAGGTCCTTATGGACGATTCGATCCTTGATGCGTGTCAGCATGCGGCCGAGCCGAGCAATGTCGAGCAACCCCGTGGCTGCATCCGAGCGCGCGGCGCGCAGCAGAACGTGGTCGGGCTCGTGCCGACGCAGCACGTCGTAGACGAGATCGGTCGAGATGGTCACCTGCCGGCCGGATTTCTCCTTGCCCGGATGCCGCCGCTCGATCAGGCCGGCAATGACCGCGCAAGTGCGGAAGGTGCGCTTCATCAGCTGGCTTTCGGCGAGCCAGGCTTCGAGGTCGTCGCCCAGCATGTCCTCGTCGAAAAGAGCCGAGAGCGACAGTCGGCCGCGCGCGATCGCCGCGCCAATGTCGTCCAGGCACCAGACGGAGAGCGAATAGTCGTTGGCAACGAAGCCGAGCGGCTTGAGGCCCCAGCGCTCGAGGCGGCGGGTCAGCAGCATGCCGAGCGTCTGGTGCGCAAGGCGGCCCTCGAAGGGATAAGCGACCAGATGGAAGCGCCCCGCGCGCGGAAATGTCTCCACCAGCAGCTCGTCGCGCTGCGGAATGATCGAATTGAGCCGCTGAAGCTGCAGCCATTCCTCGACCTGGGCGGGCAGGCTCGCCCATAAGCGCGGCTCCGACAGCATGCGCCGCACGCCCTCCGCGAGGAAGGTCGACAAGGGGAACTTGCCGCCCGCATAGGCCGGCACTTTCGGGTCGCGGGAGGCGGCCCGCGAGACATAGACTTCGTTCTCGGCCAGTGCTTCGAACCGCAGGATTTCGCCCGAGAACACAAAGGTATCGCCGGAAACGAGCCCCTCGATGAAATATTCCTCGACCTCGCCGAGCACCCGGCCCCCGCGGCCGATGGGTCCGGTCGGCGCAATGCCGGCTCTCTGCCGCGCGGACCGCACCAGCCGGACCTTCAGCATCGGCTCCTCGACGATGGTGCCGACATTGATCCGGTACTGGGTCGCAATCCGCGGATGGGTGATCCGCCACAGCCCCTTCGCATCCCTGCGGATCTTGGCGAAACGGTCGTAGGTCTTCAGCGCATAGCCGCCGGTGGCGACGAAGGCGACCACGTCGGCGAAATCCCTGTCCGAAAGGCCGGCATAGGGCGCTGCGGAACGCACCTCGGCCAGCAGCGCCGCCTCGTCGAACGGCCCCGCGCAGGCCGTGCCGAGCACATGCTGGGCGAGCACGTCGAGCGCGCCGGTGCGCAGCGGTTCGGTGTCCTGATGGCCGCGCTCCACCGCCTCCAGCGCTGCGCGGCACTCCATCACCTCGAAACGGTTGGCCGGCACCAGCACCGCGCGCGAGGGCTCGTCGAGCCGATGGTTGGCGCGGCCGATGCGCTGCATCAGCCGGCTCGATCCTTTCGGTGCGCCGATATTGAGCACGAGATCGACATCGCCCCAGTCGATGCCGAGGTCGAGCGAGGAGGTGCAGACCACGCCCTTGAGCTTGCCGGCCGCCATCGCGTCCTCGACGCGCCGGCGCTGGGCGACGTCGAGTGAGCCGTGATGCAGGGCGATCGGCAGGCCGTCCTCGTTGATGGTCCACAGGAGCTGGAAAAGGAGTTCGGCCTGGCTGCGCGTGTTGACGAAGATCAGCGTCGTCCGGTGTGTCTTGATCGCCTCGTAGATCTCGCTGGCCGCATGGCGCGCGGAATGGCCGGCCCAGGGCAGCCGCTCGCGGGTCTCCATCATGGAAACATCGGGCTTTGCGCCCGGTTCGGCGACGACCACCGCCGCGGGCTCGCGTGTGCCGGCCGGCGAATTCTGCGGCGTGAGGAAGCGCGCGAGGTCGGCGGGCTCCTTCACTGTCGCCGACAGGCCGACGGTCGCAAGGTCCGGCGCCAGCCTGAACAGCCGCGCAAGGCCGAGAGACAGGAGGTCGCCGCGCTTGGAGGTGACCAGCGCGTGCAGTTCGTCCAGCACGACGCGCTTCAACGATCCGAACAGATAGGGCGCGTCGGCGCTGGCAATGAGCAGCGCGACCTGTTCCGGCGTGGTCAGCAGGATGTCCGGAGGGTCGGCCCGCTGCCGCTGTCGCTTGGAGGCAGGTGTATCGCCCGTGCGCGTTTCGATGCGGATGTTCAGGCCCATCTCGTCCGCCGGCTTGTAGAGATTGCGCGCGACGTCAACCGCGAGCGCCTTCAGGGGCGAGATGTAGAGCGTGTGAAGTCCCCGCGAACGGGGTGGCGGCGTCCGGCCTGCAGGGCCGGGGGGCTTGCGTGGCGGCACGCCCTCGGCGAGTTCGACGAGCGTCGGCAGGAAGCCGGCGAGCGTCTTGCCGGCCCCTGTCGGCGCGACCAGCAGGGCCGAGCGGCCCTCGCGCGCGAGCTTCAGAAGATCGAGCTGATGGGCGCGCGGCGCCCAGCCCCGCCCGGCAAACCAGGCGCGGAACCGTTCGGGCAGGAGTGCTGCATCTTCCGCGTGGGCGCGGCGGGCGGACATGCGCCAGAACTAAACGAGAACGCGGGCCAGGGGAAGGCGGGTTTCTTCATTGCCTGCCGTCAGCGCATCAGGGTCGGGATCATCGAGGCTACCAGCAGCACGGCCATAGCGATGTTGAAGGCCACGATGCGCCGGCCCTCCGCCAATACGCGCCGGAGCGCGGTTCCCGACAGAACCCAGACGCTCAAGGAAGGCAGATTGACCACGGCGAAGATCGCAATGACTGCTGCAAGGCTCGGCAGCAGCCGCTCCGGCTGGGTGTAGGAGACCGTCACGATCAGCGCCACGGCCCAGGCCTTCGGGTTGAGGAGCTGGAAGGCGGCGGCCTCCGCGAAGCCGATGGGCGCGGCGACTGCCGCTCCTTCGCCGAGCGAGCGGCTGCGCGCGATCCTGAAAGCCAGCCAGGCGACATAGAGGCCGCAGGCGATGCGCAGAGCGATGTCGATCGCCGGATAGGCCTTCAGCACGGCGCCGAGCCCGATCCCCACAGCGAAGACCATCGAGAGGAAGCCGCAGGATATGCCGAGCAGGAGCGGTAGCGATCGGGCGAAGCCGAAATTGGCGCCGGATGCCAGAAGCAGGAAATTGCCGGGGCCGGGCGAGATCGACATGACGAAGGCGAAGCCGATCAGTGCGATGGTCACGTCGAGTGTCATGAACTTCTCCGCCGGCGCGCCCGTTATGCCGCCGGATCTTGACCCTGATTCACGTGAAATGCAGTCTCCATTCGGCTCCATTTCTTATTCGATCGTCCCGCCTCGCCATGCAGTCAGACAAGATCGATGTCCTTTCGGATGTGTTCGCGGCCTTGCGCCTCAGCTCGCAGCTCTATTTCCGCGCCGAGCTCGGCGGGGGCGCGGCGGTCCTCGTTCCGCCGGAGCGTCGCCATATCCGCTTTCATCTGGCGCTGTCGGGCGGTTGCAGGTTGCGCGTTGGCGAGGACGAGACGATCGACCTTGCGCAGGGCGAACTGGCGCTCGTGCCCAATGGCGCGGCCCAGACCCTGGCGGCGGACCCGTCGGCTACGCCCGTTCCGCTTGCCGGGCTGATCGCCGCTGGCGCACTGCGCGACGGCGTCCTGGCGGGCGGCGACGGGCCGCCCCGCGCCGTTCTCCTCTGTGGGTTTCTCGCCTTCGACGAGGCCCTGCCGCATCCTCTCATGGCCAGCCTGCCGGCGCTCATCCACCTGCGCTCCGCCGATCTCGGCGCGGAGCCATGGATCTCGGCCGCGCTGCGGCTGCTCGAACTGGAGGCCAATCTGTCCGGGCCGGGGGCGCGTGCCGTCCTCGCCAGGCTGGTTGAGATCATCCTCGTCCAGGCGACCCGCCGGCTCGCCGCCGCGGGCGGGCACGGCTTCCTCCGGGCGCTCGGCGATCCCAGGCTCTCGGCCGCTCTGAGAGCGGTTCACCAGGAGCCTGCGCGGTCATGGCGGGTCGGGGATCTCGCGAGGATCGCAGGCATGTCGCGGACCCGGTTTGCCGCTCGTTTTGCCGGCGAGGTGGGCATGCCGCCGATGGACTACCTGACCGGCTGGCGCCTGACCAAGGCGCGGCGCCTGCTCGCCGATACCGGTCTCGGCATGGTCGATGTAGCGGAGCGCTGCGGCTATGCCTCGGTGCCGTCGTTCTCACGGCGATTCAAGGAGCGTTTTGGCATCGGTCCGGGGGCATTCCGCCGGTCGCAGGAAGGCTTCACGGGGCATTAACCGTTATCGCGCCTTATGGATGCCGGATTTGCCCCTTTCAACACGGCGTCCGTTCCGGCAGGATTGCGCGGGTTCCGGAGGAATCAGCGCGCCCGTCGGCCGGCGCGCATCGCACGGAGGGGCTCGTTGCCGGGAAGTATCGAGAGTACGGCCGATGCGTGATTGGGGTGCCGAAGCCGCCGGACTGGCCTCGCCTGCGCGCGCCCGGGCCCGATCCTTCCGCTTCCCGTGGGTGACCGTCCTCACCCTCTCGGCTGGCCTTGCCGGGCTGGCGACCTTTGCCCTGCGCGATGACAAGGCTCGGACCGGCGCTCCTGTGGCGCAGGCCGGCCTGACACCCGTCGTAGCCCTCCTCGATCCGGCCTTCTCGCTTGGCCACGAACCCGCGACATTCGCCGCCAGCCGGCCGCTCTCGGCTGCATGGCAGCCGGCTGCCGATGAAACGGTGGCGGCCATCGCTCCCGCCGCGCCGCGGTCCATGCTGGCGCTCGCGAGCCTGCGCAGCGATGCCGTCGAAGCGCCTTCGCTCGCGCCGCAGATGACCGGCCCCGCGCCGCTTGTCACCGCCCCCCTTCCGGTCAGCCGCCCCGATATCGCCGCGGCGGAACCGGAACCGACTGCGCCTGAAACGGCCGCCCGGCAGACGGCGCCGCTGCCGGTCCGGCGGCCTTCCGACATTCCGGCCGCATCTGCCCCCGAGCAGCCGCAGGTCGCGACCCGCCGCGGCGGTCGCGGCGCGCAGACCGCCGCCGCTCCTGCGACGCCCGCGCCGGATGGCCGCTCCTTCCTCGAGCGGCTGTTCGGCAATCCGCGCGCGCCGAACGGGCCGGAACTCGCCTATGCACCGCCCACCGGAACGGCGACCGATGCCGGCCAGCCGTCCTTCGGCACGCGCCTCGGCTTCGGCTTCAACGTCGTGCCGAAGCCGCCGCCGGGCACCGCCATCTTCGATATCGCCGCCCGCACCGTCTACCTGCCGAACGGTGAGCGGCTCGAAGCCCAGTCCGGGCTCGGCGCGAAGATGAACGACGTGCGCTACGCCCATGTGCGGATGGAAGGCCCGATCCCGCCGCACAGCTACGATCTCGTCGAGCGCGAGGCGCTGTTCCACGGCGTTCGGGCGATCCGGCTTCATCCGACTGGCGGCAGCCAGGCGATCCATGGCCGCGCCGGCCTCCTGGCGCACAGCTACCTGATGGGCCCGCGCGGCGATTCCAACGGCTGCCTGTCGATCAAGGACTATGACCGCTTCCTGCAGGCCTATCTGAGGGGCGAGATTCGCCGCCTCGTCGTCGTGGCCCGCACCACAAGCTAGGGCATTTTCAGGCGATTCGGGCCCCGGTTCGCGTGAAGAGAATGCGATAAGACGCAATTCTCTCTCGCAGGACTGGTCTGCCCCTGCGGGGTTTCCCCGGGGCCGGCCCACGTGCTTTGACGGCGCGTCGTCCGGAGCCCGATCCATGACCGCCACCCGCCTCCTCGTCTTCGCAGCCGGCCTGATCGGTGCGGCCGGCATCGTGCTCGCCGCCATGGCGACCCACACCTATGCCGGAACCAGCCTGTCGGTCGCCGCCACCATGCTGTCGCTTCACGCTCCGGCCATTATTGCCGTCGCCGCCGCGCGCAAGGCGGGGCTGGTCCACGACTTCGTCGGCCGTCTCGCGGCCTGGGGACTGGTTGCCGGCGTCGTGCTGTTCTCCGGCGACATCGCCATGCGCACGTTCAACGGCGGGCCGCTATTTCCCATGGCGGCTCCGGCGGGCGGCACGCTGCTGATCGCGGCGTGGATTCTCGTCGCGGTCGCGGGCCTGATCGGCGGCCGCGAGCGGACCTGACGGCACCTCATTCCTGCACAGCCGACCGGCTTGCGCTGCCTCTGTCTTGGGCAGCGGGAGGGTGTTAGCGTCCTCGCCCCGCCGTCGGACGACATGATCGTGCTCCAGCAGAACCCCGTCGCAGAACCGTCCGTCTCCGACATTGACGGGCCCGCCGCATGGACGCGCCTTGCCATCTGCCTCGCCCTCGGGACGATCGGCGGCGTCGGCATGTGGTCGGTCGTGGTGGTGATCCCCGCCGTTCAGGCCGATTTCGGCGTCGGCCGCGGCGAGGCCGCGCTGCCCTACACCTTCGCCATGATGGGGTTCGCCCTCGGCGGCGTCGCCATGGGCCGTCTCACCGATCGGTTCGGCATCATGGTTCCGGTCCTCGCCGGCACTGCTTTGCTCGCCTGCGGCTATGTCGCGGCCGCGTTGGCGCCGAACATCTGGACCTTCGCCCTTGCCCACGGGCTTCTGATCGGCCTCGGCTCAGCCGCGGTCTTCGGGCCGCTGCTCGCTCACGTCTCGCTATGGTTCGAGCGCCGCCGCGGCATAGCGGTGGCCCTCGCCGCCTCGGGCAACTACCTCGCCGGCGCCATCTGGCCGCAGGTCGTTCGTTTCGCACTCGAATCCTTCGGCTGGCGCACGACCCATATCATCATCGCCGTCGTGGCCGTGGTGCTGATGGTGCCGCTGGCCCTGCTGCTGCGGAAATCGGCGCCGGCCGCCGCGAGCGGACCGGGACTGGCGCGTAGCGCCACGCCCGCGGCGCTCGGCCTGTCGCCCAATGCCCTGATGGGGCTGCTGGCGGTCGCGGGCATCTCGTGCTGCGTCGCCATGTCGATGCCACAGGTCCATATCGTCGCCTATTGCGCCGACCTCGGCTATGGCGTCGCCCGCGGCTCGGAAATGCTGTCGCTGATGCTTGCTTTCGGCATCGTCAGCCGCGTCGCCTCCGGCTTCATCGCCGACCGGATCGGCGGTCTCGCGACGCTCTTGCTGGGCTCGGTGCTGCAAGGGCTGGCGCTCGTTCTGTTCCTCACCTCCGACGCGCTGACACCGCTCTACTTCTTCTCGATCCTGTTCGGCCTGTTCCAGGGCGGCATCGTGCCGAGCTACGCCATCATCGTGCGGGAATATTTCTCGGCCAGCGAGGCGGGCACGCGCGTCGGCATAGCGCTGATGGCGACGCTGATCGGCATGGCCTTCGGCGGCTGGATCTCCGGCGTCATCTTCGACCTGACGCGCTCCTATCAGGCCGCCTTCGTCAACGGCATCCTGTGGAACCTCGTCAACCTCGCGATCGTTGGTTGGCTTCTGATGCGCCGCGAGCGGCTGACGCGCGCCTGAACGGCGCGCTCGACGCGGCGCAGTCGTCGCGTCATTCTCGGCGCGGGCAGGAGGGCACAAGGCATGACGGGCGTGACCCGCATCCCCATCGACGTGCACGACGTCGACCAGTTGTTCTCGACCTTCGACCCCTCGCCCTTCCACGAGTTCAGCCTCAACGCGACGGCCGCTCAATATATCGCCTCGCAGGCGTGGTACGCGCCGCGTTCGGATCGTTTCGCGATCGAACTGAGCCTGCGCGGCCGGCCTGCCTCGCGCAAGGATGCCGACAAGGTCGAGGCCGTGCTCCGCCAGCACTTCACGCGGCTTGCCGCCAACGAGGCGATGAACCTCCGCAAGCTGATCCGAACCGGCCTGATCTCGCTGGCCATCGGCCTCTGCGTGCTCGCCTTCTGCACGGCGCTGTCGCGGGTCGTCGACAATTCGCCGCTGCCGGACGGCTGGCGCGAGGGCCTGCGCGACGGCATCTCGGTTTTCGGCTGGGTGGCGAACTGGCGTCCCGCACAGATCCTCTTTTACGACTGGTGGCCGCTCCGGCGGAACCGCAACCTCTATCGCCGGCTCGCCAAGGCAGAGGTGATGCCGGGCAAGCTCGGCAGAAGGGACGCACGCTCGGACGAGGTCGCGCCGATCGACACCATGCCGATCGAATCCGGCCCGACATGAGGGTCAGGCGCGCCGGCCTCCAGCGAGGGCGGCGATGGCGATGCCTCCCAGAACCAGCGCCATCGCGGCGACGAGCGAAGCGTCGACCGGCTCCGCCATGATGCCGGCCGCGATGGCGACGCCGACGACGGGTGTCGCCAGCGTCCCGAGCGAGGTCGCCGCCGCCGGCAGGGCGCGATTGACCATGGTCATGGCCCAGTAGGCGAGCGCTGTGCCGAAAAGGCCTGCATAGAGGAAGGCCGCCACAAGGCCGGGGCTTGGCGATATGGCCGGCGGCCCCTCGGTCGCGAGCGCCAGCCCGGACATGACGGCGGTGGCAAGCAGTGCCTGCCAGAAGACAAGCTGGAACGGCGACGAGACCCAGCTGTGCACCCGGACATGCAGGATGCTCGCCGCCCAGCACAGCGAAGCCAGCGCGATGAGGCCCTGGCCGGTCAGCGCAGCACGGTCGGTCCAGTCCAGCGCCAGCGGATTGAGCATCACGGCGAGGCCCATCAGTCCGAGGCCGATGCCGATCAGGCGCGCCCGTGGCAGCGGCTCGCCCAGCAGCAACCAGGCGGCTGGCGCCACCCAGAGCGGCGTCGCATAGCCGATGACGATGCCGCGCCCGACCGGAGCGTGCTGCAGGCCGAAGGCGACGAGCGCGGAAAAGCCGACCATGTGCAGGAGGCCCACCGAGAAAATGACGGGGATGTCGCCGCGCCGGGGCAGGACGAACTGGCGGCAGGCGAGCAGCAGCGGCAGCAGCGCCGCAGCCGCGATGGCGGATCGGATCGCCGTCGTCCAGAGCGGCGGCACCGCCGCAACGAGGCTTTTGGTGACTGCCCAGTTGACGCCCCAGGTGACCACCACCACCGCAAACAGTGCCGCGGCGGCGAAGCGGGACAGGGGAGGAAAAGCAGACATTGCCGGGGCTCGCTCGCGACAGGGCATGAGAGAGCGGCAATCGACGCGATAGATTGGCTCTTTGAAAAGAGCCATATCTAGAAGAATGAAGGTACCAGTCGCAGCCGAACTCCTTTCGGGAATCGTCGATCTCCTGCCGCGCCATCCCGATGGCGAAACCCTGGCGCGTCAGCTCCACGGCAGTCTGCGCCGCGCGATCCTCGCGGGGGTGCTGCCGTCCGGCCATCGCCTGCCGTCGAGCCGCGAGATGGCGCGCCGCCTTCATGTCGGGCGCAACACCGTAACCGCTGCGATCGATCAGCTCGTTCTCGAAGGCTACCTGCGGGTCCATCGCGGCCGCCGGCCCGAAGTGGCCTTGCCCGCTCGGCTGGATCCCCCGGTGGCGGCCGTGTCGCTGTCGCGGCCTCCCGAGCCGGGCCGCCGGTGGGACGACGACCGCTGGCCCTTCCTCGCGGAGGGCGCGGCGCGGCCGTTCCTTCCCGGTCTGGCGGACGGGCGGGCCTTTCCGCACGACCTGTGGGCGCGTTGCCTGCGCCGCGCCGCGCGCAGGGGGCCGGCCGGTCTGGACCAAGCCTGGAACCATCCGACGCTGCGCACGGCGCTTCTCGATCACCTCGCGCGCCACCGCGGTGCCGTTGCGGAGCCGGCCCAGGTGATCATTGCGCCATCGGCGCAGGCCGCGCTCGACCTTGTCGCGCGGGTCATGCTCGGGCGGGGCGATCTCGCCTGGATCGAGAGCCCGGGCTATGGCGGCGCGAGAGCGGCTTTCCTCGCTGCGGGCGCGCGCGTGAACGGCGTGCCGCTTGATGGCGCGGGCCTGTCTCCGGCGATGGGGGTGGGGCGCCCGCGCCTGATCTTCGTGACCCCGTCCCATCAATATCCGACGGGGCGGCTGATGCCCGTGGCGCGGCGCCGGGAGCTTCTGGCCTTTGCCGACGCCTGCGGCGCTCTCATCGTCGAGGACGATTACGACAGTGACTTCCGCTATGACGGCCGGCCCGTTGCCGCACTTCAGGGGCTCGATGCGCGCGGGCGCGAGCGCGTGCTCTATGTCGGCACCTTCTCCAAGTCGATGTTCGCGGATATCAGGGTCGGATATGCCGTGGTGCCCGCGCATCTGACCGCGCGCTTCGAGATCGCCCAGCGTGCCGCCGGGCAGATCGTGCCGGCCGCCGTGCAGGGCGCGCTTGCCGATTTTATCGGCGAGGGGCATTTCGCCGCGCATATCCGCCGCATGACCCGCATCTATGCCGCGCGGCGCGACCATCTCGTCGGCAGGCTCGGCGCGATTGCGGCCGGAGAACTCGCCGTCGAGCCGCCTCCGGGCGGGCTTCAGCTCCTCGCGCGGCTTCCTGCCGGCCGGGACGACCGGCGGCTCGCCGAGCGGCTCGCGCAGGCGGGCGTGAGCGCGCGGGCGCTGTCGCGGCACTTCTTTGGAACGCCTGCCGAGCAGGGCCTGTTTCTCGGATTCGCTGCCTGGACCGAGCAGGAGATCGATGCCGGCTGCGCGATCCTCGGCGAGCTGCTGGCTTCAGCCGGCGAGTCGCCGGCCGGCCCCGTCAGTTCGCGGCCATGAGGCGGATCACCGCCGGCCCCATGATGACGACGAACAGGCAGGGCAGGAAGAACACGATCATCGGCACGGTCAGCTTCGGCGGCAGCGAGGCCGCCTTCTTCTCGGCATCCGACATGCGCATGTCGCGATTTTCCTGCGCCATGACGCGCAGCGTGTTGGCGAGCGGCGTGCCGTAGCGCTCGGCCTGGATCAGCGCCATGGAGACCGCCTTGACGCCGTCGAGGTCGGTGCGCTTGGCAAGGTTCTCGTAGGCGAGGCGGCGGTCCTGCAGGTAGCTGAGTTCGGCGGTGGTGAGCGTCAGCTCCTCGGCCAGCGGGATCGACTGCGAGCCGACCTCCTGGCTGACGCGCTTGAACGCCACCTCGATCGACATGCCGGATTCGACGCAGATCAGCATCAGGTCGAGCGAATCCGGGAAGGCGCGCCGGATCGAGGTTTTGCGGCGGTCGATCTGGTTCTTGAGGAACAGCATCGGGAGCTGCAGGCCGATATAGGCGGCGAAACACGCGATCAGCACGCGGACGATGGCCGGCTGCTGCATGTCGTTGATGACGAAGAGATAGACCAGCGCCATCAGGAAGGTGACGATCGGCACCACCATGCGGAACAGCAGGAACACGATATAGGGCACCTGGCCGCGATAGCCGGCCTGGATCAGCTTGTCGCGCGCCTCGTCCTGCCCGAGATGCTTGGTCAGCTGCAGGCCGTTGACGATCGACATCATCCAGGCCTTCGGTGTCTGGCGGACCTTCACCCGGTCGCCATTCGCCATCCGCGCGCGCTCGCGCTCGCGGATTCTGGTCCGTTCCACCGACACCGCCTTCATGCGCCGGCCGAGATTGTCGCCGGCGAGCAGCGGCATGGAGAAGGTGATGACGGTCGCGCCCACCGCGATGGCGATGAGGAGCTGGATCATGAAGTCGCGGTCGTGGAGCTTCTCGATGATGAGGCCCAGCATGGTCGGCGAGCCCCCCGTCAGAAATCGAAGTTGATCATCTTCCGCATGACCATCACCCCGGTGAACATCCACAGGAGGCAGCCGGCGAGCATCAGCCGGCCGAGTTCCGTGGTCCACAGGAGCGAAATGTATTGCGGGGTCGACATGTAGACGAAGATCATCACCGCCGGCGGCAGGCAGGCGATGATGGCGGCGGAGGACTTGGCCTCCTGCGACAGGGCCACGATCTTGGCCTTCATCTTCTTGCGGTCGCGCAGCACCTTGGAGAGGTTGCCGAGCGTTTCGGAGAGGTTGCCGCCGGCCTTCTGCTGGATCGACACGACGATGCAGAAGAAGTTGGCCTCTGCCACGGGCATGCGCTCGTAGAGCTTCACGACGGCCTCGTGCAGCGGGATGCCGAGCGCCGTCTGCTCGATGACATATCTGAACTCCGAGCGCACCGGCTCCTGCGCTTCCGTCGCGATGATCCTGAGGCAGTCACCGATCGGCAGGCCCGCCTTGACGCCGCGGACGATGACGTCGACCGCATTGGCGAGCTCGTTCAGGAAGGCGGCCATGCGCCGCTTCTTCATGAAGTTGAGGATCCATTGCGGCAGGCCGAGGCCGAAGGCGACAGCCGAGGCCAGCGCCGGCAGGAGCGACAGGCCGGCGAACAGAGGCATGATGAAGCCGACAATGCCGAGCACAGCCGACAGAATGTAGAACTGCCTCTTGCTCCAGGTCAGGCCCGCCTGGGTGATGCGGGTCTGGAGCGGCGGTCGCGAGGCATTCTTCTGTCGGCGGTCCAGTTCCTTCAGCGTCTCCTCGACGCTCGGGCGCTTGACCGTCTGCTCGTCGGCCTTGCCGCGAACCGCGCGCGCGGAGGCCTGCGCGACGGCGTCGAGCCGCTGATCGGCCTTCACCTCGCCGGACAGGAACGGATAGATCAGCGCATAGGCGAGGCCGCCGGCACAGACCGTGGCAAGGCCGATAATGGCGATGGCGTCGAATTCCATCGGCTTACCTCACGGCTTCGCCGACATCGGCCGCGTCGAGGGCAGCGGCCAGCCGCTTGTCCTCGCCGTAATAGCGGGCGCGATCCCAGAATTTCGGCCGGCCGATGCCGGTCGAGCGGTGGCGGCCGGCGATCTTGCCGTGCTCGTCCTCGCCCATCATCTCGTAGACGAAGAGGTCCTGCGTGATCGGCGTGTCGCCTTCGAGACCGAGCACTTCGGTGACGTGAGTGATGCGGCGCGAACCGTCGCGCAGGCGGGCGGCCTGAATGATCACGTCGACGGAGCCGACGATGATCTCGCGTACGGTCTTGGCGGGAAGCGAATAGCCACCCATGGCGATCATGGATTCCATGCGCGACAGGCACTCGCGCGGCGAGTTGGCGTGAATCGTGCCCATCGAGCCGTCATGGCCCGTGTTCATCGCCTGTAGAAGGTCGAAGACCTCGGGTCCGCGGACCTCGCCGACGATGATCCGCTCGGGCCGCATACGCAGGCAGTTCTTGACGAGGTCGGTCATGGTGACGCGGCCTTCGCCCTCGAGGTTCGGCGGTCGGGTTTCGAGGCGCACCACGTGAGGCTGCTGGAGCTGCAGCTCGGCCGCGTCCTCGCAGGTGATGATGCGCTCGTCGGAATCGATGTAGCGGGTGAGGCAGTTCAGGAGGGTGGTCTTGCCCGAGCCCGTGCCGCCCGAGACGACGACGTTGCAGCGCACGCGGCCGATGATGCGGAGGATTTCCGCGCCCTCGGGCGAGATCGAGCCGTATTTGACCAGCTGCTCAAGCGTCAGCTTGTCCTTCTTGAATTTACGGATGGTGAGCGCGGCACCGTCGATGGCGAGCGGCGGGGCGATGACGTTGACGCGGGAGCCGTCGGGCAGGCGGGCGTCGCAGATCGGCGAGGATTCGTCGACGCGGCGGCCGACCTGGCTGACGATGCGCTGGCAGATGTTCATCAGCTGCGAGGCGTCGCGGAAGCGGATGCCGGTCTTCGCGATCTTGCCCGCGACTTCGATATAGACCGTGTTGGGCCCGTTCACCATGATATCGGCGATGTCGTCGCGCGCCAGCAGCGGCTCCAGCGGGCCGTAGCCGAGAACGTCGTTGCAGATGTCCTCGAGCAGGTCCTCTTGCTCGGCGATCGACATCACGATGTTCTTGATCGTGATGATCTCGTTGACGATGTCGCGGATTTCCTCGCGCGCCGAGACGCCGTCGAGCTTGGCGAGCTGCGAGAGGTCGATGGCCTCGATCAGCGCCCCGAAGACCTGGCTCTTGGTCTCGTAGAAGCTGGACGAGCGCTGGCGGTCTTCGGGCGCGGGCGCGACCTGCGCCGGGGCGATCGGCGGCGAGGAAATGGTCGGCATCCTGGCCGGCTCCGCCGCGCGCGGGGCCGCGGACGTCGCCGCGCGTTCGATCGTCGCCGCTCCGCCCTGAGGGGGGAGCCCCGATCCCGATCCGGTGGTGCCGCGCTTACCGAACATGCTGCCTCGAACGGGTTGGCCGGGCCGTCAGGCCTTCTTGCGGAATGGAAGCTTCTCGAGGATCGGCGCCAGCGGTCCGAGCAGGCCCGCCCGCGCTTTCCGGGTGTCGTGGCGTCCGGTCATCGCGAGCGCGAGATCGGTGAATTGCTGGGAGACCCGGTGCCCCGGCTCCATCTCGGCCAGCATCTGGCCGTTATTGGCGGCGGTGCCGAAGAGCTGTGGCTCGAAGGGGATCACCGCGACGGGCTCGGATTCGAGTGCCTTGGCGAAATCGGCCGGTTTGATCTCCGGGCGCTTGGCGACGCCGGTCTGGTTCAGCATGTAGCGCGGCGCCGCATCGTTCGGCCGCGAGGCGCGCAACAGGTCGATGATGTTCTTGGCGTTGCGCAGATTGGCAAGATCGGGCGCGGCGACGACCAGGATGTCGTCGGCCGTGGAGAGAGCGCGCTTGCTCCAGCCGGTCCAGGCATGAGGCATGTCGAGGACGATGGAGGGCACCGTCGCCTTGAGGATGTCGATGACGCTGTCGAAGGCCTCGGGCCCGAGATCGTAGGCCCGCTCCAGCGTGGCGGGGGCCGCCAGCAGCGAGAGATTGTCCGAGCAGCGCGACAACAGGCGGTCGATGAAGGCGGTATCGACGCGGTCCGGCGAGAACACGGCGTCGGCTATGCCCTGCGGCGGGTCCTGGTTGAAGTCGAGGCCGCCCGTGCCGAAGGCGAGGTCCATGTCGGCGATGCAGGTATCGGTGCCGATATCCTTCGAGATCGCCCAGGCGAGATTGTGCGCGATGGTCGAGGCACCGACGCCGCCCTTGGCGCCGATCACCGCGATGGTCCGTCCGACCGGCTTGGCACCGTCGGAGGCATAGAGGCGGGAGACGGTGCGGATGACGTCGAGGACGCTCGTCGAGCCCATCACATATTCGCTGACGCCGCGCGCCATCATCTCGCGATAGAGCACGATGTCGTTGACCTGGCCGATCACGATCACCTTGGTGGTGGCGTCGCAGACCTCGGCGAGCTCGTCGAGATGGCCGAGGATCTCGCCCTTGCGACCGGTCGTCTCCAGGATGACGACGTTCGGCGTCGGCGAGGTGCGGTAGGATTCGACGGCCGCGGGTGCGCCGCCCATCTGGACGCGCACATGGGCCTTGTCCATGCGCCGGTCCTCGGCGGCCTCGGCGATGACGCCGGCCAGTTCCGATGTTTCGCAGAAAGCCTGCAGGGAGATGCGCGGAACCGGGGCGATTTGCTCGCCCTGCGTCTCCGATGGGAGCGTTGCCTCGTCCGCCACGTCCTACCCCTTGATTTCGCGCTTGATGTCGGTGAGCGACCGGATCGGCTGGTGGTCGAGATGCGGTCCGGGAGCCGTGCCCTGACGATGCCGGCTGATGACGGTCTGGCGTCGCGCGGCGTCGATCTCGGTCTCCTGGCGGGGCCCGAGCAGGTCGTTGGGATTGGCGACGATGGCGGCCAGATTGTGCTGGGAGGCGCAGCCATGGTTCCAGTGCGGCCGGTTCAGGTGGCTGTCCGATCCCGGCGCGGCGCCGAGGTCGTTCGGCCAGAGGCCGCATTGGGAAGCGACATAGGCACCCTGCGGGCCGACCATGATCGGGTGGCGCTGGCGGTAGTCGTGCGGATAGGGGTCGCGCATCGAGGCGACCGACTGGCAGCCGCCGAGCGCGAAGGCGGCGCCGATCAGGACCAGCTTCGCGACGGGGAGGCGGTGGGGCACGCGGGACATGGAGAAACCTCTGGCTTGGAGCCTGGTCAGTCGCGGATGAAGCCAACGGGCCCGTTGAAGCGTCCGCGCGGAGCGGGCGCACCGGCGGTGCCGTAGATGCGGTTGAGGCGGCCGATGAACATGCCGGCCGGATCGGACGCGTCCTGGTAATTGTCGTCCGGGCGGGCGAGCTGGTTGGCCGAGACCGGCCTGACGATGTAGGGCGTCACCATGACCATCAGTTCGGTCTGGCCGCGCTGGTAGTCGCGGGAGCGGAACAGCGCGCCGAGCACGGGAATGTTCATGGCGCCGGGCATGCCGCCGACCGACTGACGGGTCTGTTCCTGCAGCAGTCCGGCGAGCACCATGGATCCGCCCGAGGGCAATTCGATTGTCGTGTCGGCGCGGCGGGTCCTCAGGCCGGGCACCACGATGCCCTGAGCGTTGTTTCCGCCGGCAAGACGGACGGACACGTCGTTGTTGATCTCGCTGACCTCGACGCCAACGCGCAGGCTGATCCGGCCTTCGGACATCACAATCGGCGTGAAGGCGAGGATAACGCCGAAGGGCTTGAACTCCAGGGTGATGTTGCCGGTAATGTCGCGGCCCGTCGGCACCGGGAACTCGCCGCCGGCGACGAACTTCGCCTGCTCGCCGGAAATGGCGGTGAGCGTCGGCTCGGCCAGCGTGCGGACGAGGCCGTTTTCCTCGAAGGCGCGGATCGTGCTGGTGACGACGTTGTTACCGACCCGCGAGCCGAGCGTGATGGTGTTCGGCGAGGGGTCGATATTGTTGACGTTGAACCGGCCGCCGGTCAGCAGGCCGTAGACGAAACCGCCGGCATTGCCGAGGCCGCCGCCGGCATCCAACGCATCCATGCGGATGCCGAGCTGGCGGATCAGGGTGCGCTGGATTTCCGCGACGGTCACCTTGAGATGAACCTGGTCGCGGCCGCGGATCGAGATGGCGTTGACCACCTTCTTCTCGTCGCCAACAAGGCGCGCGGCGACGTCCATCGCCTGCTGCGCTTCGAGGGGCGTCGCGACCGAGCCTGAGACCACCACCGAGTCGTTGACCGAGCGGACCTCGATATTGGCGTTCGGCAGCACGCTGCGCAGCGTCTGGCGCAGGCCGCCGAGATCACGGCCGACCTCGATGTCATAGGCGGCGATCTGCCGGCCCTCGGCATCGATGAAGAAGACATTGGTCTGGCCGACGGCGACGCCGATCAGGAAGACCCGGCGGGCCGAGCGCACAACCGCATTTGCGATGGCGGGGTTGGCGACGATGACATCGCGGGCATCGCGCGGCAATTCGATGGGGATCGACTTGCCGACACCCAAGGTGACGACCTGGCCGCTGCTCGCCGGCCTTTGCTGGCGCACCACCGTGCTGCCATTGGCGAGGGCATCGCCGAGGCCGGCCGCGCAGACCAGCGCGCCGAGGGCCACGCCAGCGACCCTGGAGAGGGTCTTCGTGGCGAGACGCGAGGCGGCGGAAGGGGCGTGGAAGGACGAGCGCATCATTCATTCCCCTGCGGGGTGGTCACGGACCGCACGCCGTGGCGCACGATGGTCATGCGGCCTTCCTGGCTGCCGAACAGGGCCTCGCCATCGCCCGCGCCTTCGCCGGCCAGGTTGGCGACGGCGGAATCGGCGAGGCTGCGAAGCGCCAGCGAGAGAGTGCCAAGTTCGCGGGCAAGCGCCAGCGTCTCGGACTGCGCCGGGGTGAGTTCGAGGGTCGCGGTGCGGCCGACGATGGTCTTCTCGCCGTTGCGCTCCTCGACCACCTGGTCGACGGCGAGGACGCGGACATTGCGCAGCACCGTGGAGGTCGTGTGGGTCATGCCGTCAGCCTGGGCGGCGGCATTGCCGTTGCGACGAGCGAGGATCACGTCGACGCGGTCGTTCGGCAGGATGAAGGCGCCGGCGCCGCGCGAAGGATCGTCGATCGGCGCGGCGATGGCGCGCATGCCGGGGGTAAGGATCGCCGACATGAAGCCGCGATTGCCCTTGACCAGTCGCGCGGCCCGGATCGGTTCGCCGGCGATGAAGGCGGAGCGGACGATCGAGCCGACCGTCTCGTCCATCGAGGCGGTGCCGGCATCGCCCCGGCGGCGGACGATGAAGTTGCTGGTCCCGGCATCGTCGGGCCAGCGGCGCCACACGACGTCGCCGGGCTGGACGATCTTGCCGAGCGGCAGGTCGACATTGGCGACCAGCACGTCGAGGGACGGAACTTCCGCGGCGGGCGCCGCCTGCTGCACTTCCGGCGGCGGCGGCCGGCGGCCACCCATCAGGACGGCGGCGAATCCGCCGGCGCCGAGAGCGACTGCGATGACCACCATCTGTGCAGGCTTCAGGCGCATTGGACCGACCCTCACGCGACGAGGGCGGACGGCCCTTGTCATGAGGCCGGATTCGATCAGGGAAAGGTCAACTTATGGTTAATCGCCGGTGAGCAATTTGACTTAACGAAAAGTCACCGGCCTCGCAGGCGCGCGAATTCAGTGCAGCGCGCCGGTCATCCAGAAGCTCGATGGATAGAGAATGAGGCCCGCGGCGGCGAGCGCGATGCCGTAGGGGATACCTGTCTTCGCATCGGTGATTCGGGCGTACCAGCCCTCGCGCATCAGCAGCGGCGGATGGAAGGGCGCGCCGCGCAGCGACAGCAGGCCGAGCGTCAGCAGGCCGCCGAGCAGCGAGGAATAGAGCGCATATTCGAGGAGTTGTGACCAGCCGAGCCAGAGCGCCGTCGAGGCCGCGAGCTTGGCGTCGCCGCCGCCGATCCAGCCGCAGGCGAAACAGGCGAAGCTGATCACCAGGACGAGCAGCCCGGCGGCGACATGCATGCCGATGGTGGGCCAGGCCATGCCGGAGACGATGGCGAGCACGAAGAAGCCGCCGATCAGGACGAACGACACCCGGTTCGAGATCGTCATTGTGAACAGGTCGCTTGCCGCCGCGAAGGCCATCATCGCGGGGAAGATCAGCAGGATGGCGAGATCGGACATGGCTTCCTCCCGATGCGGCGGGCGCGATCCGTCGTTGTTTCCGCGTTCCGTCCGGGCGCCATCATCGCGGCGCGGCGGTTTCAGACCAGTGAACGCCAGAGCACGGCGAGAGCCGTCGCAAGGCCGGCGAGCAGCGATAGGGCGACGAAGCCGGTCATCTCGTCCGGCGCGCCGCGCCGGCCCGTCTCTGCGATCCGAGGTGGTACGCCCCTCGTCATGCCGGCACCGTCGTTAGAATTGACGTCAACAGAAAAGGAGACGGCCCGTCGCCTGACGGGCCGTCTTCGTCTTGGCGAGTGATCGTCAGATCACTGCTTGAAGTTCGTGTTGACCTTGTTGAAGGCGTTCAGCGTGTTCGTGCCCATGGTGTTGACGGCGACGATCACGACAGCGGCGATGCCGGCGGCGATCAGGCCGTACTCGATGGCGGTGGCGCCCGAGTTGTCCTTGGCGAAACGAGCGAGAATGGTCTTCATGACTGACTCCTAGTGTCCACGTTAGCGCCTCATCGGCGTCGTCCGCCGGTGCTTGTTGCTGGCCCGTTCGAACTGTCACGACACTAGCAGTCACCTCTTGCAGGTTCGTTAAATCGACCTCTTGATTTCGTTAAATACCGCTAGGTCTTAGACTTGGTTAATTCGATCTTGAATAAAGTAATAGCTGGTTTCTGATTTGGAAACGAGGTTCGAATAGTCATTAATAGGTTGTGCGAACGCGAAGAAATACAACAGTCGTAGTTGATGATCCCTGCGTTAAGCCGCCCAAGGGACGAGTAGGCGGGAAGAAGATCGGGCTGCGTGCAGGGATCGGAAAAGCCGTAGCGGGAAAATTGGCAATTCGTTCACCAATTTCTGGTTAGGCTGCCGCACGATTTGTCCCAGATGCCCTGTCCGGAGCTTGCAAGATCATGGCGGCCAAAGTCACGGCGGCACTGTCCGGTTTCCGGTTTTCCCTGCTTGCCGCCGGCCTCCTTGCCGGCACGGGCGCGCTCGCCAACGAACCGCAGCTGGCCGCCGCTCCGCCGCCGGCCCATCAGTCGGCGGCCGCCGACATGTTGGCCCACGGGCTGACGGTGACTATGGATCAGGCGCGCATCGTGCGCCTGCCCGCGCGCGTAGCGACGCTCGTCATCGGCAATCCCCTGATCGCAGATGCGACCGTGCAGGCCGGCGGACTGATGGTGCTCACCGGCAAGGGTATCGGCTCGACCAATCTCATCGCTCTCGACCAGCGCGGCGAGCAGCTCATGTCGGTGCAGATCCGCGTCCGGCCGCAGAACGACGCGGTGGTCCAAGTCTATCGCGGCATCGAGCGCGAGACCTATTCCTGCAACCCGACCTGCGAGCGAACCGTCGCCATCGGCGATTCCAAGCCGTTCTTTGATACCGCCCTCGGTAATTCCCGGTCGCGCGACGGAGCGGCGTCCACCCGTGGTGCCGCTGCCGCCCGCTAGCACCGCGCGGCTTCTTCCAAGTCCGTGAAATTGCCCCGGAATCCGCGCGATCCGGGCAACGGTTCGTCAACGGGTTTCCGCTAAGACAGGTCGATGCAAAGCTCGATGGCCCATGCTCGGGGTCAGGGAGGCGGGGGCATGTCTGTAGCGTCGTTGAACAGGTGGCGGGCCGCCGAAGCCCTGCGCAGGGTGCGCAGCGGCCTCGTGCTCCGCGGTTTCGTCCGCCCGAAGATCGTCTCCCGCTTCAACCGCGACAAGGATGGCACGGCCGCGCTGGAATTCGCCTTCGTCGCCGGGCCCTTCCTTTTCCTGCTGTTCGCCATCATCGAGGTGGCCATGGTCTTCTTCGCCGGCCAGGTGCTGGAAACCGCGACGGCCAATGCCTCGCGCCTCATCATGACCGGCCAGGCCAAGACCCAGAATTTCGACCAGGCCGCCTTCAAGAACGCCGTCTGCCAGCGGACGGACGTGCTGATGAGCTGCGCCGGTATTGCCGTGGACGTCAGGACCTATGCGAGTTTCGGCGCCGCCTCGACGGGCAAGCCGACCACCGGCACGGGTGCGGTCAACTATGGCGGCATGAGCTACAATCAGGGCGATGGCGGCGACATCGTCGTCGTCCGGGTGGTCTATGAATGGCCCGTTCTGATGCCGTCCTTCGGCCTGACGGTTGGCGATCTGCCCAACGGCAGGCGGTTGCTGATGGCGACGGCCGCCTTCCGCAACGAGCCGTTCTGAGGGTCGCGCGCGATGAGCACCGTTTCGACCGCCATCTCCCTGCGCCGCATCGGCCGCCGTTTCCGTCATTTCATGTCGCGGGCCGGCCGCGATACCCGCGGCATCTCGGCCGTCGAGTTCGCGTTGATCGTTCCGGTCATGTGCACGCTGTTCCTTGCGAGCGTCGAGACGACGCAAGGGCTGCAGGCGGACCGCAAGGTGTCGATCGCCGCGCGCACCCTGTCCGATCTCGCCTCTCAGGCGACGATCATCGCCAATGCCGACATGACCAACATCCTGGACGCGACCGCCGACGTCCTCGCGCCCTTTCCGATGAGCAAGGCGCAGGTGGTCGTCACCGGCATCCAGACCGACATCCTCGGCGTATCGCGGGTCGTCTGGAGCGATACGCGCAACGGCACCCGCTATACCTGCGGCCAACCGATCGCCGTGCCGGCGCAGTTGAAACCTCTGATCGGAACTGCCGGCTTTCTGGTGCTGGCCGAGGTCAAATACGCCTATACGCCGACCATCGCCTATCTGATCGCGGGGACGGTGACGCTGTCCGACCGGCTCTATACGCGGCCGCGCATCGGCGAGACGGTCAGCCGCACGCCGAACCAGGGCTCCGGCTGCATCTGATCACCAGGCGCCTGCCGCGACCGGCGGCAGCTTGACTCCCAGCCGTTTCGCCATGCCCTGCGCGGCGGCCTCCGCAGTCGCGAAGGTCGCCTGGAGCAGATAGCCGCCGGTCGGTGCTTCCCAGTCCAGCATCTCGCCGGCAGTGAACAGGCCGGGCAGCGCTCTCAACTCGAAATCAGCGGTGACCTGATCGCGCCGGATGCCGCCGGCGCTGGAAATGGCGCGCTCCAGCGGCCGCACACCGCGAACGTTCAGCGACACGTGCTTGATGAGCGCGGCGAGGGCCGCAGGATCGCGCGGCAGTCCGGGGCTGGCTTCGCGCAGGAGACCGACGGCCTGCGGCGCCAGGCCGAGTTTTTTCTTCAGGACGCTGGACAGGGAATCCTTCGGGCGGGCGGATGCGAGGCGAGCCGCGAGAGCCGCCTCGGTCAGGTCCGGCTTGAGGTCGATGACGAGCTGCGCCGTGCCACGGGCTGTCGCCTCGTCGCGCAGGGCCGCCGAGAGCGCATAGACGACGCCTCCCTCCAGTCCTTCCGCCGTAATGACGGCCTCGCCGGCCACGGCGCGCGATCCGCAATGCGCAATGATGCGTTTCAACGGGCTGCCGGCGGAACGGGCAACGAAGTCCGCCGACCAGCCGATCTCGACGCCCATATTGGCCGGCACGAGCGGCCGGATGCCGATGCCCGCGCGTTCGAGGATCGCAACCCAGTCTCCGTCCGAGCCCATGCGCGGCCAGCTCGCCCCGCCGAGCGCCAGCAGGATGGCGTCGCCCGACACCGTCTCGGCTCCATTCGGCCCGTCAAAGGCCAGCGCTCCATCGGGCGCGATACCCGTGAGCCGCTGGCGGAAATGGAAGGTGACGCCGTCATCGCGAAGCTGCGCCAGCCAGGCGCGCAGCAGCGGCGAGGCCTTGAACGATCGAGGAAAGATGCGCCCGGATGATCCGACGAAGGTCTCCTCGCCGAGACTTGCCACGAAGGCACGGAGCGCCGATGGCGGGAAACGGTCCAGCGCCGGGGCGAGCCGTCCGGCGGCCTCGCCATAGCGGGCGACAAAGGCGGCCCGCGGCTCGGAATGGGTCAGGTTGAGCCCACCGCGCCCGGCAAGCAGGAACTTGCGGGCTGGCGACGGCATCCGGTCATAGACCGCGACCGCGGCACCCGCCGCCGCGAGCCGGCCGGCGGCATGAAGCCCGGCGGGACCTGCCCCGACGATCACCACGCGCGGCCTCTCGGCGTTCATGCGCCCATATGCGCCCGCACCGCCGCGCGCTCGGCTTCGCTGAGGTGCAGGCCGAGCTTCGAGCGACGCCAGAGCACGTCATCGGCGGTTTCGGCCCATTCCTCGCGCTTGAGGTAGTCGATCTCGGCTTCGGTTAGCCCGGCGCCGAAATGCCGGCCGAGGTCCGCCATGGAGGCCGCCTTGCCGATGATCGTCTTCGCCCGGGTGCCGTAGGCATGGGCAAGGCGTGCGGCTAGCGCCTGATCAAGGAACGGATGGCTGCGCCAGAGGCTCTCCGAGGTGGAAACCGGGCTGTCGAGCGAGATGTCGCCGCCGGGCAGCGGCGCGCTCGCCGTCCAGCCGACCTTGTTGCGCAGCGCTGGCAGGTCCTCCGTGAGTTCGTCGAGGGCACTGATCGCGAGGCGGCGATAGGTGGTGATCTTGCCGCCGAAAATGGACAGCAGCGGCGCTTCGCCCGCCGCGCCGTCCCGGTGCAGCACGTAGTCGCGCGTCGCTTCCTGCGCGGCGGAAGCGCCGTCGTCGTAGAGCGGCCGAACGCCGGAATAGGTCCAGACCACGTCGGAGGGGACGATGGCTTTGGCGAAATATTCGCTGGCCGCCGCGCAGAGATACTGAATCTCGGCCTCGGTCGCCGCCACCGCCGCCGGATCGCCCTCGTAGTCCTGATCGGTGGTGCCGATCAGCGTGAACGCGCCCTCGTAGGGAATGGCGAAGATGATGCGGTTGTCGGCATTCTGGAAAATATAGGCGCGGTCGTGGTCGTAGAGCCGCGGCACGACGATATGGGAGCCCTGGACCAGCCGCACGCGCGCCGGGGCGCGGGTCCTAGCCGGGCCGGTCAGGAAGGCTTCCACCCAGGGGCCGGCGGCATTGACCAGCGCCCGCGCGGCGAAGACCTGCGCCTCACCCGTGCGCCGGTTCTCGGCCGTGACGCGCCAGCGACCCTCGGCCCGCTCAGCAGCAATGGCGCGATGGCGGGTCAGGATCGTCGCGCCGTGCGCCCGTGCATCCATGGCGTTGAGGACCACCAGCCGGGCATCGTCCACGCGGCAGTCGGAATATTCGAAGGCCTTCGAATAGCCGGCTTTCAGAGGCCGGCCGACCGGGTTGGTGCGTAGATCCAGCGTCGTCGTCGGCCAGAGGCGCTTGCGGCCGCCGAGATGGTCGTAGAGGAACAGGCCCAGCCGCAGCAGCCAGGCGGGCCGCAGCCCCTTGTGATGTGGCAGCACGAAGCGCAGCGGCCGGATGATGTGCGGCGCGACGGCCCAGAGCACTTCGCGCTCGATCAGCGCCTCGCGCACGAGGCGGAACTCGTAGTGTTCCAGATAGCGCAGGCCGCCGTGGATCAGCTTGGTCGACCAGGACGAGGTGCCGCTGGCGAGGTCGTCCTGCTCGACCAGCGTGACGGAAAGTCCCCGACCCGCGGCATCGCGTGCGATGCCCGCGCCGTTGATCCCCCCGCCGACCACCAGAAGGTCGACCGCTTCGCCGGCCATGCGATTCCTCGGAAAAGGTGCCTTGCCCGATGGGTCTGACGCCTTTTGGCTTCCGCCGCAAGGGCCGCAGGTGGCAGGATGCCGGCCAAACAGGCAGTCGCGCGCGACGCGGTGCCGGGCATTCGGGGAGAGGCGCATGGAGCCGGTCATCGTCGCGATCGATCAGGGAACGACCTCGTCGCGCGCCATCGTCTTCGGGCAGGACCTCTCGGTGCGAGCGGTGGCGCAGCGCGAATTTACGCAGCATTTCCCGTCCTCCGGCTGGGTTGAGCATGACCCGGAGGAAATCTGGACCAGCGTCGTCGAGACGGTGCGCGCGGCCATGGGGAAGGCGGGTGTCACTGCGCAGGACGTCGCCGCCATCGGCATCACCAACCAGCGCGAGACCGTCCTGGTCTGGGACCGGATGACGGGTGAGCCGATCCATCGCGCCATCGTCTGGCAGGATCGACGCACCTCGGCCGAATGCGCGCGGCTGAAGGCGGAGGGCCACGAGGCGCTGGTGCAGGCGCGCTCGGGCCTTGTCATCGATCCCTATTTCTCGGGGACGAAGGTCGCCTGGCTGCTCGACCATGTCGAAGGTGCCCGGGCGCGTGCCGAGCGCGGCGATCTCGCCTTCGGCACGGTGGACTGCTTCCTGCTCTGGCGGCTGACTGGCGGCAAGGTTCACGCGAGCGATGCGACCAATGCCGCACGCACCATGCTGTTCGACATCCATCGCGGCATCTGGGATGAGGAGCTTTGCCGGCTATTGCGCGTGCCCATGGCCCTGCTGCCTGAGGTCAGGGACTGCGCGGCCGCCTTCGGCACGACGGACCCGGCCTTGTTCGGCGGGCCCATCGCCATCGGCGGCATGGCCGGCGACCAGCAGGCGGCGACCGTCGGACAGGCATGCTTTCAGCCCGGCATGATGAAATCGACCTACGGCACCGGCTGCTTCGCCCTGCTCAATACAGGCGCTGAGGCGGTGGCCTCGAAGGCGAAGCTGCTCACCACCATCGCTTACCAGCTCTCGGGCAAGCGCACCTATGCGCTGGAAGGCTCGATCTTCGTGGCCGGCGCCGCAGTGCAATGGCTGCGCGACGGGCTCGGCATCGTGAAGATGGCCGGCGAAACGGGCGCGCTCGCCGCTGCCTCCGACCCGGAACAGGAGGTGATCCTCGTGCCGGCTTTCGTCGGCCTCGGCGCGCCCTATTGGGACGCCGACTGCCGTGGAGCGATCTTCGGCCTGACCCGTGGCACCGGGCCGAAGGAGATGGCGCGGGCGGCGCTCGAGAGCGTCTGCTTCCAGACGGCCGACCTGTTGGCGGCCATGAAGGCCGACTGGCCCGCCGCCGGAAGCGCGGGAACCGTTCTGCGCGTCGACGGCGGCATGGTCGCGTCCGACTGGACCATGCAGCGCCTCGCCGACATCCTCGATGCGCCGGTGGACCGCCCGCATGTGCTGGAGACGACCGCCCTCGGCGCGGCCTATCTCGCTGGGCTTTCGGCGGGCCTGTTGCCACCCCCGGAGGATTTCGCCAAGCGCTGGAAGCTGGAACGCCGCTTCGCGCCTGCCATGGATGCGGGGACGCGCGACGCCAAGCTCGCCCGCTGGAAGGACGCGGTGGAGCGGACGCTCACGCGGCGCTGAAGCCGTTCACATCAGGTCGAACGGCACAACCTTGCGCCGGTCGGTCGGCACGCGGATTTCCCGGTCGATCGGCGGGACGGCGCGCTGGTGACAGTTCGCGCGCTCGCAGATGCGGCAGGACACGCCGATCTTGGCGACGTTCGCCTCGGCCTTGAGGTCAAGGCCCTCGGAATAGACGATGTCGCCGGAATAGGAGATTTCGCACCCCAGGCCGAAGGCGTAGCGCCGGACCGGCGCGCGCCAGTGGGCCGCGCCCTTGGTCACCGCGCGCGCGAGCGACAGGTACCGAATGCCGTCGGGCATCTCGGCCACCTGCACGAAGGTGCGGCCGGCCTGCTCGAAGGATTCGTGCACATTCCAGAGCGGGCAGGCGCCGCCGAACCGCGCGAACTGGAAGCGCGTCGCCGAGTGCCGCTTGATGACGTTGCCGGCACGGTCGACCTTGACGAAATAGAACGGAATGCCGCGCTGGCCGGCGCGCTGTAGCGTTGAAAGCCGGTGGCAGACCTGTTCGAGACTCGCGCCGAAGATCCGGCCGAGCCAGTCGAGATCGTGACGCGTCTCCTTGGCGGCGGCGAGGAAGCGGCGATAGGGCAAGAGAAGCGCGCCGGCAAAATAGTTGGCGAGCGCCACGCGGGCGATGTCGCCGGCCGCTCGCGACCGGAAGCCGGACTGCGACACGATGCGCGCCATGGTCTCCGACTGTTCGAGCCGGGCGATGCGGTTGGCGAGCAGGAAGGCGCGGGTGGATGAATCGAGCGAGCCATCGAGGGAGACGACGTTCGGGCCGGCTTCGTAGCGTTCCAGCACGTCGTCGCCGAGATTGGCATTGGCGTCGACGTTGAGGCCGTGGCGGGCGGCGAGATAGCCGGCCAGCACCTGCAGCCGGTCGCTGGCGGCCGCGAGCCCGAGACGCTCGGCGAGGTCCTCGCCGGCGCGGTCGAGATCGTCGACGTAATTGTCGACATAGTGGAAATAGTCGCGCACCTCCTCATAGGGCAGCAGCGCCGTCTCGCCGTCCTCGGAGGGCGGCAGGTAGGGCGTGTCGCCGGCCGCCTGCAGCCGCTCGCCGAGCCGCCGGGCGGTCTGGTGCATACGCAGGAAAGCGCGCGCGAAGGCGGGGCTGTCGATGGCGACGCGCTTGAGATCCTGGAGGCTCGGCGCACTGTCCGTGAGCATGGGATCGGCGGCCGCCTCGCGGAGGTCGGTGACGAGGCGGTCGGTATCGTCGGCGGCGAAGGTCGCGAGATCGACACCGAAGGTCTGGCCGAGCGCCACCAGCACGCCGGCCGTGGCCGGGCGCTGGTTGTTCTCGATCTGGTTGAGGTAGCTGACCGACAGTCCGAGCCGCTGGGCGAACGCCGTCTGGGTGAGGCGGGCATCCTCCCTCAGGCGGCGCAGGGCCGGGCCGATGAACACCTTCCGGGACATTGCATCCTCCGTAAGACAGATGGCGGCGCATTCGGCCTAGGTCGAAGCACATCAGCCATAGGGTAGAAAAGCAAAAATTTCGCAATTTCGCAGCATGATCTTTCGCAATTTGACGATGGCCTAAGCGGTGCTAGCCTTTGTCCCAAGAAAGATCTGCGGTCAGCGGACGATCCAAATGACACGGAGGAAGTCATGATGCCGGTCGATATGTCCGCGAACCACCGCGAACCGCTGCGTTTCGCAGTCCACCACGCCTTTCCGATCGTCTCCGAAACGCTTGAGGCGCTGGTGCGCGCCATCCAGCCGGGGGCAGTCTCGTCCGATCCCACGAAGGCGACGCTGATCATCGCGACGCTGGCCGAGATCGACCGCCTCGATCTGGCGCCGGATACGCGCGTCGCAATCCTGATCGACCATGCCGACCGCCGTCCCGTCCAGGAAGCCCGCAGCCGCGGCGCGGTCGCTGCCCTGCCGCTGGACCTGACCGCCGAGCACCTGCGCGCGGCGCTCGAGGCCGTCATGGCCGGGCGCGGCTGGTGGCCGGCCGTGGCAGCCGCCGATCCCGATGCCGCCATGTCCTCAACGCGCCGGCTCGATGCGCTTTCGGGCCAGCAGTTCAAGGTTCTCGACCTGATGAGCCGCGGCCGCCTGAACAAGCAGATCGCCTATGACCTCGGCATTTCCGAGGGCACGGTGAAATCGCATGTCTCCTCGATCCTGCGGAAACTCGGCGTCGAACGCCGCACCCAGGCGATCGCCACCTTCATCACGGCCCAGGATGGCGGCGCGCGCATGCTGCCGCGCCCGGTGCTCGGCACGGCGGGCGCTGCCCACCTGTCGCGCGCCACCCATGCGGCCCGCTGAGGTTCGTCCTCCCTCGAGTGCATGAAGACCTCCTGCAACTGGTGGCCGGGCGAAAGCCCGGCCATTTTTCGTGGGAAGGGCGCCGATTGGCGCGGCGGCCGGAACCGCGGCGGCGGGCGGCGGGTTGAGGGAGCGGCCGTTCCGGCCTGCTCCATCGCCCATCGGATAGCGGCTTGCCTTCCCACCTCGTATCCATTGCGGTTCTCGGCGCGACGCTCGTTCTGCTCGTGGTGCTCGTGCCTGACGTCGTCTTTGCGGTCTTCGCCGGCCTGCTCCTTGCGATCCTCGTGTCGCGCAGCAGCGACGCCCTCGTCCGGCGGCTGCGCGTTCCCCGCGGCCTTGCCATCGTCCTGCTGCTGATCGCCGCCTGCGCCGTGCTCGCGGCGGCAGCCGTCTCCGCCGCTCCCGAGATCGCATCGCAGTTCGACCAGCTCGTCCGTCGCGTGCCCGATGCAGTCGCGACCCTGCGCTCGACGGTCGAGCAGTTTCCCTGGGCGCAGCGGCTGTCGAGCTATCTCACCAGCGAGGGCGCGCTGTGGTCCGGGGGCCTTATGGCGACGACGGCCTTCACGACCACGTTTGGCGCACTGGGTACGCTGGTCGTGATCCTGTTCGTCGGAATCTACGGCGCGCTTCAGCCCGAGACCTATCGCAATGCCCTTCTGGCGCTGCTCGCCCCGTCCATCCGGGCGCGCGGCGAAAGGGTGCTGGATGCATGTATCGACACGCTGGCGAACTGGCTGACCGCGCAGCTCATCGCGATGGCGATCATCGGTGTCCTCACCAGCGCCGGCCTGTGGCTGCTCGGCGTGCCGCTCGCGCTGATCCTCGGTCTGATCGCGGCGCTGCTGACCTTCATTCCGAATGTAGGCCCGATTCTCGCGGCGGTGCCGGCCGTTCTCCTCGTGCTCAGCGAGGGCTATGTCATGGTGCTCTGGGTCGTCGGCCTCTATGTCGCGATCCAGATCATCGAGGGCTATGCGGTGACGCCGATCCTCCAGCAGGAACGGCTGTCCCTGCCGGCGGCCTTCATCATCGCGGTCCAGCTTCTGTTCGCCGCCCTTTTCGGGCTGCTGGGCCTCGCGCTCGCCACCCCCATAGCCGCGCTGGCGGTGACGCTGGCGCGGATGGTCTATGTCGAGGATTATCTGGAACGCGAGCCGCAGCCGGAGCCCTGAACCCTAGAGAATGAACCGGCTGAGGTCGGCGTTCCTCGCGAGGTCGCCGACGGTCTTCTTCACATAGGCGCCGTCGATGGTCACGGTCTCGCCCGCGCGGTCCGGGGCGGTGAAGGAAATCTCGTCCAGCACCCGCTCGATGATGGTCTGCAGCCGCCTTGCGCCGATATTCTCGACCGAGGCGTTCACTTCCACGGCGAGATCGGCGATGGCATCAATGGCATCGTCGGTGAGTACGAGGTCGACCCCCTCCGTCTTCATCATGGCGATGGACTGGCGGGTAAGGCTCGCCTCGGTCTCGGTCAGGATCGAGCGCAAATCCTCGCGGGTCAGCGCGCTCAGCTCGACGCGGATCGGCAGGCGTCCCTGCAATTCCGGCAGCAGGTCCGAGGGCTTGGCGACGTGGAAGGCGCCGGAGGCGATGAACAGGATGTGGTCGGATTTCACCGGCCCGTGCTTGGTGGCGACCGTCGTACCCTCGATCAGCGGCAGCAGGTCGCGCTGCACGCCCTCGCGGGAAACCTCGCCGCCGCGCATGCCCTCCCGGCCGCAGATCTTGTCGATCTCGTCGAGGAAGACGATGCCGTTGTTCTCGACGATGCGGATCGCCTCCTGCACGAGGTTGTCCTGGTCGACCAGCTTGTCGGCCTCTTCCTGCACCAGCGGTTCGTAGGCTTCCTTGACCGTCGTGCGGCGCTGCTTGGTGCGCCCGCCCATCATCTTGCCGAGCATGTCGTTGAGGTTGGCGATGCCGATCTGGCCGCCCGGCATGCCGGGAATGTCCATCATCGGCAGGCCTTGGCCGCTGCCGGCGGCTACCTCGATGTCGATTTCCTTGTCGTCCATCTCGCCGTCGCGCAGCTTCTTGCGGAAGCTCTCGCGGGTCGCGGGCGAGGCGGTCTTGCCGACGAGGGCGTCGAGCACGCGCTCCTCGGCCCCGACATGGGCTTTCGCCTGAACTTCCTTGCGTTTGGTCTCGCGCACGAGGCCGATGCCGACCTCCACGAGGTCGCGGACGATCTGCTCGACGTCGCGGCCGACATAGCCGACCTCGGTGAACTTGGTCGCCTCGACCTTCAGGAACGGCGCATTGGCGAGCTTGGCGAGGCGCCGGGAAATCTCGGTCTTGCCGACGCCGGTCGGGCCGATCATCAGGATGTTCTTCGGCAGCACTTCCTCGCGCAAGGAATCGTCGAGCTGCAGTCGGCGCCAGCGATTGCGAAGCGCGATGGCGACGGCGCGCTTGGCGTCCTTCTGGCCGATGATGTGGCGGTCGAGTTCGGAGACGATCTCGCGGGGAGAGAAGTCGGTCATCGGGTCTCTGGCAAAGGCAATACGTGAAGGGCGAGAGATGGCGATTGCCCGCCCAAGATCAAGAATTGCCGGTCACAGCGCCGATTGCCACTGTTTGATGGCCTCGATCGGATGGATCAGCATCAGCACGTTCAGCGTCAGGTTGTCGCGGATCATCCACAGAAGCATGACCTCCAACCCGATGGCGAGGCCGAGCGTCAGCCACGCCGGCAAGATCGCCGCCAGGAGGAAGCCGACGATCATCGCCAGCGTGTCGCCCATGGAATTGACGATGCTGTCGCCGACATAGTTCAGCGACATGGTGCCGGCCCGGTAGCGCTCGATGATCATCGGCGTGTTCTCGGCGATCTCCCACGAGACCTCGACGAAGACGGCGAGCGCGAGCTTCAGCCAGACCGAGGAGCGCGGCAGGATGAGCCAGGCGAGGAAGTAGAACAGGAAGCCGTGGACGACGTGGGAGAATGTGTACCAGTCGGTCAGGTGCTGCGAGTTCTCCGAACTCATCACCACACCGTGCCAGAGTTTCACCGTGCCGCAGGTGCAGATGACGACGCGGCCCATGGCGTAGAGCGCGCCGGCCTGCACGGCCATCATCAGCAGGATGAACGGCAGGGCCTTGCCGAGCGGCATGTCGAGGATGCCGCGCGGGCGCGTTGCTGCGGAACCGGAAACCGGCAGGAAGGGGCTCGATGACGTCATGGCCCGTGACTAGCATCCGCGCGCCCGCAAGTCATGGACCCCGGATCATGACTGCCGATCACGGATCGCAGGTCATGAACTGCACGGGGCCGAAGCCGGGCACATCGCGCTCCCAGCGCCTGACGAAGCCCGCCTTCTCGAAGGCGCGGATCGAGGCGGCATTGTCGGGATGCGGGTCGGTGAAGATGCGCGGCACGCCCTTCGCGAAAGCCTGATCGGCGAAGGTGCGGATGAAAGCGGAGCCATGCCCGCGGCCGATCAGATCGGCCTCGCCGATGGAGAGATCGACGCCTAGCGTGCCGGCAGGCTCGCCGCGAAAGGGATGATCGGCCTCGGCATTGGGGTCGTAATGCTGGAAATAGCCGACGGGGCGGCCGTCGAGCAGCATCAGATAGGCGTCGACATGAGGGTCGGTCAGGATCGTCTCGATTCCGGCCATCTCCTCGTCGACCTCGCCCCACCAGCGCGCGACATGCGGCTCGGTCAGCCACGCGCGCACCAGCGGCAGGTCGTCCAGCGTCAACGCCGTGAATGCGTAGGTCGGCATGGCCCCTCAGCCGATGCTCTCGATGACGACATTGCCGTTGGTATAGACGCAGATCTCGCCGGCGATCTGCATGGCCTTGCGCACGATCTCTTCCGCGTCCTTGTCGGTATCCGCCAGCGCGCGGGCGGCCGCCAGCGCGTAATTCCCGCCGGAGCCGATGGCGGCGATGCCGCTTTCCGGCTCCAGCACGTCGCCGGTGCCGGTCAGGATCAGCGAAACCTCCTTGTCGGCGACGATCATCATGGCTTCGAGCCGGCGCAGGTAGCGGTCGGTGCGCCAGTCCTTGGCGAGCTCGACGGCCGCGCGGGTGAGCTGTCCCGGAAACTGCTCGAGCTTCGCCTCCAGCCGCTCGAACAGCGTGAAGGCGTCGGCAGTGGCGCCGGCAAAGCCTGCAATCACGTCGCCCTTGGCGAGGCGGCGCACCTTGCGCGCATTGGCCTTGATGACGGTCTGGCCGAGGGAAACCTGCCCGTCGCCGCCGATCACCACCTTGCCGCCCTTGCGGACCGAGCAGATGGTCGTGGCATGCCAGCCGGGGAAGGCGCTGTCGTTTGGCGAAGTCATGGAACCTCCGGAATGTCCCGTGATGTAGGCCGATCGGCGCAGGACGCAAGCGAGGGCAGGAGATGAACCTCTTGCGGATGCCTCGACACTCAGCCGAGATGCGATGGAAGGACGATGGCAGCATGCACCGCAAGGAACCGCTCTACCGCCGCGTGAACACGAAGGCGCGCGGCGTGCATCACGACAAGGGCGGCGAATATCGCTGGTCGCGGGCCAAGGACGACCGGGTCGCGCAGGGCGCCATGTCGCAGGGTAAGCATCGCGGCCTCGACTATACGCCGCTGTTCCGCTTCCTGCTGTCGCGCGTCGGCCGGGACTGGGACGCGGTCCATAGCGAGGCGGTCTCGCGGCTCGACAGGGAGGAGCCGATCTTCTGGATGGTCGCCCGCACCGAGGACGACAGAAAGCCCTATGTTCTGATGGGAGAGAGTTCCTACTACAGCGGTCTTTATGTCGACGACGACAATCGCCTTGCCCTCGTCGCGCCCGACCTGCGCAACGAACATATGAAACCGGGTTGCTCCTGCTGCACCCACACGTTCAACGGCGTGCCTTTCGTCAGAAAATACGACCCCGACGCCCCGTTCACGGCCGAGGCGGCGGGTTAGCCGCCAGCAGCTTCGGCGGCGCAGCGCCGCGCCAGGCGGCGTTGAGCAGCGACAGGACCAGCGGCCGGTCGGCGCGGGCAAGCTCGACCCGCGTCCAGCCCTGCCGGCCCCAGCCGCCGGCAATGGCGGAGACCGCGCCAGCTCCGGTCTCCACGAACATCTCCTGCTCGTCCGGCGTCAGCTTGACGTTCATGTCGCCGGCCGCGCCGAATGTCGCGAAGATGCGCCCCTTTGCGACCTTCACCGCCGTTCGGTCGAAATGCGGCGCGGCCAGCGTCTCGGGCAGGGCCAGCGCCAGTGCGAGGGCATCGTCGCGAGTCATGGGGGTGCTCCGTCGGCGCGAAAGGTAGCCAAACTGCCACCGTCCGGCCCCGAATCTGGCAGGAACGCGATGTCCGGCAACCACATCCGCGGCTTTGCCTTTCCAAACGCCTGCCGCCGCTGGTAGAAGACGCGGCATCATCGGAGAGGGTCATGCGCAAGGGCCAGATCACCCGCACCACCCGGGAGACGGACATCACCGTCTCCGTCGACCTCGACGGCACCGGCAAGGCCGAGGTCGCGACCGGCGTCGGCTTCTTCGACCATATGCTCGACCAGATCGCGCGGCACGGCATGATCGACCTGACCGTCAAGGCGAAGGGCGACCTGCATATCGACGACCACCACACGGTGGAGGATGTCGGCATCGCGCTCGGCCAGGCGGTGCGCAAGGCGCTCGGCGACATGAAGGGCATCACCCGCTATGCCGACGTCCATCTGCCTATGGACGGGACGCTGACGCGCGTTGCGCTCGACGTGTCGGGCCGGCCGTTCCTGGTCTTCCGCACGGAATTCGCAGTGCCCAAGATCGGCACCTTCGACACCGAGCTGGTGCGCGAATTCTTCCAGGCCTTCGCCATGAATGCCGGCATCACCCTGCATGTCGAGACGCTCTATGGCGACAATGCCCACCATATCGCCGAGAGCTGCTTCAAGGGGCTCGCGCGCGCACTGAGGGCCGCCTTCGCCATTGATATCAGCCGGTCGAACGAGATTCCCTCCACCAAGGGCGTTCTCTAGATGGCCCGGCAGACCAGCTTCACCGTCCATCTCGCCCCGGCAAAGCCCGGGCGGAATGCCGAAGAGGCCGTCCAGTTCGTGCCGGATTCCTTTTCGCTCGTGGCCTTCCTCGTGCCCTGGGCCTGGTTCCTGTGGAATCGCATGTGGCTGACCTTCTTCGTCTATCTGGTCGTCATGGCGGGGGTGTTCGTCGCCCTGACCTATTCCGGCTTCCCGCCGTCGATCCGCATGGCCATCAGCTTCGCGATCAGCCTGCTGATCGGCCTCGAGGCGACCAACCTGAAGCGCCGCTCCCTGCGCCGCCGCGGCTTCCACGAGGCTGGCGTCGTCGTCGCGGCGAACCGCGAGGAGGCCGAGCGCCGCTGGTTTGCCGAGCAGGGCGCTGCGCCGCGCCCGGCCTATGCGCCGGTGCCGGCCTTCGCCCCTGCCTCCGCCCATCCCATCGGCCTGTTTCCCGAAGCCGACCCCGGCGCGAGGGGCGCGCGGTGAGCGTCGCCATCGTCGATTACGGCTCGGGCAATCTCCATTCCGCGCAGAAGGCCTTCGAGCGGATGGCGCGCGAGCGCGGGCTGAATGCCCCCGTTCTGGTGACCGCCGATCCCGATCTCGTCCGCAAGGCCGACCGCATCGTGCTGCCGGGTGTGGGCGCCTTTGCCGACTGCAAGCGCGGCCTCGTCGGCGTGCCCGGCATGGTGGAGGCCATGACGGAAGCCGTGCGCGGCCGTGGCCGGCCGTTCCTCGGCATCTGCGTCGGCATGCAGCTCATGGGCGGTCGCGGGCTGGAGAAGGAAACCAGTGCCGGTCTCGGCTGGGTGCCGGGCGACATCGACCTCATCCGCCCGACCGGCGCGAATTACAAGATCCCGCATATGGGTTGGAACACGCTGAACGTGAAGCGCGACCATGCCGTGCTCGCCGGCATTCCGACCGGGCCGGACGGACTGCACGCCTATTTCGTCCACTCCTACCACCTGACTGCGACGGCGGGCGACGTGATCCTCGCCGATGCCGATTACGGCACGCCGGTCACCGCCATGATCGCTCGCGACACCATGGTCGGCACACAGTTCCACCCCGAGAAGAGCCAGAAGCTCGGCCTGACGCTGATCGGCAACTTCCTGGAGTGGCGCCCGTGAGCAGCGCATCATGAGGCTATTTCCCGCGATCGATCTCAAGGAAGGCCGCTGCGTCCGCCTGAAACAGGGCGATATGGCGCAGGCGACGGTCTATGCCGACGATCCCGCCGCGCAGGCGAAAAGCTTCGAGGACCAGGGCTTCGACTATCTCCACGTCGTCGATCTCGACGGCGCCTTCGCCGGCAGGCCGGTGAATGCATCGGCGGTCGAGGCGATCCGTGCCGCGACCTCGTTCCCCGTCCAGCTCGGCGGCGGCATCCGCGACATGAAGACGGTCGAAGGCTGGCTCGGAAAGGGCGTCACCCGCGTCATCATCGGCACGGCGGCCGTGCGCGATCCGGACTTCGTGAAGACCGCGGCGAAGGCCTTTCCGGGACAGGTCGCCGTCGGCATCGACGCGCGCGACGGCTGGGTGGCGGTGGAAGGCTGGGCAGAAACCTCAAGCCTTGCGGCCCACGATCTGGCGCGGCGTTTCGAGGATGCTGGCGTAGCGGCCATCGTCTATACGAACATCGCCCGCGACGGCATGCTCTCCGGCATCGACTGGGACGGCACAATCGCGCTGGCCGATGCGGTCGCCATCCCCGTCATCGCCTCCGGCGGGCTCGCCTCGCTGGACGATGTCCGCGAATTGCTGAAACCCCGTGCGGCCAAACTCGAAGGCGCCATTACCGGCAAGGCGCTCTATGACGGCCGGCTCGATCCCGCCGAAGCCATGGCGCTGATCCGGGGGGCGGCATGACCTTCAAGGTGCGCATCATCCCCTGCCTCGACGTCAAGGACGGCCGCGTCGTCAAGGGCGTGCAGTTCGTCGACCTGATCGATGCCGGCGACCCCGTCGAGGCGGCCAAGGCCTATGACGCAGCCGGCGCTGACGAACTGACCTTCCTCGACATCACCGCCAGTTCCGACGACCGGCGCACCATGTTCGACGTCGTGAGCCGCACGGCCGAGGCCTGTTTCATGCCGCTCACCGTCGGCGGCGGCGTGCGGACCGTCGAGGACATCCGGGCGCTGCTGGTCTCGGGCGCCGACAAGGTCTCGATCAACACGGCGGCGGTGAACGACCGCGCCTTCGTCGGCCGCGCCGCTGACAAGTTCGGCGACCAGTGCATCGTCGTCGCCATCGACGCCAAGAAGGTGTCGGCGACGAGCGAAGCCGATCGCTGGGAGATCTTCACCCATGGCGGCCGCAAGCCGACCGGTATCGACGCAGTCGCCTATGCCCGCGAGGTCGTGGCGCTGGGCGCAGGCGAAATCCTGCTGACCTCGATGGACCGCGACGGCACCAAGTCGGGTTTCGATCTGGCCTTGACGCGCGCGGTGTCGGACGCCGTGCCGGTGCCGGTGATCGCATCCGGCGGCGTCGGCGCGCTCGACCATTTCGTCGAGGGCGTTGCGAAGGGCGGCGCCACCGGCGTGCTGGCCGCCTCCGTCTTCCATTTCGGCACCTTCACGATCCCTCAGGTGAAGCGCCACATGAAGGCGGCGGGCCTGCCCGTCCGCATGGACGGGATCACGCCCTGAGACTTCGAGAGCTCCCATGTCCCCTGCCGACACGCTCCTCGTCCTCGCCGGCCTTTGGCTGATCGCGGTCATCACGCCCGGCCCCAACATGGTGCTGTTCATGGCGGTGGGCCTGTCCTCTCCACCTGCATCCATGTTCGCGGTCGCCGCCGCTATCGTCCTCGGCACGTGTCTCTGGGGCCTTGCCGGCCTCCTCGGCCTGTTCTGGCTGTTCGAACTCTTTCCGACCGCGGCCGTCGCGGTGAAGCTCGCTGGCGGGGCCTATCTCGCCTGGATGGGCCTCAGCCTCATCCGCCGCAACGTGTCGCCGCCCCCCGAGACCGCCCGCGCGAGCGCGCCGATGCTTTCGCCGCGGCGCGCCTTCCTGACGGGGATCGCAACCGCACTCGGTAATCCGAAATCGCTGGTCTTCGTGTCCTCGCTCTTCGCGGTGACGCATCTCGCCGAGCAGCCCATCGCCATCGGGCTTGCGGGCGTTGCGGTCATGGTCACGATGTCGGCCGTCTATTATGTCGCGCTCGGCCTCGCGCTGAAGACCCTGCCCTTCGCGCGTCGTCCGGGGCGTCTCAGCCGTGCGCTCGGCATCGGCACGGGTGCGATCATGATCGCCTATGGCGGCAAGATGGCCTGGGAGCGATAGGCACGGGAGCCGCTTATGGCCTTCGACCTGCAGCGCTTCGTCGATGCCCAGAACCCTGTCTACGATCAGGTCGTGCGGGAGCTGTCGGCTGGCCGTAAACAGAGCCACTGGATGTGGTTCGTCTTCCCGCAGCTCGCGGGCCTCGGCGAAAGCGCCATGTCTCAGCTCTATGCAATCGGCTCGCTCGATGAGGCGCGCGGCTATCTCGCGCACCCGCTGCTCGGGCCGCGGCTCGCCGAATGCGTCGAACTTGTTCTCGAGGCGAAGGGCAAGCCTGCCGAAGCTATTTTCGGCGGCATCGACGCGCGCAAGCTGCAATCGTCGATGACCCTGTTTGGATGGGCCGCGCCGGGACCGGGGCCGTTCAGCGCGGTCCTGGCCGCGTTCTACGCCGGCGAGGAAGATCGGGCGACGCTCGATCTCCTCGGGCTCTGATCGCCCTTACAGCGTGAAGCCGTTCTCCGCGGCGAGCGCCTTGAGATCGGCCTCGGGGCGCGCGCCCATATGGCTGATGATCTCGGCGGCGCAGAGCGCGCCGAGGCGCAGCGACATTTCGTGGCCGAGGCCGCGGGCATAGCCGGCGAGGAAACCGGCCGCGAAGAGATCGCCCGCGCCGGTCGTGTCGACGACGCGGTCCACCGGATAGGCGGGAGCGCTGACGAGGCTCGTGCCTTCCGCCGCCAGTGCGCCGCTCTCGCTGCGGGTGACGACGGCGAGCCGCACATCGGCGCGCAGCGCGTCGAGCGCGGTGGCGAAATCGGCGGTCTGGTACAGCGATTTCAGCTCGCTCTCGTTGGCGAAGACGATGTCGACCACCTTGTCGCGCATCAGGCCGAGGAACTCGTCGCGGTAGCGGTCGACGCAGAAGGAATCGGACAGCGTCAGCGCCACGCTGCGGCCAGCGCCATGGGCGATCGTCGCAGCCCTCAGGAAGGCCTGCTTCGCGGCCGGCGGATCCCACAGATAGCCTTCGAGATAGGTCACGCCGGCATTGGCGATGGTTTCCGCATCGACATCCTCGGGGGCGAGGTTCTGAGCCGCGCCGAGATAGGTGTTCATGGTGCGCTCGCCATCGGGCGTCACCAGGATGAAGGAACGCGCGGTCGCCGGGCCCTGAGTCGCCCGTGCGGTCGGGAAATGGACGCCCGCCGCCTTGATGCCGTGGCCGAAGGAGGCGCCGAGCTGGTCGTCCTTCACCTTGCCGAGGAAAGCACCCTTCAGGCCCAGCATGCCGCAGCCGACAATGGTGTTGGCGGCCGATCCGCCGGACATCTCGATGGTCTGCGACATGGCCGCATAGATCGCCTCGGCGCGCGGTTCGTCGATCAGCATCATCGCGCCCTTCGGCACGTCGAGCCGTGCCAGCACGTCGTCTTCGGTGCGCGCGAGAACATCGACGATAGCGTTGCCGATGCCGGCGACGTCGTAGCGGGGCTGGGACATGAAGGGGCGGCTCCGTATGGCTTTGCGCGCCGTCTACACGCTGGAGCGGCATCCGGCAACGCCCGGAGGGCGTGCCATTTCGATTCCAAGTGGTTGACTTCCCTGCCAAGTTCGGATGGTTCGACAACAAGAAGAACGATCGGGAGGCGGTGCATGCAGCTCGGCATGGTGGGGCTCGGCCGGATGGGCGCGAACATCGTGCGCCGTCTGATGCGGGCGGGCCATTCCTGCGTGGTGTTCGACGCCAATCCCGCCGCCGGCGAGGCGCTCGGCCGCGAGGGGGCGGAGGTGGCCGCTTCAATCGCGGAGTTCCGGCAGCGTCTGGCCGCGCCGCGCGCCGTCTGGGTCATGCTGCCGGCGGGCGAGGTGACCGAGGCCATGATCGGCGAGCTGGCCGGCATCCTCGAGCCCGGCGACACGATCATCGACGGCGGCAACACCTTCTGGAAGGACGATATCCGCCGCTCCGGGGTGCTTTCGGCCAAGGGCCTGACCTATCTCGACATCGGCACATCCGGTGGCGTCTGGGGGCTGGAGCGCGGCTATTGCCTGATGATCGGCGGCGACAAGGCGACGGTGGAGCGGCTCGATCCGATCTTCCGGACACTGGCGCCGGGGCGCGGTGACATTCCCGCGACCCGCCACCGCGAGGATCGCGCGAGCACGGCCGAGGAAGGCTATCTCCATTGCGGTCCGAGTGGCGCGGGTCATTACGTCAAGATGATCCACAACGGCATCGAATACGGCATGATGCAGGCCTTCGCTGAAGGCTTCGACATCTTGAACAATGCTGCGTCCGGCCGCCTGTCGGCAGATCAGCGCCTGACGCTCGACATCGCCGACATCGCGGAGGTCTGGCGGCGCGGCTCGGTGGTTACGTCGTGGCTCCTCGACCTCACCGCCGAGGCGCTGGCCGAGGATGGCAAGTTGTCCGCCTTCTCCGGCCATGTCGCCGATTCCGGCGAGGGCCGCTGGACGGTCGAGGCCGCTATCGAACAGGCGACGCCGGCCGAGGTTCTGACCTCGGCGCTCTACACCCGCTTCCGGTCGCGGCAGGACCACACCTTCGCGGAAAAGGTGCTCTCGGCAATGCGCAAGGGCTTCGGCGGACATCAGGAGCAGAAGGCGCCGTGACTGGACGCGGCGCACAGGCAGCCGGCGCGGACCGGCCCCTGCCCACGGCCCTCATCGTCATGGGCGTGTCCGGCTGCGGCAAATCGACTGTCGGTATCGAGATTGCGCGCCGGCTTGGCTGGGAGTTCCGCGACGGCGATGCCTTCCACCCGCCCGCGAATGTCGAGAAGATGCGCTCGGGCGCGCCGCTCACCGACGACGACCGCTGGCCCTGGCTCGACGCCATCGCAGCCGAGGTTGGCGCGCGCGGGAGCCGCGGCGCCCATGTCGTCATCGCCTGCTCGGCCCTGAAGCGCGTCTATCGCGACCGGCTGCGCGCATCCCCCGCGGCGATTCGCTTCGTCCATCTCGCGGGCTCGTTCGAGCTGATCGACGGCCGCATGCAGGCGCGCCGCGACCATTTCATGCCGGCGAGCCTGCTTCGGAGCCAGTTCGCGGCGCTGGAGCCGCTGGGCCCCGACGAGGATTCAGTGACCGTGCCGGTTGATGCCGGGCCCGCCGAGATCGCCGGACGCGCCATCGCGGCCCTGCACACCTGACGCCGGCGGGAGCCTAGCTCCGCCCCGGAAACGCCTTCCGGTGGCGGTCGATGTCGGCCAGCGCACCGGCTTTCAGCGTCGGCACGTCGCATTCGCCGATGACGATGGAAAAGCCGCGCGCGGCCATGTCGGAGGCATCGCGGGTCGGCAGGGGAATAATGCCGGCGATCTTGCCGGCTTTCAGGATGGCCGCCGCCGCCTTGTCGATGGTCTTGAGAACCTCCGGATCGTCGAGCTGGCCGAGTTTGCCGAGCGAGCCGGCAAGGTCGTTCGGGCCGATGAACAGGCAATCCGCGCCGTCGAGCGCGGCGATCTTTCCGGCTTCGCGGGCGGCCGCCCCGCTTTCCACCTGCAAGGCGAGGAAGGTTTCCTCGTGGGCGACATCGGCATAGTTCTCGTGGAAGCCGTAGAGCCCCGAGCGCGAGGCCGTGGCGGCAAAGCCCCGCCGCCCGCGCGGTGGATAGAGGCACGCATTGATGACGGCTTTCGCCTGCTCCACCGTATCGACCATCGGCACCAGGAAGGAATGGATGCCGGCATCGAGCAGCCGCTTGAAATGGCTGAAATCGTGGCCCGGCACGCGCACCATGGCATCGCCGCCGCCGGCCTCGACCGCGCGCACGCAGTCGAGCACGTCCTTGACGTCGAGGGGTGTGTGTTCGGCGTCGATCAGGACGAAATCATAGCCGGCCAGCGCATAGATCTCGCAGACCGTCGGTGATCCCGTGAAGACCCAGGCGCCGAGCAGCTTCTCGCCCGCGGCGAGGCGGCGCTTGATGCGATTGCGCACGGGATGAGCCGCCGGCTTGACCGGCTTCTTACGCGTGTCGGTCCTGCCGTAGCTCACGGGGGCGTCCTCCGGTGGTCGGGATTGCGGCCTTCGGCGAGGTTTGCCGCGGCCGGCTCTATCGTTGCGAGGCGGGGAATGCTCGGCTGGGCGCCGAAGGCCGTGCAGGCGAGCGAGCCCGCGGCCGAGGCGAACTCGATGGCCGTCTCGTAGCCGCGGCGGCGGTCGAGGGCGGCGGCAAACGCGCCGCAGAACGTGTCGCCGGCCGCCGTCGTGTCGACCACCTCGACCGACAGGGCCGGCGCGGCGTGGCGGATGCCGTCCGCCCAGCTCATTGCGCCCTCCGCGCCCAGCGTCACGAAAACGGCGTTGCCGTAGCGTGCGGAGAGGCCCGAGGCGACGGCCTCCGGATCGGATGCATCGACCTCATGGCCCTCGGCCAGCGCCATGACCTCGTGCTCGTTGACGACGACGATGTCTGTCAGGGCCAGCAGTTCCGGCGTCGCCGGTCCCGCGGGCGCGCGGTTGAGCATGACGCGAAGCCCAGCCGCCTTCGCCCATCGCGCGGCGGCGAGGATCTCGGCATCCGGCACTTCCCATTGCAGCAGCAGGATGTCGCCGGCCTTCGCCGCGAGGCCGTCCAGCGCGGATGCCTGCGCCAGCGCATTGGCGCCGGAGGCGACGACGATCTGGTTTCGTCCCTCGCCGTCCACGGCAATGAAGGCGGCGCCCGTCGGTGCATCGGCGCGGACAACGCGCGTGAGATCCACGCCGTCAGCCGCCAGCATATCGAGCGCGAGGTCGGCAAAGCCATCGCGCCCGACCGCGCCGACCATCACGACCTCGGCCCCGGCGCGGCGGGCCGCCAGCGCCTGATTCGCGCCCTTGCCGCCGGGCACGAGCGCATAGCCGGGCGAAGCGACGGTCTCGCCGGCCTTCGGCAGGGCGTCGACGCGCGTGACGAGGTCGATATTGATGGAGCCGAAGACGATGATCATGGCGGGAAGCGGAGAGTGGGCCGCAACGCTCGCCCGGCCGCCGGCAAGGGTCAACCCGCTGGTGCGCGGCGCCGGTGCAGGTCCGCTCTGCATCGTCGATGGCGCCGATCACGGCTTTTCATTTGCCCTCGGGGCGAAAGCGGCCCATCTGATCGCCATGACAGAGGATGGGACGCCCGCCATCGAGGTCAGAAACCTCGTGAAGGACTACGGCGAGGTTCGCGCCGTGGACGGGCTCTCCTTTGCCATTCCGGCAGGATCGACCACCGCTCTGCTCGGCGGCAACGGCGCCGGCAAGTCGACCACGATCGGCATGATCATGGGGCTCGTCCTGCCGACGACCGGCGAGGTCAGGGTGCTGGGCACCGACATGATCAAGCGCCGCCACGACGTGCTGCACCGGATGAATTTCGAGAGCCCTTACGTCGACATGCCGCACCGCCTCACGGTCCGGCAGAACCTCAAGGTGTTCGGCCTGCTCTACGGCGTGAAAGACGTTGCGGCCCGTATCGCCGCGCTCGCATCCGATCTCGACCTGAAGGACTTCATCGACCGCCCCGCCGGCAAGCTCTCCGCCGGCCAGAAGACGCGCGTTGCGCTCGCCAAGGCGCTGATCAACGAGCCGGAGGTCATGCTGCTGGACGAGCCGACCGCCTCGCTCGATCCCGACACGGCGGACTGGATCAGGTCGCATCTGGAGCGCTATCGCGACCGGCGCGGGGCGGCGATCCTGCTCGCCTCGCACAATATGGGGGAGGTCGAGCGCCTCTGCGACCGCGTGATCATGCTCAAGAAGGGTCGCATCGAGGACGATGCCGCCCCCGGCGAGCTGATCACCCGCTATGGCCGCTCGAACCTCGAAGAAGTGTTCCTCGATGTCGCCCGCGGGCGCAGGGAGGCCGCCGAATGACACGCACCAGGATCAAGATCTGCTGCATTTCCTCCGTGAAGGAGGCCGAAATGGCCATGGCGGCGGGCGCCGACGCGCTCGGCTTCGTCGCGGCCATGCCGTCCGGGCCCGGCATCGTCAGCGACGCGACGATCCGCGCGGTGACGGCCGATGTCCCGCCGCCGGTCGCGACCTTCCTCCTGACCGCCCGGGCGACGGGAACGGATATTGCGGATCACGTGCGCCATTGCGGCACGAATACCGTGCAGATCGTCGACCACATCGATCCCGCCGAACTCGCGGTGCTGGCGGTCTCGCTGCCCATGGTCCGGCGGGTGCAGGTGATCCACGTCGAGGGGCCGGAGGCGCTCGACCTGATCCCGCGCTACGAGCCCTATATCCACGCCTTCCTGCTGGATTCCGGCAAGCCCGGTGGCACGATGCGCGAGCTCGGCGGCACCGGACGGACGCATGATTGGGCGGTGAGCGCGGAATTCGTCAGGCGTACGGGCAAGCCGGTCTTCCTGGCTGGCGGGCTCAATGCCGGCAACGTCGCCGAGGCCATCGCCACGGTGAAGCCCTTCGGCGTCGACCTCTGCTCCGGCGTGCGCACGAACGGCCATCTCGACCAGGGTAAGCTCGATGCCTTCATGGCGGCGGCGAGGGCCGCATGAGCTTCTCGATCCGGCGCGTCGGAGCGCTATGCCTGCGCTACTGCTACCTGCTCGCCTCGTCCTGGCCGCGGCTGCTGGAGCTCGTCTACTGGCCGATCCTGAACCTTCTGACCTGGGGTTTCCTCCAGAACTACGCCATGGCCTCGACCAATCGCACGCTGTTCGTCGGCGGCGCGCTGGTCTCGGGGCTTCTGCTCTGGGAAGTCCTGTTCCGCGGCCAGATCGGCTTTTCCATCTCGTTCCTGGAGGAAGTCTGGTCGAGGAATCTCGGCAACCTCCTGATGAGCCCGTTGCGGCCCTTCGAGTTCGTTGCCGCCCTGATGGTCATGAGCCTCGCCCGGCTCGTGGTCGGCCTCACGCCGACCATCATCCTCGCCATCGCCTATTTCGGCTTCGATCTCGCCAGCCTCGGTATCGGCTTCGTCGCCTTTTTCGCGTTGCTCGTCATAACCGGCTGGGCGGTCGGCATCATCGTCGCGGGCCTGATCCTGCGCCATGGGCTCGGCGCGGAGAGCCTCGCCTGGACCATCATGTTCGTGTTCTGGCCGCTCTGCTGCGTCTATTACCCGCTCGCCGTGCTGCCGGACTGGCTGAAGCCCTTCGCGCTGGCGCTGCCGCCGACCTATGTCTTCGAGGGCATGCGCGCCGTGCTGTCGGATGGCGTGCTGCGTCTCGACTATCTCGGCGCGGCGCTGGCGCTGAACGTCCTGTGGATCGGCGCGGCCTCCGTCGCCTTCGTCATGTTGCTGAACCGCGCCCGCGATGCCGGTTCGCTGCTGTCCGGCGGGGAATGAAGCCCCTGCCGCCTTAGCCTTTGGTGGAATGTCACTCCGAAGACACGTCCATCCCTGGTTAACAGGTTCTTTACCCTCCTCTGATTGCCTGATCTGTCATAGGCCTGTTACAAATTTTGGCAGTGCAGCAATGAGTCGGGAACTGGACGGCCCTTCGGCGCGTCTTTCCCGCGGCTCGTCCGATGGTCCGGCCAGGGACACCGCGAATGGCGCTCCGGCCCTCCTCGGCCCCTGGAGGCATTTGAGTGCTTTATCACTGGTATGAAGCGACCCACGCCATGCTGTCCCCCTACCGGGCCATGGCGGACGCCACCAAGATCGCGCTCTCCAATCCGATCAATCCGTGGGCACACCTGCCGCTGGCCAAGCAGATCGCCGCGGCGGCCGAGCTGTTCGAGCGCACGACGCGCCGCTACGGCAAGCCGGGCTTCAACCTGCCGACCACGCTGGTGGGCGGTGAGCGTGTGGCGGTGACCGAGAAAGTCGTCTGGAAGCGGCCCTTCTGCGATCTCATCCATTTCCAGCGCGCCCTGCCGGCGCGCCACAGGCCGGATCCGAAGGTGCTCATCGTCGCGCCGATGTCCGGCCACTACGCGACCCTGCTGCGCGGCACGGTGGAAGCCTTCCTGCCGAACCACGAAGTGTTCATCACCGACTGGCTGGACGCCCGCATGGTGCCCATGGCCGAGGGCAGCTTCGATCTCGACGACTATGTCGACTACATCGTCTCCATGCTGCATTTCCTCGGTCCCGACACGCATGTCATGGCCGTCTGCCAGCCGGCCGTGCCGGTTTTCGTGGCGGTCGCGCGCATGGAGGCCGAGGACGACCCCTACGTGCCGACCACGCTGACGCTGATGGGCGGGCCGATCGATACGCGGGCCAACCCGACCGCGGTCAACAAGCTGGCCGAGGAGCGCGGCACCGACTGGTTCCGCCGCAACGTCGTCACCACCGTGCCCTTCCCGCACCCCGGCATGATGCGCTCGGTCTATCCGGGCTTCCTGCAGATCACCGGGTTCATGACCATGAACCTCGACCGTCACGTCGACGCCCACCGCGAACTGTTCCACAACCTCGTCAAGGGCGACGGCGACAGCGCCCAGAAGCACCGCGAGTTCTACGACGAATATCTGGCGGTGATGGACCTGACCGCCGAATTCTACATGCAGACCATCGAACGGGTCTTCGTCGAGCATCACCTGCCGCGCGGCATCATGATGCATCGCGACCGCAAGGTGGAGCCGAAGGCGATCCGCCGCGTGGCGCTGCTGACCGTCGAGGGCGAGAAGGACGATATTACCGGCGGCGGCCAGACACTGGCTGCCCATGGCCTCGCATCCTCGATCCCCGACGACATGCGCCACCACCACCTGCAACCCGCGGTTGGTCACTATGGCGTGTTCAATGGCTCGCGCTTCCGCGCCGATATCGCGCCGCGCGTCATGGACTTCATGCGCACCCATGCCTACCGCAAGGCCGAGGCCGCGAAGCCGAAGCCCGCGGGGAAGCCGGCGGCGCTGAAGATGATCCGCGGCGGCAAGGCCCAGCTCGCCGCGGTGCAGGCGCCCAAGAAGGACTGAACGGCGGGGAAATGGAGGTTCCGGCTGGGTTTGCCGGATGCCGCTTCCGCTATACGTCAAGCTGGAAAATAGGAGCCGGCTGATCACGCTGGCGTTGCTGGCGTTCCGCCCCGCGACTCGTTTATGGTCTCCGCCATGTCCGTCGTTCGCCGGTTCTTCCTGCGCGAGCCCGACCCGGAAACGATCGTCGTTTCCCATGAGGGCGTCGATTACTCGGTTGCGCTGCGCCGCATGCCGCAGGCGCGACGCTTCACGCTGCGCGTGCGCGCGGCCACGCGCGACGCGATCCTCACCATGCCCGCCCGTTCGCGCGTCTCGGATGCCGTGTCCTTCGCGGAAAGACATGGCGGCTGGATCGCGACGCGCCTCACCCGCATCCCGGAAGCGCTCGCTTTCCTGCCCGGTGCGGTTGTTCCTCTAAGGGGCGTCCCGCATACCGTGCAGCACCGGCCCGACCGCCGCGGTACGGTCTGGGTCGAGAACGGCTCGATCCTCGTCGCGGGCGATTCGGAGTTTCTGTCGCGGCGCGTGCAGGACTTCATGAAGCGCGAGGCGCGCAGGGATCTGGAGGCGGCGACGCGCCGCTATGCCGATCGCCTCGGCGTCAAGGTCTCGCGCATCGGCATCCGCGACCAGTCGAGCCGCTGGGGCTCGGCCTCCTCGACGGGCGCGATCAACTATTCCTGGCGGCTGATTCTCGCTCCGCCCTTCGTGCTCGACTATCTGGCGGCCCACGAAGTCGCGCACTTGCGCGAGATGAACCATTCGGCGCGGTTCTGGCGCATCGTCCGCGAGCTTTGCCCGAGCCTTGAGCCGGCCAAGGCCTGGCTACGCGTCAACGGCGCCAACCTGCACCGCTACGGGCCGGGCGAGTAAAGCGCCGTTCGAGGGCTGTTGGGCCTTTTCGTCATGGTCAGGCCAAGCCCAGCCATGACGCGATGGGATCGGCGGCTTTCCCGGAAGCCTGCGAGCTTCACCCGAGCTGCTTCTGGACGAAGACGAGGTCCAGCCGCTGGCCGAACTTCTCGCCGATGCCGGGCATGCGGCCGACCTCGATGAAGCCCGCGCGGCGGTGAAGCCGCAGCGACGCGCGGTTCTTGCCCTCGATCCCGCCAATGATGACGTGCTTGCCGGCGGCTTTGGCATAGGCGATCAGCGCATCGACCAGTGCCGAGCCGACACCGGAGCCCCGACGGTCCGGCCGGACATAGACTGAATGCTCGACGGCGTTGCGGTAGCCGTCCCACGATCTGAACTGCAGATAGGAGCCGAATCCGACGACCTCGCCGCCATCGATTGCGACGAGCACCGGGTTGCCGGCGGCAAGCCGGTCCCGCAACCAGATGTGGCGGCTGTGGAGATCGACGGGATCGTCGGTCCACACCGCCGTGGTCGTGCGGATCGCCTCGTTGAGGATGTCGCGGATAGCCGGCAGATCGCCTTCCGTCGCGTTGCGTACCGCGACCTTGGACACCGGCGTGCCCTTCGGTGGCGACAGGTCCTTCACGTAATAGGTGGTGTCGCAGAGGCCGCCATCCGGCAGCAGCGCGTAATCGGCGATGTGGCCGCAGCGGGACCAGCCGCCTCGCTCGTAGACGCGCTTGGCCTCGTCGCTGGCGGTGTCGAGGACGAGCAGCGTGCGCCCGCGCGCGAGGGCCTCCTCCTCCAGCCGCCGCAGCATGGAGGCGGCGATGCCCTGCCGGCGGCCGTCCGAATGGACCAGCATCTTCTTGACGTCGGCGCGGTGCGGCTGGTTCGGCGGCATGTCGAGGCCGAGCTGGGTGGTGCCGATGATGCGCTCGCCGAGGAAGGCGGCGACCAGTACGGTCTGCCCGCGGGCGACCTGCTCCGCGACGCCTGCGAAGAAGGTTTCCGCATCCGCTTGGGCGTAGGGATTCATGAAGCTGACGGAGGCGCCGTTCCGCACGCAATCGGCGAGAACGGCGGCAAGGCCGGGTGCGTGGCGGGCCGCGGCGGCCGCGTCGAGGGTCTCGATCGTGATCATCGGCGCACCCCATGCGGTCCGGAATGTGGCACGAGCACGACCGCGTAGCGGACCGGCTTCGCCGTGCGGTTCTCGAAAACCAGCGGGCTGTCGAGCCGCATCAGCCGGCAATCGCCCGGCCCGAGATCGGTGACGAGCCCCTCGTAGGAAAGCGTCAGCGCTCCCTCGAAGACCCAGACGAACTGCTCGACCGGCATGGTGACGAGGTTGTCGTAGGCTACCTGCTTGCCCCCCGGCAGCGTCACCTCGACGATATTTGTGCCCGAGGCATTGGGCGGGGCGACGTTGCGGCGGGTATATCCCGTGTCAGGGTCGCGGCGCACCGGCGTGTCGGCGGCCCGGCGCACGGGGTCTGGCTGCGGCAGCGGCTCCTCGAACAGTTCGCCGAGGGTGACGCCGAGGGCGGCGCCCAGCTTGACCAGCAGCACGGCGGTCGCGCTTGCCTCCGCGCGTTCGATCCGTGAGATCATCGCGCGCGAGACACCGGAAAGGGCAGCGAGCTGGTCGAGGGTCAGGCCCTTGGCCGCGCGCAGATCGCGCACGCGGGCGGCCACTACCTTGTCGAGATCGTCGCCGGGCTCTGCCAAATCGTCCATGATTCGAGATTACTATTCTCGGATAATGGAATCAAGCCTTGCGATAGGCCTCGACCATGGCGGCGACGGCGGCGGTCAGCCGTGCGAGGTCTTCGTCGCGGGACAGGCGGTGGTCGCCATCCTTGATCAGCGTCACCACGACATCGTCGCGCGCGATCTTCTCCGCGAGCAGCATGGCGTGCCGCCAGGGCACGTCGGGGTCCTGCATGCCCTGCATGATGCGGACGGGGCAGCCGGTCTCGACCAGTCCGCCGAGGACGAGGTTCCGCCGGCCGTCCTCGATCAGCGCGCGGGTGATCGGATAGCCGCCCTCGTCATAGGCGGAGGGACGGACCCAACGGCCTGTCGTCTCGATCTGGCGCTTCACCTCGTCCGGGAAGGCGGGCCACATCAGCGCCTCGGTGAAATCGGCGGCGGGTGCGATCAGCACCATTCCCGCGGGCGGAACCGCCATCTGCCGCGCGACGAGCAGCGAGATCCAGCCGCCCATGGACGAACCGACGAGGATCGGCGAGGGGCCCGCGAGCGCTACCATGGCCGCGGCCTCCTCCGCCCAGCGCGAGATCGTGCCGGCCTCGAAATCGCCGTCCGATTCGCCGTGCCCGGAATAGTCGAACCGCAGATAGGCCCGGCCGCTGTCCCGCGCGAAGGCATCCAGCGCCTCGGCCTTGGTGCCTTTCATGTCGGATTTGAAGCCGCCGAGCCAGACGATGGTCGGCCCGCGCCCTTCGACGCGCCGGTAGGCGATGCGCCGCGCATCGGTGCCTCCGCCGACGGTGAGGAATTGCGGTTCGGTCTGGCTGGCCATCACACTGTCCCTTGAACGATTCGCCGGGCAGGGCTCGCCTGCTTAGCGGTGGTGGCACGACTGGGACAAGGGCGATGGGCGATCCGGGAGCGAGGGAGGATCAGGGTCTGGACGGCCGCACGATCCTCCATGTCGTGCCCGCCCTGGCCGAGGGGCGCATCTCGCGCACGGTCCTGGCCCTCGCGGAAGCCGCGGCGGCAGCGGGCGCCCGGCCGATCGTCGCGGCGGAGAAGGGTCCGCTGGTCGGCGACCTGCAGGCGGCGGGAGGCGAGTGGGTCGCCTTCGATCTCGGCGGCTGGAGCCCGGTGGCGGCCATCGGCAATATCGCGCATCTGCGCGGCCTGTTCGACCGGGAGGCGGTCGATCTCGTCCATGTCCACGCCCATGCGCGCTTCGCCGCGCTCTCGGGGCTGGTGGCCGGCCGGCTTGCGCGCATACCGGTGATCGCGAGCTTCCACGGCCCGCCGGCCGAGGGGTTCGCCGCGCGCCGGCTCGACCGATTTCTGCTCGGCGCGCGCCTCGTCACGGCGCCGTCGCGCCATGTTGCCGGCGTCCTCAAGGCGGCCTCGCCGAAGCGCGCCGAGCGCGTTGTCGGCATTTCGCCGGGCCTCGACCTCAAGCGCTTCGCCGCCGAGCGGGTCAGCGCCCGCGAACGGGCCGACTTTCGCGCCATTGCCGGGCTCGAAGGCTCCGAGCGGGTGGTCATCCAGCACGCCCGCTTCCATCCGGACAAGGGCCAGATGGTGCTGGTCGATGCCGTGCGGCTGTTGGTCAATGGCGGGCTGGACGGCACGGTGTTCCTGATCGTCTGCGACGGGCCGGACCAGCCGGACTATCGCGCCATGCTGGACGAGCGCATCCGGGTGCAGGGCCTCGACGGCGTGGTGCGGCTGGTGGCGGCCTCGGAGGCCGGCCCGGCGGCGCTTGCCTCGGCGCATCTGGCGGTCGCGCCTTCGGTCGCCGCCGATCCGGTCGGGCGCTCGGTGGTCGAGGCCATGGCCATGGGCCTGCCGGTCGTGGCCTCGGATATCGGCGCGCTCCACGATCTCGTCGCAGCCCCCCCGACCACACCAGCGGGCGAGGAGGTCGGATTTCGCGTGCCGGCAGGCGATGCCATGGCGCTTGCCGAGGCGATCGGCCGCGCCGTCGAGTTCGATCCGAGGAGCCGCATCGCCATGTCCGGACGGGCCGCGGCGCGGGCGCGCCGGTTCTCGCGGCCGCGCCTTCAGGACCAGATGGTCGCGATCTACCGTCGCATACTGGCCGAATGAAGCGCGCGACGCTCGCGCCAACCATTGACTTTCGTGGTGTTTCTACCGATCTTCCCCAGCTTCCGGAATGCCCGTCGGCCGTCCCTTGAGCCTTTCCTTTTCAAGGAGGGCAGACGCAACGGCGGTCCGGTCCCAGTCAACGTCTGAAGGAGACGCCCCATTCGCAGGCCCATGAGAGCCGCCGCCCCCGTCGAACGCGACGGGCCGCGCATCAATGACATGATCCGCGTCCGCGAGGTCCAGCTGATCGACGCCGAGGGTGAAAACCGCGGCGTGGTCCCGACCCGCGATGCCGTTCTGATGGCCCAGGAGGCCGGCTTCGACCTCGTGGAGGTTGCGCCGAACGCCGTTCCGCCGGTCTGCAAGATCATGGACTACGGCAAGTTCAACTTCCAGGAACAGAAGAAGGCAGCCGAAGCCCGCCGGAACCAGAAGACGGTTCAGGTCAAGGAGATCAAGCTGCGCCCCGGCATCGACGATCACGACTACGATACGAAGATGAAGGCGATGAAGCGGTTCTTCGAGGAAGGCGACAAGGTGAAGGTCACCCTGCGCTTCCGCGGCCGCGAGATGGCGCATATGGATCTCGGCGTGAAGGTTCTCGACCGGGTCAAGGTCGATACGGTGAACATCGCCAAGGTCGAGCAGGAATCGCGGCTCGAGGGCCGGCAGATGATCATGGTGCTTGCGCCGAAATGAGCCTTGTGCCCGGCGCGTGCGCCCCGGCATTGTTCTTGACGCCTGCGAGAGATCCTCGCAGGCGTTTGCATGTCAGCCGCCAGCGGGGAACGCCGAAGCCATGACCGCCACAGCCTCGTCCCGCCGCACCGACATCGCGACGCTGCGCCGGGAACTCGCCGCCGCCCTGCGGCTTGCCGCGCGCTTCGACCTCAACGAGGGCATCTGCAACCATTTCTCGGTCGTCGTGCCGGGCTCCGATGAGCGCTACCTCATCAACCCCTACGGCATCCACTGGGGCGAGATGCGGCCGGACGACCTCCTGCTGATCGACGGCGAAGGCGCGATCCACGAGGGCTGGGGCGAGGTCGAGGCCTCCGCGCGCAACATCCATATTGCCGGCCACCGCGCCAATCCGCGCCATCAGGCGATCCTGCACGTCCACATGCCGCACGCGACCGCGCTCACCATGGTGGAGGGCGGCAAGCTGGAAATGGCGCACCAGACGGCCTGCCGCTTCCTCGACCGCACCGCCTATCAGGGCTTCGGCGGCGTTGCGCTCACCGCCGAGGAGGGCGAGCGGATCGCCAAGGCCCAGAAGGACAATCCCCACGCCGACATCATCTTCCTAGAACATCACGGCGTGAGCATAGGCGGGCCGACCGTGGCGGTCGCCTTCGACGACCTCTATTATCTGGAGCGCGCCTGCCGGCAGCAGATCCTCGCGCAGTCGACCGGCCTCAAGCTGAAGATCATCCCGCCCGACCAGCAGAAGCAGACGGCGCGCGAATGGATGCAGGTGCTCGACTATCAGGCCAGCAAGCATTTCGACGCCCTGATGCGCATGCACGGCCTGTGACGCTGCCCGGTCCGTCGAGGGGACGATGGCATTCGAGATTGGAACCGTGCTAAACGGCGGGTTCTGATTGATGCCGATCAAGGCCCGCAGAAGGCGGATGACGGCATGATGGTTCGTCCCCCGAATATCGGCGGGGCTCGAACTGACCGGAACGAGCCATGACCTATTCGCATCATTTCGAGAACGCCGTCGCCCGCCTGAAGGATGAGCGCCGCTATCGCGTCTTCGCCGATCTGGAGCGCTCCGTCGGCACCTTCCCGCGCGCGACGTGGCACGGGCCTGAGGGCGCGCGGGAAATCGTCATCTGGTGCTCCAACGACTATCTCGGCATGGGCCACCACCCCGACGTGATCGAGGCCATGGCCGGCACCGCCCGCCGCATGGGCGCGGGCGCCGGCGGCACGCGCAACATTTCCGGCACGTCGCATCCCGTGGTCGAGCTGGAGCGTGAGCTCGCCGACCTGCACGGCAAGGAGGCGGCGCTCGTCTTCACCTCCGGCTACATCTCCAATCAGGCGGGCATCTCGACCATCGCGCGGCTGCTGCCCGACTGCCTGATCCTGTCGGATGCGCAGAACCACAATTCGATGATCGAAGGCGTGCGGCAGGCCGGCTGCGAGAAGCAGGTGTTCCGCCACAACGATGTCGGCCATCTCGAAAGCCTGCTGAAGGCGGCGGGCCGCGACCGCAACAAGCTGATCGTCTTCGAGAGCGTCTATTCGATGGACGGCGATATCGGTCCGATCCGCGAGATATGCGACCTCGCCGAGCGCTACCGCGCCATGACCTATATCGACGAGGTCCATGCCGTCGGCATGTACGGGCCGCGCGGCGCGGGCGTTGCCGAGCGCGAAGGCCAGATGCCCCGGCTCGACGTGATCGAGGGGACGCTGGGCAAGGCGTTCGGCGTCATGGGCGGCTATATCGCCGGGTCCGCGGCACTGGTCGATGCCGTGCGCAGCCATGCGGCGGGCTTCATCTTCACCACGGCCATGCCGCCGGCCGTCGCCGCCGCCGCGACGGCGGCGATCCGGCACCTCAAGGCCTCGTCCGCCGAGCGCGACCTGCAGCAGCGCCAGGCGGCGCGGGCCAAGCGCGTCCTGTCGCTCGCCGGCCTGCCGGTCATGGCCTCCGACACGCATATCGTGCCGGTGCTGGTCGGCGACGCCGAGAAGTGCAAGGCGGCGAGCGATCTCCTGCTCCGCCGCCACGGCATCTATATCCAGCCGATCAACTACCCGACCGTACCGCGCGGCACCGAGCGCCTGCGTGTGACGCCGGGCCCGGCCCATACCGATGCGATGATCGACGATCTCGCGGCGGCGCTGCTGGATGTCTGGCTGGAACTCGACCTGCCGCACCAGCCCTACCGGGCGGCGGCGGAATAATCACGGCGGATCAGGCCGGAGCGAGGTCGGGCGACACGCGCATACGCGCGAGCGGCAGGCGCGCGATGACCCGGTCGATCTCGGCAGGCCGCATCAGGCGGAAGCGCACCGGCGCCTTGTGGACGTCGGCGGTCGGCTTGCCCATCGAGACCCGCCAGCCTTCCACCAGCGCCTCGTAGGTATGCGCATCGATGCCGGCGACGTGGCAGATGGCGCCGAGCGCCTTCTCGTCGTCCCGCTCGATGATCTTGCGGCCGGCATCGGCGTCGCGGCCGATGCAGCGCATCAGCAGGTCCATGGCGCCGAAAATCTCCCGCTCCGCTGCGAGTTCCAGCAGCTTCTCGACCAGCGCGTCGCCGGTGAGCATTTCCTTCGGCACGACCGCGCCGATCCGGGCGCTGAGATCGGCCGGGCAGTCGGCGCGCTGCGCCAGCGCCGAGCGGATCGTCGGATCGCCGCCATAAAGCGCTGCGACCCTGTCGAGCCCCTCGCGGGTGAACCGCGCGCCGGCATTGCGCATCAGCATCAGCACGGTCGCCGGCTCACCATGCTCGGCGATGATCTCCGCCAGCGGCGAGGACAGCGAACTGCGCCGGGCGATGATCCTCATATGCTCTTGCCGCTCGGGCGCGCAGACGCGCATGAGCAGCTCGTCGCCAAGTTCCGGGGCGGTGAGGATGGCTTCCGCCACGGTCACCACGTCGAAGGCCAGTGTCAGGGTGGCTTCCGGCAGCGTGCCGACGCAGCGGGCGAGCTTCGGCGAGGCGCGCACGCGGCTCGGCAGCGGCGCTTCCCGCAGGGCCTGCGCGACGATGTTGTCGAGAACCAGCGCCTTGCGCGAGGCGGCATCGGGCCGCTCGCGGCTGATCTGGTCGACAAGCTCCTCCACCAACGCGCCGCGCAGCTTGGGTGCGAGGGCGCCGATCATGCTGTTGATCGGTTCCAGGGCTTCGTCGAGCTTGGCTGTCATTCTTCGTGACCTTTTGACCACTATTGCTCGACGTTTCTTAATCTCCCCTAAAGGCGACAGGCATGGCTGCCACGAGGGCCGCGCGGCCCGATCTCGCGTCGGAACTGTCTGGAAAGTCAGGTGGTCAGCCGGCGGCGGGTGTCGGAGCCGCCTCGAAAATGTGCGCGGTCGTGGCCCTGCTCGCCGCCGTGCGCTTGAGCGGCCGCAATTCGGCATCGATCATCGCCTCGGTGACGCGGCCATAGCGGCCGAGGATGCTGCGCCTGTCCGGGGCCGTGCGGCGCCAGCGCCGGCAGACCGCCTCGACGAGCGAGGCATGGACATGTTCGTTGAGCGCCACGGCCCGGCTCATCGCCTCGAAGGGCTCCAGCCGGCCGCGCGCCAGCGTCGCTACCAGCGCCTCGCGCTCGATGCCGATCGCGCTGCCGAGCAATTCAACCGCGGGCAGCACCCGGTCGGTGACGGCAAGCAGCGTCACCGCCTCCGACAGCGACATGGTCCCGGCGCTTGCGGCCTTTCGGATGTCCTCGGTGGCGATGTGCGTGTCCTGCTCCAGCCGCATGCGCCGGACCTTCGCCGGAATGGCATCCGAGGCGCTCTTCTGCGCCTCCTCGACGGCCGCCTTGTCGAGTTTCTCGTAGAGCAGCGGCTTCATGCTGTCGGGAACCACGGCCGCGAGGCGGCGGGCATCCTCCTTGCCGAGGTCGGGCCGTGCGCAAAGCTGTTCCTGCAGGGCAGGATCGTGGGACGCGCGGGTGACGAGCCGTTCGAGGGCCTTGGGCGACAGCTCGACCCTGGGATTGGCGGCGAGATTGCGCACGGTGCGCGCATCGCCTGCCTCGGCCAGCGTCTCGGCGGCCTCTACGGAAAGATCGTCGCGGCCAGCCATGATCCGCATGTCGATGAAGCGGCGGTGCTTGCCGAGCGTGCGGATGGTCGATGCGTCGGCGATCCGGTGGCTCTGCGAGATTTCCGAGACGAGTTCCTCGTCCTTGTCGATAGCCGCGAAAGTGCGCGGCAGATCGAGGTCGAGCGCACCGAAACTGCGCGCGAAATGAGCCCGTTCCGCGATCGCCATCGGCGGCAGGAGATGCGCGACGATGCGGTCGAGCCGCTCCTGCGCGCGGATCGAGGGCCGTGGCCTGTCGGGGCCGAACTGGGCGAGGATGCTGCCGACGAGGGCCTGCTGCGCGAGCGGGGCCAGCTGGTCGACCGCGGCCAGAACCTGTTCGACCGGGTTTTCGAGCGAGGGGAGCATGAGAGGCTGTGGGGGGGACCTGTCCAACCCGAGCGAGAATGGCCTCGGATTGATAACGTAAGGTAAAGATCAGGCCGGGATCAAAAGAAAATGGCGGTAGCCCGCGACCGCAGAACCGTGGTGCGGAAACGTCCGACGCGGCGTGCGAAGACGCGCTCCGGCAAGGGCCCGGGCGCATGGCCGCCAAGTGCGCGGTAGCGCTCGGCCGAGATCAGCAGGCCCTGGCGCGGGTCGGGGCCGAGCCCGACAAGGAAGGCGAGGCGCGCGCAGGTCGCGGCAAGGTTCCGCGCAAGGCCATAATCGTCGCTGCCGAGCGCGAATACCGCGGCGCGCTGGAGGCCTGCTGGCCGGCGCGAGGCTGCCTCGAGAAAACTCCGCACCTCGCGGATCCAGCCTTCGTCGACGACCGTCCCCGGCGCGATGAACAGGAGCCACGGTGCCTTGGCGGACCGGGCGGCGGCCTTCAGGCGCTCGCCGCGGTCGGCCGGGCCGGCGACGAAACGGCAGCCCGCGACATCGGCGACGGCCTCGGTATCGTCCCTCGATCCGCCATCGGCCACGATGGCTTCGACGATGAGGCCGTCCGCCGCCCCGGAGACGAGCGAGGCGAGCGTTGGAACGAGCCTGCGCTCATCGTTGAAAGTGGGGATGACGACGCTGATCACGGGGCGCGGAACATTCCTTTCGCAATGCAGTATTATCCTGCCGCACCGCATTCATCCAGCCTTCATCCTGCGGTCATGAAAGTGCCGGAGCCGGGTGGTGGGTGACCCGCGCAGTTGAAATGTTTCAGCGAAAGCGCCTAAACAGACGCGCCGCCGGTCCGGGTCCACCACCCGGTTGCAGCGCAAGATCGGGACTTCGACCATGACGCAATGGGTCTATACCTTCGGCGACGGCAAGGCCGAGGGTCAGTCGAGCATGCGCGACCTGCTCGGCGGCAAGGGCGCGAACCTCGCTGAAATGTCGAATATGGGCCTGCCCGTCCCGCCCGGCTTCACGATCACGACCGGCGTCTGCACCTGGTATTACGATCACGAGCGCAGCTATCCCGCCGAGTTGAAGGCCGAAGTCGAAGCCGGCCTCGTCCATATCGGCAGCCTCACCGGCAAGACCTTCGGCGATGCTTCCAATCCGCTGCTTGTTTCGGTGCGCTCGGGCGCCCGCGCCTCCATGCCGGGCATGATGGACACGATCCTCAACCTCGGCCTGAACGACGTGACGGTGGCGGCGCTCGCCACGGGCGCCGGCGACGAGCGCTTCGCCTATGACAGCTATCGGCGCTTCATCCAGATGTATTCCAACGTCGTGCTCGACGTGGACCACCACAATTTCGAGGAGCTCCTCGACGTCTACAAGGAGCGCAAGGGCTTCAGCCTCGACACCGAACTCGATGCCGCCGACTGGAAGCACCTGGTCGGCGAATACAAGGCGCGGGTGCAGGAAGAGACCGGAAAGCCTTTCCCGCAGGACCCGCACGAGCAGCTCTGGGGCGCGGTCGGCGCGGTCTTTTCGTCCTGGATGAACCAGCGCGCCATCACCTATCGCCGCCTCCACGCCATTCCCGAGAGCTGGGGCACCGCGGTCAACGTCCAGGCCATGGTCTTCGGCAATATGGGCGACAGCTCCGCGACCGGCGTGGCCTTCACCCGCAATCCCTCGACGGGCCGTAAGGAGCTCTACGGCGAGTTCCTGATCAATGCGCAGGGCGAGGACGTGGTCGCCGGCATCCGTACGCCGCAGAACATCACGGAAGAAGCGCGGATCGCCGCCAAGTCCGACAAGCCGTCCATGGAGACGGCACTGCCCGAGGTCTACACCCAGTTCATCGCGGTGGCGGCGACGCTGGAGAAGCACTACCGCGACATGCAGGATCTGGAATTCACGGTCGAGCGCGGCAAGCTCTGGATGCTCCAAACCCGCAACGGCAAGCGCACCGCCAAGGCGAGCCTGCGCATCGCGGTGGAACTCGCCAGCGAGGGCCTGATCACCAAGGATGAGGCCGTTTCGCGCGTCGATCCCGCCTCCCTCGACCAGCTTCTCCATCCGACCATCGATCCGAAGGCCGAGCGCAAGGTGATCGCCACCGGCCTGCCGGCTTCGCCCGGCGCGGCGCGCGGCGAGATCGTCTTCAACTCGGACGAAGCCGAGTCGATGAAGGCCGCCGGCCACAAGGTCATCCTCGTGCGCGTCGAGACGAGCCCCGAGGACATTCACGGCATGCATGCCGCCGAGGGCATCCTGACGACGCGCGGCGGCATGACCAGCCATGCGGCCGTGGTCGCCCGCGGCATGGGCAAGCCCTGCGTCTCCGGCGCCGGCTCGCTGCGCGTCGACTACAATGCGCAGACGCTGACGGTGGCCGGCACGGTGCTGAAGAAGGGCGATGTCGTCACCATTGACGGCTCGACCGGCCAGGTCCTGCTGGGCGAGGTCGCCATGCTCCAGCCGGAACTGTCCGGCGAGTTCGCGACGCTGATGGGTTGGGCCGATGCCGCCCGCCGCCTGAAGGTGCGCACCAATGCGGAGACGCCGGCCGATGCCCGCGTCGCGGTGAAATTCGGCGCCGAGGGCATCGGCCTCTGCCGCACCGAGCACATGTTCTTCGACGAGGACCGCATCGTCGCGGTGCGCGAGATGATCCTCGCCGACGACGAGAAGGGCCGCCGCGTCGCTCTTGCCAAGCTGCTGCCGATGCAGCGCTCGGACTTCGTCGAGCTGTTCGAGATCATGGCGGGACTGCCGGTGACGATCCGCCTGCTCGACCCGCCGCTGCACGAGTTCCTGCCGCATACCGATGCCGAGATCGCCGAGGTCGCCGCAGCCATGGGTGCGGATGCGAGGAAGCTGAAGGCGCGCGCCGAGGAACTGCACGAGTTCAATCCGATGCTCGGCTTCCGCGGCTGCCGTCTCGCCGTGGCATACCCTGAGATCGCCGAGATGCAGGCGCGCGCCATTTTCGAGGCGGCGGTGCAGGCGGCGCAGAAAAGCGGCAAGCCGGTGGTGCCGGAGGTCATGGTGCCGCTGGTCGCGACCAAGGCCGAGCTCGACCTCGTCAAGGCGCGCATCGTCGCCATGGCGGAAGCGGTCATCAAGGAGACCGGCGCGAGCCTCGACTATATCGTCGGCACCATGATCGAGTTGCCGCGCGCCGCTCTGCAGGCCGGCAAGATCGCGGAATCGGCCGAATTCTTCTCGTTCGGCACCAACGACCTGACCCAGACCACCTTCGGTATTTCGCGCGACGACGCGGCGAGCTTCCTCAATCCCTATCTCGCCAAGGGCATTATCGAGGTCGATCCCTTCGTGTCGCTCGACCAGGAGGGCGTCGGCGAACTCGTCCAGATCGCCGCCGAGCGCGGGCGCAAGACGCGGCCCGAGATCAAGCTCGGCATCTGCGGCGAGCATGGCGGCGACCCGGCCTCGATCCATTTCTGCGAAAAGGTCGGGCTCGACTACGTCTCCTGCTCGCCCTTCCGCGTGCCGATCGCGCGGCTCGCGGCGGCGCAGGCGGCGCTCGGCAAGGCCGCGGCCGGTCAGGCCTGACCTGCGGCCATCTGGACCCTTCGTCGTGGTGGAGGGCCGAAACGTTCTATGCGAGGCTCGCGGCCCCGAAGCGAGCCTCGTGAATCCGCCATGACCGACCAGACCGGACCCGCCTATCCGCCCGCCGGCATCATTTTCGTCGGCGTGATGCTGGTCGCGGGCCTCGTGCTCACCCTGGTTTTCAAGGCCAATCCGGCGCTGACGCAGGCGCTGCCGGGCCTGATGTGGCTGCTGGCGATCGCGCTGATCTACGATGTCGGCGTCAACATCCTGTCCTTTCAGGGCAAGGTGAACGGCCCCATGACGATGCCCTGGCGCTTCGGCGGCTTCTTCGCCGGCGCCATCGTGCATGTCGGCCTCACCGCCATGCTGGCTTAAGCGGGCGCGCCGTGGTCCCTGCCTCCGTCGATGCCGTCAGGTCGGGCGGCAAGCGCGCGCTTGCCGCGGCGCTGGCGGCCATCGAGACGGGCGCGGGCACGCAGGCGCTGGCCGCCTTCCTCGACGCCGCCTGCCGCGGCGCCAAGGGTGCGACGCTGGGGCTGACCGGCCCACCCGGCGTCGGCAAGTCGACGCTCACCAATGCGCTGGTTGCCGGCTGGCGGACGGCCGGCGAGACCGTCGGCGTCATCGCCGTCGATCCCTCCTCCCGCCGCACGGGCGGCGCGCTGCTCGGCGATCGCGCGCGGATTTCCACGGACCCGACGGATCGCGGCGTCTTCGTCCGCTCCATGGCGGCGCGCGACCGGCTCGGCGGCCTGTCCGACCAGACGGTCGCGGCGATGGTGGTGATGCGCGCCGTCTTCGACCGGGTGCTGGTCGAAAGCGTCGGCATCGGCCAGTCGGAGGCCGATGTCGCGATGGTCGCCGATACGGTGGTGCTCTGCATCCAGCCCGGCTCCGGCGACAGCCTGCAATTCATGAAGGCCGGCGTGATGGAACTGCCCGACGTCATCGCCGTGACCAAGGCCGATATGGGCGCGCCCGCGCGCAGGGCGAAAGCCGATGTCGAGGGCGCCCTGACCCTCGTCGCCCGCGATCCCGGCGCATGGACCGCGCCGGTCGTTCTGGTGTCCTCGACCACAGGCGAGGGCATGGGCGATCTTGCCGAGGCCATCGAGGCGCATCGGACATGGCTCGGCGAGGGCCGCATGGCCGCCCGCCGGGCCGCGCAGGAGGCCCAGTGGGTGGAGGAGGCCGTCCGCACGCGGTTCGGCACTGTCGGGCTGAAGGCGATCCTGCCTGCGGGCGGACAGGGGCCGTTCGTGCGCGAACACGAGATCATGACGCGCCTTGCGGCCAGATTCGGCTGAACTGGTTCGGCTCACGCAGCGGCACCGGTCCCTGCCTCGAAGCCGCGGAACCAGCCTCCCGCGCCCCATTAACCCGCTCTCAACGTTACCTCGGCGATAAGGTTAGCGATGGGTGACCATCGTGCCCTTGTTCGGGCGTGTGGCGTTTGCGTGGAGTGCGTCGGTATGCGTGCGTTGCGTCGGTCGTCGCCGACCGTCCTGTCGGCGGCCGTGCTCGTTCCGGGCCTTGCGGCTTCGTTCCTGATGCTGTCGACGCAGCAGGCAGCCTTCTCGGACCTCACCAGTTTTCTCGCCAAGCGCTCCGGCATCGATCAGGTCTGGCGCCGCCACGTGGCGAGCCTGGTGCGCCCCACGACCACGGTCGCGAGCTTCGCCTTTGCCAGCCCGATATCGCGCGAGGACGCGCCGCAGATGGTGCTGGCGGGCCTCACCACCGGCTCGATCCACGCCGATCCGCGCCGCGCCGGCAGCAGCCCCGGCCCCGCGCTCGGGGCCGGCATGGACCGCGGCGTGATCTATCCTGTGCCGAACCGCGAGGCCAAGGGCGACCTGCTGCTGGAACGGCCGCAATTGCGGCTCAGCATCGGCTCGCTGCGGGATTCCTCGCTGCTCGCCCCGACCGCAGACCTTTCGGCGGTCTCGCGTTTCGAGCGCGATCCGGCCGCGACCGATACCGAGCATTCGCCGCTGTCGCTGGGTGGCGTCCAGCTCGCCTCGGCCGCCCCCGCGCACCTGCTGGATGACGGGTCGCCCGCCGCCCGCCTCGGCCTTTCCGGCCCGCCTGTGGTGCCGGAGGACGTTCCGGCGGAAGAGATCGCCGAAACACCTGCTGCGCCGGCGCCCGTCGCGCAGGCATCGCCCGCCGAACGAGCCGGTATCTCGGTCACGGGCGACGGCCCGCTCGCCAAGGCCGGCGCGGGCTTCGGCGCGCCCTCCATGCCTTTGGACAGCGCCCCCTTCCGCATGACCTCGACCGAGGACCCAGCCGCCGGCTTCGATCCGATCCTCGGGCCTTTCGCGACCGACCGCAGCGGCGCAGGCTCCGATTCGCTGCTGGCCCGCCTGCTCAACCCCCGCACGGCACCTCCGGCCGAAGCGCCGCCGCGGCTGGCGACGCCCTCCGCAAGCCACCCGGCCATCGCCCTCGGCCTTTCGGGCGCGGCCCATGCGCGCGCCGAGCGCTGCCTCGCCGAGGCGGTTTACTGGGAGGCGCGCTCGGAACCGGAGCGCGGCCAGATGGCCGTGGCGCAGGTCGTGCTCAACCGGTCCGTGTCCGGCTTCTATCCGCGCGACGTCTGCGGCGTCGTCTACCAGAACGCCCACCGCTATCTCGCCTGCCAGTTCACCTTCGCCTGCGAAGGCCGGCGCAGCCTGGCGCCGACCGAGGCGGAGCCCTGGTCGCGCGCCTCGCGCATCGCCAAGGACATGATGGCGGGGCAGCTCTGGCTGCCCGAGGTCGGCCATGCCACGCACTACCACGCGACCTATGTCCGGCCCTGGTGGGCGCGCTCGATGAACCGCCTGCAGCAGATCGGCGTCCATGTCTTCTACCGGCCGCGCAACTGGGGCTCGGGCCCGCAGGTCCAGGTCGTCCGCGCGGCGCCGGGAGAAAGCTGACATCCTGCTGACGCCTCAAGGCAGCATGCCATCGCGTCGCAGCATGGGTGGCATCACGCCTTTTCGTTTTGTGGTCTCCGAGCGGTAACCTACATTGGCGCAGACCGTGTAGCTGCACGATGCTCGGGAGATTTCTCCAATGACCGCGACGACCCTCCCCGGCCGGCAAGACGGCTGGCGCACGCCTTTCGTCATCATCCTGTGCGGCTGCCTGATCGGGCTCCTGTCGTTTGGACCGCGCTCCGTCGTCGGCATGTTTCTCAGCCCGATCTCGGTCGAGAACGGCTGGACGCGCGACGTGCTGTCCATGACCATCGCGGTCCAGAACCTGATGTGGGGCATCGGCCAGCCCTTTGCGGGCGCGATCGCCGACCGGTTCGGCACGCTGAAGGTCTTCTGGGCCGGCGCGATCATGTATGGCTTGGGCCTTGCGTGCATGGCGCTGCCGCTGCCGCCGCTGGTCATGCACGTTGTCTCCGGCTCGCTCGTCGGCCTCGGCCTTGCCGGCGTGTCGTTCAACCTGGTGCTCGCCTGCTTCGCCAAGCTGCTGCCGGAGAGCCGCCGCGCCTCGGCCCTTGGCATGGGCACTGCCGCCTCGTCTTTCGGGCAGTTCGTCTTCGCGCCGCTGACGCCGTTCCTGATCGACCTGTTCGGCTGGAAGGTGGCGCTGCTGATCTTCTCGGCAGTGCCCGTGCTGATCTTCCCGCTGGCACTGGCGCTCGCCACCAGCCCGGCGGCCGGTGTCGGCACCGGGACGGGCTCGGAGAAGAGCATCGCCACGACGCTGAAGGAGGCCTTCGCCCATCCGAGCTACGTCTATCTCGTGATCGGCTTCTTCACCTGCGGCTTCCAGCTCGCCTTCATCACCACGCACTACCCGACATACCTCACGGACCTGCGCATGCCCGCCTGGGTCGCCGGCTGGGCGCTGGCGCTGATCGGTCTGTTCAATATCGTCGGCTCGCTGACGGCGGGCTGGCTGTCCGCGCGCATGTCCAAGCGCTGGCTGCTGGTCTGGATCTACTTTGCCCGCGGCGCCGCCGTGGTGTTGCTCTTGGCCCTGCCGCCGAGCACGCCGCTGGCGCTGATCTTCGCCGCGCTGATGGGCCTCCTGTGGCTGTCCACCGTGCCGCCGACCTCGGGCCTCGTCGCGCTGATGTTCGGCACGCGCTACATGGCCATGCTCTATGGCTTCGTGTTCTTCTCCCACCAGGTCGGCGGCTTCCTCGGCGCCTGGCTCGGCGGCCTCATGTACGAGCGGACCGGCTCCTACGAGATCATGTGGTGGCTGAGCATCCTGTTCTGCATCGGCTCGGGCCTGATCAACATTCCGATCAAGGAACGCCCGGTCGATCAGCCCGTGGCCGTCCCCGCCGAGTAGGGCCCAAGGGTTCTACCCGGCCCTACCGCGCGACCAGAACCTGCCGGCAGGCATCCGGCAGGCCGGCCATGGTGATCGGCGGCGGCGGGCGCCAGTTCGGGTTCGGCCGCGGGTTCAGCACCGCATCGGTGAACCACCAGTCGAGATCGGCACCGCAACCATCTGAGACGGGCGGCGGGTCCTGCGGCCGGCAACTCGCATTGCCCGCCGGGCAGCGGATGCGGATGTGCATGTGGTAATTGTGGCCGGGCACGGGCCTGACCTTCGACAGCCACGAGCGGTCGGACCCCGCCTCCCGGCAGAGCGCCCTCTTGATGGCGGCATTGACCAGCACGCGCTCGACGATCGGGTCCTGCGCGGCCGCGCGGATGACGCGCAGATGCTGGCCCGTCCAGGTGGCGGGATCGATGTCGCGGCGGTCGGCCCTGACCATGTTGATCGCCGAGGTCATCTCGCGCTCGTCGCGCGTCAGCTCGCGGCGCGGCATGGGAGTGAGCCAGATGTCGGCGTCGAGCCCGAGCTGGTGGGAAGCGTGGCCGGTGAGCATCGGCCCGCCGCGCGGCTGGGAGATGTCGCCGACCAGGATGCCCGGCCAGTTCGACACGCGCGGCACCGCGCGGGCAAAGCGCTCCAGGAAGCCGATCATGTCGGGATGGCCCCACATCCGGTTGCGCGAGAGCCGCATGACCTGCCAGGTCTCGCCATTGACCGGCAGGGCGACGCCGCCGGCGAAACAGCCGCGCGAATAGAAGCCGAAAGCCCGCGCCTGCATCGGCGCGCCCGTCGTGGCGCGTCCGAACAGCTCCTTGGCCGGCAGGTTCGGGTCGTTCGGATTGGCGAGCGGCGGCAGCGGGCGCGGATTGACCGTACCGATGGTCTGGGCCGTGGCCGGCCCCGATAGGGTCGCGAAGAGCGCGGCGGCCAGTGCGAGGGGAGAGGCGAGACGAATCATGGCATGCCCGGTGTCGGTCGAAGGCCGGCGAGATTATGCAGGTTTTCGTTAACCATTCCTGTCGCGGATATCGAGCGGGCTCGCGCTGGCGCCTGCCGAAGCGGAACCCAAGGCCTCGGGCGCTGTCCGGCAGCGAGGCAGAGACGGCGGGCCAGAGGCCGTTGCCGCGCCCTTAAGGTGAATCCCCGAGTCATCTTTACAGCGGCCGGCCGATACGGAATCAATTCGTATCGTTGTCCGCTGGAAATGCCGGTTTGTCTCGCGTCGGAGGGGAATCCATGCGCGTGTTCGGTTTCATGCTGGCGCTTGTCGCCGGACTGTTAGCGGCCGCAAAGGCCGAAGCCTCCATCGTCGTTCGCGTCGACAAGTCGAGCCAGACCATGCGCGTCATCGTCGATGGCGAGCACCGTTTCACCTGGGCGGTGTCGACCGGGCGCGCCGGCTACAACACGCCGAACGGCAGCTATCGCCCGCAGCGGCTGGAGCGCAACTGGCGCTCGCGCAAATACGGCATGGCGCCGATGCCCCATTCCATCTTCTTCCGTGGCGGCTACGCGATCCACGGCACCAACATGGTCGGGCGCCTCGGCCGCGTCGACAGCCACGGCTGCATTCGCCTGGCGCCCGGCAATGCGCGCGCGCTGTTCGAGATGGTGGGCCGCCGGCGCGGCGCGACCCGCATCGTCATCGAGGGTGTTTCGCCCCGCCAGACAGCGCCGGCCATGGTGTCGCGCCGCACGCCTGCGCGTGTCGCCGCCGCTCCCGCCCGCACCACGCAGATGCGCCTCCCTGCACCGACGACGGCCCGTGCCGTGATGCCGTCGCAGGCGCGTGCCGTGATGCCGTCGCAGGCGCGTGCCGTGATGCCCTCTCAGACCCGCGCCGTGATGCCGTCGCAGGCCCGTGCGGCGGTGCCAGGCACCGTGCGCTCCGCTTATCCGGCCGGCACCAGCCGCGTCGCGGCGCCCCAGAGCGGAGCGCGCGCCGCCTATGCCGCGCCGCGCGGCTCCTTCGCCCAGCCAGCGGTCCGGGCCGCCGATCCCAACCGCTTCTTCGCGGACTGGTTCCTCAGACGGTAGGCGCGCCGGGGACCTGCCCTGCGCGGACACGCGCCGACCGGGCCCCATCCTTGCCAAACGCCTTGCGCGCCTTTATCAGCGCCCTCCACGGACAGGTGGCCGAGTGGTTGAAGGCGCACGCCTGGAAAGTGTGTATACGGGGAACCGTATCGCGGGTTCGAATCCCGCCCTGTCCGCCACTATCCTTTTTCGACCGCGCCCAATCCGCCCCGCAAGCCTTGCTGCTGCGGGGTTTTTGCTGCGATAGTCGGTTCCCATCCATTCCCATTCGATCCGACGCCATCCGGGTATAGACCGGGTAGGCGTCCGGGTATCGAGCCAGCTTCAACCGGGTATTTCGTGCCGCTGACCGACGTTCAGATTCGCAAGGCCAAGGCCGCGGAGAAGCCATACCGGCTCGCCGATGGCGCTGGCCTGCATCTTTTCGTCACCCAGGCGGGGGGAAAGCTGTGGCGATACCGCTATGAATTCGGCGGGAAGGAGAAGCTGCTTTCGCTCGGCCAGTACCCGTTGATCGGCCTGGCAGAGGCGCGCGAAATGCGGGATGCGGCCCGCAAACTGCTGATCGCTGGCAAAGACCCCGGCATCGCCAAGAAGCAACATCGGCTGACGACGGCGCAGGCGAGCGCGGACACCTTCGAGGTCGCTGCGCGGGAGTGGCACGGCCATCAGGTGGCCATCTGGTCCGAAGTGCATGCCGAGCAGGTCATGCGCGATTTCGAGCGCGACGTGTTCCCCGACCTTGGCGAGCACCCGCTGCGCGACATCACCTCGCCGATGGTCCTCGCGACCCTCCGCAAGGTCGAGCAGCGCGGCGCGCGCGAGACGGCCCGTCGCATCCGGCAGAGAATATCCGGCGTGTTCGTCTATGCCATCGGAGCCGGCCGCGCGGAGAACGATCCCGCCGCCGTGGTGCAGAAGGCCATGGCGCCGCTAATCAAGGGTCGCCAGCCCGCGATCACCGATTTGGACGAGGCTCGCGACATCCTGAAGAAGGCCGAAGAGACCCCGGCCCATATCGTGACGCGGCTCGCGCTCCGGCTGCTGGCGATCACCGCCGTTCGCCCCGGCACGCTGCTGACCACGCCATGGGCGGAGTTTGCCGCCCTGGATCCGAAGGCCCCGACTTGGACCATCCCGGCGAGCCGTCTGAAGCTGCCGAAGGGCTCGAAGGACGACCAGCGGCGCGACCACCTCGTTCCGCTGGCGCGGCAGGCCGTGGAGACCATCGACGCATTGCGCAAGCTGACGGGGCGCGGCCCGCTCGTCCTGCCGAACACGCGCCACGCGCACCGCCCCATGAGCGAGAACGCCATCGGCTATCTGTTGAACCGCGCCGGCTACCACCATCGGCATGTGCCCCACGGCTGGCGCTCGACGTTCTCTACGGTCATGAACGAGCGTTTCCCGGCGGATCGGCAGGTGATCGACCTAATGCTGGCGCACGTGCCGAAGGAAAAGGTCGAAGCTGCCTACAACCGCGCTGCGCACCTTCAGCGCCGCCGGGAACTGGCGCAGCTATGGGCCGACCTGATCATGGAGGGTCGGCCGGCGGCGAAGGCGCTTCTGCCGAGATAAGTGTTTCCTCGCTGACAAGTTGGCACTAAGGAAACACTTATGAGCCGAGGCCCCGGAAAGCTTGAGAGAACCATCGCCGCCGAGTTCGCGGCGCATCCTGACGACGCGCTCGCAATCGAGGCGCTGGCGCTGGCCTGCTACCCTGGCATCAACCGGGTCGAGAAGAAGCACCGGATCGCCGTGGCGCGCGCCGCCAAGAGCGTTTGCGGTCGCACGGGATGGGGTTGGTACATCGACGCTCGGCAGGGAGGGAAAAGCATCTACTTCCACCAGCGCAGCCTGCGGTCATATGCCTTCGCACGCCTGCGCAACGATTTCTGCAAGAACAACCTGAGCGACGAAGAGCTTCGGCAACTGATCGATGGGAAGGCGGACCATCGGCGCTATCACTCAATCGCTCAGTCGCTCGGCGCCTTCGCCAACCACGTGCGCGCTTGGCGTGTCTTTCTTGACGGCAACGAAGACGAGAAGGCCGCGATGCGGATCGAGGTCGCTGAGCGCAATGCCGCGATCCGCGCCGTCCTCGGCTTGAAGCCCAAGGCCGCGTAGAATATCGCCGCCGTGGTGATATTATTCTTGACCCACGGTGATATTATCGCCTAGTGTCAGGTCATGAAGACGCTCGTCCTGACATCCTCGGCAGCCAAGGATTTCGACGCCCTCCCGGTCGAAACCCGCATCGCCGTCGATCAGGCCATGACGGCCTATGCGATCTCCGGCGAAGGCGACGTTAAGGCTCTGTCGGGTCAGCCTGGCTACCGGCTCCGCGTCGGCCAGTACCGGGTCATCTTCAAGGAAGACAAGATCACGGTCCTCGCCATCTATATCGGCCGGCGGCAGACCACCACCTACAGGAAGTGAGGACGCCATGGTTGCGGTGCTAGAGAAAGTCCAGACCTTCACCACCCCCTCCGGGGAGGAAATGGTGGTGATGAGCCGCGCCGAGTTCGACCGCCTCGCGGCGCTCGCTGCCGATGCCGAGGAAGACGAGGCGGATGCTGCGATCTTCGCGGAGCGCATGGCCGAACTGGAGGCGGGCGAGGCCGACGTTCTGCCGGCCGACGTGTCGATGCACGTCCGCCACGGACACTCCTTGCTCAAGGCCATTCGCTTCTGGCGCAATGTCCGTCAGGTCGATCTGGCGAAGCGCGCAGGCGTGTCCCAGGGCTTCATCTCCGATGTCGAGAACCGGCGGAAGGGGGCGGACCCGGAGACCATGGCGCGGATCGCGGCGGTGCTCGACGTGCCGGTGAAGTGGCTGGTCTGATCCGTCACATCTTGCGACAGGTGGCGCAACCTGCGCCACCTCAGGGGCTTCCCGCGTCAACGTTGGCGCCAAATTGTCGCCAGCGCGCCCCCCGTGGTGCGCCCGATGCAGTGCGTTGAGGAAATCAGCCTCAAAGGCAGATGATATATGGCTTTCGGGCGGTGACGAACTCGAAAGAAATCACCTAGCGTGCCGCGTCAATGCCGGTTTCAAACTGTCGTCGGCATGCGCAGGTCTGGTGCCTAAGGGGCGGCATTCAATCTGCGCGCCGATGGTCTCGCACAACCTCGTCCAGCGTGGCTGGGCGGGGGCGATGGTCGTCGGTCGGCAGCATATAGCCATGGCCAACCAGCCAGTCGGCCGCGATGATCTTCAGCGCGTCCGCGCGCGAGAGGTCCGGCCGCTGCTCCGCTATGAAGCGGTCTAGCGCGGCGAGCAGTTCCGCAGAAAGGAAGCGGTCGGGCATTCGCTGATCATATCCAGCAGGCCATCGGCAGCAATGGCCGATCCAAGGAGATTCCGGTACCGCTTGACAGCACATGCTTGCTTGTCCAAGCATCCGTCTTGCTTGCTGAACCAAGGAGTCGATTCGGATGAGCGACCATCAGCGTAAGGGTGGAAAAGAACGGGCGGCGCGCCTCACCAGCGACCAGCGCCGCGAAATCGCCAGTGCGGGCGCGCGCGCTCGATGGCTGAAGGCCGATCCCGACCGGGTTCAACTACCGAAAGCCGAGTACGGATCGGATGACCGGCCGCTGCGCATCGGCGACATCGAAATCCCCTGCTACGTGCTCGATGACGAGCGCAGGGTGCTGACGTTCCCCGGCATGCAGCAAGCCCTGCGCATGGCCAAGGGCGGCAGCATGGTTCCGGGCATGAATCGTTTCGAGCTTTTCGCCAGCCGCGAACGGATTAATCCGTTTGTTTCCAATGAGTTGATGGAGCGAATCCGCAGGCCCATCATCTTCATCACGCCGACAGGCGCGCGCGCATACGGCTACGAGGCCGAGGTGCTAGTTGAAATCTGCGAAGCCGTTCTTGCTGCCCGGTCGAGCGAAACCGGATTGCAGACCCAGCAGCGCCAGATCGCCCACCAGTGCGAACTGATCATGCGCGGTCTCGCGCGGGTCGGTATTGTCGCGCTGGTCGATGAGGCGACTGGCTTTCAGGAAGTTCGGCGCCGCGATGCCCTGCATCGCATTCTGGAGGCCTATATCGCGCCGGAGCTGATGCCCTGGACGAGACGGTTCCCGGCCTCGTTCTACGAGGAAATGTTCAGGCTGCACGGTTGGGCATACGATCCTGAATCGGTGAAGCGGCCCGGCGTGGTCGGCAAGTTCACCAACGCTTATGTCTATGAGCAGCTTCCCGCTGGCGTTCTGGACGAGCTTCGGCGCGCCAATCCGAAGGACGAGTTCGGTCGGCGGCGAAATCGGTTCCACCAGTTCCTCAGCGAGGACGTGGGGAACCCCCATCTTGAGCGGCAGATCGCTGCGACCACCGCCATCATGCGCGTCGCCGATGACTGGCCTCAGTTCAAGCGCATGTTCAAGAAGGCGTTCCCGCGGCCCGAGCAGCAGGAGGAACTGTTGCTTGAAGGGGGCTGAGCCCCGCGATCTAGTCGATGTCTATATCAACCGCGGGCCTGAAGGCCGCGCAAGCCTATGGTCGATCGAGGGTGGGGACACGCCAAAAATCGGCCTTACGGGGCTCCGTTTCGGTGAGTTCTGGGAAAGCCTGTTCAAGGAGCGCAACGACTTGCTGCGTCTTGCGCGCGATCCCTGCGATTTCGTCTCGTAGAGACTGGGCTACGTTCTGCCCAAGATTAGCAATCGCCTGCTTTTGGAGGCGGAGGGCAATGTCAGCCTCAATCTGCGCATACTCGCGAATAATCGTTTCGATTTCTTGTCTTTCCTCGTCGGAGAAACTGTCCGCTTCAGCCTCTCTGTATCTGAATTCGAGCCTTCGCAGATCACCGAGTGCTCGCTGCACCGAATAGTCCTTGTCGGTAGGCCCCTTCAGCGCGGCGAGGGCTGATTGCGCCCGTTCCAGCACCACCGTAAGGGGCTCTTCTCCCCGGTAATGCAGTTCCAACAATGACACCAACTCCGCGTTCACGGAACGGCGCCTGCGCTTGGCCCGCTCGGCGATGCGTTCTCGCAACCCTTCGGGCAAGCGGATCACGATCTTGTCCAGTTTCCGGCTCGGGAAATCGTCGGTCATGAAGCAACCAATAGTGGCCATTGGCCATAAAATAAATCTTGGCCAATGGCCAGCAGCACATTGACACGCACACTGGCCATTGGCCACTATTGGGTTATTCCGCCTCTGGCAGGGCGAAACATGCGATCCCGAGCTTCACCGCGTCCGGTATCGCTTCATGCGAACCCAGAGCGTGTTTGGGCCTGCCAGGGCCGGACGCGGTGAGGACAGGCGTTGGATCAGCAAAAACACACCGCCTCGCCCGCCCTCAAGGAGAGGCTGCTGAATTCTGCCGAGAACGCCGCCCGAGCCGCCCGCATAGACGCGCTGGAAGCCGAACTGCGTGAGGCCGCTCCCGCAGGAGGCCAGTCATGACCTCTGATAAGCACTGCGCCGAGGCCTCCTCTCCAACGCGGAGGGCGGGCGATGCGAATTCCACGCCGTTGGGCGAGAAACCCAACCCCTCGGAAGCCAGCTAGTGCAGATGAAGCGAGGACGAGAGCCCGGATGAAATCGATTTCAACGCGCGCGAATCGCAGATGCTCGCCGGCTGTGGGAATCGGGGATGCTGGGGTTAGCGAGTTACGCAAAGGCCGATGACCGCTGCGGATGGGCCGGCAACCGTCTAACGGTGAGCCTGTGGAGTGCATGTGCATAAGCGGCCGGTCGATTGGATGGACCCCTCTCGACCGGCCATGACCAAAACCCTTCCTTCGGAGAACGATAGTGGCCGAAACCAAGCGTAGCACGGCGAAAGAGCCGCCGCCAAAGTTTGGCATCACCAACTACTATTGCCCGGCCGCCTTCCTCGCCGATGAGTATGAACGGCTAACTGCCCTTCACGTCTCCCTCGATACGACGGATGGCGACCAGCGGGAGTTGGATTCCGTCTTCAACCGGATGCACCGGGTTCGCGAGGCCGTGGCAGGTTTCCCTGCTCAATCCGCCCGAGGCGCGGCCTTTCAACTCACTGTCGGGGCCTCGTGGATTGATAGCCTGCTTGGCGGCGACTTCCTCGCGCCGGAAGGCGACAAATCGGATGATGAGCGCCGCCACGAACTCCTTGAAGGGGCGATGTTCTGCATTGTCTCGGCTCTTCGATTCTACGGCTCCGATTTTCCCCGCGGGCGCGAGTCGCCGTGGCCGGAGGCGTTCGATGTCCGCGTGCTCGGTGAAGTGCCCGCGTCCTGACAATTCGACGGGCTTCAGCAGCGCGTCGTTGACGACTGGTCGTCAATCTCGTTCCCGGCGCCGCTGACGCCTCCCAGCCGAACAGCGCCTTCTTGAGCACCAACCCCCGGTGCAAAAGAAAAAGGCCCGACCGGCGGAAGCTGATCGGGCCTTTCCTTTTTCAGCGAGGCAGCGCCTTGGCCGCCATCAGGTCGAGATAGGCCATCGCCTCCTTCAACGTCGCGCGAATCTCATCGAGGCTGGCGTCATGCCCGATGACGGTGCGCCCGTCCGGCATCTCCCCGACCACCAGCACCTTTGCGAAGCCCTGTTTCGATGCCCACAGCAGCGTGGCCGCCGTGTCGTTCATCGCGGCGACGGCCGGGCGACGCCTTCAAGGATATGCCGGATCACCCGGATATCGCCCTGCATGGTCAGGATCGCCTCGCGGTCGCGCTCCGCCCGTTGCTCGCCGGCATCCATGCGGCGCGTGAAGTGGTTCTCAACCCGCTGGATTTCGGCCCGGGTCTGCGCGCTGGTCTCGGTAATCTTCGTCTCGATGGCGATGTCCTTGGTCTGAAGGGCGCGCACGTCGGCCTGCATCCACACGCCAGCGACTAGGAAAGCGAGTGCCGTCGCTCCAATCGAATAGACATTCACGTCCATGTTGAACCTCAGGCCGCGCCGCTCGGCGCTGTCGTCGCTCTTCTCGGCCATCAGCGCGCCTTTCCGAAGCGGAGGGCTGGAAGCACCTCCTTGATGGTGTGGCCCCCATGGAAGACGATCATCCAAACGGTGGTGACCGTACCCCAGGCCGTGAGCATCTCGCCGAAGCCGACCAGCGGCTTCACCCCCCAATTGCCGCCGAACAGGCCGACCGGCAGCAGAACCGCCCACCCGCCCCACACGATGAACTGGATCAAGATGCGGATGGCCTGCCAGGCGGTGAAGCCCTGCTCGATCTCCGCCTTCTGCGCGTCGCTCGCGCGTTGGGCCTCGATCTCCCACACCTTGATCAACTCGCCGGCCTGCGCCTCGGTTGCCTGCACGGCGGCCGTAGAACCCGGCGCGAGAACGGCGCCGTTCACCGCCTCCGGCGTGGCGTCGGTGCCGAGGCCTTCCGCCAACGCCTCGATGGCCTTGCCGGCGAGCGAACCGGCCACGGTGCCGGCAGGGCCGCCGATGGCCGTGCCGATCATGCCGCCGAGGACCGGCGCGCCCTGCTTCGCGAGGTTCTTCGCGAGCTGTTCGAGGATGTTCATGGCGCGACCTCCGCGGCGACGTTGAGATAGGCATGCGAAAGCTCGGCCTCGTAGCGCGAGCGATGCCAGGCGCGCAGGGCGAGGAAGGCCAGCGGGACGGCGACGGCGAGGATCACCACGACGATCAGCGTCCAGTCGGCGCCAGCAGCCGCAGGGGCGGCCGGAGAGCTGGCAGCGGCCGTCGTGATGGTCTTGGACTGCGTCGCCGCCTTGCGGGCCGCCTGAGCGGCGCGGGAGGCTTCTGCAGTTGCTTCGGTGCGCACGGTGGCCGCCGACTGCCCGGCAACCTTGCGAGCCATCGCCTCGGCGCGAGCGCGAATGTCCGCAACCCGACTCGCCCAGCCCTTGCCGAAGCGCCCCCACGTCCGCAGGGCCTGAAGGAAGCCCATGCGGACATCGCAGATGCGACGAACGAGCGGGACCGGCTCTGCGCTGGCCTGCCGGGCTTTGGCATACCACTGCTTGGCGCGGCCGGGACCGGAGTTCACGGCCGGATCGAACACGGCGAGGTCAACACCCGCCGGCAGCGCGTCGCAGCCGCAGGCGTTCCAATAGTTCTTGCGGTAGATCGGCGTCACGTCGGCGACCGTGAGCGCGCGGACCTCGGCCTTCGTCGCGGGGCGGCCGAGCCACCCGGAGAGCGTGCCGATGGTCACGCCGCGGTTCGTCGCACCGCCAGGATCGTGCTTGTCGTCCACATAGCCGCCCTCGTGCTTCAGGATCACGGGAAGGCATGCGTCAAAGTTCCCGGCGGCCATGATGCCTCCTGATTTGCTTGGCGGTGTCGATGACGAAGAGGGCGAGGGCGGCGGCTACGGCGAGGCCGATGACGCGCACGCCAGCGATCAGCGCCGGGTCAGTGACCAGCGCCGCGGCAATGGACGGATTGTGCAAGGTGTCAGGTGGTGGAAGGCGCCAGCAGTTCGGCCGCGCGCTCGGCCGTAAACAGCGCCGTCAGCGCCGTCTCGACCAAATGGAAGTCGGGATCGGTCGGGTTGAAATGCCGGCACCTTCAATGGCGGCATGCACAAGGCCTGAGGCCGAATGATCGACGCTGACTGCCGTCAGGGTCGGCGACCCACTGGAGGTCGTCGCCGTCACCACCGCGGTCGTCGCGGCGAGAAGGTCGGCATAGGTCGAGCGCGAGACGGCCTGCCCATTGGCCCACAGGTAGCCGTCCGGCAGCAGAATGCCGCTGTAGGGCATCAGCATGCCCGGCTTCAGGACCAGCGGCGAGACCATGCCGGCCGCGAACGTCGCAGGCTCCTGAAAGGTGACCGGCTTCTGAAACGCAAAATCGGCGACGCCAAGCGAGGCTACCGTCACGCCGTCCTTGATGAAGCAGATGCGACCGCCGATCAGGGCGACGCCGCTGTCCAGATCCCCGACAAAGGTCAGCGGCGGGGCCATCGCCGAGCCCGGCTGAAGGATCAGCGGCGCAAGCATCGGAGCAGCGCCATTGCGCGGCAGCGAGTTCGTCAGCTCGGTCCCGATGTCCACGAGCCGCGATTCCATCTTGGTCGCGTCGGCCAGCGTGTTCGGGGTGATCGGCGACGTGCCAGGCGGCGGCGAGGCGTCGGTCGTGCCGGCAACCTGGGTCATGGCGGTTTTCCTTAGTCGTTGAAGCGGGCGGCCAACGTGTCCATCAGGACTTGCTCGTTGCCGCTCTGTTGGGCTCGCTTCACCTGCTCTCGGAAGTTCTGCCCACCCTGCGGACGCTTTGCCGGCGGCGACCCAACAGGGGGCGTCTTGCCCGGCTGCTGGCTCTTCTGCGCCTGCATCTGGCGGTATCGCGCCGCATCAGCGATCACGAGGAACATGCGATGATCCTCGATCTGGCTGATCGTCCCCTTCTCGAAGCCGTAGCCGTCGAGCGCCGATGCGAGGCGGCCGATAACCTGCCGCGCGCGAAGGGCTGTTCGCCGCTTCACCAACGCCATGAGCGGGTTCACGGCGATGATGTCGCCGGCCCGGTATTCGCCGCGGGAAGCGGGATTGCGGAGGATACGCGCGCCGGCCGTCTCGCAGACCTTGACCGCCGTCAGCGCGTCTTCGTCACCCGCCGTGACCTGGGCATGGAAAATCTGCTCGGGCCGCATAGCGATGCGGTCGCGGTTGTGGCCGAGGAAGGCATAGGCCTGCGCTTCGAGGTCGAGTTCGCCGACGATCAGCACCGGGATTTTCTCGAAGCCGGGATGCGACGCGCAGGCGATGGCCGTGTGCTGGCCGTCGATCACGTAAAGCTCGCCATCCGTGCCGAGAGCGCAGACGGGTGGCTTCAGTCGAGCCCAGCTCGGCTGCGCGATGATCTTCTGGATCAGCACCATGCTTGCCGGGCTCATGCCCCGCTGGTAGCGCTCGTCAACCCGAAGGTCGGCCGGGTTCCACCACTCGACCATCGGCTTGTCACCTTCGACCTCGCCGACATCGAGACCGTCGAGCGGGATCGGTTCGATCTTCCGAAAGGCTCCCGCGTCACTCATTGTCCGCCTCGATTTCCGGCGCGATCCAGAGAGCTACGCGCTCCGTCCAGTTGCTGAAGCTGATGCCGCGTCGCATCAGCCAGCGGGCCAAGGAAATCCGGGTCGGTTCGCTCCAGCGTGCCAAGGAGCGTTTGAAGGCGGACGCGCTCTCGGCGAAGTTCCTGAAGTTCGACACGGGCGGCTTCCCTTTCGGCCCTGAGTTCTGCGAGAGCGTCGTTCACCGCCACCGTGGCCGGCGGATCGGTCAGGCGGCGCAGCTTGTCGATTTCCTCGGGGCGGACCCTGATCTTCCGGTTGCCGCACCAGATGTCCCGCACGCGGGAGAGCTTCCAGCGCAGCAGCGCCGATGCCGCGGCCATGCGCGATTTGTCGTTCGCCCCCTCGCTGTAGGGGGAGACACGGCGGATGAGGCGGGCAGCTTCGACGGTCACCGCGGACACAACGCGCTCCGTTTCCGAAAACCTTGAGGACACTTCCGTTCGCTCCTGTGCGATCTGGTTGATCGCGACCGGGACACCGGAACGGAGACTGACGATTGCCATCGCGAGCGAGAGGACCACCAAGCCCGTGCCCGCGATGACGAGGTTCAAAGAACGATGACCGCCGAAATCATCCCCTTCCCGACCCTGGAACGGTCAGGCTGCGGAGCTTTCGGGGGGATCGAAGAAATCTGGCCTGAGGCGATGCCGGCTGATGCCGGTGATCTTCTCGACGGCGCGCACCCGCTCCAGTGGAATCTGCTTCCACTGGTGGACGGACTGCGGTGTAATCTTCAGATGCCGGGCGAGGACGCTGGCGTTGCCGGCGACCTTGAAGACAGCATCAACTATCGGCTCGCGTTCAGTCATGGGCGGAAAATAAGCCATAGACTGAAATCAGTTTCAAGCCCCGCCTCATCGAAATTTCTCAGGCAGCGCTTTAGCGTCCGCGACATGGAACAGCCGCCTCTCCACGAAGCCCTGCGGAAAGCCAGAAAATCTGCGGGGTTGACGCTCGCCAAGGCTGCCGAAGGCCTGGGGCTGAGCATCGCCTCAGTTCAGCAGTGGGAAACGAACCGCAGTCAGCCCTCGGCCGACAACCTGTTGAAGGCGATGAAGCTGTACGGCGTCGATTTCAGCGCCGGTTCGCTCGTCCCGGCAACGGCCGAGCCGCCGAGCGCGCGCGTCGAAGAGCTGCCGGAGGGCCTCCCCCATGTCGCCGGCCGGCGTGATCTGCCGGTGAAGGGGATCGCGGTTGGCGGCTCGGATGGTGAAGGCGATTTCCGGTTCAACGGTGAGGTTGTGGATTATCTGCCCCGTCCGCCGATGCTGGCGCACCGTCGCCGGGCCTTTGCCGTGCAGGTCTCGAATGAGAGCATGTATCCGCGGTTTTCGGAGGGCGTCCGGCTCTACGTCGATCCCGATCAGCATGCGCGGCCTGGCGACGACGTGATTATCGAGATGCACGCGCCCCGCGACGGTGAGGCCGGCGCCGCCTACGTCAAGACGCTCGTCAAGCGGACCCCGACCAAGGTGGTTGTCCAGCAGTTCAACCCGCCGAAGGAGATATCCTTCGATCTAGATAAGGTGCGCTCGATCTATCGGGTGATACCGTGGTCCGAGCTGCTGGGGATCTAGCGAAGGCCTCGCGGAAAAGCGGCACAAGGCTGACATTTTTCCCGCTGCCGCCTCGCTCCCGGCAGAGAGAGCAGGTCAGGCGGTTATGGAAGGCCTCCAGCGCGCGCCAGCCGCTGCGCGTCAAGCCTGATACCTCCGCGGGGCGAAGCCGCTTCGAGCGCCCGCAATCCTCGCATCTGATGTCCAAACCGCGCAGATCATGGAGTTCCCGCCGAGCGCCCCACTGCCAGTCCTCCCGCATTTCGACCCCTATGTTCCGGTTGTGTTCTCATTGATTCCACAACGGGCCGGCGGAGTCGAATCGGTGGCGCATAAAATAATTTAAGGCACTACTTGAATTTGCTTTATGTCTATGGCTGAATTACTCCATCAGCACCGATGGAGCCAACGCCATGCATCGCCACAGCCTCCCAATGCGGTCCCCGTCCAATACCATCGCCGGCATCTGCGCCAGCATCGCGCATGTCTCCGGCTCCCTGTGGGCCTACGACGACGAGAGCGCCGCCCTTGAGGCGAAGGCTTCAGAGATTGAAGGCCGGCTCGCGGAGCCTGCCGGGGCCAAGGTGAAGCCCGGCGATGCGGACCTCGGCGTTGGTCCGCATATCAGCGAACTCGACGCTTTCACGCCGCTGGACATCGAGACGCTGCGCAAGCTCGCCGCTGCGCCCGCCCATATCGGTAGGGCAGTGGCCAAGAAGCGTGCCGCCGAGATTGTCTCCGCTCACGACTATATGGACGATGAGCGCGAGCGCCTCGGCGTGAAGGACTTGCGGCGCCAGTCCGACCGTCTTCAGGGGCGCGTGACGAAGCTCTGGCCGGCAGTTCGCGACCTCTTCGACAAGCTGGCCGATGCCCCCGCCGGGACGATGGACGAGGCCCGCCTGAAATGGCGCACCGTCTCCGCGGCACTCCGCATGGGCGATGATCCGGTTGACTGGCAGCGCAACGGGGCTGGCGTCGATGAGACTGACGCCGCCGTTCTGCTGTCCATCGCAGCCGACTTCGCGCGCCTGACCGCGAGCGCCGCTTTCACGCCCCCGGCACTGCTACCGGTCGAGACCTTCTCCATTCGGGCCGCAGGGTGAAGCCGATGGTCAGCTTCTCTCACCCACCATCGATCAGCGCCATCGAAGCGGCCTTCGCCTATCTTTCGCTGGCGAGCTCTCTCGGCGTCCACGTGACGGTCACGGCAGGCCCGCGTGGCACTCACACGAAGACGGCGCACTTCCTGCCGCGAGGCGCGGCGAGTGACGCGCTGGCGCGAATGGCAGCAGCCGAAGCTGCCGCCCGGACTGCCGGCGCAACGCCCGATCTGATGGTCCTCGCCGCTGCCGCCTGTGACGCCGGGATCAACATATTCTCTCGGCAGACGGGCAGGCTCTGCGGCGTCGAGCATCACGTTCCGCCCGGCTCCGACCTCCCGGCTGACCAAGCGCTCGCGCGCGTTGCCGCGCAGTGGTTCATCCACGCCTGCAAGGCCAACCGCATCAAGCTCTCGCTCGACTGGCAGGACGGCCGTTTCGGGCTGTGGGCCCGCTACGCCGCCTCGGCGAACGCTGACAACCGCGCTGCCGGAGCCCGCGCCGTCGCGTGGCGGGACAGCATTCCGGGCGCCCGCGAAGAGGTGATCGAGGCGCTGAAGCGCGGGCTCGATCCCGATGCCCTGACCATCGACACGATGCCGGACATTTCCTCAAGGCCGGCGACCCCCTTCCTGCAAGCTGCCGAATAGGAGCCGCCATGACCATCGCCGTCACCGCCGAGTCACGCCACGTCTCCCGCCGCGCCCCTGTCGCTCCGCTGGCGACCCTCGAAGTTGAATTCCTGAACGCGCTCCAGAAGGAGCGGGACGCCTGCGCTGCCCACACCGCGGCCGAGCGTAGCGAGAAGGGTATGCTGAAAGAACGGCCTGCCGACCCCATCCTGCAAATTACCGAGGATGACGTGCGCGACGGTCTCGCCGACAAGCAGCGGCTGTCTGGCGAGCGCTTCGAGACCGCACACTTTTTCGACCGGGACATGCCGACCCTGCGGGCCTTCAAGTTCCGCAATTGCCAGTCGAGCTACGACGAGGAAACCGGCAGCCTCAGCATCACCTACACGCCCATGCCGGATGATCAGCGCGTTCGCGTCGGGAAGCGCATCGCCGAAGTGCTGACCACCCTGGATGCCTTCTACACCCCCGAGCGCGCCGCCGAATACAAGCGGTGGAAGCAGGCCGAGAAGCGCACCGACGACGCGCATTGCCGCGCATGGCGGGCGACGGATCGGATCGTGGACAAGATCAACAAGCGCCCGGCATCGTCCCAGCGCGAGGTCGCCCTGAAGGTGCGCGCTCTCCATTACCACCTGTTCGGCAACGTCAAGTTCGCAGGCGCGGACCAGTGCGTCCGCAGAATGCTCGACAGCTCCTACAATCACGAGCGAGTTGCCGGCTCCCTGCTCGCCGATCTGCTGCGGCTCACCGGCATGGACGAGGTCGCCTGATGTCGGCCGCCCATCCCCTCCCTGCCTTCGCCTGGCACAAGGCCAGCCGCGAGGAACTGGCCGTCGAGGTCGAGCGCCTGTGGCGCCTCGGCACGACCGATACCGCGAAGATCGCCGACGCGCTCTGCGTCCGCGAGGCGGACGTGTGGAACGCCCGCTGCCTCAACGACCGCATCCTTGACCGAGCGAGGGCCGAATGAGCGTCGTAGATCACCCCGTCTGGCGCGACCGGATGCCGACGCGCGAGGCGCTGATGCTATCTGCGCTGCTGGATCACCCCTGGCTGCTCTCCGAATGCCGTGAGAAGGTCGAGAGCCTGCGCTTTACCCATCCAGACGCCGCCGGGCTATGCTTCGCCATGGAGCGCGCGCCGGCTGACACCATCGAGAGCCCTGAAAGCCTTCTGGATCGCCTGAAGGGCTATAAGGGCGCGCATCGGATCGCCACCCAAGTCCGCGCCATCGTCACGCCGGCCGCGATATGGGGCGGCAGCCCAACCTCCAGCCGGGCCGACGTTCGGACCACCTTCGCGCAGCTCGCGAGCGGCTTTCAGGTCCGCGTCCGGGGAGGTGTGCGGTGACCGATGAGGACTTTGAAAACCTCGTCTTGGGGCTGGCAGACAAGCTGCTGGTGACCTTTGGCGAGCATGCGACGATTGGCGGACAACCCAATGCACTGCTGTTCGGGCTGGCGTGCGCCCACGTCATCGGATCGAACCTCTCTCTCATGCCACCGAACATCGCCCAACGGGCGATGCAGATGACCACCGCGCGCATGGTGGAAGCTTACCGGTTGGGAAGCGAACACGGGTGCGTTCAATGAACGAGCGCTTCCTTCGCCTCGCCGAGGTTAAGACCATCGTGGGTCTTGGCTCGTCCACGATCTATCGTAGGATCAGCGCTGCCACCTTCCCGCGTCCGCTGGAACTGGGACCGGGCTGCGTCCGGTGGCGGCAGACCGACATCGACGCCTGGATGGCGCAGTTCCCCGAGACGAAATCGCGGGCCGCCTGACCGGGTATAAAGCCGGGTATGAGGCGGTTGCTCAGATTTGAGCAGTCGTTCTGAATCAATGCCTTAGGACACCAGCATCGACGGTCGCCCTGTCCGCCATCCACGATGTTCTGTGCCATCGCCCCTACTCGCTGGCCTCGCCAGCGGGTTACGATCGGCCATGGCCGGATGTGCCTCCCCTGACGCGTCGGGGGCCGGGGCCGGGGCCGTCAGTCGCAGGCGTCAGCTTCTCACCGCAGATCGGCCATCTCGTATAGCGGCCGGATCTCGATCTCGCTCGGTCCCGGCATGGGATTGGGGCAGCGCTTCACCCAGGCGACCGCCTCGTCCATGTCCTTGACCTCCCAGAGCCAGAAGCCGGCGACCAGTTCGCGGGTCTCGGCAAAAGGTCCGTCGATGATCGTGCGGCCCGGGCCATCGAAGGCGATGCGCTTGCCCGCCGAGGAGGGCTTGAGGCCGTCGCCGGAGAGCAGGATGCCCGCCTTGGCCAGATCGTCATTGAACCGGCCCATCGCCTCGAGCGACGTGAGCGCCTCGGGCGTCGGGCGAAAGCCCTGTTCGCTGTCCTCGGTCGCCTTCACCAGCACCATCACACGCATCGTCTGTCTCCCTGTTTGAGCCGGCCGCATCGGCCCGACATCGAAACAACGAACGAGGCTCCCGGAAATCGACATTGCCTCGCGATTCTTCGGCAGCAGCGGTGCAAGGCACGGATGGCGGCGCCCGCGCGATGATCCGAAGGCTGTCTGAGCTGAGCGCACCGGCATCGCCGGCAGGCCAATGCCGATTTCGACTAGCCGCCGGATGCCGGCGTGAAGCCCAGCTCCCGCAGGGCTTCGCCCGCTTCTCCGACGGCGGCCTCGAAAAGAGCGACGGCCGGGCTCGATGGCTCGCGCGGCACGGCAAAATCGTAGTGCTCTTCGGCGAGCGGGATGAAGGCGAGGCCCACCGCAACCGCAGCCGGCGCGATGGCCACGCCCCAGTCGGCTCGCCCCTGAGCGATCGCGGCGACCACCGCATTGTGCGAGCGCGGCTGGTTCCAGTATCCGGGAGGCTGCCGCCCGGCCAGAAGCCCATCGATCAGCACGCGCGTGCCCGCACCCTGGTTGCGGTTGACCATCAGGCAGTCCGCGTCGGCCAGCGCGGCGGCAACAGCCTCGGCAGGCGAGGCGGCGCCGGCGAACCGGCTGTCGCCGTGGCGGTGAACCAGGCCCTGCATCCGCCGCCAACCGGGAACGAGGCGCATCGAGGGCCCAAGGAACGGTGTGTTGTAGAGCCCGGAAGCGGGGTCAAGCAGGTGGATGGGCGCGATGTCGCACTCGCCGCGCTTCAGTGCGGCAAGGCCGCCGAGGCTGCCGAGGGCGAGCGAGCGGGCGGTGATGCCCTTGTCGGCGAGCAGCGAGATGACGGCATCGAGGCCGACGCAATGGCTGCCCGCGATTGACAAGGCGGGCAGCGCCACATGCGGCGCGAACAGCGTCACGGAAGCGGCGCTCCCGGCGGGCAGCGCCTCGGCGAGGGCGTCGATGGTCAGGAAGCCGTCCGCCTGGCTGAAAGCCGTCACCGCGCCCGAGCCCTTGCCGACCGGGAAGGCGACGGTGCCCTCCGCATCCCTGGACAGCGCCACCATGACGAATTCGGTGCGGCCGAGGTCGGACGGGATGCGCACGGGAACCCGCGTCTCGACCGTCACCTCCGGCCGCTCGGGCAGCCCGGCGAGGATGCGCAGGACCGGCGCGACGATGTCGTGGAAGGTGAACATGGCGGATGTCGGGAAGCCCGGCAGGATGACCACCGGCTTGCCGTCGCAGACGGCGAGGCAGAGCGGCTTGCCGGGCTTCAGGGCAACGCCATGCGCCACGATGCCCGGCTGGCCGAGCATCCCGACCATCCGGTATGTCAGGTCGCCCGCGCCCTTGGAGGTGCCGCCCGAGAGAATGACCGCATCGCAGGTGGAATGTGCCTCCCGGATCGCTGCTTCGAGCAGGGCGGCATCGTCGGGCACCGCACCGAAGCGGACCGCGACGCAGCCGTTCTCTTCCAGCGCCGCGGCGACGATCGGGCCATTGGAATCGTAGATCGCCGCGGGGCGCAGCGGCGCGCCAGGCGGCACCAGTTCGTCGCCGGTGGAGATCACCGCGACGCGCGGCTTCCGCCAGACCGAGGCGCTGTCCGCGCCGACCGCCGCGAGCATGCCGATCTCGCGCGCGCCGATCAGCGTGCCGCGTCTCAGCAGCGTCTCGCCGCGCGCAATGTCCGAACCCGCGAAGGCGATGTTCTGCCCGGGCCCGACCGGGCGCGTCACGGCCAGCCCCCTATCGGGCTCGAAGCGCGTGTGCTCGATCATGACGACCGCATCCGCGCCGCGCGGGATGGGGCCGCCGGTCGCGATCGGCGTGGCATGGCCGCTGCTGACGGCGAGCCGCGGCTCCGTGCCGCAGGCGATGGTTTCGTCGTTCAGCGCCAGCCATGCCGGCCCCGTCTCGCTTGCCTCCGCGACATCCACGGCCCGCACGGCAAAGCCGTCCACCACCGAGCGGTCGAAGGGCGGCGCATCGACAGGCGCGGCGACCGTCGCTGCCAGCGTGCGCCCGGCGAGGTGATCGAGCCCGACCGTCTCCGCGCCGAGCGGCAGCAGGCGAAGCGCTGCGCGAAAGCGGGCGACCGCCTCCTCGCGCGACAGCACTTTCAGAAACTGGTCCTGGACGACTGCGGCGGAGGACGTCATTTGGGTTCGAATGGCTCTCTGAGCGGGGTGGCGTCGAGGGGCGTGCCGGCTGGGGCCCCCTCGCTGCCGGGATCGATGATCGCGGCCGCATCGGCAGCCAGAAGGGCGGCGAGCGGCGCGCGGCCGACGGCCAGGGGCTCGTAGCCATCGCCGGTATCGCGCAGGAGGGCAATGTCGGTGAAACCGACCTGCGAGACAAGCTTGCGCGTCAGCGGCCGGGTGACGCGGCGCAGCCCGCGCCCCGTCCGGGCCGCGACAAGCGGCAGGATGAGGGCAAGAAGCACCCCGGCCATGGCGTCGAAGCGCGGCGCCATGCTGACGACCGGCCGCGGGCCGCCCACCTCTATGGCCGCTTCGCCGCCGGGGCTGATCGCAAGGCCGGAAATGCGCGTCGTGGATCGGCTGGCCTCCGCGGAGGCGCTTCCGTCGATATCGCGCGTCACCCGAACGATCAGATCGGCCGAGCCCGCCTCGGTCACGCGGCAGCCCATGCCGACCAGCGCCGCGCGCAGCCATTCGACGTCCGGCAATGCCCCTGCATCGGCATCCGGCGCCGTCACCGCGATGGCCGGCACAAGGACCGGGATCGCATCGAAACCGGCGAGACGGAGCGCCAGCAGGATAGCCGGCGAAAGCGTCTCGCCGGCACGGACGATGACCGATCCCGGCGCAAGATCGGCGCCGGGAAGGATCGCGCCTTCGCCGGGATAGGCCGACTGCCCGACCTCGTGGAACGGTCCCGCCGCGGTCACGGCATCCGGCGGCAGGACGGCATCCCGCGAGGCCGCCAGCAGGTCGCCGGGCAGGACGGCCTGCGGCGGCACGGGCAGGATCACCGGCGCATAGGGCGACGCGCCGACCAGTTCGGAGGCCGTGACGGCCACGCCCCGCCTTTGCGCGATGGCATGGGCGGGCACGGGACCGTTGGCACGAATGGTTTCGGCGGCGACGAGCCCGGCCGCCTCGCCGAGCGGCAGGACCTGCGGCACGGGAGCCGGCAGCGCGTCCAGCAGCAGGGCCTTGGCATCCGACAGGGGCGTGAGGACGGTGCGGGGAAACATGGTTCTCACCAGCGAAGGCGGCCGATTCTAGCGGTTGAGCCGAATGGCGCCAGCGTCGGCAATATCATAGCCGCCGAGAATTCCGGCACGCTTGCCGAAAGCGGCCTCCCGCACCAGCGCGAACAGCTTCTGCGCCGCAGGCTCGAAGAACGTCCGCCGCCGCAGGACGAGATCAAAGCGTTCCCAAAGCAGCGGCACGAACCCGACCCCATGCAGGTCGGCGACGGCGCGCGTCGCTATCCCGCAGTCGATCTCGCCGTCGCGGAGGCCGAGCGCGAGGTCCGGGCCGGTCGGATAGGGGTTGGCGGCACGGTTGAGCCCGTCCAGCCCTGAGCCGGCGCGCACCGCCAGCATTTCGAGAAGAAGCTGCGCCCCCGCGCCGGCAGGCCTGAGCCCCACGCGCGCCCGCGCCCGCGCTGCGTCCTCAAGCGATGCGATTCCCAGGGGATTGCCCTGGGCGACGAGCAGGCCCTGCTCCCGGCGCGCGAAGGCGATCACCACCGCGTCGTGCAGCCCGGCGCGCGCGGTGACGCCGGCGAGATTGGCCGCCTCGTCGTCGCCCCGCCCGTGAAGGTGGATCGCCGCCGCGGCGACCTCGTTGCGTTCCAGGCGATCGAGGCCGGTTTCGGAGCCTTCCGCGAGCAGCGCAAATCCCGAACCGGACTGGCGGGCCGCCCATTCGAGCAGCGGGTCGTGGCTGCCGCCGATGATCGCCGGCGGCGCTTCCGCCACGAAACCGTCGGGTCGCGCCATGCCCGCGGCAATCCAGCGATCGAGGGCGGCGCGCGGAAACAGCCACTTGCCCGTCACCTTCGCGCAGGGGATCGCGCCCAGTGCCACGAGTTCGTAGAGCTTGCGCTCCTTGAGCCGCAGATAGAGGGCCGCTTCCTCCGTCGTCAGGTAAACATCATCCTGCATGAAGTCGCGCCAGGGTGCATGAATTCCGTATTTGCGCTGGAATAGTTCAAATTCGTAAGGTCCGCAAGAAACCTGTCCCCAGCCGTGGCACGGATCTTTTGGACGTCACCCAGGCTCTCTCGGCCGCATTCGGGCTCGTGCTCGGCGGCGATCCCTCCTTCTACGCCATTGTCGGCCTGTCGCTGACGGTGACGCTGTCGGCCGTGGTGCTGGCGGCGCTGATCGGACTGCCGCTCGGCGCGCTGCTGGCGCTGGCGCGCTTTCCGGGGCGCGGCGCCGTCATCGTCCTGGTCAATGGCATGATGGGCCTGCCGCCCGTGGTCGCCGGCCTCGTCGTCTTCCTCGTCCTGTCGCGGTCAGGACCGCTCGGCTCGCTCGGCCTCCTGTTCACGCCGGCCGCCATGGTGGTGGCGCAGTCGCTCCTCGTCCTGCCCATCGTCATCGCGATCACCCGCCAGCTCATCGAGGACCTCCACGGCGAATATCGCGAGCACCTCGCTTCGCTCGGCCTGACCGGCGTGCGGGCGATACCGACGCTGCTCTGGGACGGCCGCTTCGCGCTGGCCACCGCGATCCTCGCGGGCTTCGGGCGGGCCAGCGCCGAGGTCGGCGCGGTCCTCATCGTCGGCGGCAACATTGCCGGCTACACGCGCACCATGACGACGGCCATCGCGCTCGAGACGTCGAAGGGCGATCTGCCGCTGGCGCTCGGCCTCGGCATCGTCCTCATCGCGCTGACGCTCACCATCAACGCCGTCACCTACGCGGCCAGCCGCGTCGGCGCGCGCTTCGCGGGATGATGGCCATGCGCGACGCCACATCGATCCTGCCGCTCGCCGTGGAGGGACTGACCTTCGAGGCCGGAGGCAGGCGCCTGCTCGACGCCGTCGGCTTTCCGCTGCCGCGCGGCGGCGTCACGGCCCTGATCGGTCCGAACGGCTCGGGCAAGTCGCTGACGCTGCGGATGTGCCACGGCCTGATGCGCCCGTCCGCCGGCCATGTCGGCTGGGCGGTCGCGGGTGGTGTCGTCGGCGGGCGCAAGCGCCACGCGATGGTGTTCCAGAAGCCCGTCATGCTGCGCCGCTCGGCGCGCGCCAACATCCTGCATGCTCTTGCCGCGATCGGCCTGTCGCGCCACGAGCGGACCGGACGCTGCGCGGCCGCGCTGGAGCGCTTCGGCATGACCGATCTCGCCAGCCGGCCCGCGCGGCTCATGTCGGGCGGCGAGCAGCAGCGGCTCGCCATCGCCCGCGCCTGGGCTCTGGCGCCGGAGGTCCTGTTCCTCGACGAACCGACCTCCCAGCTCGATCCGGGAGCGACGCGGCAGATCGAGGAGATGCTGTCGGCGCTCAAGGCGGAGGGCGTGACCCTCGTCATGGCGAGCCACGACATGGGACAGGTGCGGCGGCTCGCCGACCGCGTGCTGTTCCTGAACCGCGGCCGCCTCGTCGAGGACGCGCCGACATCCGCCTTTTTCGACGCGCCGTCGAGCGCGGAGGCTCGCGCCTTCGTCGCCGGCGACCTCGTCTGGTAGCCAACGACAAACCCAAGGAGCAGACCGATGTTGACCAAACGAAATCTGATGGCCGCAGGCGCCGCGCTTCTGGTGCTGGGTGCCGCTGCGGCGGCGCAGGATTCGCGTCCGTCCACGACGACGGCCGCACCGGCGGGAACCCGCTTCATCACCGTCGCCTCGACCACCTCGACCGTCGATTCCGGCCTGTTCAACCACCTTCTGCCGATCTTCAAGGAGAAGACGGGCATCGAGGTGCGTGTGATCAGCCAGGGCACGGGCCAGGCGCTCGACACCGGCCGGCGGGGCGATGCGGACGTGGTCTTCGTGCACGCGCGCGCGGCCGAGGAAAAGTTCGTCGCCGACGGCCATGGTGGCCCGCGTCGTCCGGTCATGTACAACGACTTCGTGCTGATCGGCCCGAAGAGCGACCCCGCCGGCATCAAGGGATCGCGGGATATTGTCGCGGCGCTGAAGGCGATCCAGGCCAAGGCCGCCGCCTTCGTCTCGCGGGGCGACCGCTCGGGCACCCATCAGGCCGAGCTGACGCTCTGGCGCGATGCCGGCATCGACCTCGCGGCCACGCGCGGCAGCTGGTACCGCGAGATCGGCCAGGGCATGGGCGCGGCGCTCAACACGGCCGGCGGCATGAACGCCTACGTCCTTGCCGACCGCGCCACCTGGCTGTCGTTCCGCAACCGCGGCGATCTCGACATCCTCGTCGAAGGCGACAAGCGCCTGTTCAACCAGTACGGCATCATGCTGGTCAGCCCGCAGCGCCACGCGCACGTCAAGCAGGCCGACGCGCAGGCCTTCATCGACTGGGTGGTGAGCCCCGAGGGCCAGAAGGCCATCGCGGACTACAAGGTCGGCGGCCAGCAGCTCTTCTTCGCCAATGCGACCGATAGCGGAGCCTGACATGCGCGGGCTCATCGTGGCGCTGGCGCTGGCGCTGGCTGTGACGGGCGCGCCGGCCCTTGCGGCCGATCCAGTGCTGCTGCACGCGGCCGGCAGCCTGCGCGGCGCGCTGACCGAGGCGGCCTCAGCCTTCGAGGCGGCCGGCGGGGCGAAGGTCACCCAGGTCTACCGGCCGTCCGGGCTGATCCGCGATGCCATCGCGGGCGGCGAGCGGGCGGAGGTCTTCGCCTCCGCCAACATGGCTCATCCGCAGTCTCTGGCGAGTGCCGGCAAGGCCGGCCCGGTCGTGCTCTTCGCCCGCAACGAGCTCTGCGCCTTCGCGAGGCCGGGGCTGGATGTGACGAGCGCCAACCTGCTGGAGCGGATGCTCGATCAGGGCGTGAAACTCGGCACCTCGACACCGCGCGCCGACCCCGCGGGCGACTATGCCTATCAGGTCTTCGCCCGCGCCGAGGCGGTGCGGGCGGGTACCCGCGCGGTGCTGGAGGGCAAGGCCCTGAACCTCACCGGCGGGCCGAACAGCGCGCCGGTGCCGCCCGGACGCAACGCCTATGGCCATGTCATCGCCGAAGGCAAGGCGGACCTGTTCCTCGCCTACTGCACCAATGCGGGGCCCATCGCGCGCGAGCAGCCGGGCATCCGCACGGTGCGCCTGCCCGCCGAACTGGCGGTGGGCGCGGACTACGGTTTGACCGTGATGAACGACGCCTCGCCCGCCGCCTATCGGCTGGCGCTCATCATCCTCTCGCCCGCGGGTCAGCGCATTCTGGCGAAACACGGCTTCGTCGCGCCGGGCCTGCCGCGCGAATAGGGCGGCGTGCCATGCCTGATTGGCGCGACGCCCCGGCGCCGTGCTAGTCAGGCGGGGTCCGTCCCTGTTCCGATGCCATGCCCGACAGCGCCCCCTTAATCGTTCCCGATCCGTCCGATCCGCGCCTGACCGAGAAGGTCTCCGGCGTGAACGAGAAGGGCGAGCGGCTGGAAACCTCGGTGACCGTCGAGCGGCCGCTGACGCTCTACCTGAACGCGCAGGAGATCGTCACGATGATGACGATCGGCGATTATCCCGACTATCTGGCCATCGGCTATCTGCTGAACCAGAACATGCTGAAGCCCTCCGACGTGGTGACCGGCGTCGACTATGACGAGGACCTCGAAGTGGTGGTGGTGCGAACCGAGGCGCACACCAATTTCGAGCAGAAGCTCAGGAAGCGGACCCAGACATCCGGCTGCGCGCAGGGCACGGCCTTCGGCGATCTGATGGAGGCCCTCTCCGAGATCGAGCTGCCGAAGGCCGAATTCCGCACCTCCTGGCTCTACAGGCTCACCCACGCCATCAACACCATGCCCTCGCTCTATCTGGAGGCCGGTGCGATCCACGGATGCGTGCTGTGCCGCGAGGACAAACCGCTCGTCTACATGGAGGATGTCGGCCGCCACAACGCGGTGGACAAGATCGCCGGCTGGATGTTCCGCCACGGCGAGGGCGGCGGCGACAAGATCTTCTACACGACCGGGCGGCTGACCTCGGAAATGGTCATCAAGACAGTCCGTATGGGCATTCCGATCCTCATCTCGCGGTCTGGCTTCACCGCCTGGGGCGTGCAGCTCGCGCGCCAGTGCGGCCTGACCCTGATCGGCCGGGCGAAGGGCAAGCGCTTCGTGGCGCTTGCAGGCGAAGACCGCATCGTCTTCGACCAGGACATCAGCTTTGTCGAGGAGGAGAGCGCCCGCCATCGCCGCAAGGGCGCCGAGGACTGACGCGCATGGGCAAGGCTACACATCCCCCGACGCTCGGCGTGCTGCTCGCCGGTGGCCTTGCCCGCCGCATGGGCGGCGGCGACAAGCCGATGCGCGCGATCGGCGGCCGCACCCTGCTCGACCGGGCCATCGACCGGCTGGCGCCGCAATGCGACGGCCTGATCCTCAATGCCAATGGCGATCCCGCGCGCTTCGCGGCGACGGGTCTGCCGGTGGTCGCCGATACGGTGGAGGGCTTTGCCGGGCCGCTCGCCGGCATTCTCGCCGCGCTCGAATGGGCGAAGGACAACCGTCCGGGTATCCACTGGGTCGTGTCGATCCCGACGGATTCGCCCTTTCTGCCGGCCGACCTCGTCGCCCGGCTGCACGAGGCCCGCCTTGCAGCCCGCGCCCCGCTTGCCTGCGCGCGTTCCGGCGAGCAGACCCATCCCGTCGTCGGACTCTGGCCGGTGGAGCTGGCCGGCGCGCTCCGCCACGCGCTGGTGGTCGAGGATATGAGGAAGATCGACCGCTGGACGGCGCAGCACGGCATTGCCGAGGCCGTCTGGCCGCTCGAACCCTATGATCCCTTCTTCAACGCCAATCGCCCGGAGGACCTCGGCGAGGCCGAGGCCGTTCTGGCGCGATATCCCGGTGCCTGATCGTCAGCGCAGCAGGGCATAGCTCAGGAAGGCGACCTGATCGCCGGGCGCGACCGCCTCGATGCCCTCGGGCAGTTCCACCAGCCCGTCCGTCTCGGTCAGCGAGGTGATGACGCCGGCGCCGTCGCGCGGATGCTTGACCGCTTCCATCATCCCGTCCGCAGCGCGGCGCAGGGCGACGCGGACATATTCCCGGCGTCCCGCCTTCTTGCGATAGGCGAAGGCCGCGCGCACCGGCAGCGCCATGGGCATGGCCGGACGTCCGCCCGCGAGCACGGCGAGGAACGGCCTGACGACATGGGCGAAGGTCACGAAGACGGCGACCGGATTGCCCGGCAGGCCGATGAATGCCGCCGCCTCGCCATTGCCGGAGGGGATGACGCCCATGGCTATCGGCCGCCCGGGCTTGATGGCGAGCCGCCAGAAGGCGAGACTGCCGGCCGCCTCCACCGCCGCCTTGACGTGATCCTCCTCGCCGGTGGAGACGCCACCCGACGTCAGGATCAGGTCGTGATCCGCGGCAGCAGACCGGAGCGCGGCCTCGATGGCCTCCGGCTCGTCCCGGAGGATGCCGAGATCCGTCACCCCGGCGCCAAGCCGGCGCAGCAGCGCCTGAAGCGTGAAGCGATTGGAATCGTAGAGCTGGGCCGGCCCCAGCGCCTGCCCCGGAGAGACGATCTCGTTGCCCGTAGAGAAGACCGCGACGCGCACCCGCCGCCGCACCGTGAGGCGCGTCACGCCGAGGGCGGCGGCAAGCGCGATGGTCTCCGGAGACAGGACGCGGCCGGCGGCAAGCGCCAGCGCGCCCTCCATCAGGTCCTCGCCGGCCGGGCGGCAATTGGCCCCAAGCTTCAGGCCCGGCGGCAGCCGGACGCCGTCGCCGTCGAGCCGCACATCCTCCTGCATGAAGACCGTGTCGCAACCGACCGGCATGGGGGCGCCGGTGAAGATGCGGACGGCCTGCCCCGCCACCATCGCGGCCGCCTCGACCCCCGCTGGAATGCGGGCGCCGACCGGCAGGCGCGTCTCCGTCCCCGGCGCGAGATCGGCGAAGCGGACGGCATAGCCGTCGACAGCCGAATTGAAGAATGGCGGGAGGCTGACCGGCGCCACGAGCGGCTCGCAGAGGATGCGGCCATCGGCCTCGATGAGGCCGACTGTCTCCAGCCCCTCGACGGGCCGCAGCCCGGCCGTGACGCGGTCGAGCGCCTCCTCGATGGAAAGGAGCTGGCCGCCGAAGGCGAACTGGTCGGATGAGAGTTGCGCCATGGCTCAGCCGGCCTTGCGCGGCGGCTGCGCCATGGTCGCGGGCGGCTCGCTTTCGAGGCGACGCAGCACCTCCGCGAGCGGCGCAGCGACGTCCGCGAGCAGGTCGGCGGCCGCGGCGTGGTCGTCGAGGTGGACACGGCGCCCGGTCCAGCCTCCGGGCTCGTCATCGGTGATGACGCCGACGACGCCCGGGATTTCGGGATGGAGCCATGGCTTGCCGTTGGCAGCGCGATGAACCTCGACCTTGGGGTGAGCCTCGCGCTTGAAGCCCTCGACAACAACGAGATCGACCGGCGACAGGTGTCGCAGCAGGCTCGCAAGACCGGGTTCGTCCTCCCCGCGGAGCTCGTGCATCAGCGCCCAGCGGCGGCCGGATGCGACCAGCACTTCGGACGCTCCCGCGGCGCGGTGTTCGTAGGAATCCTTGCCCGGGCGGTCGATATCGAATTCGTGGTGGGCGTGTTTCAGCGTCGACACGCTGAGGCCTCCCCGCACCAGCAGGGGGATGACGCCGGTCAGGAGCGTCGTCTTGCCAGCACCGCTCCACCCCGCAAGTCCGATGACCTTCATCCCGTCTCCCGAAGGGCTGCGGAATGCCGCCTCCGCCGGCGCGAAACTAGGCCGCATCCGGTCTGGCCGCCAGCCCAAAAGGAAACGCCCGGCGGGGCCGGGCGCTTCTTTGGAGATATTGTCGAGGCGCCGCCTATTCGGCGGGCTGGCCCGCGGCGTGGGGATGCATGGTGCCCTTGGCCATCTCCTCCTCGACCCAGAGCGAATGGTGCTCCTTCGCCCAGTTGAGATCGACCTCGCCGGATGTCATGGCCTCCGCAGCCCCCTCCATGCCGACAGTGCCGATATAGATATGGGCGAGGATGACGGCGATCAGCAGGACCCCGGCAATGCCGTGGACGATGTTCCAGAACTGCATCGCGAGGACGCCGCCGGAGGCGAAGGGGAACAGCAGGTAGACGCCGGACACCGACAGCGCTGCGCCGCCGATCATCACCGCCCAGAAGATGCCCTTCTGGCCGGCGTTGAACTTGCGGGCGGGCGGATGGTCGCTGCCGACGAGCCCGCCGCCGCGGCGGATCCAGTCGAAGTCGATGCGGCCGGGAATGTTGTGCACGATCCAGACGAGGAACATGCAGACGAGGCCCAGCATGAACGGCCAGGCCAGGTAGTTGTGGGCATATTTGGCCCATTGCGACAGCCCGGCGAAGGCGTCCTCGCCGATCAGCGGCAGCAGCACGAACTTGCCGATGGTGACGTTGAGGCCGGACAGGCCGAGAATGATGAAGCAGCCCGCCACCATCCAGTGGATCATCCGCTCGAATGTCGAGAAGCGCAGGATGCGGATGCCGGACAGGCCGTGCTCGACGCGGATGCGGCCCCGCACCAGATAGAAGCCGACCAGCAGGACGAGCATGCCGAGAATGGCGATGGCGCCGATCCAGTGCATCAGCCCCTGATGCACGCTGCGCCAGGCCTGCCCCTGCGGCTGGATGAGGTTGCTGGCATTGGCGTCCGGAATGGTGATGCGCCCGTGGACGGTCGTGCCGGCGCCCGGCGTACCCGCGCGCAGCGCGTCCAGAAGCTGGCGCTCCTGCACCGACGAGGCGGTCGGATTGACCGAGGACGGTTGCTGCGCGGAAGCCGGCGCGACGGCGAACAGAGCCAGCGCGACCGCGAAAGCTGCAACCAGAGACCGAAGCGAGCAGCGCATCGGGTGGTCCTCCCTGCGGGACGGTCCGCATCCGCGGCCGCCCGGAATTGACGATGCAGTAGCGACGGCGGCGAACTGCCGTCGCGGCGGATCAGATGGCGATGGTTTCCTTGTAGGCCGTCTGCCAGCCCCAGGCGCCGGAGCCGTAGCCGCGCTTCAGCACCCGCTCTTTGTAGATGGTCGCGATCATCTCGCTGTCGCCGGCGAGCAGCGCCTTGGTCGAGCACATCTCGGCGCAGAGCGGCAGCTTGCCCTCGGCGAGGCGGTTCGCGCCGTAGGCGGCATATTCGGCCGTCGAGTTGTCGGCGAGCGGGCCGCCGGCGCAGTAGGTGCACTTGTCCATCTTGCCGCGCGTGCCGAAATTGCCGACGCGCGGATATTGCGGCGCGCCGAACGGGCAGGCGTAGAAGCAGTAGCCGCAGCCGATGCACAGTTCCTTGGAATGCAGCACCACCGCATCGGCGGTCGTGTAGAAGCAGTTCACCGGGCACACGGCGGCGCAGGGCGCGTCCGTGCAGTGCATGCAGGCCATGGAGATGGAGCGCTCGCCGGGTCGGCCGTCATTGATGGTGACGACGCGGCGCCGGTTGATGCCCCAGGGCACGTCGTGCTCGTTCTTGCAGGCGGTGACGCAGGCGTTGCACTCGATGCAACGGTCGGCGTCACAGAGGAATTTCATGCGGGCCATGGATCAGGTCCTCCCTCTCACGCCGCCTGGATCTGGCAGAGCGTGGCCTTGCCTTCGTGCATGCCCGTCACCGGGTCATAGCCGTAGGTAGTCACCGTGTTGACGCTCTCGCCGAGGACGATCGGATCCGTCCCCTGCGGGTAGTTGCCGCGCTGGTCGGCGCCCTGGTACCAGCCGCCGAAGTGGAAAGGCATCCAGGCGACGCCCGGCCCGACCCGCTCCGTGACCAGCGCCTTGACGCGGGCCCGGCCGCCTTCGGGACCGGCCACCCAGACCCAGCCGCCATCCGAGATGCCGCGCTGGCCGGCATCCCGCGGATTGATCTCCACGAACATGTCCTGCTGCAGCTCGGCCAGCCATTTGTTGGAGCGCGTTTCCTCGCCGCCGCCCTCATATTCGACCAGCCGGCCGGAGGTGAGGATAATCGGGAACGAGCGGGCGATGCCCTTGTCCACGGCCCCCTTCTGGTAGGTCGTGTGCAGGTTGGGCATGCGCAGGTTCCGCTCGTCCGCACGCGCCGGATATTTGGCGACGAGATCGGGGCGCGGCGTGTAGATCGGCTCGCGATGGATCGGCACCGGGTCGGGCAGGTTCCACGCGATGGCGCGCGCCTTGCCGTTGCCGAAGGGGCAGACGTTCTTCTCGAGGCAGATGCGCTGGATGCCGCCCGACAGGTCGGTGGACCAGCTCACGGCTCCGACATTGGCGCCGCCCTGCCGCTCGATCTGCGCCTTCTCCTCCGCCGTCAGGTCGGCATCCCAGCCGAGCCGCTGGAAGATCGCGTAGGTGAATTCGGGATAGCCGTCCTGGATGGGCGAATCGACGTTCCACGAATTCTGCGCGAGCAGGGTCTCGCCGTTGCGCTCGAGGCCGAAGCGCGGGCGGAATGCGCCGCCGCCGTCCATGATGCGCAGGTTGGTGTTGTAGAGGATGTGCGTGCCGGGGTGGCGCACCTCCGGCTTGCCCCAGCACGGCCAGGGCAGGCCGTAATAGTCGCCGCCGATATCCGCGAGCTCCTTCGGCGCGCGCAGCGAGACGATGTCGAACTTGTCCTGGTTCGCCATATGCGCCTTGAGGCGCTCGGGAGACTGGCCGGTATAGCCGGTCGACCAGCCGCCGCGATTGATCTCGCGGAGCAGCGACTCGGCCTCCGGCTCGTCGCCGAACTTGCCCTTCACCATCTTGATGTTCTTGAACATCTCGGTGGCGAAGCCGAGCTTCTGGGCGAACTTGTACATGATCCAGTAGTCGTTGGCCGATTCGAAGATCGGCTCGACCACCTTCTCGCCCCACTGGAGCGAGCGGTTGGAGGCTGTCCGCGACCCGTCGCACTCGAAATTGGTGCAGGCCGGCAGGATGTAAGTGCCGTCGCGCCGGTTGCCGAGCGAGACGAAATTCGTCGGATGCGGATCGACCACCACGAGCAGTTCGAGCTTGCCGAGGCCCTCCACCGCGCCGGGCACGCGCGGAATGGTGTTGCCGCCGTGGCCCATGACGAACATGGCCTTGACGTTGTCCTTCTGGTCGACCTGCTCGCCCGGCATCAGCGTGGCGTCGAACCAGCGGGTCGAGGGGATGCCCGAGACCTCCATGTTCTGCTTGCCGGTGCGCGCCGCGCGGCCGCCCTTGGCCGGCACGTCGTCGAAGCGCGAGACGAAATAGTCGTAGGGAACGTCCCAGACGCGGGCCCAGTGCCGCCAGGCGCCTTCCACGAGGCCGTAGTAGAGCGGCAGGTTGCCGACATCGAGGCCGAGATCGGTCGCGCCCTGCACATTGGTGTGGCCGCGGAAGATGTTGGCGCCGGTGCCGCGCGCGCCGACATTGCCGGTGAGCAGCAGCAGCGTGCAGTAGGCGCGCACGTTGGCGGTGCCGACCGAGTGCTGGGTCGCGCCCATGCACCAGATCAGCGTCGAGGGCTTCTCGGTGGCGAACAGCTTCGCCACGCGCTCAAGCTGGGCTCCCGGAACACCGGTCACGTCCTCGACCGTCTTCGGGTCCCACTTCTCGACTTCCTTCAGCGCCTCCGACATGCCGTAGACGCGCTTGGCCAGGAAGTCCTTGTCCTCCCAGCCGTTCTTCACGATGTGCCACATGATGCCCCAGATCACCGGAATGTCGGTGCCGGAGCGGATGCGCACATATTCCGTCGCATGGGCCGCGGTGCGGGTCATGCGCGGGTCGATGACGATCATGTTGGCGCGGTTGATCTCCTTGCCCGTCAGCACGTGCTGGAGCGAGACGGGATGCGCCTCCGCGGGATTGCCGCCCATGATGATCATGGTCTTGGAATTGCGGATGTCGTTGTAGGAATTGGTCTGGGCGCCGTAGCCCCAGGTGTTGGCGACGCCGGCCACCGTGGTCGAGTGGCAGATGCGGGCCTGGTGGTCGACGTTGTTGGTGCCCCAGAAGGCCGCGAACTTGCGGAACAGGTAGGAGGCTTCGTTGGTGAACTTGGCAGAGCCGAGCATGTAGACGGAATCGGCGCCCGACCTGGCGCGGATCTCCTGCATCTTGTCGCCGATCTCGTTGAACGCCTGGTCCCACGAGATGCGCTGCCACTGGCCGCCGACCAGCTTCAGCGGATACTTCACGCGGCGCTCGCCGAAGACGATCTCGCGCGACGAGGCGCCCTTGGCGCAATGGGTGCCGCGGTTGATCGGGCTCTCCCAGGCCGGCTCCTGGCCGGTCCACACGCCGTTCTGCACTTCCGCCCTGATGGTGCAGCCAACCGAGCAGTGGGTGCACATGTTCTTCTTCACGGTGATCGCGACGCCGGGCTGCGGCGCGGCGACCGCCTCGGCGCGGCGGACGGCGCCGAGCGTGAGCGAACCGACGGCAATGGCGCCGGCGGCGGTGAGGCCGGACCGGGCGAGGAAGGTACGGCGATCCATCACGCCGGAGGTGAGGCCGCCGGCGAGGCCGGCGAGGCGTGTGCGGGCGGCGTCCTGGGACTTGCGCTTGATGAGCATCGGGGCGTCCTCAGTAACGGTTGGTGCGATAGAAGGCCTGGACGTCGGCGGAATTGGCCTGGTAGCGGGCCTTTGTCCGCTCGTCGCGGCTCTCGCGGGCCGGAGCCTGGGCTTCGGCGGAATCAGCGCCGACGACCACTGCGGCGGCCGCGGCGGAAGCACCGGTCATCGCCTTGAGGAAATCGCGGCGGGCCGGCGCGGCGGCGTTATCCGGCTGCTTGGTGGTTCCCGACATGATCGCGTCCTCCATTCCATCCTCCGGGCCGTCAGGCGTCGAAGGAGAAAGCCTCGTCTTCGATGTCCATGAACAGGCGGCCGACAGCGCCGACGGCGGCGTAGAAGGGTCGGTTCCGCATGGATTCCAGGTCCGAGAAGAAGCGCGCGGCCCAAGGCTTCAGATGCGCCTCGAAAAACGCCTTCTCGGTCTCATAGCCTTCGCCTATCTGCCGCGAGGCCAGGTTCGACATGACGTCGAACAGAAGGGCGACGTGATCCTCGGGCTCGCGCGAATTGTCGCTGCGGATGATGCCGAGATCGACAAACGACTGACGCACGCCGGCCAGCGGCCGCTCGTGCAGGAAGCCGGTCAGGTAATAGGAGGCATAGGGCAGCAACTCGCCGCGCCCGACGCCCACGAAGAGATCGAAGAACTCGCGCCCCACGGCCTCCGCATCCGTCTCGGCAGCGGCCTGCGCCAGCGTCAGATGGGCGAGGCCGAGCGGCGAGGCGTCGCCCTTCAGCCCGGCCACCTGGTGCAGGACCTCGGCGGTCGGCACGCGGAACAGAAGCAGCGCGAGCAGTCCGTATTCGGCGGCCCGCAGCCGGTCCATCTCGTCGACTTCCGTCGCCTGCTGCTTTTGCTGCGCGGCTTCCATGGCCAGCGCGATGGTGGATTTGGCTTCCGGGTAAAGATCGGGGCGCAGGACGTGCCGGCCGACGCCGGACGCTTTCTCGACCGCGATGACGCGCTCGGAGGGGACACGATTCCAGCTGGAGACGGAGGGCTGCGAGATACCGAGCGCCCGGGCGAGAGCGCCGACGCCACCGACTGCCTTGATCGCTTCCTCTAGTCCCTGTTCGCGCAATGACGCGTTCACTTCTGCCCTTGGCGTCCGGCCCGGCGACTGTCGCCGCCGACTCTGGCCATAGCCTATCCACATTTGCCTTAGAATAGGTACAAGCTATGGCCCGCGGATACAAGCTGGAACTGTCGTGCGTCTAGCCCGGCAGGGCGCCACCGTGACGACGGCCTGCAGGCCGTATCTCCTTCATTTCCTTGTCGTTATTGTGCGTCGCAGCATCGGCGCGTGCGGGCCTTTCCTGCCACGGAAGGTCGGCGGGCCGGGCTGTCGCCGCGACCGGCATCGGGCCGCTGTCCGACGTGACAGGAGGAGTTTGCTCGTCTTGCTGCGCCGCAATGTCCTCGCCCAGGCTTTTGCCCTCGGCTTGCGACAAATTGTCGTGACGCTCCGGTGCGGCGTCCGTCGCCGCTCTCGTGCTGTCCTGGCCGAGAGCGCGGTCGAACATGTCGGCGACTTCGCGGATGGTGTCGGAGGAGGTCTCCATCGTGCCGAAGCCGGGTGCCGCGCCGGGCGTGTTGTAGTCGTAGGCGTAGTCGAGGGCCGGGTTGACATAGTCGCGGATCGCCGGGTCCAGCAGCCACATGTGCTGGAGCGCGGCATTGCGGACACCGCTCGGAACCCAGGGCTGCATGAACGCGGTCAGGCTCTGGCCGGGCACCAGATCCTCGAGCCGCGGCAGTTCCGCGATAAGCTCTTCGAGCGTCTTGCCCTCCGGCAGCGCCGGTTCGCCCGGCGCTTCCGCGCCCGCGGCAGGCGGGATAGCGGTGCCTGGCTCGCGCTTCAGCCGCGACCAGCGGGAGAGGAAGCCCTCGCGCCCGCCGCTCATGTTCGCCGCCCGGGTGTCTGGCGCGCGGGATGGCCGATGCCGTAGTCGGGCTCGGCATTGGGGTCCTTGCGGTCGCGCTTGCGCTTGAAGAACGGCTGATCGACGTGATGGGCGTCGACGAAGGCCTGCAATTCCACCGCGATCTCGTTCGGCATCGGCAGGGCCTCCACCCTGTCGCTCACCGCATCGACGAAGGCCTCGCCCTCGTAGGGGTCGATGGTGGCGCCCGCCACGTACCAGCCTCCCTCCGCGTTCTCGCGCAGCGCGACCCAGACGGCCGGGCGGCCGGAGACGAGATTGTCGCGATAATGGGCGGTCTCGCCGGAATGGAACGTCAGTTCTGCCGGCCCCAGATACCAGCGCTCGGCCTCGGCCTCGGCCGCGATCCGGGTGCCGGGATCGACGGCAGGCAGGCCCGGCAGCACGGCCTCGGGCACCCACTCGAAATCGACCCAGGGATTGCTGAGCCTGCGCTTCACGGCGACGATGCCGACCGTCATGAACCGTACGGGCATGAGCGCCTCCTTCAGGCGGCGCGCCGGCCGGCCAGCGGCAGGCCGACGATGAGGTTCTGCGGCTTGACCCGCAGGATCATGTCCTCGGTCAGCGCCATGATCAGATAGACCGGCTTTCCGGCGACTTTCGGGTCCATCATCCGGGGGTCGGCGAAATCGAGGCGGAACAGCCCGCAGATGCGGCTCTGGTCGGCGGGGTCGATGGCTTCGCCCCGCCACAGCCGGTTGCCGATGGTGGTCGCCTCGGCGTCGAGGCCGACGAACCAGCGCCAGTCGGCATCCTCGATCCGCTCGATCGCCGCGATGCTTGTCTCGACGCCCAGCATGTGGGCGATCCAGGTCTCCAGCGCACGGCACAACGCATCCCGCGAGCGCGGGTCGCCGCCGAGATTGAGCGCCATGGAGAAGGCGTCCGACCGCGACCAGTAGGAGGCGGCGGTCTCGTCCGTCATCACTTCGATCTCGCCCATCGCATCGGTGCCCATCATGGCGGCGAGCGGCGACGTCTTGAGGAGCGCCTTTCGTTCGGCCTCGAACTCCTCGATCAGCTCCTGATCGGCGAGCAGCAGCACGCCGTCTCTGAGCGAGCCCTTCTGCGGGCGGAAGAGCAGTTCGGCCGCACGCAGCACGAAAGGGTCCTCGCAACCGTCCAGCGCATTGCGCATGACGAGATGGACGAGCTGGTTGAGAAAGAGCGGCGGCACCCCCTGCGCGCCCTTGGCGACGATGGCGAGATAGGCCGCCTCGACGCTCGGATGGGCAAGAAGCCGGTCGCGGAAGCCGATCATGAACTGCCAGTTCTCGCGGGCATCCTCGTCCCTGATCGCGGCGACCATGGCCGCGGTCACCGGCCGGCGCGGTTCCTTCATCAACAGGGCGTGGAGGTCGCGCTCGGCCGGGCAGGCTTCGTCCGGCGGCACCAGTTCCGGACGCGCGAGGTAGGCGAGCAGCATCTCGTCGGTCACGGCAAGCCCGCCGCCATCCACGCGGCGGGTCATGTGATGGCCCGACGAGACCCAGAATTCGGTGACGGTCCGGGTGTCCATGCTCATCGGCGTCCCGTCATCATGTCGATCAGGTCGACCCGCTCTTCCGGCGCCTCGTCTTCCACCACCTCGTGGAAGGTGAAGGCGCGCGCCTGCGCGTGCAGGCTGTCGGCGCCGGCTGTCCGCTCGCGCGCCTTCAGCGTGCGGTACTGCTCGCGAATTTCCCCGCCCTCGAAAGCGCGGTGCATGGCGACCAGCGTCCCCTCGTCATGGTCGGCGAGCGAGGCGGCGAAGGCGAGTTCCTCGGCAGCCGCGGCGCGGGCTGCCGTCATGTCCGGCGCTCCGAGCCGCTCCATCAGGTGGCGGGCGAGGGTGTCCACCGCCGCCGCGTGCTCCTCGGGTCGGATCGGCTGGGCGACGACCAGCGTCGAGAAGCCGAGGGACGAGACGCCGACGAACCCCGAGCGGAAGGCAGCGCGCTCCTTGCCGGCGAGCGCCCCGACATCGCGGCCCCAGAACAGGAACGTGCCGGTGACGGCCCATTCACCAGCTTCGGCGGCCACCGGAAAGACGAAGGTGTCCGAGGGGTCGAGTCGGATGGTGCGCAGCATTTTCACAGCTTCGGCGCTCCCGTCTCGCGGTCGAGCCAGGCGACGGCCTTCAGCCCGCCCAGGAACGGCAGGCGGCGCTCGATGTCGCCAACGGCGGGGCGCACGATCAGATCCCCCGCGGGCGACAGCGACAGGTCGTCGCCGGGGCGGTCCTTGTCGACCCGGTTGAGGTAGTCGGTCGCGATCGGCGCGAAGCCGAGATGCTGCCAGCTGTCGACGGCGCGGAGGAAGAAGCGGGCGAAGCTCTCGATCAGCATGGCCGGCCCACCGCCCTCGAAGCCCTCTTCGTCGAGGGCAGCGGCGGTCGGCGCCTGCCCCGGCTCGACCAGCCCGGCGAAGGAGACCCGCACGGTCGCGGAAAAGACCAGCCAGTCCGGCACCGCGTCCTCGCCGCAGCGCTTCGGCCAGCCGAGGCGGCCGCCACCGACAAGCCCGTTGTCGAAGCGGACCGCGTCGGGATAGGCGAAGGTGACCGGCCGCTCGGGCGGACAAAGCGCCGCGATGGCCTCGGCGGTCGCGCTCATGCCCATGAAGAATGCCTTGCGCGCTTCGGCGAGCGGGGCCTCGGGCTCCAGGATCACCGCGAATTCGGCGACGTCGAAACGCCGCACCCAGACGAGGGTGCCGGCGCCCTCCTCGGCCGCCGTCCGGCAGGCATGGGCAAAGGCGTCGCCGGATTCGCGCAGCGCCACCGCCCGGAAGCCGGGCGGAAGATCGAGCGAGGACGGGGCGCGCAGGGTGACAAGTGCCATGGAGAGCCGGTCGTTTGAGGGCGCGGCGGCAGCCCGGTCTGGTTCTTTCGACTGTTTCCAATATATGAAGATAAGGCGCGCCGGAAAGGTGCGCGGTTGGAGATGGCGATGACGGCAGGCACCACCTTCCTCTGCTCCTGCGAGGAAACCATGCCTTTGCATGGGGAAAGGGTGGCCCGTGCCTGCCGCACCAAGGTGCGTACTGCCGATCAGCTCTGCCGGAAGGAGCTCGATTTCTTCAAGGCGGTGCTGGCGCAGGAGAGCGACGTCACCGTTGCCTGCACGCAGGAAGCGCCGCTCTTCACCGAAGTCGCGGAAGATCTCGGCTATGCCGGGCGGCTGAGCTTCGCCAATGTCCGCGAGCAGGCCGGCTGGTCGGCCGAGGCCGCGCAGGCCGGGCCGAAGACCGCGGCCCTTCTCGCCGCCGCAGCCGAGGAAATGCCGCCGATCCAGGCCGTGACTCTCGAATCGAAGGGCGTTGCGCTCGTCTATGGCCGCGACGCGGTGGCGATCGATGTCGCGCGCCGGCTGTCCGCTTCGCTGGACGTGACCGTCCTGCTGTCGCGGCCGGGCGAGGTGACGCCGCCGCATGCCACCGACTTTCCGGTGGTCAAGGGAACGATATCGGCCGCGCGCGGCCATCTCGGCGCCTTCGCGCTCGAGGTCGACGACTATGCGCTGGCCTCGCCGTCCTCGCGCCGGCACTATGTCTGGCAGGCGTCGCGCAACGGCGCTTCCTCGACGTCCGATCTCGTCATCGACCTGTCGGGCGGTGTCCCGCTCTTCCCCGCGCCGGAACTGCGGCCGGGCTACCTGCGCGCCGATCCGCGTGATGCCGCCGCCGTCGAGCGTTTGATCGGCGAGGCGGGCGGTCTGGTCGGCACGTTCGACAAGCCGCGCTACATCACATTCACCGCCGATCTCTGCGCCCATTCGCGCTCCAAGATCACCGGCTGCACGCGCTGCCTCGATCTCTGCCCGACCGGCGCGATCTCGCCGGACGGCGACCACGTGGCGATCGATGCCGCCGTCTGCGCCGGCTGCGGCCAGTGCGCCGCCGCATGCCCCACGGGGGCCGCCGCCTATGCCCTGCCGCCGGTGGACGCTCAGCTTCGGCGGCTTCGGGCGCTCATGACGACCTATGCCGCAGCGGGCGGTGCCGGGGGCGTCGTGCTGCTCCATGACGGCGATCACGGCATGGAGCTGATCGACGCGCTGGCGCGCTTCGGCGCGGGCCTGCCCGCCCATGTTCTGCCCTTGCAGGTCAACGAGATCACGCAGGCCGGCCCCGAGCTCTTCGCCAGCGCGATGGCCTATGGCGCGGTGGGCGTCGCCGTCCTCGGCCGGGCGAAGCCGCGCCACGATCTTTTCGGCCTCGCGCGCACGCTCGACACGGTGCGCGCCATCGTCTCGGCTCTCGGCTATGGCGACGACATCGTGCGGCTCATCGAGACCGACGACCCCGACGCCCTTGCCGTGGAGCTCGCGCGGCCGTTCGCCGGCAAGACCGGCGCCAAACCCTCGACGTTCCTGCCCATGGGCACCAAGCGCGGCCTGCTCGAATTCGCGTTCCGCGAGCTGCATGCGGCAGCGCCCGCGCCCGTCGACCGGATCGCGCTCGCGAAGGGCGCGCCCTTCGGCAAGGCCGACGTCAACGTCGAAGCCTGCACGCTGTGCCTCGCCTGCGTTTCGGCATGCCCGACGGCTGCGCTATCGGACAATCCCGACCAGCCGATGCTGCGTTTCACCGAGAGCCTCTGCGTCCAGTGCGGCCTCTGCGAGCAGACCTGCCCCGAGGACGCCATCGCCCTCGTGCCGCAACTCGATTTCGTCGCCTGGCGCGAGCCGAAGCGCGTGGTCAAGGAGGAGGAGCCGTTCCACTGCACCTCCTGCGCCAAGCCGTTTGGGACGCGCTCGACCATCGAGCGCATCGCGGCCAAGCTCGAAGGGCACTGGATGTTCTCGGGCGCCAATGCGGCGCGGCGCGAGGCGCTCTTCATGTGCGAGGACTGCCGGGTCGAGCGGGTCGTCAACGAGAGCTTCGATCCCTATGGCGCTCCTGGCACGCCCGCGCGCCCGCTCGTGCGCACCGCCGACGACTACCTTCCGGCCGCGAAGCCCGGCAAGGACGGCCTGAACTAGGCGCGCCTACTCCGCGCCGGTCGCCCTCGCGATATAATCGACCAGCGCCCTGAGATCGTCGGGATCGGTAACTTGCTGCTCCGGCATCTTGGTGCCCGGCGTATAGGCGTTCGGGCCGATCTCGAACAGCTTGGCGATCGTATCCTTGGTCCAGACGATGCTCATGGCGCGCAGGGCCGGTGAATAGTCGTAGCCGGGCGCGGTGCCGATGCGCCGGCCGATGACGCCGTGAAGGGTCGGCCCGGCGCGATTGCCGCCGTCCGGGTCGAGCGTGTGGCAGGCCGAGCAGGCGCGGAACACGTCGGCGCCCGGATGGTCGGCAAGGCGGGCGAGGCCATCGGACGGACGACTGAGGACGACGGCGCCGAGATGCTCGCCGGTCGAGGCGCGCCAGCGGCGCACGAGGCGGTCGCCGCCGCCCGTGACGAGTTCGTCGGTGCCGGCGCGAAAGGCCAGCGACCAGACCGGCAGGCCAGGGCCGACCAGCGTGCGCTCGACCCTGCCAGAAGCCCGGTCGACGAGCGCGACAGTGCCGCCGATACCGGCTGCGGCGATCAGCCGCCCGTCCGGCGACAGGGCGACCGCAACCACCGGCGTCTCGGCCGCCGCAACCTCCCGGACAACACCGCCGTCCGGCGTGATGAAGCGCAGCCGTCCATCCGCGCCGCCGGCAATGATCTGGCCGTCGGGCGCCACGACGATCCCGTTGACGGGAATGCCGGTTTCGATCACCCGCCGCTGCGCGCCGTCCAGCCCGATGATGCGCACCGCGCCGTCATGGCCGCCGGTGGCGAGCGATTGCCCGTCGGGTGTGAAGGCAATGGCATTCAGGGGCCCGCGATGGCTGCTGACCACCGGATCGGCACCGCTGGTGAGGGAGGCAATGCGCGCCGTGCCGTCCCACGATGCCGAGGCGAGAAACCGGCCGTCGGCTGAGACGGCAAGCGCCGCGACGGGGCCGGTATGTCCCTCGATCCGCCGCTCCGGTTCCTGTCTGCCCATGCGCCATAACAAGATTCGGCCGTCCTCGCCGGCCGTCGCGAAGCGGCCGTCGGGCAGCGTGGCCACCGCATTGACCGAACTCTCGTGGCCGCGCAGCACGGCGAGGGCCGTTCCGCGCTCGATGTCCCAGAGGATCGCGGATGTGTCGAACGAGCCCGACAAAGCGAGGCGGCCGTCGCCCGAGACTGCCAGCGCACGCACCGGCCCGCCATGGCCGCGCATCTCCTGCGCCGACGACGACAGGGCCATCGACGCCGCAAGGGACAGGGCCAGGAGGAAGCGGAGCATGCGCAGATCCAGCTTGGAGGCGGCGAGGGTCGCCGCAACAGTCGCATCAATCAAGCCGGAAAAGGCCGGCGCGGGCCTGGAGGCCACCAGGCGCCGCTGCCACGGGTACCGGAGTGCGTAGCCGCCGTCTTGAACCGCGCCGGGCGCGTGCTAAGTAGATATTAGAAGCACTACAGTCTGAGGGGGAAAGATCATGAAGGTCATGATATCTGCGTTTGCACTGGCGATCGTGATCGCCGTCGGTGCCGGATATCTCCTGAATTCCAGCTACCAGATGACCGCCGATGCGCGCTTCGTCGGCTCCGGCGCCCAGCTTCGCCACAATGAGGCCGGCTCCAATCTGGTCGGCAAGGACTGGAGCGGCCTGAACCGGCAGTCCTCGGCTCACTGACCGGGCTGCATGGCGGGTAGCCGCGGGGTTGCGGCCGCCTGCGGCCGGGACGCCGCGTCCCGGCGCAACGCTTTGGTGCTAGTTCACCGCCTCGCCCGATAGCCGCTCCTCATGGGCGATCGCCTCGTCGAGGGCCGCGATCAGCTTCTGCACCTCGGCGATGTCCTGCGCGCGCCCGATGAACATGACCGGGTAGGTCATGGCGTCCTGCGCGAGGTAGCGGCGCTTGTCGATCATCATCTGCCGCAGCTTCTTCAGGTTGCCGACGGGATCGTTGGTCACGGACGGATCGCCGAAATCGTCGACCGGACGCGCATAGGCCGACGTGTCGGACAGCGTGTCATATGTCTCCGGCGGCGGGGGAGCCTTGAACATCTCTGTCTCTCCTTGAGTGATCTCAGCGGTGCTGCCGGTCAGGCGGCTTCGTTGGCCTGCTCGCGCGCCTGCCGGGGAATGTCCGCTTCGAGGATGGGCCTGAGGTTCGGATCGGCGAAGAAGACCTCGTTGTTCGGATCGAGATGGCCTTCGGTGATCCCCTCCGCGAACTTCTGCGTGAAGTCGATGAGCGGCCGGATGCCGCTCTCCCAGCGCGACAGCACCGTGTCGAGCGGGGCGGCGTCGAAATTCGCGCTGCCCAGCGCATAGGCCGTCATCATCGACGAACAGGCGCCCTGGCCGAGTGCCGGCGTCATCCCGTGGGCGGCATCGCCGACGATGGCGCAGCGGCCGAAATGCCAGGCGGGCGGCTGGATGGAATGATAGGCGTCGTAGTGCCCGCGCGTGCCCACGCGCGCGAAGAAGCGGCCGAGCATCGGGAACGACTCCTCCCACAGCGCCGGGTCGATCGGCACCGCGTGGGCGGCCGGGTCCGCGCGCAGCGAGACGAGGATCATGTACGAAACGGTGGTCGAGCACGGCAGGATGCCGACCCGCCGGCCGTTCGGATGGTTGAACTCCCGGGCCATGTAGAGATTGCCGTCCGGAAAATCGCTCGCATCGGTCGGGATGAGCATGCGGATCGCGCCCTTGCGATGCTTGCCGAGCGGCAGGTCTCCCGCGACCGACCGGCGCACGGTCGAGTGGATGCCGTCGGCGCCGACCACGAGATCGGCCTCCAGACGCTCGCCGCCCTCCAGCAGCAGCGCGCCGCTCTGATCGGCCCCGGTCACGCGCGAGGCGAGCGCGATCTTCGCGCCGGCCGCAATCGCCGCCCGCGACAGGAGATCGACCAGCGCCTGGCGCTGGAACATGACGATGCGGCCGCCTGTCGCCTCGAAAGGATCGTATTCGATGACGGTCTCGCCGGTATTGCGGCCGATGACGAAGCGGTTGAGCTGGTGGCCGTAGGAGACGACGTGCGGGTCGAGGTCCAGCGCCTCCAGGACGCGGATGCCGTTCTCGAAGATGGTGATGCCGTTGCCGCTGGCGCGAAGCTCGGGGCTGCGCTCATGCACGCGCACCTGCCAGCCCTTGCGGGCGAGCAGGACGGCCGTGGTCAGGCCGGCAATGCCGGCCCCGGAGATTTCTGCGACGGGCATCAGCTGTTCCTTGAATTGGCGCCGGACCAGATCTCGGGGAGAGGTCCCTTGGGGCCATAGAGCGGATCGTTCGCGGGGATGGGCACGCGCTGGGCGCGGTCCGCCACGCGGGCATATTCGTCGGGGTAGCCGAGGCGGAAATCGTGGATCGCATAGCCGGCGGGAAAGGCCCCGGTCAGCCGCAGGTCCTCGGTGATGGATTCGCCGAAATGGCCGACGCCCGCCGGGATGACGATCACGTCGCCGGCGGTCACCGTCGCACGCACGCCGTCATGGCCGCCGAACAGGCCGACCATCGTGCCGCGCGTCACGGCGATGAGCTCGTGGGCATCGCTGTGGAAGTGATGGCGCGGATACATGCCGAAGGAACTGTGCCACTCGGGCGGCCACTCGTTCCGGCGGATCTGCTCCTCCATCTCGGCCACGCCGACCTGCACGGCGCCGCGATAGATCAGCAGCGGCAGGCGCGAATTGGGGACGCGGCCATTGCCCTTCAGATAGTGCGTTTCCACCGTCATCGCGCTTCTCCTCTGCGTCTCTGTCGGCTGGTTCGTGGGATCGGGCGTCAGGACGGCTGCCGGACGATGATCCCCTCGAGGAAGATGTCGATGCCGTCGGCGAAGACCTGTTCCATCGTCCGACCGTAGTCGGCGGTCTGTCCGGTGACGGCGAGGTTGGCGCTGCCCATCCACTGGGCCCACAGGGCGAGGGTCACGGCGCGCGCGTCGATCGGCCGTGCCTCGCCGCGCTCGATGCCGAGCTTGATAGCTTCCTCGATCGACAGGATGCCGTCGGCAAGACGGCCCTCGATCGTGGCGGAGGCTTCGTCCGGGAGCGGCTCGCGGCGGCCAGGGAAGAAGTAGAACGACAGGGTGGCGAAATATTCCGGATGGCTCCGGAAGAAGTTCATGTAGGACGTCGCCATGCGGAACAGATTGTTCCTGACCGTGTCCGTCCGGATCAGCGAATCCGTGAGACCGGTGATCAGCGTGTCCATGTCGCGCAGCAGGACGCCGGTATAGACCTCCTGCTTGCTCTTGAAATAGAGGTAGATGGTCGCCCGCGAGAAGGCAGCCGCCTCGGCGATTTCCTCGATGGTCACCGCGCTGAAATCGCGGTCGAGGAAGACCTTCTTGGCGGCGTCGAGGATCTCCGAGCGCCGGCGTTCGGTCCTGACGGACTTCCGGCGCTCCTTCACGTCCTGCGGCGTTGGCTTAGAGTCCGAGATAGGCACGGCGCAATCCATCATCTTGGAGCAGGTCGCGGCCATTGCCCTGCATGACGCAGTGGCCGCTTTCAAGGACATAGGCGTAGTCGGCGCATTCCAGCACGTGGACGACCTGCTGTTCGACGATGAGCACCGGCACGCCGCTGTCGCGGATGGCGCGCACGAGGCGGAAGATTTCCTCCACCAGCATGGGCGCAAGGCCGAGCGTCGGCTCGTCCAGCATGAGCAGTTTCGGGCAGGACATCAGCCCGCGGCCGATCGCCACCATCTGCTGCTCGCCGCCCGACAGGGTCACCGCGAGCTGCTGGCGCCGTTCGGCGAGCTTCGGCAGCAGGGTGAAGACATAGTCGAGCTGCTCGGTCCGCTTCGGCCGCGCCGCACGCCCATAGGCGCCGAGTTCGAGGTTTTCCTGCACCGTCATGAACGGGAACAGCCGCCGGCCCTCGGGAACGTGGACGATGCCTTTCCCGACGATGTCGTGGGCAGCGAGCGCGGTCAGGTCCTGGCCTGCCAGTTCGACATGGCCGGAGCGGCCCTTCACCAGACCCGAAATGGCCGCGAGCGTCGTGGACTTGCCCGCGCCGTTGGAGCCGACGAGGCCGATGATCTGGCCGGCGCCGACGGAGAAGGTGAGGTTCTCCAGCGCGAGGACGTCGCCGTAGCGCACCGAGAGATCGCGGACGTTCAGCATGCCGCTTCTCCCGCCAGCGCGAAGTTCGGCCCGAGATAGGCGGCGAGAACCACCGGGTTGCGGGAAATCTCGGCCGGCGTGCCGGTCGCGATGGGCTGGCCGTTCTGCAGCACCAGGATCTGGTCGGAAAGCTGCATCACGGCGCTCATGTGGTGCTCGATCACGACCACGGTGAGGCCGCGGTCCCGCAGCCCCTTGATGAAGGCGATCATCCGCTTCACCTCGACCGGGATCAGACCACCCATCACCTCGTCGAGCAGCAGGACCTTGGGGCCGGTCGCCAGCGCCTTGGCCATTTCCAGCCGCTTGCGGTCGCCGATCGGCAGGCTGCCCGCCGGTGTGTCGAGCAGCGAGAGCATGTCCAGCTCCTCGAGAACGCGATGGGCGACGATCCGCGCCGCTTTCACCGAACCTGCCCGCAGCATCGCGCCCATCACGACATTGTCGAGGACGCTGAGGCCCTTGAAGGGCTGGACGATCTGGAAAGTGCGCACCAGACCCGCCTCGCAGCGCGCCTCCGGCGAGAGGCCGGCGAGCGGCCTGCCGTCGAGGCTGGCCGAACCCTCGTCGGGCCTGAGGAAGCCGGTCAGCAGGTTGAATACCGTCGTCTTGCCGGCGCCGTTCGGCCCGATGATCGAAAGGATCTCGCCCGGCCGCGCCTCGAAGCCGACATCCTTGACGGCGGTGAGACCACCGAAGCGCTTGGTCAGCCCGTCAGCCTTCAGCGTTGCCATGCGAGCCTCCTCTGGACGAGGCGGCCGAGCGCCGGACCGAGGCCGGCGGGAACCGCCAGAAGGACCGCGATGACGATGCCCGAATAGGCGATCTGGGTGAGGCCCGAGATCTGGTTGCCGAGATAGGCCTGCATGGCGAAGGAGACGGCGGTCACCAGCATGGCGCCGATGATCGGACCGTGCGCCGTACCGAGGCCGCCGACGATCGCCATCAGCGCGAGGTTGAGCGACAGGTTGAGGCTCATGACGCTGTCGGGATCGATGTAGAGGAAGTATTGCGCGTGAAGCGTGCCGCAGAGGCTGATCATCGCGGCAGACAACGCGAAGATACCGATGCGGACGGGCAGGGTGCGGATGCCGAGGGCCCGCGCCGCGTCGTCGTTCTCGCGGAAGGCCACCAGCGCATAGCCGATCTTGCTGGCGGCGAGGGCGCGGGTCAGCACGTAATAGGCCGCGACGAGGCCGAGGGCGACATAGGCATAGGCGAGCTTGTCGGCGAAGACGAGGTTGGCAAGGCTCGGCTGCAGCGGGATCGCAAGGCCCGACGAGCCGCCGGTGACGTCGCGCAGGTTGACCGCCGTGATGTGGACGACCGCGCCGAAGGCCAGCGTCGACATCACGAAGAACGAGCCCTTCAAACGCATGGTGATGGCGCCGAGGGCGGCCGCCGACACCGCGCTGATGGCGGCACCGACCCACATGCCGATCAGCGGGCTGATGCCGGCCTTCAGGAACAGCAGCGTCGAGGCATAGGCGCCGATGCCGAAGAAGGCGGCATGGCCGAGCGAGAGCTGGCCGGCATAGCCGCCCGAGAGGTTCCAGGCGAGCGAGGATGCCGCGCCGATGAACGACAGCGTCACCATGCCGAGGGTGAAGGGATCGCGGAAGACCAGCGGCAGGATCGCCAGGACGGCGAAGCCGAGCGCCGGCCGCCACAGCGTCCCGGCAAGCGTGGCGGGCGGGGGGCTCATCAGGTCACATCCATGACTTCGGCGCCCTTGCGGCCGAAGAAGCCGACGGGCCGGATGGCGAGGATCAGCATGAAGCAGATGAAGTAGACGAACTGCTTCATCTCTCCGCCGAGGAAATAGCTGGAGAAGGATTCGACCACGCCGATCATCAGGCCGGCGAGCACGGCGCCGCCGATGCTGCCCATGCCGCCGAGCACGACGATGACGAAGGCGACGAGGATCATGTCCGCGCCCGTATAGGGGTTTACCGGGAAGAGCGGCGAGAGCAGCACGCCGGCTGCGCCCACCAGCGCGCAGCCGAGCGCGAAGGTGATGGCGTAGACGCGGTCGACATTGATGCCGACGAGGCGCGCCGAGCGGCGGTCCTGCGCGGTCGCGCGGATGGCGCTGCCCATGTAGCTGTATTTCAGGAACAGGGCGATGCCGACGGCCAGCGCAATGGCCGCGAGGAAGGCCGTGAGCCGGAGCCACGACACGTAGAGTGGCCCGATCTGGAAGGCGGCGGTGGCATAGGCCGTGCGCACCGAGCGGAAGTCGGAGGTGAACAGCGCCAGCAGCACGTTCTGCAGGAACACCGACAGCGCGAAGGTGACGAAGACCTGCACGACATGCGGCGCCTCCAGCGTCGGCCGGATCAGCAGCCGCTCGGTGACGAGGCCGAGCAGGAACATCATCGGCACGACGATGACGCTGGCGAGGAAGGGATCGAGACCTGCCGTGTGGAACAGGAAGTAGGTCATGAACATGGCGATCGTCAGATATTCGCCATGGGCGAAATTGACGACGCGGAGCACCCCGAAGACCAGCGTCAGGCCGACGCTGATCAGCGCGTAGATGCCGCCGATGAAGAGCCCTGACAGGGCGAGCTGAAGATAGATATCCATGGACGGGGGATTCCCGGCGACGGGCCGCGCGTGATGGCGGCGGCCCGTTCCGTTGGGGTCAGCGGGCGTTCCAGGCGGGCAGCGGAACCATGATCGGCTCCTTCAGCTTGCTCGCCTGCGGATAGACCGGGATCATGCGCTGGTCCTGCCATTGCACGACGCTGCCGAAGGCGCGCTGGTTCTGCCCCTTCTCGTCGAACTTCATGCCCCAGCCGTTGATGTAGCTGCCGACCGGGACGTCGGCCTTCACCGCAGCCTCGCGCAGGGCGGGTGCCGTGATGTCGCCGGCATTGGCGACGATGTCGCGCAAGAGCGACAGGCCGACCACGAAGCCGAGCGATTCCTGCACCGCCGGCACGACGTTGTACTTGGCCCGGTATCGCTTCGTGAATTCCTCGAGGTCGGCGCGCGTCGCCGCCGTGAGGGAAGCCGGATTGGCCTCCAGCGGGAAGGAGGACGAGAAGATGCCATTGACGTCCTTGCCGATGGCCTCGGCGAAGGAAATGGTCGAGTGGCCGGCGCTGGTGCCGATGAAGGCCTTGGGCGCGAAGCTCATCTCCTTCATCTGCCGCTGCAGCAGGATCGCGTCGTTGATGAACTGCGTCGCGATGATCACGTCCGGCGCCAGCGAGCGGAGCTTGAGCACGAGCGGCGACAGGTCCGTGGTGCGCGCCGAATAGAGCTCCTTCAGGCCGATCTTGATGCCGAGCTTCTCGGCCTGCTCGATGGCGGCCTTCGACACGTCGGTACCGAAGGCCGAGTCCTCGGCTACGACGGCGACCTTGAGGTTCTTCGGCTCGATCTTCAGCAGCGGGGCCACGACCTCGGCCGCATAGAGCGGCGCCGGTTGGCCGAGCCCGGAGGCGTTCAAGCCGACACGGAAGGCATGTTTGAAACCGCGCTCCGAATAGCCGTTGGCGACCGCCATGCCCTCCCAGTAGAAGCCGCCATTGCGCTCGGCCTCCTGGCTGCCGACCATGCCGGCGGCGCTGGTGGAGCTGCCGACGAAGACCTTCACGCCCTCGCGCGACATCAGGCGGTTGGTCTCGCTGATCGCGCCCTGCGGATTGTGGCCGTCGCCCTTGAACAGCGCGACCTTGCGACCCTTGACGCCGCCGCGGTCGTTGATCAGGTCGACCGCGATGTCGACGCCCTGATAGTTCTGGTTGCCGAAGACGGAATTGGCTCCCGTCAGCGGAAAGATCGCGCCGATCTTGATGACTTCCTGCGCGATGGTTCGACGGCTAAGCAAGGTTGCTGCAGGCACGCCGACAAGCAGGCCCGACGCGACGCGCCGGGACATTCCCGGTTTCGATACAGACATCTCATTCTCCTCTGGAGTGCTGCGGCATTGGCATGCCGTCTTGTTCGGGGGCGCCCTGAGGAAAGGCTCGGGTGCCAGACGATGAGGCCATATCAGAGTCATTTTTTAGACATGTCAATAGATATCGTCTAATTTTTAGCGGCCACGCAGAAGCTCCCGAAACTGCTCGAGCGCGGATGCGGAATGGCCTTCCCCGGGCGTCTCTGCCGCCGGTCCGGCAACTGCGCACCGGCAACGCGTTTCGCGCGTTGAAACAGGGTCAGATCGCCCCCTGCGTCTGGCACGCCCTGCGATGATCGGGACGAGGTTCGCGGCCGAAGGCCGGCATGCGCGCGGGGCATCCATCGCCTCGCAGGTCCGCGGGGGCGTGACCGGCGCGCTATCGGATGCCGGCCGCCACGCAGGAGAGTTCAGCGCCATGTCGGAGACGATGGAACGCAGGTCCGGGGCCGCCTCGCGCGACGGCGAGATCGCGCGCCTTCTGGTCGGCGCGGTCGACCTGCACTGCCATAGCGGACCTGCGGCCATGCCGCGCATCCTCGACCATCACGACGCGCTGATGGACTGCGCTGCGGCCAGGTTCCGGGCGCTGCTCTACAAGGATCACTTCTACCTCGGCACCGCCCACGCCATCGTGCTGGAAAAGCTTGTTCCCGACACCGGCGTGCGCCTGTTTTCCGGCATCGCGCTGAACAATGCCTCCGGCGGCTTCAACCCGCATGCCGTCGACCATGCGATCAAGCTCGGCGGCCGGATCGTCTGGATGCCGACCCTGTCGGCGAAAAACCATATCGACGTGCTCGCCGCCGGAACGGTGAAGACCTTCCCCAAGACCGCGAAGAAGATGCTCGATCCGCTGCCGCTGACGCCGGTCGGCCCCGACGGCAGGCTCATCGACGCGGTGAAGCAGATCCTCGACCTGATCGCGGCGGACGACATCATCCTCGCGGGCGGCCATCTCTCGACGCCGGAACTGTTCATGGTGTTCGAGGAGGCGAAGGCGCGAGGCGTGAGGAAGCTCCTCGTCAACCACCCGACCTACCTCGTCAACAATTGCAGCGACGCCGACATCCGCGGGCTGGTCGCGCTCGGCGCCACGATGGAACACTCGATCTGCATGTTCGTCGAAGGCCGGTCGAAGAAGTTCGAGCCGTCCGAACTCCGGCGCGTCATCGAGGTCGCGGGCGTCGGGAAGACGATCCTCTCCTCCGACCTCGGTCTCGTGGGATCGCCGCGGCCCGTCGACGGCTATCGCGAGATCGTCGGGCACCTCATCGACCTGCAATTCCCGGAGGCCGAGATCCGCGCGCTGGTCGGCGACAATGCCGCCGCCATGCTCGGGCTGGACGAAGCAGCGGGCGCGGCCTGACGCGCTTTCGCGCGACAGGTCCTATTGCAGCGAGATGCCCGCGGCCTTGATCACGTCTTCCCACTTGGCGATTTCGGCGGCCTGAGCGGCCCTGACGGCCTCCGGGCCGCGGCCGATCGGGCGGACGCCGATCGGGTCGAGCCTGGCGAGAGCCTCCGGGCTCTGCACGTAGTCGGACACGATCCTGGCGAGGCGCTCGACGATCGGCGCTGGCAGGCCCTTCGGGCCAACCATGGCGAACCAGGACGAGGCGTTGACGCCCGGCAGGCCGGCTTCCTGGAGGGTGGGCACGTCGGGAATCTGCGGGGCCCGCGTGTCCGCCGTGACCGCCAGTGCACGCACCCTGCCGGCCTGGATGAGCGGCAGGTAGCCCGGCAGGAAATCGACCGCGACATTCACCTGCCCGGCGACGAGATCGTTGGCCAGCGGCGCCGAGCCGCGATAGGGCACATGGGTCATCTGAAAGCCGGCGCGGCGCTGCAGCAGCTCCCCGGCTATGTGGCCCATCAGGCCGAGGCCGGGGCTGCCGAAGGTCAGCTTGCCGGGATTGGCCTTGCCATAGGCGATCAGCTCGGCGAGCGTCTTCGCCTCGACCGAGGGATGGACGACGACGGCGACATTGACGTCGCCGATCAGGGCGATGGGGTCGAAATCGCTCAACGGGTCGTAGGCGAGGTTCCGGTAGAGCAGCTTGTTGGTCGCGATGGGGCCGGCGGAGGTGACGAACAGCGTGTAGCCGTCGGGCGCGGCGCGGGCGACGCCGCTCGCGGCGATGTTGCCGCCCGCCCCAACCTTGTTCTCCACGACGAAGCTCTGGCCGAGCTCGGTGCGCAGCTTCTCGGCGAGGAGCCGGGCGACGACATCCGTGGAGGCGCCGGCGGGGAAGGGAACGACGAGGGTCACCGGGCGCGCCGGCCATTGCTGGGCGAAGGCGCTCGCCGTTCCGGCGGCGACGCCGGCACCGACGATCGTGGCCACGCAAGCGCGGCGGGACAGGCTGGACATGGTTCGTTTCCTCCGCCGCCACGTCGTTCAGCGCGGCAGTCGAACCCAGCCTAGGAAACCTCGGGACGACTGTGCTGCCGGACCGCGTTCATTTCTCATCCTGAAACGCCGGCCCCAGCGATTGCGACATTTCGCGGATCTGATCCTCGATCCGGGCCTTGGCCTTCAGGAGCGGCCGGATGATGCGCGCCTTGTCGTCGGGCGTCGTGATGACCGAGCGGAAAAAGGTCACGCCGAAGGTCGCCAGCACCCGCTCGCCCAGCATGAGCGGCACCGCGATGGTCGCGGAATTGCGCGGCTCGACATTGGGATCGCGCTCGGCGAAACCGCGCCGGCGCGCCTGCACCATCAGGGCCTGGCATTCCTCGTCGCCGAGCGCGCGGTTCTCAGGAATGGGGGATGCCGCCATGGCGGCGCGCAGGATGGCGCGTTCCTCGTCGGGGCAGAACAGCAGATAGGCGCGCCCGAGCGCCCGGCCCCCGAGCGGCAGCCGCTGGCCGAGGGTCGCATGGAACGGCGAGACCGGGCTGTCGAGAATGGTGCTGAACCGCACCACCACGGCGTCGCAGTCGAGAAGGCACACCGAGCAGGGCCATTTGATCTGCCGGGTCAGCGCCGTCGCCCATGGGCGCGCGGCCTCGATGACCAGCGGCGCGCCATGGAAGCCCGCGCTCAGGCGGCCGACCGCCGAGGTGACCTGATAGCCGCGCATCCGGTCGTCGCGCACGACATAGCCGGCCTCGATCAGCGTTTCGAGCAGCCTGACAATGGTCGGCTTCGGCAGGTTCAGGCGGCGGTGCAACTCGCCCACCGTCGCGATGCCGATACGGTTGATCTCGGCGAGGAGATCCAGCGCCTTGACCACGGATCGGACGGGAGAGAAGGAGGGCAAGGTCTGGCCGGGCCGCGAGAAGACGGGCGCCAGACATAGGCCATTCCGCGGCTCGACGGAAGGAAGCGGCGTTTCGCGTCAGGTTCCGACCACGAGCACGACCTTCCCGACCTGCTCGCCGGCATCCATGAGGGCGTGGGCGTCGCGCACGTCGCGCCAGTCGAAGGTCGCGCAGATATGGTTCTCGATCCGGCCGGTCTCGATCAGCGGCCAGACGTCGCGGACGAGTTCGGCGGCGAGCCTCGCCTTGTAGGCAGCCGGGCGCGGCCGCAGCGTCGAGCCGGTCAGGGTCAGGCGGCGGCGCACGATGTTGCGGACATTGACCTCGGCCATCTCGCCGAGATGGCTCGCGATGAGGACGACCCGGCCGTCCGGCGCGAGAAGCTGGAGCTGCTGCTCGGTATAGGGACCGGCCTGCCCGTCGAGGGCGACATCGACCTGCTGCGCGCCGATGGCATCGACGATCCCCGCCGCCCAGTCGCCGCGATAGCTGACCGCATGGTCCGCACCGATGGCGCGGCACTTGTCGAGCTTCTCCTGCGTGCCGGCGGTCGCGACGACCCGCGCCGAACGCAACTGCTTCGCCATCTGGATCGCTGCCATGCCGACGCCGCTGGTGCCGCCCTGGACCAGCAGCGTCTCGCCTTCCGCGAGGCGGCCGAGCCACATGACGTTGTTCCAGGCGGTGAAATAGGCTTCGGGCAGCGCTGCAGCCTGAACGAAGTCCGCGCCCTTCGGCAGGCGCATGCACTGGCCCGCCGGCACCGCGCAGAGCTCCGCATAGCCGCCGCCATTGGCTAGCGCGCAGACGGCATCGCCAGGCCGCGGCCATGACACGTCAGCGCCGGCCGCCTCGACGGTGCCGGCGACGTCGAGGCCCGGCAGGTCGGTGGTTCCGGGCGGCGGCGGATAGAGCCCGCGCCGCTGCTGCACGTCCGGCCGGTTGACCGCAGCCGCCGCGACGCGGATCAGCACGTCGCCCGGCCCGAGATCGGGCACCGGCCGCTCGCAGAAGGCGAGGACCTCCGGACCGCCGGGGCGCGTGATCTCGATCGCTTTCATGGATGCTGGCCACTCATGGATGCGCCGCTCAGGACGACCGGACGGATTGCAGGATCTCGGAAAGGCGCGCCGTGGCCGAAGCCTGCAAGCGGTCATAGACCGACTCGCCATGGGCATCGATCGCCACCGTCACCGGCCCGAGGCCGTTCAGGCGGATGCGGTTCAGGCGGAACTGCATGATCAGGTCCGGCCAGGCCGCCTCGACCACCTCCGTCACGCCGAGGCTCAGAAGGGCGGAGGCGCCGCCGACGAACGAGAAATAGACGCAGCCGACATCGCGCATCGCCTCGACGCTGTCGCGCGACAGGCCGCCCTTGCCGCCCACCGCCGTGAGGCCGAACCGGCGGATCAGCGCGGGCATCATCCCGTTGAACCGCGTCGACGTGGTCGGGTTGACGTAATGCAGCCGCCCCGGTCCCGCGGGCTCCTCGTCGTAGCAGACGCCCATGTGGAAGAAGGCGCCGCCGTCCATCGGCGTCGGCATGGGCCGGCCGGCCTCGATCTCGGCGATCATGCGCCGGTGCGTCGGCATGCCGACGGTGGCCAGCGCCTCGCCGTCGAGCAGCACGAGGTCGCCGGCCTTCAGCGTGCGCGCCTCGGCCGGGCTCATCGGCAGCCTGACGCGCGGCAGGCCGGCGCCGCTTGCAGAGGTTCCGGTCATTCGACCCGCTCCACGCGGCCGGAATTGTAGATACGCGCGCGGGTGCGCCGGTTGATCCAGCAGTTGAACGAGACGGCGATCGGCGTGAAGCCGTGGCCCGCGGCATATTCGATATGGACGCCGAAGGTCGTCGTCGATCCGCCGACGCCCATCGGGCCGAAGCCGGTCATGTTGACGGCCCGGGTCAGCCGCTCCTCCATCGCGGCCACCAAGGGCTCGGGATTGCGCTCGCCGAACGGCCTGAGCGTCGCGTCCTTGGAGAGCTTGGCCGCATGGTCGAAAGTGCCGCCTATGCCGACGCCGATCACCACCGGCGGGCAGTGCTGGCCGCCGGCCCGCAGCACGATCTCCATGATGCAGCGCTCGATCTCCTCGATGCTCGGGCTGACGAGGATCTCGATCGCGGCCCACCGCCCGCCGCCGAGCGCCTTGGGCGCGCAGGTGATGTCGAGATAGTCCACCTCGCCGATCATCTCGTAGGAGACCAGCGGCATGTCCTTGCCCCGGTAGCTGCGTTCGTTGGTGAGCGGATTGGTGACGAAGCGCAGGATCGGAGGCTCGATGGTCTGTACGAGATGGTCGAAACCGTCGACGATCGCCTGCCGGATGTCGCCCTCGAAACGCGCGGCCGAGCCGATCTTGACGGTGTAGCTGGGAACGCCCGCATCCGAGCACAGGAACCGCCCGGTCCGTTCGGCGGTCTCGGCGCTCTCCAGCATGAAGGCGAGGGTCTGGCGCGCCTGCGGGACCGTTTCGGTCTCGACCGCCCGGCGCAGCTCCGCCTTGGATGATTCCGGAATGCGCCGCAGCGACCAGTCGTAGAGATTGGCCGTCACTTCCCTGACCAGATCGTATGTGATCGCCATGCGCCCGCACCTGATGGGCAAGAACGGTAGCATTGGGTGCACGGGGTGCCATTCGCCGCCAGCCGCATTCCATCAGATGAAACGGCCGGACCGAAAAGCATCGCTGCGAGCCTCGCGAGGACGCCGCCCGCCATCGCCGATGCCCGCTTCCGCCAGAGCTTCGCCGCATCCCTCGCCCGCGACGGCGAAATCGGCGACAGGCGCTGCTCCTCTGCGAGACCCTCGCACTAAGGCAGAACTGGCGGGTCGCAGCCATCGGCCTGAACGCCACTCCCGCAATCCCGATTGTCGACTAGACTTGCCACAAGCGCGCCGGCTTCAAGGCGCATCGGGGGGCAGGGCATGAGGCGCGGATCGAAGGTGGCGGCTGCGGCCATTCTGGCAATGGCCGGTCTCGCCGCCATCGCCGAGCCCGCCTATGCCGCGGCGGCGCTGGACGGACGCGCCATGGGCCTCGTCTGGTGCCTGCCCTTTGCCGGTCTGCTCCTGTCTATCGCGACCGGCCCGGTCTTCTACCCCCATGTCTGGGAACACCATTATGGCAAGATCGCCGCCTTCTGGGCCGCGCTGGTGGTGCTGCCCTTGCTCGCCCTGGTCCCGTTCGAGCAGTCGTCCGCAGCGCTGGTCTTCACCATGCTGGGCGAGTATCTGCCCTTCATCATCCTGATCTTCGCGCTCTATGCGATTGCCGGCGGCATCCTCGTCACCGGCAATATCCACGGCGCGCCCGGCACCAATACCGCGATCCTCGCCATCGGTGCGCTGCTGGCGAGCGTGGTCGGAACGACCGGTGCCTCGATGATCATGATCCGCCCGATCATCCGGGCCAATGACGACCGGGCGCACAATGTCCAAGTCGTCGTCTTCTTCATCTTCATCGTCTCGAATTGCGGCGGCGCGCTCACCCCGCTCGGCGACCCGCCGCTCTTCGTCGGCTTTCTCAAGGGCGTCGACTTCTTCTGGACCACGCGCTTCCTGTTCACGGAGACCGCCATCGTCATCGGCGCGCTGCTGGCGATCTTCTGGTGTCTCGACGCGGCGCTCTACCGGCGCGAAGGCCGCATCAGGCCCGACCCGACGCCGGATTCGCGCGTCGGCGCAAAGGGCCTCTCCATGCTGCTGCTGATCGCCGTCGTGGTGGCCGCGATCGTGCTGCGCGGCTCGTGGAAGCCCGGCATCTCGTTCAGCCTCGCAGGCGTCGCCTTCCCATTGCAGGACATCGCCTCCAACGCGCTGATGCTGGCGGCAGGCCTTGCCTCGCTGAAACTCGCCAACCCGCTCTGGCGCGCGCAGAACGGCTTCAACTGGGGGCCGGTGAAGGAAGTCGCCAAGCTCTTCGCCGGCATCTTCGTCTGCATCGTGCCGGTCATCGCCATCCTCGCGGCGGGGCGTGGCGGCGCGCTCGCCCCGCTGGTGGCACTGGTCTCCAACGCCGATGGAACGCCGAACAACGTCATGTATTTCTGGCTGACCGGCGCGCTCTCGTCCTTCCTCGACAATGCGCCGACCTATCTCGTGTTCTTCGAGTTGGCGGGAGGCGATGCGAAGGCGCTGATGGGCCCGCTGTCGCTGACGCTGACGGCAATTTCAACGGGTGCCGTGTTCATGGGCGCCAACAGCTATATCGGCAACGCCCCGAACTTCATGGTCTATGCCATCGCCAAGGACATGGGCGTGAGGATGCCCTCGTTCTTCGGCTACATGGTCTGGTCGGCGGCGATCCTCATCCCCATCTTCGTGGTCGTGACGCTGCTGTTCTTCACGCCGGGAGCTCCGCTCGTGGGGTGGTGAGCAGCGCGCTCTTGCGGGCGACCTTCCCCAAGGTTATGTCGCTCCGGTTCGCGCCGCATGGGGTGACATGATCCGCTTCCTGTTCCGCCTCCTCGGCCTCGTGCTGATCGCCGTCGGCTTCGTCGCGCTGGTCATCGATGGCACGCGCTCCATTGCCGGCCAGCGTTTGATCACCACCTCGGGCGCCGATACCTGGCGATCGATCCATCCGGCCAGCCTCGGCGAGGTCGAGAAGCTGCTCGTCGCCCGCGACCTCGGCTGGCTCTGGGACCCGGGCCTGCTCGCGGCCCTTGCCGTACCCACCGCGGTCACGGGCCTCGTGCTCGGCGCGCTCATGATGCTGATCGGGCGGCGGAACGAGCCACAGATCGGCGTCATCGGCAGGCGGTGAGTTCCCCGGCGCGTTCCGGCATCGCCCCGGCGGGCTAGGCGACGACGATCTCGAAATGGAAGCGCGGCACGGCTGCGGCCTCCAGCCGGGCGGTTACGGCGTCGCGGGCGTTCTCGTTGGGCAGCGAGCGGAACAGGCCATCGCGGGCATTCATGGCCTCGCCGGGGAAATACATCTGCGTGACGAGTTCCGGCCGCCCCTCGGCGAGGATGCGGAAGTGAATGTGTGGTGTCCGCATGCCGGCCCCGGAGCCGTAATAGCGCGGCCGGATGGTCCGGAAGAAATAGCCGCCGTCGCCGCCGGACCGTACCGCGCCGAAGCCCTGGAAATTCGGATCGGCCGTGCCGGCGCTCTCGCGCGGATGATGATAGCGCCCCTCCGCATCGGCCTGCCAGATCTCGACGGCCACGCCCGCCAGCGGGCCTGACCTGGCGTGCAGCACGCGGCCGGTGACCTCGATCACCTCGCCGCGGGCGCGGCCCGGCCTGCCGGCGACGCGCGTCAGGTCGAGGTCGGAATCGGCAGGTCTCGCCGCCGGATAGAAGGGCCCGCGCGTCTGTCGCGGCGTCGGGACGAGTTGCGCCGCCGCCGGGTGCGCCACCAGGACGATGGCGGGCGCGGCCACCAGCCAGCGGCGCGACAATGACAGGGCGGAGCCGTGGGCCGGCCGGCCGAGGGGATCATCTCTATCCATCGCGGCACCTTTCACAGGCGGCGATCCTGCGCGAGGAGCCGGGTCCGACCCAGCCACGATCCGGTGAGGTGACGCGACCGTGATGGGCCGCCCCGCCGGACAGCCATGTTCCCATCGCGGGCCGGGGCAGGTAACGTCGGGGCCGGTCCTGCCGAATTGAGGGCATCGAGGAGGTATCCGATGTTCAGTTTCAGGAAAAAGCTTTCCCTGCCCGCCGCCGATGAGGCGCTGCCGGGCCGCGCCGCGGCCATCCCGACCGCCGAGCGCCATTTCGTCAATGGGCGGCCCCTCAAGGGTCCCTATCCCGACGGCATGGAGCAGATCGTCGTCGGCCTCGGCTGCTTCTGGGGCGCCGAACGCAAGTTCTGGCAGTTGCCGGGCGTGTTCGTCACCGCGGTCGGCTATGCCGCGGGCGCGACGCCGAATCCGACCTACGAGGAGGTCTGCTCCGGCATGACCGGCCATAACGAGGTGGTTCTGGTGGTCTACGACCCCGCTCAGGTCTCGACCGGCGAGGTTCTCAAGACCTTCTGGGAGAGCCACGACCCGACGCAGGGCATGCGCCAGGGCAACGATGTCGGCACACAGTACCGCTCCGGCATCTATGTCACGAACGACGCCCAGCGCGCGGCAGCCGAGGCGTCGAAGGCGGTCTACGGCAAGGCGCTCACGGGACGGGGCTACGACCCGGTCACGACCGAGATCCTCGACGCACCGGCCTTCTACTTCGCCGAGGACTACCACCAGCAATATCTCGCGAAGAATCCGCGCGGTTATTGCGGGCTCGGCGGCACCGGCGTCTCCTGCCCGATCGGCACGGGGGTCGCCGCGTGAGGCCGGTCGCGGAGGCGAAGGATCTTGCCCTTGCGGCGGGCGCCCATGCGCGCACCGCGGGGCGCCTGATCGCCACCCAGAAGGACACGGTCAAGGCGGTGCATCTCGCCCGCCGCCACATCAAGAGGGCGCGTAGCCTGCTGCGCGCTCTGAAACCTCTGGCGAAGGACGCGGTGGAACGCGAGAACGGCTTCCTGCGCGCCTTCGCCCATGCCCTTGCGCCGCTGCGCGACGTCCATGCGCTGGCGGAGGCCGCGCGCGCCGTCGGCGCATCGGGGCCAGGCGACGGGCAGGGGCCCCGCGTCGACCTTCCAGCCCTCGGCCGCGCGCTCCAGCGGCAGGCGCGTGTCATCGCCCGGCTCGCACCGGCCGACGCGCCGAAACACTATCTCGCCAAGGCGGTCGCCCGCGCCTATGGCCGCGCCCGCCGCGCCTATTTCATCTATGAGGATCACCCCTCGACCGAGCCGCTGCACGAGGCGCGCAAGCGGATCAAGGACTGCCTGCATCTGGTCGAGGCGCTGGACGACCGGCGGCCGAGAAAGGCCGGTCCCAAGCCGCGCAAGCTCGACCGCATCGGCGAATTGATGGGCGCGATCCGCGACCTCGACCTGCTCGCCCGTCGCCTGGACCGGGGCGAGGCCGGTCGCGCCAAGCTCGCGCGCATCGCGGCGCGGCACGTGCGCCTCGAGCGCGAGGTGCAGCGCACCGGCGACAAGGCTTTCGCCATCAAGCCAGGCGCCATCGAAAAGGCCTGGCGCCGCGCGTGAGCCTTGTCCCGGCATGACCACGAGCTTCACGGAATGAGCGTCGTCTGGCGCGCCATGACCCCGGCCGATCTCGCCGCGGTCGGCGGGATTGCGGCCGTGGTCCATCCGGCCTTTCCCGAGGATGAGGCGGTCTTCGCCGAGCGCCTCGCGCTCCATCCGGCGGGGTGCCGGCTGCTGACCGTCGCGGATGAGCCGGCGGGCTATGCGGTCAGCCATCCGTGGCGGACGGGCTCGCTGCCCGTGCTCAATGCGCTCCTCGGCGCGATCCCGGCCGAGGCCGACACCTACTATATCCACGACCTCGCGCTGCTGCCCTCCGCGCGGGGCACGGGCGCGGGCGCAGCCATCGTCCAGGACCTCAAGCGCCACGCGCTCTCTCTGGGCTTCGCGAGCCTGTCGCTGGTCGCGGTCAACAATTCAGCCGCGTTCTGGGAGAGGCAGGGTTTCGCCGCGGCGCCGCCCGGCGCGGCCGCGGAAAAGCTCGCCAGCTATGGCGGCGACGCCCGGCTGATGGTCTGCCCGATCTGACCCCGCACGATCGCGTGAACCCGCCTCGACGCCTCTCCGTCCATCTGCCACCGTGACATCGGCGTCATAATCTGCATCATGCCGCGACTTTCGCGCCCGCCGGCGGCGGGGCGTCCTCTGCGAAGGGCTGTGTGCCGATGAGTTCCTTCACGCTCGCCGAGCTCGAGACGATCGTCGCCTCGCGCGCTGCCGCGCCGCCCGCCGAAAGCTACACCGCCGCCTCGCTCGCCAAGGGCCCGGTCCACTGCGCCAAGAAGTTCGGCGAGGAGGCCGTCGAGGCCGTCATCGCCGCGACGCAGGGCGACAGGGCTCCGCTCGTTGCCGAGAGCGCCGACGTGCTGTTCCATCTCATGGTGGTCTGGAAATCGCGCGGCATCGCGCTCGACGACGTCATGGCCGAACTGGAGCGTCGCACGGCCCAGTCCGGCCATGCCGAGAAGGAATCCCGCCCCAAGGCCAATCCTTGAGGGAGACAACCCTATGAACGAGCGTCCGATGCCAGCAAGCCTCGCTGCGGCGGCCCCCATGCCGGAGACCAACGGCAATCCCTCGCCCTACCGCATGTTCTCAAGGGCGGAATGGGCGGCCAAGCGCGCCGACACGCCGATGACGCTGACGCCGGGGGAGATCGCCAAGCTGCGCTCCTTCACCGACCAGCTCTCGATCGAGGAGGTCGAGGCGATCTACCTGCCGATCTCGCGCCTCCTGTCCTTCTACGTCGCGGCCCAGCAGAAGCTGTCGCGCGCCTCGCAGTCGTTCCTCGGTGCGAAGGACGTGAAGATTCCCTTCGTCATCGGCGTCGCCGGCTCGGTGGCGGTCGGCAAGTCCACGACGTCGCGCGTCCTTCAGGCGCTGCTGTCGCGCTGGTCCAACACGCCCAAGGTCGACCTCGTCACCACCGACGGCTTCCTCTTCCCCAACGCCTATCTCGAGCGCGAGGGACTGATGAAGAAGAAGGGCTTTCCGGAGAGCTACGACACCAAGGCGCTGCTGCGCTTCCTCGCGGCCGTGAAGGCCGGCGAGCGCCACGTCCGCGCACCGGTCTATTCGCATCTCGTCTATGATGTCGTGCCCGGCGGCGGGGTGACGGTCGACCGTCCCGACATCCTCATCGTCGAGGGGCTCAACGTGCTGCAGACCGGCCGTCCCCCGCGCGACGGCAAGGCCATTCCCTTCGTCTCCGACTATTTCGACTTCTCGGTCTTCATCGACGCCGAGGAGGACGTTCTGGAGCGCTGGTATCTGGAGCGCTTCATGCGCCTGCGCGAGACCGCCTTCCGCGATCCCCAGAGCTATTTCCGCCGCTATGCCGAGAAGTCGGAATTCGAGGCGATGAAGACGGCGCTGGCGCTCTGGTACGGCATCAACCTCGTCAACCTGCGCGACAACATCCTGCCGACGCGGCATCGTGCGAAGCTCATCCTCAAGAAGGACGACGACCACCGGATCGAGAGCGTCAGCTTGAGAAGGGTGTGAGGCGCGCCATCGTCGGGCCTCGAATTGCACGGGGTGAAGTCCCATCATCCCATCCCCCATCGGACAGGATGACAGGCCCGCCGGCCTCGGCTAGCTCTCGCGCCACAACAAGCGACACGATCGGGAGCCCTCCATGGCCTACGAGACCATCATCGTCGAGACGCGCGGCAGGGTCGGGCTGATCACGCTCAACCGGCCGAAGGCGCTGAACGCGCTCAACAGCCAGCTCATCGGCGAGCTGAACACGGCGATGGACGGCTTCGAGAAGGACCCCGGCATCGGCTGCATGGTGGTCACCGGCTCGGAGAAGTCTTTCGCCGCCGGCGCCGACATCCTCGAAATGCAGGCCAAGACCTATCCCGAGAGCTATCTCGAGGACTTCATCACCTCGTGGGACCGGGTCGGCCAGCGCCGCAAGCCGATCATCGCGGCGGTCGCGGGCTTCGCCCTCGGCGGCGGCTGCGAACTCGCCATGATGTGCGACTTCATCCTCGCCGCCGATACCGCCCGGTTCGGCCAGCCGGAGATCAAGCTCGGCGTCATGCCTGGCTCCGGCGGCACCCAGCGCCTCACCCGCTTCGTCGGCAAGTCCAAGGCCATGGAAATGTGCCTCACCGGCCGCATGATGGATGCGGCCGAAGCCGAGCGCGTCGGCCTCGTCTCGCGCGTGGTTCCTGCCGCCGATCTGGTCGAGGAAGCCGTGAAGGTCGCGACCCAGATCGCCGACCTGTCGCTGCCGGCCGTCATGATGACCAAGGAATCGGTGAACCGCGCCTACGAGACGACCCTTGCGGAGGGCGTGCGTTTCGAGCGGCGCGTGTTCCACGCCATGTTCGCCATGGCCGATCAGAAGGAAGGCATGTCCGCCTTCGCCGAGAAGCGCAAGCCCGCCTTCAAGAACCGCTGAAACGGCATATCAGCCGAGCATTCCCGGCGCGCGCGGGTGCCCTGCGGGTGGCCGGGGTGCTCTCGCGCGCTTTCTCGTCCCAGATGGGACGCTGATCGCGGCGCCCCCGTTCGAGGATCCCGACATGCCTGTTTCTCTCGCCGACATCGCGACGGCCAATGCCAGCCGCTATCTCCAGCAGCTGTGCAAGCACTGGAGCCACAAGTTCCAGGTGACCTTCGACGACCGCAGCGGCAAGGTGCCGTTCAGCGACGCCGCAGAGCTCACCCTGACCGCCAATGGCGACGTGCTGAGCCTGAAGCTCGATGCCTCCGCCGACCGCCTGCCGACGCTGGAGGAAGTGGTCGCCGAACACCTGAAACGCTTCGCCTTCCGCGAGGAGCTCAGGATCGACTGGCAGCCCGTCGGCTGACCGTTTCGGGTTGAGGCGTTCGGCCGCGCCGGAAAGGGGCTCGCCGCAACGCAGCATCCTGTGGCACCATGCTCTCCCGAGGCCGCCCGAGTTGCGGTCGTGGAGACCGGACGCATGACCTTCGTCACCGATCTGCTCGCCACCGTCTCGCGCCGCTCGCGCGAGCTGATCGGCTGGAAACCGGCGGAGTTCGAGCCGCGCACGGCGGCCGACATCCTGACCCTCGCCCGCACGCTGCTGTCCCGCCGGGGCGAAGCCTCCGGTACGGCGCTCGCCCGCGACATCCTCTCGGGCTATGCGAGCCTCGACGCCGAGGGCCGCCTCGCGGTGCTGCGCGAGCTCGCCACCGGCTTCGGCGCGGACAAGGCGAAGCTGGACGCGGCCATTGCCGCCTATCAGGCCGATCCGAACGGCGCCGCGGCGCTCACCCTGCACGAGGCCGCCGAGCCGCGCCGGCAGGAGCTGATCCGCCGGCTCAACCTCGCGCCCGGCGGTACGCTGGCTCTAGTCCGGCTCAGGGACGACCTGCTGGCCCATGTCGGCCAGGCCGCGGAACTGCAGCTTCTCGACACCGACCTCGTCCATCTGCTGTCGTCCTGGTTCAACCGGGGGTTCCTCGTCGTGAAGCGCATCGACTGGTCGACGCCCGCCAACATCCTCGAAAAGATCATCCGCTACGAGGCGGTCCACGAGATCCGCGACTGGGACGACCTGCGCCGCCGCCTCGAACCGGAGGACCGGCGATGCTACGCCTTCTTCCATCCGCGGCTGGAGGACGAGCCGCTGATCTTCGTGGAAGTGGCGCTGACCGCCGAGATTCCGCCCGCCATCGGGCCGCTGATCGCGGAGGGCGGCGCGCCGCTCGCCGCCGACGATGCGCGCGTGGCGGTGTTCTATTCGATCTCCAACTGCCAGACCGGCCTTGCCGGCATCTCCTTCGGCTCGCTGCTGATCAAGCAGGTGGTGGAGGAGCTGAAGCGCGAACTCCCCAAACTGACGACCTTCGTCACCCTGTCGCCAGTGCCCGGTTTCGCTAAGTGGCTGGCAAAGGAGCGCAAGAGCGAGACCGGCTTCCTGCTCGACGAGGAAAAGGACCTCCTGGCCGCGCTGGACGAACCCGACTGGCGCGCCGACGGCGTGCGGGCGCAGAAGATCGACCGGGTGCTCGCGCGTGCGGCCGCGCGCTACTTCACCGCCGCCAAGACCACCGGCAACCGGCCGCTCGACCCGGTCGCGCGCTTCCATCTTGGCAATGGCGCGCGGCTGGAGCGGATCAATCCGGGCGCGGACCTGTCCGTCTCCGGCCTCAAGCAGTCGCACGGCGTGATGGTCAACTACCTCTACGACCTGCCGCGCATCGAGGAGAACCACGAGGCCTATGCCGAGCGGCGCGAGGTGGTCACCAGTTCCGCGGTGAAGAAGCTCGCTGCCCCGGTCTGACGGCCGGGTTTCGTCATGTAACGGTATAACGATCCTCACCGATCTGTGTCTTGGCGCGGGTGACGCTCCGTCACAGGTTCGCAGCCATGCCGGCAGAAGGCCTCGAAAGGCCAAGGCAGATCCGGCGGGAGGATCGCAGACATGACCATGACGAAAAGCCTCTTGATCGCGGCGGGCGCGCTCGGCCTGATCGCCGCCCCCGCCATGGCCCAGCAGGCCGCGCAGATGACTTTCTTCATCACCTCCGCGCCGCTTGAGGGCGGCAATCTCGGCGGGCTTGCAGGCGCCGACCGCCATTGTCAGGCCTTGGCCACCGCCGCGGGCGCCGGCACCCGCACGTGGCGGGCCTATCTGTCGACGCAAGGGGCGGGCGCGGTCAATGCCCGCGACCGGATCGGCAGCGGCCCATGGCAGAACGCACGCGGCGTGGTGGTCGCCAACAGCGTCGCCGAGCTGCACGGCACCAACAACCTGACCAAGCAGACCGCGCTCACCGAGGCGGGTGCGCTGGTGAACGGACGCGGCGACACGCCGAACCAGCACGACATCCTGACCGGCAGCCAGGCCGACGGCACGGCCTTCTCGGGCGATGCCGACCGCACCTGCGGCAACTGGACCAAGGGTGGTGAGGGCTCGGCCATGGTTGGCCATCACGACCGTCAGGGTCTCAACACCGAGCCGCCGGCCCTGTCGTGGAATTCCTCGCATCCCTCGCGCGGCTGCGATCTGCCCTCGCTGCGCGCCACCGGCGGCAACGGGCTGATCTACTGTTTCGCCGCGAACTGAAAAGGGAGCCATCGGGCGGGAAGGCACAGGCAACCCATCTGCCTCCGCCCGCCCGATCGCGCTTCTGCGTGACTATTTCGTCGTATAGCCGCCGTTGACCAGGATCGTCTGTCCCGTCATCCACCAGCCGTCGGACACGAGGAAGCGGATCCAGGGAACAATATCCTCGATATGCGTCAGCCCGGTGCGCGTGGATTTCGATAGCGCGGCCGCCGTCTTGTGATAGGCGACCGCATCCGCGCCCTCGGCCGGATAGAAGAAGGGCGTGTCCATCGGGCCGGGCCCGATGGCGGTCACCGAGATGCCCCGATCGCCGAACTCTTTCGACGCCGCGCGCGTGAAATGCTCCACCGGTGCTTTGGTGCCGGCGTAGGAAGCATAGAAGGGCGTATAGGCGCCCAGCAGCGACGTCACGATCGTGCAGACCTTGCCATTGTCGTTGACGACCTTGCCGGCCTCCTTGAGGAAGAAGAACGCGGCCTTGGCGTTGACCGCGCTCATCTCGTCGTACTCGGCCTCGTTGATGTCGACGATCGACTTCTTGAGCACCTTGCCGACGGTATTGATGGCGATGTCGGGCCGACCGAGGGCCGCGACCGCATCGGCGAACAGCTTTTCCATAGCTCCGGCGCTGGTCAGGTCAGCCTGCAGCGTGACGGCTTGGGCGCCAGCGGCATTGACGGCCGCTGCCGTCTTGTCCGCATCGGCTCTGGCCGCCGGGCTGTTGTAGTGGATGGCGATCGCCTTCGCGCCCTGCGCGGCGAAGTCGCGGGCAATCAGTCCGCCGAGATTCTTGGCGCCACCGGCGATGATGACGGTTTTGCCCCGGATAGCGTGATCGGTCATGGCCTCGTCTCCCGTGCTTGTGGACAGCAACCCTGCTGCTCGATCGGTGGCGAGACGATATCGTCCAGGTTTGGCAGATAAAGTGCTATGCTTTGACATCACTTGTCAGAAATGCCGACCAATGAGGGCTGCGCTTGGATCGCATCGACCTCTTCCGCATCTTCTCCCGCGTGGTGGAGTGCGCGAGCTTCACCCGCGCCGCCGACACGCTCGGCCTGCCGCGTTCATCGGTGTCGACCGCTGTTCAGGAACTGGAGCAGCGTGTCGGCGCGCGCCTTCTCCACCGCACCACTCGCAAGGTCTCGCCGACGCAGGACGGAGTTCTTCTCTATGAGCGCTGCCTGCGCCTCATCGTCGATGTCGAGGAGGCGGAAGCCCTGTTCCGCCAGACTGCGGCACGCCCGTCCGGCAGGCTCCGCGTCGATGTTCCCGGCCGCATGGGGCGGCTGATCATTGCCCCCGCCCTGCCCGACTTCCTCGACCTCTATCCGGGCATCGACATCGATCTCGGCGTGACCGACCGGGCGGTGAACATGTTCGAGGACAGTGTCGATTGCGTGTTGAGGGTCGGTCCCCTCGGCGATTCCGGTCTGATCGGCCGGCCTCTCGGCGAACTCGCGCTGATCAATGTCGCGAGCCCCGCCTATCTTGCCCGCCACGGCGCGCCGGGAACGCCGGCCGATCTCGGCCTGCACTGGGCCGTGCGCTACGCTTCTCCGTCGAGCGGGCGCGTGGAGGACTGGGAGTGGGTCGATGACGGCATGCCGCGCGCTCTAGCGGTGCGGAGCCGTGTGACGGTCAACAGCGCCGAGGCTTACATCGCCTGCTGCCTCGCGGGGCTCGGCCTGATCCAGATTCCCGCCTACGACGTCCAGACCCATCTTGCCGCGGGCGAACTGGTCGAAGTCATGTCGGATCATCGCGCCGCCGCCATGCCCATGACGCTGCTCTATCCGCACCGCCATCACCTGTCGCGGCGACTGAAGGTGTTCATCGACTGGCTGGAGCCTCTGTTGAGGCAGGAGGTCGCCGCCTGACGAGGCCTACGCGCCACTCCCCCCTCGGACAGCAAAAAGGGCGGCCCGAGGGCCGCCCTTTCGCATTTCCGATGCCGTGAAAGGCGCGCGCAGATCACTCCGCGGCGTCGCCCTCTTCGGCCGGGGTGTCCTTGGCCTTCTTCTCGAGGTCCTCGCCGGTCGCCTGGTCGACGACCTTCATGGACAGGCGCGTCTTGCCGCGATCGTCGAAGCCGAGCAGCTTCACCTTCACCTTGTCGCCTTCCTTGACCACGTCGGTGACCTTGCCGACGCGGCTGTTGGCGAGCTGCGAGATGTGGACGAGGCCGTCGCGCGAACCGAAGAAGTTCACGAAGGCGCCGAAGTCGACGACCTTCACCACGGTGCCCTCGTAGATCATGCCGAGCTCGGGCTCCTGCGTGATCGACTTGATCCAGTTGACCGCCGCGCGGATCGACTCGCCATTGGCGGAAGCGACCTTCACGGTGCCGTCGTCCTCGATGTTCACCTTGGCGCCGGTCTTCTCGACGATCTCGCGGATCACCTTGCCGCCGGTGCCGATGACTTCGCGGATCTTGTCGGTCGGGATCTTGAAGCTCTCGATGCGCGGGGCATGCTCGCCGAGCTCCGAACGCGCCGAAGTCAGCGCCTTCGCCATCTCGTCGAGAATGTGCTCGCGGCCGCCCTTGGCCTGCTCGAGGGCGACCTTCATGATCTCCTCGGTGATGCCGGCGATCTTGATGTCCATCTGCAGCGAGGTGATGCCCTCGGCCGTGCCGGCGACCTTGAAGTCCATGTCGCCGAGATGGTCCTCGTCGCCGAGGATGTCGGAGAGCACCGCAAAGCGCTCACCCTCGAGGATCAGGCCCATGGCGATGCCGGCGACCGGCCGCTTGATCGGCACGCCCGCATCCATCAGCGCCAGCGAGGCGCCGCAGACGGTGGCCATCGAGGAGGAGCCGTTCGACTCGGTGATCTCCGAGACGACGCGGATCGTGTAGGGGAACTCGTGCTTCTCCGGCAGCATCGGGTGGACGGCGCGCCAGGCAAGCTTGCCGTGGCCGACTTCGCGGCGGCCCGGACGGCCCATGCGGCCGGCCTCGCCCACCGAGAAGGGCGGGAAGTTGTAGTGAAGGAGGAAGTTCTCCTTGTAGGTGCCGGTCAGCGAGTCGATAAACTGCTCGTCCTCGGCGGTGCCGAGCGTGGTCACGACAATCGCCTGCGTCTCGCCGCGGGTGAACAGCGCCGAGCCATGGGTGCGCGGCAGGACGCCGACATCGGAGACGATCGGACGGACTGTCTTCAGGTCGCGGCCGTCGATGCGGCTCGACGTGTCGAGGATGTTCCAGCGGACGACCTTGGCCTCCAGCTCCTTGAACACGCCAGCGACCACCTGCTTGTCGTGCTTGCCTTCGCCTTCGCCGGCGAAAGCCTCAATGGCCTTCTTCTTGACCTCGCCAACCGCCGAATAGCGGGCGGTCTTCTCGCGGATCGAATAGGCAGCGCGCAGGTCCGTCTCGACCAGCGCGAGCATCTGCTTCTCCAGCGCCGAATGGTCCGGCGGGGTGAAGGCGCGCGGCTCCTTGGCGGCCTTCTCGGCGAGCGAGATGATCGCGTTGATGACCGGCTGGAAGTACTTGTGGCCGAACATGACGGCGCCGAGCATGGTCTCTTCCGAGAGCTCGTGGGCCTCGGACTCCACCATCAGCACGGCATCGGTGGTGCCGGCGACGACGAGGTCGAGCTTCGACTCCTTCATGTCGTCGACATAGGGGTTCAGGACGTACTCGCCGTCGATGAAGCCGACGCGGGCGCCGCCGACCGGGCCCATGAAGGGCACGCCGGACAGGGTCAGCGCGGCCGAGGCGGCGACCATGGCGAGAATGTCGGGATCGTTCTCCATGTCATGGGAGAGCGTGGTGATGATGACCTGCGTCTCGTTCTTGTAGCCGTCGACGAAGAGCGGGCGGATCGGACGGTCGATCAGGCGGGAGATGAGCGTCTCGCGCTCGGTCGGCTGGCCCTCGCGCTTGAAATAGCCGCCGGGGATGCGGCCGGCCGCGAAGTACTTCTCCTGGTAGTTGACGGTCAGCGGGAAGAAGTCGATGCCGGCCTTCGGCTCGAAATTGGAGACGACGGTGGCGAGCACGGTGGTCTCGCCATAGGTGGCGAGCACGGCGCCATGGGCCTGACGGGCAACCTTGCCGGTTTCGAGGACGAGCTTGCGACCACCCCAGGTGATCTCCTCGCGATGGATGTCGAACATTTCTTTTTCCTTTCTCGGACGTACGGACGGCGGATGGCCATGGGCAGGACGGCGTGAGGCTCGCAAGCGGGCCGGCTTCAGGACGCGTTCGCGTCCCCGGCTCCTTGCGATCCTGCCATGGCGATCTGATGGTCCAGTGGTCTGGCCTTGACAAGCCGGGCCTTGCGGTCGGTGCCGCGGCCCTTCGGTTGGGGCGCCCGGGATCGGGACAGCCCGTCTTCAAGGGGCAAAGCCCGCCGCGGCGGCCGCTCATCGGCTCCGCGCGGGATGCCCGGATGCGAAACGGCCCCGCGCGTGCGGGGCCGGTCCGGAGATCAGCGGCGGATGCCGAGACGCTCGATCAGCGTCTTGTAGCGGGCCTCGTCCTTGCGCTTGACGTAGTCGAGCAGGGAGCGGCGCGCGGAGACCATCTTCAGAAGGCCACGGCGGGAGTGGTTGTCCTTCGTGTGGCTCTTGAAGTGGTCGGTCAGGTTGGTGATGCGCTCGGTGAGGATCGCGACCTGGACCTCGGGCGAACCGGTGTCGCCGGTCTTGGTCGCATATTCCTTGATGAGCTCGGCCTTGCGGGCGTCGGAAATCGACATCGGGCTGTTCCTTCTGAACGGAGGGGTCTTGCGGCCGGCGCCGGGATGTCGTCCAGCGCGGTCGGATGGCCGTGCGCGTCATGGAAGCGCATGGTCCGGCGGCCTTCAGGCTACCGAAGGCGCGGCTTATACACGAAAAGGCCGGGAAGGGAAGGGTCGGAACGCCTGCGGACGGTCAGACGGCCGGCGGCAGCCGGGTCGCCTGGCTCGCAGCGAGACGCCACTGGCCCGCGGTCTTCACGAAAACCTGCATCCAGCGGAAGTCGTAGGGGCGGTTCTCGCGCACGTTCAGGATCGGGCTTTTGGCCGCGAGGATCGCGATATCGCTGCCGGGTACGCGGACGGAGACCTCGCTCAGCGGCGCGGTCTCGATCACCGGCTCCCCGGCGAGCAGCGAGACGATGCGCGCATCCCGCCCGTCGACCTTGCCGGACCCGTGGGTGTGAGTGAAATCCTCGGTGTAGAGGGCCTTGAGCTTTGCCACGTCCTTCGCCTGGAGCGCTGCGGCCAGCGTCTCCCGGAAGACCATCAGCTCGCGTTCGACCGTGGCGGCCGCGGCCGGCCGCGGCGTTGCCGGATGGGCCGCGAGCGAAGTCGGGACGAGGGCGAAGGCAGCGACGGTGAGCGCAGAACGGCGGTCGAGCATGGTATCCCCGGAAATCTTCAGGCCGATGCAAGCATTACAGGTCCGGTTTGCGCCGCAAGGCGAAATTGTGGGCAGACTGCTGCCAACGTTCCCGTTTCATTCCTGTCCGGAATGGGCGACACTGCGCCGATGAGCCCGATCGCCGCCACGTCCCTCGTTCCCCCCGTCGACGGCCGCCAGTCCGAGCGAGCGCTCGCCATAGCCCGCGGTGTGACGCGCCTGTTCGCCGCCATGGACCTCGCCGTGGTGCCGGAACTGCCGCTGCCCTCCGGCCGGCGCGCCGACCTCACCGCATTGTCGCGCACCGGCGCGCTCTGGATCGTCGAGATCAAGTCTTCGGTCGAGGATTTCAGGACCGACCGGAAATGGAGCGACTACCGCGCCCATGCCGACCGGGTGTTCTTCGCGGTCGCGCCGGATTTCCCGGTCGATATCCTGCCTGAGGATGCCGGCCTGATCCTCGCCGATTCCCATGGCGCGGAGGTCGTGCGGGAAGGCCCGCTGGAGGCCCTGCCTGCGCCGACGCGCAAGGTAATGATGCTGCGCTTCGCCCGCGCTGCGGCGGGTCGCATGACGCTGCTTTGCGACCCGCAGGCGCTGGGACTGAGCGACCTCTGACCCCTCAGCGCGGCGCGCGCTTGGCCAGAATCCGCTGCAGCGTGCGGCGGTGCATGCCGAGCCGGCGCGCGGTCTCCGAGACATTGCGGCTGCACAGCTCATAGACGCGCTGGATGTGCTCCCAGCGCACGCGGTCGGCCGACATCGGGTTCTCGGGCAGGTCCGCCGCCTTGCTGGCGGTGGCCATCAGCGCGGCGAAGACCTCGTCGGCATCGGCGGGCTTGGCGAGATAGTCGACCGCGCCGAGCTTCACGGCCGTCACGGCGGTGGCGATATTGCCGTAGCCGGTCAGGATCACGCCGCGGGCATCGGGGCGCGCACTCTTGAGCGCCGAGATCACGTCGAGGCCGTTGCCATCGGCGAGGCGCATGTCCACCACCGCGAAAGCCGGCGGCTTGGCGGCGACAGCGGCAAGTCCCTCGGCAACGCTTTCGGCGGAGGTGACGGCGAAGCCGCGCGCCTCCATGGCCCGGCACAGGCGCTGCAGGAAGGGCTTGTCGTCATCCACCACCAGCAGCGACCGATCCGCCGGAAGCGCCATGGTGAGGGCGGCCTGGGCGGTTTCGATCTCCGGCATCGACTTCTCCTTGACTACGCCCGCATCGGGGCAATTCGGTATGGTTTGTGCCGGGATATGTAGGGCTCGACGCCCGGTCTCTCAAGTCGGCGGCCAGGCGTGCGGAACGGCGGGGGGTGCCGCGGCGGGCCGCGCGCCGCTGGTTCCGAAGGCCGAACGGGGCCATGAAACCTCGACAAGGGCCCCCGTTTCGGGGCCTGGCCGGTTGCGATAGGCGATGCGTGCACCGGAGCGCTGGAGCAGCGTCTTGGCGATGAAGACGCCGAGCCCGAGGCCGGATTGCTCCTCCCCAGGTTCCGCTTCGGCGCGGGAACGCCCGCCACGGCCCTTGCCGCGCCGCGTGAAATAGGGCTCGCCGATCCGGTCGATGATCTCCGGCGGAAAGCCCGGCCCGTCGTCCATCACCGAGACCTGCACGGTCTCGTCGTCCCAGCGCGCCGCGATGGTCACCGCCGAGCGCGCGAAGTCGACCGCGTTCTCGACGATATTGCCGAGGCCGTAGAGCAGGCCCGGATTGCGCCCGATCACCGGTTCGTCCTCGCGCTTCTCGGGAAGCTCGACGGTGATGGTCACGTCGAAGAAGCGATGCGGCTGCGCCACTTCCTCGATGAGCTGGGCGAGCGACATCGTGTCGAAGGGCGCGTCGCCCGACGACAGGCTTTTCAGCTTGGCGAGGATGTCGCGGCAGCGCTGGACCTGCTCGCGCAGCAGCGCCATGTCCTCGCCGATCGGCCCGTCCTTCGGCAATTCGCCGGCCAGTTCCTTGGTGACGAGGGCGATGGTGGCGAGCGGCGTGCCGAGTTCGTGCGCGGCGGCCGCGGCAAGCCCGTCGAGCTGCGAGAGATGCTGCTCGCGCGCCAGCACCAGTTCAGTCGCGGTCAGCGCGTCGGCGAACTGCCGTTGCTCCTCGGCGACCTGCCAGGCGTAGATGCCGATGAACGAGATGCAGATGAGCAGGGCGGCATAGACGCCGACGAGGTAGAGCGGCGGCAGGCGCAGATCGTCGTGCCATTCCCACGGCAGCGGCAGGTGCGTATAGGCGACGAAGGTCGCCGAGATCACCGCGAGGATGCCGACCCACAACGTGACGCGCGGCGGCTGCGACGTCGCTGCGATCAGCACCGGCGCGAGCAGCAGGAACGAGAAGGGGTTCTCCAGCCCGCCGGTGAGGTAGAGCAGGATCGCGAGCTGGACGATGTCCCACGAGAGCGACGCGCCGGCCTGGAACGCCGACAGGCGGTGATGCGGCGGGTAGCGCAGGCGCAGCGCGATATTGACCCAGGCCGAGGCGGCGACGGTCAGCAGACAGAGGTCCAGCGGCAGCTCGGAATTCAGCGCCCAATAGACCGTGACGATAGCCGTGGTCTGCCCGACCACCGCGAACCAGCGCAGGCGGATCAGGGTTTCGAGACGCAGACTCGGATGCCATGTCGCGTCGGTCAGGGTCGGCAGGCGCAGCCGCTGAAGCATGGCCGCAACCTAGGCGCCGGTGAACCAAAAGACCACGGGATAGCGACGCTGGGTCGCGGCGGTGCGCCGGAACATCGCGCCGGGGCTGCGGTTAGGCTGCACCATGGCCTTCCGCCTCGCCCGCGCCGTGATCGGCGGTCTCCTCGTCCTGCTGCTTGGCCTGATGCTGCTTGTCGCGGCCGGCCGCGTGACGGTGCCGCCGGAGCTGAACCCTTTCGCGCCGCTCGACATCCGCAACGAGCCGGGTTTCCTGACGGCGTTCAAGCTGTCGCGCGCCCGCGCCGATCCTAGTCTTTGCCGCGCCGCGCTGGACCGGGCGGGCCTGCGTTTCGAGCCGGTGCCGGATCAGGTGACGGGCGAGGGGTGCGGCTTCGCCAATGCCGGCCGCATCGCGCGCCTCTCTCGCGCGACACTTTCCTCGCCGGTCGTGCTGTCCTGCCGGGCGGTTCTGGCGCTCGCCCTCTACGAGCGCCACGGTCTTTCGGGCGCGGCGCGCGAGCATCTCGGCAGCGAGGTGGCGCGGATCGAGCATATGGGCACCTATTCCTGCCGCAACATCAACCATGCGCCGAGCGGCCGGCGCAGCCGCCACGCCACGGCCGATGCCATCGACATCGGCGGCTTCGTGCTCGCCGACGGGCGGCGGCTGACGCTGATCGGCGACTGGTCATCGGACGATGCCGCCCGCGCCGCCTTCCTGCGCGATGCGCGCGACGCGGCCTGCCGCTGGTTCGACGTGACGCTTTCGCCCTTCTTCAACGCCCTGCACCGCGACCATTTCCACCTCGACATGGGCGGCGGGCGGGCCTGTCGCTAGTCGAGTCTCGCGAGGTCCGCGACCACCGCGTCGAGCACGGGAAAGCCGAGCGCGGTCACCTTGAGACGTTCGCCCGGCAAGCGCTGCACCAGCCCCTCGCCCTCGAGGAAATCGATCCGCTCGGGATCGAGCGACTGGCCGGACAGCGCCTCGTAGCGCGCGAGATCGATGCCCTCGGTGAGCCTCAGCCCCATCACGAGGAACTCGTCGGCATTCTCGATCTGCACGAGGTGCTCCTCGGCGATCACACCCGACCCTTGCTGCTCAACCAGGCCGAGCCAGGTCTCCGGGTGCCGCTCGGTCGAGGTCGCGACGCGGCCATTGCCGAGCGTCAGGCGGCCATGCGCGCCCGGGCCCGCGCCGACGAAATCGCCGGACCGCCAGTAGATCAGGTTGTGCCGGCATTCCGCGCCCGGCCGGGCATGGTTCGAGATTTCATAGGCCGGCAGGCCCTCGGCCGCGCAGATGTCCTGCGTCAGGTCGTAGAGCACGCGGCCCGTCTCCGGGTCGGGCATGGCGAGCTTGCCGGCCTTGTGCAGCGCCTCGAACACCGTGCCGGCTTCGATGGTGAGCTGGTAGAGCGACAGGTGCTCGGCGGCTTCCGATATTGCGCGCCGCAGCTCCGCCTCCCACGCCTCAGGCGTCTGGCCGGGGCGGGCATAGATCAGGTCGAAGGAATAACGGTCGAAATGCTTCCGCGCGACATCGACCGCACGCAGGGCCTCGTCGACCGAATGCATGCGGCCGAGGCTCTTCAGGTCGGCATCGTCGAGCGCCTGCACGCCGAGCGAGACGCGGTTGACCCCCGCCGCGCGAAACCCCTTGAAGCGTTCCGCCTCGACGCTGGTCGGATTGGCCTCAAGCGTCACCTCGCAGTCGGCCGTAACCGGCCAAAGCCGCGCGATCTCGTCCAGCACCGCGCCGACGGTCGCCGGCTCCATCAGCGAGGGCGTGCCGCCGCCAAGGAAGATCGAGGACACCGCGCGTCCCGGCGTCCGGCGGGCATTGACACCGAGCTCGCGCGCGAAGGCCGCGACGAAGCGCTGCTGATCCGGCGCGACATGCCGCACATGGCTGTTGAAGTCGCAATAGGGGCACTTGGAGGCGCAGAAGGGCCAATGGACATAGATCCCGAAGCCGGGATCGTCCTTGGCCCCCATGCCCGGAAGGTCGGTCGTCATCGGCACTATCTAGGCGTTGCCGGTCCCGCCACCAAGCACCGAATCCGCCAGTTTCATGAAGGCGCGCGCCCGGTGCGACAGGCCCTCGCCCTTCGGCGGCAGGCCGTGCTTGGCCTCGGGGCCCATCTCGCCGAAGGTCACCGCGTGGCCATCGGGCAGGAACATTGGGTCGTAGCCGAAGCCCTTCTCGCCGCGCGGCGGCCAGACGAGGGTGCCGAAGACCCGGCCCTCGAAGATCTGCTCGGTGCCGTCGTGCCATGTCAGGCAGAGTGCCGAGACGAAATGCGCCTTCGCGCCGGTGGTGGCGACGCCGCGCAGCGACAATTCGCGATCGACCCGCGCCATGGCGGCGGCGAAGTCGCGGGGATTGCCGGCCCAGTCGGCGGTGAACAGGCCCGGCGCGCCGTCCAGCGCGTCGATGGCGAGCCCGGAATCGTCGGAAACCGCGGGCAGGCCGGTGGCAAGGGTCGCCGCGCGCGCCTTGATCGCGGCGTTCTCGGCATAGAGCGTGCCGGTCTCCGCGGGTTCGGGAAGCCCAAGTTCGCCAGCCGAGACGAGATCGACGCCGTGCGGGCCCAGCAGGTCGCGGAATTCCGCGAGCTTGCCCTTGTTGTGGGTCGCGACGACGAGCTTCGTGCCGGGAGCGAGGCGGCGCGTCATGCCACCGCCGTCTTCTGCAGATCGACGAGCTTGGCGCAGCCGTCCTTGGCGAGCGCCAGCAGCCGCAGCAATTCCTCGTCGGAGAACGGCGTCTTCTCGGCCGTTCCCTGGATCTCGACGATGCCGCCCTTGCCGGTGATGACGAAATTGGCGTCGGTGTCGGCCTCCGAATCCTCGGCATAGTCGAGGTCGAGCACCGGCGTGCCCTCGTAGATGCCGCAGGAGACCGCCGCCAGATGGTCGCGGATCGGGTTCGCCTTGAGCATCGAGCGCGCCGTCATCCAGGCGATGCAGTCGTGCAGCGCCACCCAGGCGCCCGTAATGGAGGCCGTGCGCGTGCCGCCATCGGCCTGGATCACGTCGCAGTCGATGGTGATCTGCCGTTCGCCCAGCACCTGGAGATCGACGACGGTGCGCAGCGAGCGGCCGATCAGGCGCTGGATCTCCTGCGTGCGCCCGGAGGGCTTGCCCGACGTCGATTCGCGGCGGGTGCGCTCCAGCGTCGCGCGGGGCAGCATCGAATATTCGGCCGTCACCCAGCCCCGGCCCTGTCCACGCAGCCACGGCGGCGGCTTTTCCTCGAGCGACGCCGTGCACAGCACGTGGGTATTGCCGAACTTCACGAAGCACGAACCTTCGGCGTAGCGGGCGACCGCCCGTTCCAGCGAGACGGGGCGCAGTGCGTCGGGCGCGCGTTTGGAGGGTCGCATTCGAGTGTCCGGCATCCGTTGAGATCGCCGGGTCATAGGGCGGGACAGCCTCCACGGCAAGGATGGGCGCTTGATCTAAAGCCGCGGGCGAACCAAATTCGGCTGTGGAGGTCACCCCTTGTCCGCCGAAGTACCGCGTCCCCCCACGAACGTCTCCGCCCTCGCCCAGCTGGACGAGCGCTCGCGCGAGATTTTCCGCCAGATTGTCGAGAGCTATCTTGCCACCGGCGAGCCGGTCGGCTCGCGCAATCTGTCGCGCATCATCCCGATGCAGCTCTCGCCGGCCTCGGTCCGCAACGTCATGCAGGACCTGGAGGAGGCGGGGCTGATCTACGCGCCGCATACCTCCGCCGGCCGCCTGCCGACCGAGACGGGCCTGCGCTTCTTCGTCGATGCGCTGATGCAGTTCGGCGATCTAGCGGAATCCGAGCGCAACGCCATCGAGGCGCAGGTGGCGGCCTCGGCGCGCCAGCAATCCATGGAAACCGTGCTGGCCGACGCCTCCCAGCTCCTGTCCGGCCTGTCGCGCGGCGCGGGCGTGGTGCTGACGTCCAAGTCGAACGTGCGGCTGAAACATATCGAATTCGTCCGCATCGAGCCGGAGCGCGCGCTCGTCGTGCTGGTCTCCGAAGACGGGCAGGTCGAGAATCGCATCGTGCCCATTCCGCCGGGCATGCCGCCCTCGGCGCTGGTGGAGGCCTCCAACTTCCTCAATGCCCATATCCGCGGCCGCAACCTCGCCGAGGCGCGCGCCGAGCTGCAGAAGGCCCTCGTCACGGCCAAGGCCGAACTCGACGGCCTGACCCAGAAGCTGGTCGAGGCGGGCCTTGCCTCCTGGTCGGGCGGCGAGCCGGACGAACGTCGCCTGATCGTGCGCGGGCAGGCGAACCTGCTCGATGACCTCAAGGCGATGGAGGACCTCGAACGCATCCGCCTCCTGTTCGACGATTTCGAATCCAAGCGCGAACTGGTCGACCTGCTCGGCCGGGCCGAGATGGCCGAGGGCGTCCGCATCTTCATCGGCTCCGAGAACAAGCTGTTCTCGCTCTCCGGCTCCTCGATGATCGTGGCGCCCTACCGCGACGGCCAGAGCGGCATTGTCGGCGTGCTCGGCGTCATCGGGCCGACCCGGCTGAACTATGCGCGCATCGTGCCGATGGTCGACTACACCGCGCGGGTGCTGTCGCGGCTCATCAAATAGGGCCGACCGGTGGCGCCGCGCCTCATTGTCGCCCGCCTGCAATCAGACCATGCTGCAATGCCGGTGACGGTGGGGAAGGCTCCCGCCGCGCGCATTTGAGGGAGGACCGCATGAGCGGCAAGTTCAACTGGAACGAGTTGATGACCGATGACATCAACCGCGCCAAGACCTTTTACGGCCAGGCGCTCGGCTGGACCTTCGAGCTCTTCCCCATGCCGGACGGCGAATACTGGATCGCCAAGGCCCCGGACGGCACGCCCACCGCCGGCCTCATGCCGATGGACCCCGAGGACAAGGAATCGCAGCCGGGCTGGCTCTCCTACGTGCAGGTGGACGATCTCGACGCCCGGCTCGCCGCGGTTCGCTCGGGCGGCGGCAACATCCTGCAGGAGCCGCTCGACATCCCCAATGTCGGCCGCATCGCGGTGGTCGAGGACCCGTCCGGCGCCGTGCTCGGCTTCATGCTGACCGCGACCGCTCCGCCGACGGCGTGATGGGAATCAGGCGGCCGGCTTCGTCACGCGCCGAAGCGTGAGGTTGATCCGGCCGCCGTCCTTCAAAAGGGCGCTCGACCCCGCCACCAGCCGGTCGACGCCGTGATAGGCGAGGCGGGCCTCGCCGCCAAAGGCTAGTACGTCGCCCGAGGCGAGCTTGACCGACTGGGTCTTGCCGCCACGGGTCGTTCCGCCGATCCGGAAGATGCCGGTCTCGCCGAGCGAGACCGAGACCACCGGTGCGTCGAAATCCTCTTCGTCGCGGTCCTGGTGCAGGCCCATCTTCGCGCCGGGCGCGTACCAGTTGACGAGGCAGGCCTCCGGCGGATGCGGATAGCCGGAAACATGGTCCCAGATCGCCATGATCCCGGCCGGGATCGCCGGCCACGGGCGGCCGGTCGCGGGATGAAGCGGCTGGTAGCGGTAGCCCTCGATGTCCGACACCCAGCCCAGGCTGCCGAGATTGGTCATCCTGACCGAGAAGGGTTTCCCCGTCCGCGGCATGACCGGCTGGAACAGCGGCGCCTCCGCGATAAGGTCGCGCAGCGCCGTGACCATGGCCTGCTGCGCGGCGGCGTCGAGATAGCCGGGATACCAGATGCAGCCCGGCACGACGGGCAGCGGCGTCATCTGAGCGGCAGCGGTGCCGAGGCGGGAGCCGGTGCCGGCGGCCGCGGCTGGGCCGGGCGGGGCGCGGGACGGCGCGCGGCCGGCGGCGGCGCATCGGAGGAGACGCCGAGGCGGGATGCCAGCGTCTCGCCGCGCGCCTCGGTATATTTGAGCTGGCAATAGCCGGGGCCGACATCCGACGTGCCGTAATTCCGGCAGACCCGCTCGCGATTGGCCGGAAAGCCCGCCTGCTCCTGCAGGAAGGTGCGGCCCTCGGGCGTCGTGCGCAGCCGCTGCTGGAGGATGCGGCGGGCATCGTTCAATCGCCGTTCGGCGACGCCGCGCGCCCGCTCGACTTCGCGGTCGGCCGGAATCTCGCGGTCGCCCGGCCCCCAGATGCCGGTCGGGTCGACCACGCATTCGTCGGCGAAGCGGCAGACGCCCTCCGGCGCGGTGACGAAAGCGACCTCGGAGAGGAAGTCGATCGTCATGGCGCAGCCGGGGAAGGCGGCCTCGAAGCGCTGCATGCCCTGCGGCCGGCCGACGGGCTTGAGCGTCACCGTCTGGCCGCCATTCAGGTCGGGGTTGCAGATGTTGCGGATGTCGTTGCCGCGCCGGCCGACGCCGGTGGCGGTGATCGTGTAGCCCGCGCCGGCGCGCGTGACGACCATCGAGCCCTGCTGCCCGAGGAAGCGCAGCGTGCGGCCGGGCAGGACGTCTTCCCAGCGCCGGAGGCCCGAGGCGGCAACGCTGCGCGGCACCGCGCCGCCCGGCTGCTCGGCGCCCTGTGCCCGTGGTGCCGCCGGCCGGGAGGACGGCGTCGAAGCGCCCTGCGGCGTCGGCGCGACTGCGCCGGGAAGCTGGAGCTGCGCGCGCGCGCCGTTCGCTCCGCCGGCGGCGAAGGCGAGGGTTGCGACCAGGGCGACGGCAGGCAGCATCGGGGATCCGGAACAGGAGACGGCGAAACGACACATAGCCCGGCCGGCGGGCCGGGTCATCCCCGCCTGCCCATTCCCCGTGCATGGCCTGCCCGATGTTGCGCCCGGGCCGCACCGCCGACAGGCATGGGACCGGTGGCAGGACAGGCCGCTCCGCAGCGCGCGCAATGCAGTCCGGCCCGGATTTACTTCACAGCGACGTGACAAGGATGCTTGCGGCGACAAATCGCCCCCCCTATATCCGGCGCAACCGGCGGAACACCGAATTTTCGGGCGGTTCCGCCGAACCCAACCCCCAGGATGCTAGGAGGGGTCGGCGCAAGCGGCCTAGAGGGAAATCGTCTTCCCTCCGGGATCGTGAGCCCCGCGGGTGCTTCGGGCCCGGCCGATCCGCTTGAAAAGGAGAAGACCATGGGCAAGGTCATCGGTATCGACCTCGGCACGACCAATTCCTGCGTGGCTGTCATGGAAGGCAGCACGCCGAAAGTCATCATCAATTCGGAAGGCGCCAACACGACGCCGTCCATCGTCGCCTTTACCGACGAGGAGCGCCTCGTCGGCCAGCCGGCCAAGCGCCAGGCGGTGACGAATCCCGAGCGCACCATCTTCGCGGTGAAGCGCCTCATCGGCCGCCGCTACGACGATCCGACGGTCGCCAAGGACCAGAAGCTCGTCCCCTACCAGATCTCGCGCGCCGGCAATGGCGACGCCTGGGTCGAGGTCGAGGGCAAAAGCTACTCGCCCTCGCAGATCTCCGCCTTCACGCTGATGAAGATGAAGGAGACGGCTGAGGCCTATCTCGGCCAGAGCGTCGATCAGGCGGTCATCACCGTTCCCGCCTATTTCAACGACGCCCAGCGCCAGGCCACCAAGGATGCCGGCAAGATCGCCGGCCTCGAAGTGCTGCGCATCATCAACGAGCCGACGGCTGCGGCCCTCGCCTACGGCCTCGACAAGAAGTCGGCGGGCACCATCGCGGTCTATGACCTCGGCGGCGGCACGTTCGACGTGTCGATCCTCGAGATCGGCGACGGCGTCTTCGAGGTGAAGTCGACCAATGGCGACACGTTCCTCGGCGGCGAGGACTTCGACATGCGCCTCGTCGACTATCTGGCGGCCGAGTTCCAGAAGGAGCAGGGTATCGACCTGCGCAAGGACAAGCTCGCCCTCCAGCGCCTGAAGGAAGCCGCCGAGAAGGCCAAGATCGAGCTGTCGTCCTCGACGCAGACCGAGATCAACCTGCCCTTCATCACGGCCGATGCCTCGGGTCCGAAGCACCTCCAGCTGAAGCTCACCCGCGCCAAGTTCGAGGCGCTTGTGGACGACCTGATCCAGCGCACCATGGAGCCCTGCCGGAAAGCGCTCAAGGATGCCGGCATCTCGGCGGGCCAGATCGACGAGGTCGTTCTCGTCGGCGGCATGACCCGCATGCCGAAGGTGCAGGAAGTCGTGAAGCAGTTCTTCGGCAAGGAGCCGCACAAGGGCGTCAACCCGGATGAGGTCGTCGCCATTGGCGCGGCCATCCAAGCCGGCGTTCTGCAGGGCGACGTGAAGGACGTGCTGCTGCTCGACGTGACCCCGCTGTCGCTCGGCATCGAGACGCTCGGTGGCGTGTTCACGCGCCTCATCGACCGGAACACGACGATCCCGACCAAGAAGAGCCAGGTCTTCTCCACCGCCGACGACAACCAGAACGCGGTGACGATCCGGGTCTTCCAGGGCGAGCGCGAAATGGCGGCCGACAACAAGATGCTCGGCCAGTTCGACCTGATGGGCATTCCGCCGGCTCCGCGCGGCATCCCGCAGATCGAGGTCACGTTCGACATCGACGCCAACGGCATCGTCAACGTCCAGGCCAAGGACAAGGGCACCGGCAAGGAACAGCAGATCCGCATCCAGGCCTCCGGCGGCCTGTCGGACTCCGACATCGAGAAGATGGTGAAGGACGCCGAGGCCCATGCCGCCGAGGACAAGGGCCGCCGCGAGCTCGCCGAGGCGAAGAACCAGGCCGACGGCCTCGTTCACTCGACCGAGAAGGCGCTGGCCGAGCATGGCGCTAAGGTCGCCGAAGATGACCGCAAGGCCATCGAGGACGCGCTCGCCGCGGTCAAGGAAGCCGTCAAGGCCGAGGATGTCGAGGCCCTGAAGGAGAAGACCAACACGCTGGCGCAGGCTTCGATGAAGCTCGGCGAGGCCATGTATGCGGCCCAGCAGGACGCGGCCGGCGCCGAAGGCGGCGACGCGCCCAAGAAGGACGATGTCGTCGATGCCGACTTCACGGAAGTGAAGGACGACAAGAAGAAGAGCGCGTAAGGCCCTTCCGGCTTTACCATCGAGCCCCCGGACCCGGTCCGGGGGCTGTCGCTTGAACAGGGGCGAAAGCGCGGTCGATGTCCAAGCGCGACTATTACGAAACTCTGGGGGTTGGCCGCGAGGCCGACGACGCGGCGCTGAAATCCGCCTTCCGCAAGAAGGCGATGCAGTACCATCCCGACCGGAACCCCGACAATGCCGAGGCCGAAGCGCAGTTCAAGGAGCTGAACGAGGCCTATCAGGTGCTCTCGGACGGCCAGAAGCGCGCCGCCTATGACCGCTTCGGCCATCAGGCCTTCGAGAATGGCGGCGGCCATCCCGGCTTCGGCGGCGACTTCTCCTCCTCCATGTCCGACATCTTCGAGGAGCTGTTCGGCATGGGCGGCCGCCGGCGGGGACCGGGCGGGCGCGAGCGCGGCGCGGACCTGCGCTACAATATGGACATCACGCTGGAGGAAGCCTTCCACGGCAAGGCCGCCCAGCTTCGCATTCCCACCACCGTCTCCTGCGAGGTTTGCTCGGGCACCGGCGCCAAGCCCGGCTCCAAGCCCAAGACCTGCGGCACCTGCGGCGGCCACGGCCGCGTGCGCGCATCCCAGGGGTTCTTCTCCGTCGAGCGGACCTGCCCGACCTGCCAGGGCCGCGGCCAGGTGATCGAGGACCCCTGCGGCAATTGCTCGGGCGCGGGCCGCATCACCAAGGAGCGCGTGCTCTCGGTGAACATTCCGGCCGGTGTCGAGGACGGCACGCGCATCCGCCTCGCCAACGAGGGCGAGGCCGGCTTCCGCGGCGGCCCGCCGGGCGACCTCTACATCTTCCTCTCCATCCAGCCGCATTCCTTCTTCCAGCGCGACGGGCAGGACCTCTACTGCCGCGCGCCGGTCTCCATGGTGACGGCGGCGCTCGGCGGCTCGTTCGAGGTGCCGACCATCGATGGCGGCCGCGCGCAGGTGAAGGTTCCCGAGGGCACGCAATCGGGCAAGCGCTTCCGCCTCGGGGGCAAGGGCATGCCGGTGCTGCGGTCGAAATCGGTGGGCGACCTCTACGTGCAGGTCGATGTCGAGACGCCGCGCGCGCTCACCAAGCGGCAGAAGGAACTGCTCGCCGAGTTCGACAAGGAGAGCTCCGGCGCGACCCAGCCGGAGACGGCCGGCTTCTTCGCCAAGGCCAAGGCCTTCTGGGACGGGCTCGCCAAGGAAGGCTGAGCTGCGCCTTCAGAGGCGCAGTGTCACGAGGAAGGCGGTCAGGTCCTCGGTGACGAAGTCGACATGGTCGTCGTCGCGCCCCTCGAACTCCCAGGCCTCGCGGAACACCTCGCGCGTGCGCTCCGGCACCACCAGCACCGTCTTCATGCCGAGCGCATGCGGCGCTTCGAGATTGCGCGACAGATCCTCGAACATGGCGGCGCGGGCCGCATCGACGCAGTGATCGGCGAGGAATTTCTCGTAGGTTACGCGATTGGGCTTCGGCAGCAGCCCTGCATCGACGATGTCGAACACCCCGTCGAAATGGTTCTCGATGCCGAGCCTGCGCGTCACCGCCTGCACATGGCTGTGGGTGCCGGACGTGAACACGAACTTGCGGCCGGGCAGGGCGGCGATCGCCGCGCCCAGTTCCGGATTGGCCTGAAGCGGCGAATGGTCGATGTCGTGGACATAGGACAGGAAGTCGTCCGGGCTCATGCCGTGCTCGATCATCAGCCCGCGCATCGACGTGCCGTAGCGCCGATACCAGTCCTTCTGGAGCCGGAAGGCCTCCTCGGTCGAGACGTTCAGAAGCTTCGCCACATAGCCCTTGATGCGCCCGTCGATCTGCTCCCAGAGCGACAGGTGCGCGGGATAGAGCGTGTTGTCGAGGTCGAAGATCCAGGCCTCGACATGGGCGAAGGCGGCGCGCGTCTTTTGGGGATCGGTCATCGTCACTCCCGGAACCGGACGGAGGCGCGGCGGCGGCCGTCGAAGGTGACGGCGAGGAACTGCGCCTGCGTCGCGCCGTGGGCCGCGCAGTCCTCAGCGCCGGCAATCTCGAATTCGGAGGGTCGCACGCAGCCGGGCACGTCGCCGCCGAAGGTCAGGGGGCGGCCGTCCTTCTCGACGGGCTGACCCTCGGCATCCACCGCCTCGGCGAAGGAATAGACGCGCGCCGGCGTGCCTTCCAGCGGGGGTTTCAGGCAGGCGCCGGCCTCGATGCGGAACCAGCCGCGCGTCACGATCCGCCCGTCCTGGTCGGTGCCGAGCGCGGCCATTACGCGGCGGCCGGTATCGTTGCACCAGGCGAATCCCGGGCCCTCGCCCTCGCGCAGCGCCGCGAGCAGGAGATCGAAGAAATCCGCCTGTGCATTGGCGTCGGGCGCAAGGTTGCGATCCGCGACGAAGGCCCGCAGCGCACCTTCCGTCTTCGGCCCGTCGAGGCCGTCAATGGGTCCGGGATCGTAGCCCATGCGCGTCAGCAGGCGCTGGATGCCGGCCCGCCGTGCCTGTGGCAGGTCGTAATCGGCCTCCTCCGACAGGAACAGCACGGCGATGCCTTCGGCAACCGTCGGCCGCACCTCCGCGAAGGCGGCAAGGCGTGCATTCGGCTGGCTGCAGGTGCGCGCGCCCGCAATCAGGAAATCGGCCTCGCCGACGCAGAGCGACAAATGCGACGGCTGTCCCAGGTCGGTCCCGGCGGGCGCGCCCAGCGGGCGCGAGTGCAGGTAGAGCCTGCCCGGCATATCCGCGGTCTGGAGGATCGCCCGGCACTGGCCGGGGTCGAGCCGGAACCAGCCGCGCGTCGCGGCTGCCTCCTGTACGATGAGGCCGATGGCGGCCTCCGTCACGACGCTCGTGCGGTTGCACAGGCGCGTTTCGGCGGAGGCCGGGGTGGCGAGGGCGACGGCCGCGCAGGCCGCCGCCGCAAGCCCCATCAGGGCCTCACGCGTGGATGAGCGTGCCGGCGCCGCCATCGGTGAGAAGCTCCACGAGAACCGCATGCGGGGTCTTGCCGTCGAGGATCACGACGCCCTCGACGCCGCGCTCGATGGCGTAGATGCAGGTCTCGATCTTCGGGATCATGCCGCCGGTGGCCGTGCCGTCGGCGATCAGCCGCCGGCAGTCCTCGACCGAGAGCGACTTGATCAGGTTCTTGTTCTTGTCGAGCACGCCGGGCACGTCGGTGAGCAGCAGCAGGCGCTTGGCCTTCAGCGCGCCGGCAATGGCGCCCGCGAAAGTGTCGGCATTGACGTTGTAGGTGTCGCCCTCGACCGAGGTCGCCACCGGCGCCAGCACCGGCACGAGATCCTTGCCGAGCACGGTGTCGAGCACCTTGGTATCGACCTTGTCGGGCTCGCCGACGAAGCCGAGATCGACCGCCTTCTCGATGTTCGAATCCGGGTCGCGGGTGGTGCGGGTGACCTTGGCCGCCTTGACCATGTCGCCATCCTTGCCGCAGAGGCCGATGGCCTTGCCGCCGGCGGCGTTGATGAAACCGACGATCTGCTTGTTGATCGAACCGGCAAGGATCATCTCGACGATCTCGACCGTCTGCTTGTCGGTGACGCGCAACCCGTCGACGAACTCGCTCTTGATGCCGAGCTTGGTCAGCATCTGGCCGATCTGCGGCCCGCCGCCATGAACGACCACCGGATTGATGCCGGACTGCTCCAGCATGACGATGTCGCGGGCAAAGGAGCGCGCGCCGCTCTCGTCGCCCATGGCATGGCCGCCATATTTCACCACGACGATCTCTTCGTCGTATTTCTGCATGTAGGGCAGCGCCTCGTTGAGAACGCGGCCAATATCCTGGGCATCGAGCGGGGCTGTGGGCGACATGAGCGGCTCCGGCGGCCGCGTCTTCCCGCGCGGCGTGGCCGGGTCTTAGCCGATTTGGCCAGCGCGGTGAAGAAACGTTGCTGCCTTGACTTCCATGCTCCGGGCGGCACAGTGAAGGAATACCCGAGGGGAGCCCCGCGAGGGGGCTGAGAGGCTGCGCGTCCGTTCCCGTGGAACCGCAGCGACCCTTGAACCTGATCCGGATCATGCCGGCGGAGGGATGGGACATGCGGGCCGAACCGCGCGAGCGATCCATCGACGTCATCGGAGGCGGCATAGCCGGGCTTTGGCAGGCGCTCGCCTTCTCGCGGGCGGGCTTCCCGGTCACCCTCCACGAGCGGGCCGGCTCGCCGCTCGGCGCGGGCGCCAGCCGCTGGGCCGGCGGCATGCTGGCGCCGGGCTGCGAGCGCGAGGGCGCGGACGCCACCATTTCGCGCCTCGGCCGGCGCTCGCTCGACCTGTGGCGCGGGGCCTTCCCCGAAACCCGCTTCGACGGCTCGCTGGTGGTCGCCCATCCGCGCGATCGCGCCGATTTCGACCGCTTCGCCCGGCTCGCCGAAGGCCACGAGCGCCGCGACGCCGACGGCCTCGCCGCGTTGGAGCCGGCGCTGGCCGGCCGCTTCCGCGAGGCGCTGTTCTTCCCCGGCGAGGGCCATGTCGAGCCGCGCCGCGTCCTCCCCGCCCTGCATGAGCGCCTTGCCGCTGGTGGCGTCGCCATCCGCCTCGGCGACGAGGCCGATCCCGCGGATTGCCCGGGCCTCGTCGTGGACTGCCGTGGACTTGCCGCCCGCGGCGATGGCGCCGGCGAATTGCGGGCCGTCAAGGGCGAGACCGTGCTGGTGGAAGCACCCGAAGTGGCCCTGACACGCCCCGTCCGCCTGATCCATCCGCGCTGGCCGCTCTACGTCGTGCCGCGGCCGGAGGGCCGTTTCCTGATCGGCGCGACCTCCATCGAGAGCGACGACGAGGGCGTCAGCCTGCGCTCGGCACTGGAGCTCATGTCGGCGGCCTATGCGCTCCATCCGGCCTTTGCCGAGGCGCGCATTCTCGAATTCGGGGCGGGTCTTCGACCGGCCTTTCCCGACAACGGCCCGCGCATCACGGTGGCCAACGACCGCATTGCGGTGAACGGCCTGCACCGGCACGGCTTCCTGCTCGCGCCCGCGCTGGCGGAACTGACGGTCGAGCATGTGATGCACGGCCGCATCGACGAGGAGGTTATGCGATGGTCCTGATCGTCAACGGCGAGACAATCGAGGCGCTTGCGCCCGACCTGAGGGCGTTGCTCGCCGAACTCGATTACGAGGGCGACCACGTCGCCATCGCGGTCAATCACGAGGTCGTGCCGCGGGCGCGATGGTCGGCGACACCGCTGCACGAGGGCGACGCCGTCGAGATCATCTCGCCGCGGCAGGGAGGCTGAGATGGCGGCAGGTCACGCGCCGGCCGCCGATACGGTCGATTTCTATGGCAAGCGCTTCGCTTCGCGCCTTCTGGTCGGCACCGCGCTCTACCCGTCGCCGGCGGTGATGCAGGACGCGATCCGCGCGTCCGGTGCGGGCATCGTCACCGTCTCGGTCCGCCGCGAGAGCGCGGGCGGCAAGGCGGGAGCCTCGTTCTGGTCGCTGATCCGCGAGCTCGGCGTCGAGGTCCTGCCCAACACGGCGGGCTGCCGCAGCGTACGCGAGGCGGTCACCACCGCGCAGCTCGCGCGCGAGTTGTTCGGCACGCCCTGGATCAAGCTGGAGGTCATCGCCGATGACGAGACGCTGCAGCCCGACGTGATCGGGCTGGTGGAGGCCGCCGGCCTCCTGATCCGCGACGGCTTCGAGGTTTTTCCCTACTGCACCGAGGATCTGTCGGTGGCGCAGCGGCTGGTCGATGCCGGTTGCCGGGTCGTCATGCCCTGGGCCGCGCCCATCGGCAGCGCCCGCGGCATCATCAATCGCGAGGCCCTGAAGCTCCTGCGCCAGCGCCTGCCCGACGTGACGCTGGTGGTCGATGCCGGCCTCGGCGCGCCATCCCATGCTGCGGAGGCGATGGAACTCGGCTACGATGCGGTGCTTCTTAATACAGCCATCGCGAAGGCGGACGATCCGGTGACCATGGCGGGTGCTTTCCGCCTCGCCGTGGAAGCCGGGCGCACCGCCCACACCGCTGGCCTCATGGGTCCGCGCGATTTCGCCTCGCCCTCCACCCCTGTAGTCGGGACACCGTTCTGGCATGCCCTATCCTGACCGCTTCTATCCCGTCGTCGACAGCATCCGTTCGCTGATCGAACTGTCCAATCTCGGCGTTGGCACGATCCAGCTCCGCGTGAAGGACCTTGAGCACGAACAGGCCGCCGCGCTGGTGCGCGAAGCCGTGGAATCGGTTGCCGGAACGGCGACCAGGCTGGTGGTCAACGACTACTGGCAGGCCGCCATCGACGCTGGCGCCGCCCATCTCCATCTCGGCCAGGAGGATCTTGCCGAAGCCGACGTGCCGGCCATCCGCCGCGCGGGGCTGACCCTCGGCCTGTCGACCCACGACGAGGCGGAGCTCGAGGTCGCCCTCTCCCACCAGCCCGACTATATCGCGCTCGGGCCGATCTATCCGACCACCATCAAGCCGATGCGCTTCGGCCCGCAGGGCCTTGACCGCATCGGCGAGTGGAAGAAGCGGATCGGCCGGATTCCGCTCGTCGCCATCGGCGGCATCACGCTGGAACGCGCGCCGCAGGTCTATGCAGCGGGCGCCGATTCCATCGCGGTGGTCTCCGACATCGCCAATGCTGATGACCCGGAGACGCGGGTGCGCGACTGGCTGGCGCACGAGCCGGCGGGAGAGTGATTCCACTGCTCGCCCGGTCCGGCGGAGAAGTCTTGCGCTTCGCCGGCCAAGGGTCCAGATTGGACCCCGTCCAAGGGGGGCCCCGACGAAGGGGCTGAGAGGCTGCAACGTTCCATTCGTGGAACCCCGTAGCGACCCTTGAACCTGATCCGGGTCATGCCGGCGGAGGGATGGGACGCAATGTTGACTTCGGTCTATCTGGCCAGGCTTATCGGCCCCGTCATGCTGGCGGTGGGCATCGGCGCACTGCTGAATGCCGCGACCTTCCGCGCCATCGTCGGCGAATTCCTGAAGAGCCCCGCGCTCATGTACCTGTCCGGGCTGATCATCATGCCCACGGGACTTGCCATCGCGCTCGCCCACCGGGTGATCGCTCCCGACTGGCGGCTGCTCGTCACCCTGATCGGCTGGCTCATGCTGATCGGCGGCGCCATCCGCATTGCGCTGCCCGACATGGTCATCCGCATCGGCCGCCGCTTCAACGACACGCCCGGCGCCCTGACCATCACGGCGGCCATCTGGCTGATCATCGGCGCGATCCTGACGATCGCCGGCTACTGGCCGCAGACGCCGACACCCTGATTTTTCACCCTTTTCGCTCCGACCTCACGCGAGGATTCCGCCATGAACGCCCCGGTCAAGGACATCAAGGCCGCCGTCACCACCGGCGCGCTGCCGGCTTCCCGCAAGGTCTTCGCCATCCCCGAGCAGGCGCCGGACATCCGCGTGCCGCTGCGTGAGATCGTCCTGACCGAAGGTTCCGGCGAGCCGCCGCTGCCGGTCTATGACACGTCCGGCCCCTATACCGATCCGAACGTCGTCATCGACGTCGAGAAAGGCCTGTCCCGCGTGCGCCAGGTCTGGGTCACCGAGCGCGGCGGCGTCGAGGCTTACCAGGGTCGCGAGATCAAGCCGGAGGACAACGGCAATGCCGGCCGCCATCTCGCCCGCGCCTTCCCGGTCGCCAACCAGCCGCTGCGTGGCGTCGGTGACGCGCCGATCACCCAGTACGAATTCGCGAGGCGCGGCATAGTCACCAAGGAGATGATCTACGTCGCGGAGCGCGAGAATCTCGGCCGCAAGGTCATGCTGGATCAGGCCGAGGCCAAACTCGCCGACGGCGAGAGCTTCGGCGCTGCCCTTCCCGCCTTCATCACCCCGGAATTCGTCCGCGACGAGATCGCCCGCGGCCGCGCCATCATCCCCGCCAACATCAACCACGCCGAACTCGAGCCGATGATCATCGGCCGCAACTTCCTCGTGAAGATCAACGCCAATATCGGCAATTCCGCCGTCTCATCCTCCATCGAGGAGGAGGTGGACAAGCTGGTCTGGTCGATCCGCTGGGGCGCCGACACGGTCATGGACCTGTCCACCGGCCGCAACATCCACAACACCCGCGAATGGATTATCCGCAACTCGCCGGTGCCGATCGGCACGGTGCCGATCTATCAGGCGCTGGAGAAGGTCGGCGGCGATCCCGTGAAGCTGACCTGGGAACTCTACCGCGACACGCTGGTCGAGCAGTGCGAGCAGGGCGTCGACTATTTCACCATCCACGCCGGCGTGAGGCTGCCCTACGTGCCGCTGACCGCCAAACGCGTCACCGGCATCGTCTCGCGCGGCGGCTCGATCATGGCCAAGTGGTGCCTCGCCCATCACCGCGAGAGCTTCCTCTACGAGCGCTTCGACGAGATCTGCGACATCATGCGCCGCTACGACGTCTCGTTCTCGCTGGGCGATGGCCTCCGCCCCGGCTCCATCGCGGATGCCAATGACGCCGCGCAGTTCGCCGAGCTGGAGACGCTGGGGGAGCTCACCAAGATCGCCTGGGATAAAGGCTGCCAGGTGATGATCGAGGGCCCCGGCCACGTGCCGATGCACAAGATCAAGATCAACATGGACAAGCAGCTCAAGGAGTGCGGCGAGGCGCCGTTCTACACGCTCGGGCCGCTGACCACCGACATCGCGCCGGGCTACGACCACATCACCTCCGGCATCGGCGCGGCGATGATCGGCTGGTTCGGCTGCGCCATGCTCTGCTACGTCACGCCGAAGGAGCATCTCGGACTGCCGAACCGCGACGACGTGAAGGTCGGCGTCATCACCTACAAGATCGCCGCCCATGCCGCCGATCTCGCCAAGGGCCACCCGGCCGCGCAGTTGCGCGACGATGCGCTGAGCCGCGCGCGCTTCGAGTTCCGCTGGGAGGACCAGTTCAACCTCGGCCTCGACCCCGACACCGCCCGCGCCTTCCACGACGAGACCCTGCCGAAAGAAGCCCACAAGGTCGCGCATTTCTGCTCCATGTGCGGGCCGAAATTCTGCTCGATGAAGATCACGCAGGACGTGCGCGACTACGCGGCGACGCTGAACGACAAGCAGGCCGGAATGGACGCGATGAGCGAGAAATTCCGGGAGATGGGCGGGGAGGTCTACGTCGAGACCGCCGAGGCGGTGAGGGAGAGCAATCGGAGGCTTTAGGTTCGCACTCCTCGTTCCCCGCTTCCGTCCTGCCCGGCCTTCTGCCGGGAATCCACGAATTTCTTCCTCGTCGTACTCAAGTCGTGGATGGCCGGGCCGAGCCCGGCCATGACGTCCAGTCGCCAGTGACTTATTCTCTTGGAATCTCGTCCGGCCGTTCGGCCCTCAGGTCGCGGCATGAGAAACTACGATAGGGTTCCGGAAGGAAGTCGCGCTTTAGTCCATCGACAACCTCTGCGCGGCGGATGCGAAGACCCATCTTGGGCCAGATTGTTTCGGTCCCTGGTTCTGACAAGGCGAAAACGATCTCCCAGCCGGGACGATCAGCCAATAGCGTGCGCAACGCTTCAACAGCGTCCGCGTGCAGCATTTGCAGATTGAAATTGACCAGAACCTGCGGGTGTCCCCAATAGTCGCCGAGGACATAGAAGTCTCCGGGTGTCAGTCCATCATGACGTCCGAAACGCGATAGCGTATTCAAGACTTCCTCGTAGAGGCCTTCGAACAGCGCTGCCTCAATCTTACGGTCTTCATCCGATTTCATTGATCACTCCCGCAGCCGGAGGCGGCGAACCCAGTACAAGAATTCTCGCCGATAGAGATATTCGTTATAGCCTCGGATGCGTGGATCCGACGAATATTGGATGGATTCAGCAAACTGCCGCGCTTGAATGGGCGTTAGTCCGGAGCCGTCACGCAACCCTCGTTCCCTCAGGAATTCGGAATACCGCTCGCCGACGGCTGCGCTGTAGGCTCGATGCGCGTGATCAAAATAATGCGGACCAGCGCGGAGAGGGCCCGTCTTGGCATCGTCAAATACGCGTCTTGTCTCCGGCGAAAGATTCTGATCGCGATAGAGCGCTTGCGGCACGAAATGATGCCCGTCAGCCGCAACTTCGGTACGTTCGTTCTCGCCTGTAGTCTCGCCTTCATCAACCTCCGTCGATCCAGCTAGACCTCTTGTCCATTGTCCGCCATCGGGATTGCCCGCCGAGACACGCGGCTGTTCAGGATTGTAGGCCCTTTCTGCCGGGGGGCGGCTAAATTCGGTTAGAAGCTTTGACAAGCGCCAGTCCGCGAGCAAACGCTTGCACTGAAGGATTGTCGCTCGCGCAGACGCGATGCCTAGTTCGAGCCTGGCAAGGCTGACGAGCGCCATTGCCTCGCCGTGCAATTTCTCGATCCGTGCGTCCAGAAACTTCATTCTCCGCTCCGTCTCTTAGCGCAATGTTCCTATTTTGTTCTGATTAATATGTCAAGAAAATTTTCCTGTTTCTCGAAGACAATTTGGTAGGCTGCGCCAAGGGCGAGTGTGCGCGAATGCCGCCTACGTGCTTAACTGCGCGTCAGAACCAGCACGCAGGTCCATCCTATGCCCTCCTCCCGCCGCGTCGTCCTCGCCGCCCGTCCCGACGGCATTCCGCAAGCCGATCACTTCCGCATTGAAACCGCCGACACCCCCGCGCTGAAGCCCGGCGACATCCTCGTGCGCAACCAGTTCCTTTCCGTCGAGCCGGCCATGCGCGGCTGGGTTTCGGCGGTGGCGAACTATGCGCAGCCGGTCGGCATCGGCGAGGTCATGCGCTCCTTCGCCTCCGGCGAGGTCGTGGCTTCGGAGCATTCAGGCTTCGTGCCCGGCGACACGGTGACGGGCATGTTCGGCTGGCAGGAGCTTGCCGCCGTTCCCGCCTCGGCCGTCCAGCGCAAGGTGACGGAAACGGACCTGCCGCTCTCCACCTCGCTCGGCATTATGGGGATCAACGGACTGACCGCCTATTTCGGCCTTCTCGACATCGGCCTGCCGAAGCCCGGCGACACCGTGGTCGTCTCCACCGCCGCGGGCTCGGTCGGCTCGGCGGTCGGGCAGATCGCCGGGATCATGGGCTGCCGGACGGTCGGCATTGCCGGCGGCGCGGCCAAGGTCCGCCAGTGCCTTGAGGATTTCGGCTTCGACGCGGCCATCGACTACAAGGCAACCAACGACATTGCCGGAGCCATCGCCGAGGCATGCCCGAATGGCGTCGATGTTTATTTCGACAACACGTCGGGGCTGATCTCCGACGCCGTGATGCGCCACCTCGCGGTGAAGGCGCGGGTCGTCGTCTGCGGCACCGCCTCTGTTCCGAGCTGGGACCCCTGGCCGACGGGCCCGCGCCCGGAGCGGCACCTGCTGGTCAAGCGGGCGCGCATGGAGAGCTTCGTCATCTTCGACTATGCCCACCGCTTCGCCGAGGCGCTGCCGCGTCTCGCTGCGTGGGTCCGCGAGGGCCGGCTGCGCTATGCCGAGGACGTGCTGGAGGGCATCGAGGCGGCGCCGGACGCCATCGCCTCGCTCTATCGCGGCGAGAACCGGGGCAAGCGGCTGATCCGCCTGCACACCTAGGAGAGGCAAGGCCCTCAGGCGGCGCGCGGGCGCTCCACGGGCGGTGTGCCCTCGTGCATCGAGCCCATGATCGCCTTCCTGAGGTCCGGCGTGTCCTCGTATTTGTGGACGGTCACCGCGTGCTGGACGGCGGCCTCCAGCAATTCCCTGTCGCTGTCGGCGCTGATCGCTACCGTACAGACCATCTCGCCGGGCATTTCGCGGCAGTCGATGAATTTGCGTGACATCGCTTCCTCCCGTCAGAGCCGGAACCAGCGGAGGCTAGTCCCGGCGCCGCAGGGGGCCAATGCGGAGCAACCCTGAAACAGGGACGCGCGAGGCGCCCGCCCTGTTGCGTCATCAGGCCTTCTGCGGGGCGTCGGCGAGCAGAGCCTGCAGGTCGAGCCGCTTCGTCACCATGGCGAGCGAGCCGTCGGCATTCTTCGGCCAGTCGGCCGGCTCGCGGTCCCAGTAGAGCTCGACGCCATTGCCGTCCGGGTCGGTCAGGTACAGCGCTTCGGAGACGCCATGGTCGCTCGCGCCGTCGAGGCGGATGCCCGCCTCCGCCAGCCGGCGCAGCGCGTCGGCGAGCGCAGCGCGGTCGGGATAGAGGATGGCGGTGTGGAAGAGGCCGGTCGTGCCGGGCGCCGGCGGGCGGCCACCCTTGCTCTCCCAGGTATTGAGGCCGATGTGGTGATGGTAGCCGCCGGCCGAGAGGAACACCGCTTGGTCGCCGTAGCGCTGGGTCACCTCGAAACCGAGCACGTCGCGGTAGAAGCCGAGAGCGCGGTCGAGATCGGCGACCTTCAGGTGGACGTGGCCGATGCGCACGCCCGGAGTGATCGGGTCGCGCGGGGTCTCGACCGCGGGGATCGCCCGGGTGCTCTTTTCGGCGGATTTTTCGCTGACGGACATGACAAGCCTCCTTGGGGCGAGGGATCGGCGGATCGTAGCCCGCCCTTGCCGATGAACATGCGCCGGGACGCATCGCCACGCGAGTCCGGCAATCCGATTCTTGCAAAGGCGCAAGCCGGGCTTGCGGTCAGGACAGCCGGCTCGCCAGGATCTTGTCGATCCGCCGGCCGTCGAGATCCAGCACCTCGAAGCGCCAGCCGGCCTTCTCGAAGCTCTCGCCGACCTGCGGCAGGCGCTGCATCTCGGCGAGCACGAAGCCGGCCACCGTCTGGAAATCGGCGTCGCGGTCGACCTGTATGCCGAGCTGGGCGGCGAACTCGTCCGCCGCCATCCAGCCGGAAATGATCAGCGAACCGTCCTCGCGGGTGACGAGGGGCAGTTCCTCGTCCACCTCTTCCTGCAGCGCGCCGACAATCGCCTCCAGTACGTCGTTGGCGGTGACGATGCCCTCGAAATGGCCGTACTCGTCGAAGACCAGCGTCATGTGGACGTGGCTGGCGCGGATGGCGCGCAGCACGTCGAGCGCGTGGGTGCGGTCGAGCACGATGGGCGCTTCATGCACGAGGCTGGCGAGATCCGGCCGGGCGCGCGTGGCGAAGGCCTCGAGCACGTCCTTGGCCAGCACCACGCCGATGATCGAATCGGCATCGCCGTCCTGCACCGGCAGGCGCGAGCGGCGCGACACGCGCACGCGCTGGCGGATGGTCTCCAGCGGCTCGGCGAGATTGACCACCTCGACCTCGCGGCGCGGCGTCATCAGGGCATTGGCCGTGCGGTCGGCGAGGCGCATGACGCCGGCGATCATTTCGCCCTCGTCGCGCTCGATGACGCCGGCGGTCTCCGCCTCGGCGATGATCGTCTTGACCTCTTCCTCGGTCACCCTGTCGCCGCCGCTGTCGCGCTGGCCGAGCAGCATCAGGATCGCCCGGCCGGAATTGTCGAGCAGCCAGACCAGCGGCGCGCCGATCCGCGAGAGCACGCTCATGGCCGGCGCGACCTTGGCGGCGACCCGTTCGGGATCGCGCAGCGCGATCTGCTTCGGCACCAGCTCGCCGACGATCAGCGAAAGATAGGTGATCAGCACGACCACGACGCCGACGCCGAGCCATTCCGCGACGTTCTGCGACAGGCCCATCTCCTGCATCCAGCCCGACAGGCGGACGCCGAGCGTGGCGCCGGAGAAGGCGCCCGAGAGCACGCCGACGAGGGTGATGCCGATCTGGACGGTGGAGAGGAAGCGGCCGGGATGATCTGCGAGGCGAAGGGCGACTTCCGCGCCCCTGCTGCCCTGATCTGCGAGAACTTTGAGGCGTGCTGGCCGGGACGAGACGACCGCGAGTTCGGACATGGCGAGGACGCCGTTGACCACGGTCAGGATCAGGATGATCGCAATTTCGACTAGCACGAATGCTCGCAGGGCTGCGGTCGCCGCACTCGATATCGGCCCGCTTCTGGCTGCTGCATATAGGATGAGGGGTGCCTCTGGCTATGCGACTGAGCGCGCAGCACGGCCCCGCCCGGTTCCGCGCCGCTTCGCTTGACAGGGGCTGGACGCCCGGAGACAAGGCCCGGACGCCAGCAATCGAGCCAGACATCCAGCGCGGAACCCTCTCATGTCGCAAGCCCAGCTCCAGTCCGTCATCGAGGCTGCCTTCGAGAACCGCGCGTCGGTGGACGCCTCGACCAAAGGCGAGATTCGCGACGCCGTCGAGACCGCGCTGAACCTCCTCGATTCGGGCGCGGCGCGCGTGGCCGAGAAGTCGGGCGGCGAGTGGGTGGTCAACCAGTGGCTGAAGAAGGCGGTGCTGCTGTCGTTCCGCCTCAATGACATGACGCCGATTGCCGGCGGCCCGGGCGGTTCGACCTGGTGGGACAAGGTGCCGTCCAAGTTCGACGGCTGGGGCGCGGCCGAATTCGGCAAGGCCGGCTTCCGCGCCGTGCCGAACTGCATCGTTCGCCGTTCGGCCTTCATCGCGAAGAACGTCGTGCTGATGCCGTCCTTCGTGAACCTCGGCGCCTATGTCGACGAGGGCACGATGGTCGATACCTGGGCCACTGTCGGTTCCTGCGCGCAGATCGGCAAGAACGTCCACCTGTCCGGCGGCGTCGGCATCGGCGGCGTGCTGGAGCCGCTGCAGGCCAATCCGACCATCATCGAGGACAACTGCTTCGTCGGCGCCCGTTCCGAGGTGGTCGAGGGCGTCGTGGTCGGCGAGGGCTCGGTGATCGCCATGGGCGTCTTCATCTCGTCCTCCACCAAGATCGTCGACCGCGCGACCGGCGAGGTCTTTGTCGGCCGCGTGCCGCCCTATTCGGTGGTGGTCTCCGGCAACCTGCCCGGCAAGCCGCTGCCGGACGGCACGCCCGGTCCCTCGACCTATTGCGCGGTCATCGTGAAGCGGGTCGATGCCCAGACGCGCTCCAAGACCGGCATCAACGAGCTGCTGCGCGACTGAGCGGCAGCGGACAGGGGCGGCGGGCCATGGCGCGGATCGACTGGACCGACCGGCAGATCTGGCTGGAGCCCGGCGCCTGGTCCTATCTGTTCCTGTCCTTCGATGGGCGCATCCCGCGCCTGCCCTTCTGGGCGGGGGCGGTGGTGCTCAACGTCTTCGCCTATATCGGCGACCGCCTCGCCATGGATTTCGGCGGTCATCCCGCCGCGGCCGTGGTGGGCCTCGCCTTCCTCTATCCATCGCTCGCTTTGTCGATCAAGCGCGCCCATGACCGGGGCCATTCCGACCTCTATCTCCTGTTCTTCTTCCTGCCGGCCTTCCTCGTCAGCTTCCTGCAGGTGCTCGGCTATATGGATTCGCAGGGTCCGATGGGGCCGGTCCTGTTCATCCTCGGCCTGTGGGTGCTGGCGGCGCTCATCGCTCTGGTCATCGATCTCGGCCTGATGCGCGGCGAGGAGGGTTCCAATCGTTACGGACCGGACCCCCTTCAGTGACACGCCCCTGAAACCTTCGGCATTGACGAGGTGATCCGATGCCCGCCAGTGTCCGGCGAGGCGACTGATAGGATCGGAGACGGCAATGCAATTCCAGGGTATCGACTTCCAGAAGCTCCTGCTCGGCGTAGACGGCCGCATCGGCCGGCAGACCTTCTGGATCGGTTTCGCCGTGCTGATCGTGGCCGGCCTTCTCAACGGGCTGATCATCGGCTCGATCAGCACGATACTGGCCACCCTCGTCAGCCTCGCTCTTGCGGTGCCGGCCTATTGCGTGTCGATCAAGCGCTCCAACGACCGCGGCCACCCGCAGATGTACGTTCAGGGCTTCTTCGCCGTCTCGATCGCCTTTCAGGTCCTGACGCTGGTCGGCGTCTTCAACTTCCTCGGTTACTTCATCGCCGGCCTGGTCGGCCTGATCATCGGTGTCGCCGCCATCTGGCTGCTGATCGATCTCGGCGCGCTGGAAGGCACCAAGGGTCCGAATGCCTACGGCCCCGATCCCCTGGAGACAGTGCAGGCATGAATGCCGATCCGGTCGCGCTGACGCGCGTCCTCGTCCAGTGCCCGTCCGTCACGCCTGAGGAGGGCGGCGCTCTCGCCGCCCTCGAGGCTGTCCTGCGTCCCGCCGGTTTTGCCGTCGAGCGGGTGACCTTCTCCGAGCCCGGCACGCCGGATGTCGAGAACCTCTACGCCCGCATCGGCACGGGAGCGCCCTATCTGCTGTTCGCTGGCCATACCGATGTCGTGCCGCCGGGCGACCACCAGCAATGGCGCCACGGTCCCTTCGCGGGCGAGATCGCCGGCGGCGAGCTCTACGGCCGCGGCACCGTGGACATGAAGGGCGGCATCGCCTGTTTCCTCGCCGCCACGCTCGACCATCTCGCGGCGAATGGCGGCCGCCCCAAAGGCTCCATCGGTTTCCTGATCACCGGCGACGAGGAGGGGCCCTCGGTCAATGGCACGGTGAAGCTGCTCGCATGGGCGCATGCGCGCGGTGAGCGCTTCGACCATTGCATCGTCGGCGAGCCGAGCAATCCGGATGCGCTCGGCGACATGATCAAGATCGGCCGGCGCGGCTCGCTCTCGGCCATCGTCACGGTCGAGGGCCGGCAGGGCCATGTCGCCTATCCGCAGCGGGCCGCCAACCCCATTCCCGTCCTCGTCGACATTCTCGGCCGGCTCACCGCCAGGGCGCTCGACGCCGGCAATCAGCACTTCCAGCCGTCCAACCTCGAGATCACCTCGGTCGATGTCGGCAATGCCGCGACCAACGTCATCCCGCAAAAGGCGGTCGGGCGGTTCAACATCCGCTTCAACGACGAGCAGACGCTCGATGGCCTGAAGGCCTGGATCGAGGGCGTCGCGGCTGAGTGCGCGAAGCCCGGCATCGTGCCGTCGGTCGCCTATGCCCGCGGCAACTCGCAGAGCTTCATCACGAAGCCCGGCCCCTTCGTCGACATGATCGCGGCCACCATCGCCGAGGTGACGGGACGGCAGCCGGAGCTCTCCACCTCCGGCGGCACGTCGGATGCGCGCTTCATCAAGGACTATTGCCCGGTCGTCGAATTCGGCCTCGTCGGCCAGACCATGCACGCCGTGGACGAACGCGTGCCGGTCGCCGACCTCGTCGCGCTGACGGCGATCTATCGCCGGATCATCGACCGCTACTTCGCGGCATAGTCGCTAGGGCGGGCTGCCGGCTGGGCGGCTGTTCATCCCCGAACCCACGCAAGCAGGAGACGAGACATGGCCAAGGCCATCCACGCGATGATCCGCGTTCTGGACGAAGCCCGCTCGGTCGCCTTCTACGACAGCGCCTTCGGCCTGACGATTGCCGAGCGTGTCGAGTTCGACACCTTCGTGCTCGTCTATCTGCGCAATGCGGAGGCGGATTTCGAGGTCGAGCTGACCGTCAACAAAGGCCGAGCCGAGCCCTATGCGCTGGGCGACGGCTACGGGCACATGGCCTTCTGCGTCGAGGACCTCGATGCCGAGCACGCGCGGTTTTCTGCGGCGGGCCTCCAGCCCGGCAAGGTCGTGGAGTTCAACCGCGACGGCGCGCTCTATGCCCGCTTCTTCTTCGTGGCCGATCCGGACGGCTACAAGATCGAGGTGCTGCAAAGGCACGGCCGCTATCGCTGAACGCGGCTGCTCAGCCCTTGTCGTTCTCGGGCCTGTCAGGCAGCGGCACCCACGTCTCGGGATAATCGACCTGCGTCAGGTAGAGCGCATGCGGCGGGCCGACCGTGCCACAGGCCTTGCGGTCGCGTGCCTCCAGCGCCTCGGCGACATCGGCGGCGGTCCACAGGCCCTCGCCGGCGAGCTTGATCGTCCCGACCATGGAGCGCACCTGATTGTGCAGGAACGAGCGCGCGTCGAGCCGGCATTCGATGCCGGTCTCCGTCCGCGTGACGTCGAAGCGGTCGAGATTCTTCACCGGCGACTTCGCCTGACACTCCGTCGAGCGGAACGTCGTGAAGTCGTGCCGGCCGATCAGCACCTTCGCCGCCTCCTGCATCCGCGCGACGTCGAGCGGCTTCGGCGACCACCATGCGCGCTTGGCGTCGAGGGTGAGCGGCGGCCGGCGATCGATGATCCGATAGAGATAGTGCCGCCTGACCGCCGAGAAACGCGCGTCGAACGCGTCCGGCATCTTCTCCGCGGTGACGACCGCGATGGCCTCGTCCTTCAGGTAGCGGTTGGTGGCGTCGCGCACGACGCGGTTCGGCCAGTCGCGCGAGAGGTCGACATGGGCGACCTGGCCCGTGGCATGGACGCCTGTATCGGTGCGTCCCGCACCCGCCACCGTCACCGGCTCGCCGGAGAACTCCGCGACGGCGCGGGCCAATTCGCCCTGCACCGACTTGCCGAAGCTCGCCCCTTGAATCTGCCAGCCGATATAGGGCTCGCCGTCATATTCGATGGTCAGCTTGTAGCGCGGCATTACCTCAGAACCGTGCCCGGCCGAAGCTGCGCACCGCGGAGAAAGTCTGCGACCTTCATGGCCTTCGACCCGGCGCGCTGGACTTCCACCAGCCGCACCGCACCCTCGCCGCAGCCAATGGTGAGCGCATCGTCCAGCACCGCGCCCGACGCTCCCCGCCCTTCGGCAAGCGATGCGCGCAGCACCTTCACGCGCTCGGGGCCCTTGCCGAGATCGGCCTCGAACCACGCGCCCGGAAAGGGCGACAGCCCCCTGATCTTGTTGTGGACTTCGGCAGCGGGCCGCGACCAGTCGATGCGCGCCTCGGCCTTGTCGATCTTGGCGGCATAGGTCACGCCGTCCGCCGCCTGGGATGAGAAGGCGAGCGACCCCCGGTCGAGCGCGGCCAGCGCCCGCACCATCAGGTCGGCGCCCAGCACGCTCATCCCGTCATGCAGGTCCTGCGCGGTCATGTCGGGGGTGATGGCGATGCGCTCGACCATGCCGACCGGGCCGGTATCGAGGCCCTCGTCCATCTGCATGACCATGATTCCGGTCTCGGCATCGCCCGCCATGATCGCGCGCTGGATGGGCGCCGCGCCGCGCCAGCGCGGCAGCAGCGAGCCGTGAAGGTTGAGGCAGCCGAGGGCGGGCGCGTCGAGCACGGGCTTGGGCAGGATCAGCCCGTAGGCGACGACCACCGCGACATCGGCGTTGAGCGAGGCAAAATCGGCCTGCGCCTTCTCGTCCCGCAGCGTCCGCGGCGTGAAGACCGGGATGCCGAAGCGGTCGGCGAGCCGATGCACCGGCGTCTTCTGCTCGTCCATGCCGCGTCCCGCCGGCTTCGGCGCGCGGCTATAGACGGCGACCACCTCGTGGCCCTGTCCGATGATCTCCGAGAGCGTGGGAACCGCGAAATCCGGCGTCCCCATGAAGACGACGGAAAGGCTCACGCCGTCGCCTCGCGCTTCGCCGCCTTGGAGAACTTCTTCATCACCCGGTCGCGCTTCAGCCGCGACAGGTGGTCGATGAACAGGACGCCGTTGAGGTGGTCGAGTTCGTGCTGCACGCAGGTCGCCAGCAGCCCGTCGCACATCAGCTCGATGGTCTTCCCGTCGAGGTCGAGATAGCGGACCATGCATTTGGACGGCCGCTCCACCTCCTCGTAATATTCGGGGATGGAGAGGCAGCCCTCCTCGTAGGCGGAGAATTCGTCCGAGGTCCAGGTGATCTCCGGATTGATCAGCACGATCGGCTTCTTCGGCTCTTCCTTGCGGGAGAGGTCGATGGTGATGATGCGCTTCGGCACGGCGATCTGGATGGCCGCGAGCCCGATGCCGGGCGCCTCGTACATGGTCTCCAGCATGTCGTCGGCGAGCTTGCGCACTGCGGCGTCGACGCCGGCCACCGGCTCGGAAACGAGCTTCAGGCGGGTATCGGGAATGACGATGATCTCGTGGAGGGCCATGGGAGAGGGTCTTCGGGCGGCGGATGACGCGCCTGAGTTAAGCGCCCGCGCCGCGGGGGTCAATCGGCGGCGGGCGCGCCGAGCCGCACCAGCAGCCGCAGGAGCTCGGCCCTCTCGCCCGCGGTGAGGCCGGCGGCGATGCGCGTCTCGTGGGCCGCGACGATTGTCTTGGCCTCCCGCAGAAGGCCCTCGCCAGCCTCCGTCAGCGCCAGGGCATGGCTGCGCCGGTCGATCTGCGAGCGATGCCGCCGGGCCAGGCCGCGCCGCTCGAACTCGTCCATCATGGCCACGAAGTTCGGCCGCTGGATGCCGAGCGCGGCGGCGATCTCGCGTTGGCTGCGGCCCGGATTGGCCTCGATCAGCACGAGCGCGCTGAACTGCGCCGGCTTCAGGCCGAGCGGGGCGAAGCTCGCCAGAAAATCCTCGAAGACCTTGAGCTGCGCGCGCCGCAGCCGATAGCCGAGGAGGCCGCCGAGCATGCCTTCCGTCAGGCTGCCGGCATCCTCGCTTTCCTTCGCTGCTCTGGCCGCCGCTGCCGCCGTCATGTCAGGCTCGCTTCCATCCGGGCCAGCGCCGGTCTCGCGGGAAACGGTTGTGCTCCCCGCCGAGATAGTTATACTTCATATCTAATTCACGCGGAAGCGCCCGAAGAGGCGAATCGCGAAAGGGAGGACGATGACCGTGACGGCCCAGCCGTTCCATGCGGCCTGCGCGGCGGCGTGCCCGCGCAAGCGCCCGCTCGCCCCGGACGGCGCCACCCATGGATAGCACGATCCTTCTGTTCCTGCTGCAGGACGGCCTGACCAACGGCGCGATCTATGCGCTGCTAGGCCTGGGACTCGTTCTCGTCTTCGCGGTGACGCGCGTGATCTTCGTGCCGCAGGGCGAGTTCGTCGCCTATGGCGGCCTCACCTTCGCGCTGCTGGAGGCGGGCAAGCTGCCCGGCACGGCCTATATGGTCGTGGCCTTCGGGGCGGCCGCCTTCGCCATGGAGATGGTGTCGCGCCGGCGCGCGCTCGGCCTCAACGTCATCGCGCGCGAGGCCGCTTTCAAGCTGGGGCTGCCCATCGCCATCCTGCTCCTTGCCAAGGCCGTGGTTGCGGCGCAGCCGGGCGCTGCGGTCAATCTCCTGCTGACCATCGCCATCGTCGCTCCCATCGGCCCCTATCTCTACCGCGTCGCCTTCCAGCCCATCGCCGACGCCTCGGTGCTGGTCCTGCTGATCACCGCCGTCGGCGTCCATCTCGCCATGACCGGCATCGGCCTCGTCTTCTTCGGCGCGGAGGGCCTGCGGGCGCCGCCGATCTCCTCGGCCGTGGTGCCGGTCGGGCCCATCGTCGTCACCGGCCAGAGCCTCGGCATCTACGCCATTACCGCCGCGCTGATCGTCGCGCTCTACCTGTTCTTCGGCCGCACCATCACCGGCAAGGCCCTGCGCGCCACCGCCATCAACCGTATCGGCGCGCGGCTCGTCGGCATCCGCCTGGCGCTTTCGGGCCGCATCGCCTTCACGCTCGCCGCCATCATCGGCGCGGTGTCCGGCGTGCTGATCGTGCCGATGACGACGCTCTATTACGACACCGGCTTCCTCATCGGCCTCAAGGGCTTCGTCGCCGCCATTATCGGCGGCCTCGTCAGCTACCCGCTCACCGCCGCCGCGGCGCTGCTCGTCGGCGTCGTCGAGGCCTTCGCCTCCTTCCACGCCAGCGACTGGAAGGAAGTCATCGTCTTCACCCTGCTGCTGCCGGTCCTCCTCATCCGTTCGTGGACCGACCCGCATTCGGACGAGGAGGAGTGATGCACCGTCTCGCCCTTCCCCTGTTCGCCGCCATCGTCGCCCTCGTGCCGCTGGTCCCCGGCGTTTCGGTCTTCTGGGTCACGCTGCTCGACAATATCGGGCTCGCCTCGCTGGTCGTCATGGGCCTCGTCCTCCTGACCGGCGTCGGCGGCATGACCTCGTTTGGCCAGGCGGCCTTCTGCGGCTTCGCGGCCTACACCACCGCCGTCATGACCGCGAAACTCGGCTATTCGCCTTGGGCGAGCCTGCCGGTGGCGCTGGTGGTCACGGGCCTTGCCGCGGTCTTGCTCGGCCTCGTCACGGTGCGCCTGTCCGGCCACTTCCTGCCGCTTGGCACCATCGCCTGGGGCATCGCGATCTACTACGCCTTCGGCAAGCTGGAGATCCTCGGCCGCCACGACGGCATTTCCGGCATCCCGCCGCTGTCGCTGTTCGGCATCTCGCTGGTCGATCCGCGCGCTGCCTACTACGTCATCTGGGGCGCGGTTCTGGGGGCCGCGATCCTCACCATGAACCTGCTCGACAGCCGCACCGGCCGTGCCATCCGGGCGCTGCGCGGTGGGCGGATCGCGGCGGAGGCCTTCGGCATCGAGCCGGCGCGCATGAAGCTCGCGGTCTTCGTCTATGCCGCGCTGCTCGCGGGCCTGTCCGGCTGGCTCTACGCCCATGTCCAGCGGGCGGTGAACCCGACCCCGTTCGGCGTCCATCCCGGCATCGAATATCTGTTCATGGCGGTTGCCGGCGGCGCGGGGCAGGTCTGGGGCGCCATTGTCGGCGCGGGGCTCGTCACCTTCCTGAAAGACGCGCTCCAGCGCGTCGTGCCCGCCATTTTCGGCACGTCAGCGCAATACGAGACCATCGTCTTCGGTCTCTTGCTGGTGGTCATTCTGCAGGTCGCCAAGGACGGGCTCTGGCCGCGCATTGCCGGCCTGTTCCCGGCGCCACCTCCCGCGCCCGTCGATGCGAGCGCCGAGCCGCTGCCCGAGCGCGCGCGCACCACCGTCGAGCCGCTGCTGGAGGTTTCCGGCGCCCGCAAGACCTTCGGCGGCCTCGTCGCCGTCAACGACGTGTCGCTCAAGGTGAAGCGCGGCGAGATCGTCGCGCTGATCGGGCCGAACGGCGCGGGCAAGAGCACGACCTTCAACCTGATCACCGGTGTGCTGCCGGCGAGCGGCGGCACCGTCTCCGTTTCGGGCGAACGCATCGACGGCGCGCGACCGCAGGCCATTGCCGCACGCGGCGTCGCCCGCACCTTCCAGCATGTGAAGCTGCTGCCCGAGATGAGCGTACTCGACAATGTCGCCATCGGCGCGCATCTGCGGGGAGAGGCCGGCTTCCTGCGCGGGCTCCTGCGCCTCGACCGGGCCGAGGAGCGGCGCATGCTGGGCGAGGCGGCCCGGCAGATCGCGCGTGTCGGCCTTGCCGAGCACATGCACAAGCCCGCCGGTTCGCTGGCGCTCGGACAGCAGCGCATCGTCGAGATCGCGCGCGCGCTCTGCCTTGCTCCCGATCTTCTGCTGCTCGACGAGCCCGCAGCGGGCCTGCGCCATTTCGAGAAGGCGGCGCTCGCCGATCTCCTCCGCCAGCTTCGCGCCGAGGGCGTCGCCGTGCTGCTGGTCGAGCACGATATGGGCTTCGTCATGAGCCTCACCGACCATGTCGTGGTGCTCGATTTCGGCACGCGCATCGCCGAGGGCCCGCCGGCGGAGATCAAGCGCAACCCGGCCGTGCTCGCCGCCTATCTCGGAGCCGAGGCATGAGCGCGCTCCTCGCGGTCGAGAATCTGTCGGTGGCCTATGGCCGCGTCGAGGCGGTCAGCGACGTCTCGCTGTCGGTCGCACCCGGTGAGATCGTCACTGTCATCGGCGCGAACGGCGCGGGCAAGAGCACCCTGCTCAACGCCGCCATGGGCCTCCTGCCGGCGCGCGGCCGCATCGTTTTCGACGGTCGCGACATCGCCCCGGTCGAGGCTGAAGACCGTGTCGCGCTCGGCCTCTGCCTCGTCGCCGAGAAGCGCGAGCTTTTCGGCGCCATGACGGTCGAGGACAACCTGATCCTCGGCGCCTTCCGCACGGGGCGCAGCCTTGCCGCGGAGACGCTGGCCGAGGTCTTCGCCCGCTTCCCGCGGCTGAAGGAGCGCCGCGCGCAGTTGGCTGGCACGCTGTCGGGTGGCGAGCGGCAGATGCTCGCCATGGGCCGGGCGCTGATGAGCCGCCCGCGGCTCCTGATGCTCGACGAGCCGAGCCTCGGCCTCGCGCCGAAAGTGGTCGCCGACATCTTCGCGATCATCCGCGATCTCAGAGCCACCGGCGTCGCCATCCTGCTGGTCGAGCAGAATGCCCGAGCCGCGCTTAACGCCGCCGACCGCGCCTATGTCATGGAGCTCGGCCGGATCGGGCTTCATGGTCCGGCGGCGGAACTCGCCAGCGATCCGCGCATCGCCGAGAGCTATCTGGGGCTTGGGGGCTGACCGTCGGAACGGATTGTAGTCGCCTTGATGCGGTCGATGCTCCGTCGGAGCCACCCATCGCCGTAGCGCTCGGCGTAGGACATCCGCGACTGATCTCTGTCCCTGCGCAGTTCCATCCAGAATATCACGCTCACCGCGATGACCATCAGGAGGCCGAGGCCCAGTTCGGACGTGATCCCGAACAACCACGCGATCGCTGCGGCCACCGCGACGGCGGCAAGCACCAAGAAATTGCGTCGAGAATGCCGCCAGAGAAAATCAAAGAAGTCCATCGATTGCTCCACGGGGGGCGCACTCTAGGCTCCAATCACTACTTGACTGGTAATCCACCGGCAGAAAATCGATGGGCCTCGTCATGGCCGGGCTTGTCCCGGCCATCCACGACTTGAACACGACCTGAAAAGGAAAGACGTGGATGCCCGGCACAAGGCCGGGCATGACGCGGTGAGATTTGGCGGGCTTGATTGGGCCTGGGACGATCCAGGCGCACTTGTCGAACGTGCCTGAAACCTATCGCAGCAGCGTTACGCTGTCAAGGACTTTAGTCCTAAAACTGATCCCCGCCGCCCTCAATGCGGCAGGCCCACATAGTTCTCCGACAGCGATGTCATCGCCGCCTTCGACGACACGAGATAGGCGAGGTCCGCCTCCTGGATCTTCTGGTCGAAGGGCGTCGCATCGGGAAACCGATGCAGCATGGTGGTCATCCACCAGGAGAAGCGCACCGCCTTCCAGATGCGATTCAGCGCGCGGCCGGAATAGCGGTCGAGCCCCGCGCTCGTCTTGTCGGCGTAATGCTCGATGATCCCTTCCGAGAGATAGCGCACGTCGCTGACCGCGAGGTTCAGCCCCTTGGCGCCGGTCGGCGGCACGATATGGGCGGCATCGCCCACCAGGAACAGCCGGCCGAAGCGCAGCGGCTCGGCGACGAAGCTCCGGAGCGGCGCGATGGACTTCTCGAAAGACGGACCGGTCGTGATCTTGTCCGCCGTCTCGGGGTCGACGCGGCGGCGCACCTCGTCCCAGAAGCGCTCGTCCGGCCAGTCCTCCACCCTGTCGCCGATCGGGCACTGGACGTAGTAGCGGCTGCGGGTGTTCGAGCGCATCGTACACAGGGCAAACCCACGCGGCGAATTGGCATAGACCAGTTCGTGATCCGCCGGCGGCACCTCCGCGAGAATGCCGAGCCAGCCGAACGGATAGACCCGCTCGTAGGTGGTCAGCGCCGTCTGCGGCACGCTCTGCCGCGAGACGCCGTGGAAGCCGTCGCAGCCGGCGATGAAGTCGCAGGCGATCTCGTGGGTGACGCCGTCCTTCTCATAAGTCACGCGCGGCGAGACGCCGTCGAAATCGTGCGGCGTGACATTCTGCGCCTCGTAGACGGTCGGCGCGCCGGAGGCGGCGCGCGCGTCCATCAGGTCGTGGGTCACCTCGGTCTGGCCGTAAATGGTCACCGATTTACCCGACGACGCCGTGAGGTCGATGCGGTGCAGCTCGCCGTCGAAGGCGAGCGACAGGCCGTGATGGACGAGGCCCTCGCGGTCGAGCCGCGCGCCGATGCCGGTCTCGCGCAGGAGGTCGGTCGTGCCCTGTTCCAGCAGGCCGGCGCGCACCCTTGCCAGCACGTAGTCGGCGCTGCGGTTCTCCAGGACGATCGTCTCGATCCCGGCACGGTGCAGGATGTGCCCGAGCAGCAGCCCGGACGGTCCCGCGCCGATAATGGCCACCTGCACGCGCTTCATCGAAATGCCCTTGCGATTACATGGCGAGAGGCGGCGGCTCGTCTCGGAGCCGCCGCATCCCGTTCTCAGTTCACGAGCGCCCAGTTGCCGTCCTTCACCGTGATGAGGATGCGCGCGCGGTCGTCGACGCCGTAGCGATCCGTCTCGGTGAATGAAAACACGCCCTGGCTCGCGGCAATGTCCTTCTCGGTCAGCATGGCCTTGCGGATGGCCTCGCGGAACTCCTGCGTGCCCGGCCGCGCCTCCTTGATGGCCACCGGGACGACGCGCTCCAGCACCTTGTAGGCGTCGAAAATATGCGCGCCGAACTGGGTGCGGGTGTGCTGGCCGTACTTCGCCTCATAGGCGGTGACATAGGCGAGACCCGGCGCCTTGGTGGCGGCGCCGGCCGGCAGCAGTTCCGGCGCGATGACCGGCCCGGAGGCCATGATCACGCCCTCCGCCGAGCGGCCGGCAATGCGGATGAAGTCGCGGGTCACCGCGCCGTGGGTCTGGTAGATCGGCCCCTGATAGCCGCGCTCGCGGAGCGCGATCTGCGGCAGCGCCGCGCCCGTGCCGGAGGCGGCGACCAGCACCGCTTCGGGCCTGAGCGAGACGATCTTCAGCGCCTGTCCGGCAACGGAGGTGTCGGCGCGCGCATAGCGCTCGTCGGCGAGCAGCCGCATGCCGCCGGGCTCTGCCTGTGCCTTGAACTCGCGCAGCCACAGGTCGCCCCACGAATCCGAGAAGCCGATCATGGCGACCGTCTTCACGTTGTTCTTCTTCATGTGCTCGAACAGGGCCTTGGCCATCAGCGCCACCGGCTGCGGCATGACCACGCTCCACTTCTGCCGCTCCGGCGGCACCGGGATCGGCGCGAAGGAGAAGTGCGGGACCTGCGCCTCTGCCGCGACGTTCGAGACGGCGATGCCGGGCGGCGTCGTGGACGAGCCCATCAGCACGTCGACCTTGTCCTGCGTCGCGAAGCGGCGGGCATTGGTGGTGGCGGCGGTCGGGTCGCCGGCATCGTCGAGCACGATCGGGCGGATCTTCACGCCGGCGATCTCGGTCGGCATCAGCTCGACCGAATTGCGGATCGGAATGCCGAGGGCGGCGGCCGGCCCGGTGATGGAAATGGTGATGCCCACCGTCATCTCGGCGGCCTGTCCGAAGGCCCGGCCGGTGAGCCCGGTGAGGCCCAGCGCGGTGCCGCCGACCAGGGTGCTGCGTCGTGAAAGCGTAGTCATCTCGATCCTCCCAGAGTGGCGAGGCCGCTTGCGCGCGGCCCCTTTGTCGTTTCCGTCAGACAAGCATTCGCCGCCGCCCTTGTCATCGGCCATCGGCGGAAATGACGTGAGATGGGCGGGGTTCGGCATAAAGTTCCTCGACCAGACCGGCGCGGCAGGCGATCACCGCCCGCTGGTTGACCGAGCCTTTGTCGGTCACTTCGCCGCGGTCGATGGAGAGCGGATTGTCGAGCAGGGCGATGCGGGCGATCCGGGTGGCCGAGCCGGTGGCGGCGGCGGCGAAATCCGCGAGCTTGCGGGCATAGAGGTCGCGCAGCGCCGGATCGGCCGCCATCGTTTTCAGGTCGCTGACGCCCTTGAGGTGCGGGCAGGCTTCGCGCACGCCGTCGGGGTCGAGGATGACGATGCCGGCGAGATCGTCGCGGTCGAGGCCGGCGATCACCACGTCGCGGGTCATCGGCGCGGTCGCCGCGATGAAGCGCGCACGCAAGGGGCCGACGCTGACCCAGGTGCCGGTCGCGAGCTTGAAGTCCTCGGCGATGCGGCCGTCGAAATCGAAGCCGCGCGAGAAGTCCGCCGGATCGACCGGCCGCAGCGCGTCCCCGAAACAGTAATAGCCTTCCGCGTCGAAGGATTTCGCGGTGACCTCCGGCTGGCGCCAGTAGCCCGGGGTGACGTTCGGCCCCTTCACCCGTGCCTCCAGCTTATCCCCGGATGGCACGAGCTTGACCTCGTTGCCGGCGACCGGCAGGCCGACGTGGCCGGAGCGGCTGCCCTGCGGCGTGACCGACAGCGAGAAGGGTGCGGTCTCGGTCGCGCCGAGCCCGGTCAGCATCGGCAGCCGGTGGCCGGTCTCCATCACCGCGAGCTCGTCCAGCGCGCGCCAGACATGGGTCGAGAGCGAGGCGCCGGCGAAGAACAGGCATTGCAGCCGCGAGAAGAAGGTCCGCCGCAATGCGTCGTCCGCACGCAGATACGCGACCAGCGACTCGTAGCCCTTCGGCACGTTGAAATAGACGGTCGGCGCGATCTCGCGCAGGTTCCTCACCGTCGCATCGATGCCGCCCGGCACCGGCTTGCCGTCGTCGATGTGCAGCGTGCCGCCATTGTAGAGCACGAGGCCGTAATTGTGGTTGCCGCCGAACGTGTGGTTCCACGGCAGCCAGTCGATGATGACCGGCGGCTCCTCCTTCAGGAAGGCCAGCGTCTCGCGCAGCATGACCTGGTTGGCCGAGAGCATGCGCTGCGTGTTGATCACCGCCTTCGGATTGCCGGTGGAACCGGAGGTCAGCAGGAACTTGGCGATGGTGTCTGGACCGATGGCGGCATGGGCCGCGTCAACGGCAGCGCCGTCGGTCTCCGCGGTGAGGGCGGAGAACAGCGTCGCAGAGCGGCCCGGAAGGCTGCCGCTGCCGATCGCGACCTCGGTTCCGCCCGGCACGGCCGCCGCGATGGCGGGAGCGAACGGCCCTGCATCCCCCGCGAAGACGAGGCCGGGGGTGAGGAGGTCCATCACGTAGCGCAGTTTGGCGAAGTCGCTCGATACGAGCGAATAGGCCGGCGAGACCGCGCAGAAGGGCACGCCCGCCATCAGCGCGCCCAGCGACAGCAGGCCGTGGTTCACCGAATTGCCGGAGAGGATCGCCAGCGGCCGCTCGGCCGAAAGCCCGCGGCGGATCAGCGCCGTGGCGATCGCGCGCGCCGCCCGCAGCGCCTCGGCATAGGTGACGGAGCGCCAGTCCTCGCCCGCCCGCTCTGCGATGAATGGCCGGTCGGGCGCCTCGCGCGCCCAGTGCAGCAGGCGGTCGGTTATCCGGTCCGGATAGGGCGGCAGCGCCGCGCGCGGACGCAGCAGGATAGACCCGTCCGGCCGATGCTCGACATCGACCGCCGGATCGTTGAACCGGAGCGGGCGCAGCGGATGCGCCGTCACGGCATTCATGGCTTCCTCCCTGTCATCCCGTGCCGCGCCTCTTGCCGGGCGCGTGCATCGTCGTTGCGGCCTATCCGGGCCTGACCTTGCCTGCCTTCTTCGTCAGGAAGTCGCGCATGCGCATCTTGGCCTCGGCATCCCCTTGAGCCACGGCGGCCATCAGCGATTCCATCAGCAGGCCCGCCTGCGGGTCGCTGTCGGCGATGCGCGGCAGCGCCTGGATCACCGCGAAATTGGTCATGGGCGCATTGCCGGCCATCTTGGCCGCAAGCTTCTGCGCGAGGTCGAAGCCCTCGCCGGCATTCGCCAGATATTGCGAGAAACCGAGCGGCACGCCCTCCTCGGCGGAATAGGTGCGGCCGGTGAGCATCATGTCGGCCATCCGCGCGACGCCGACGAGGCGCGGCAGGCGCACCGAGCCGCCGCCGCCGACGAAAATGCCGCGCTGGCCCTCGGGCAGCGCGTAGAACGTGCCGGCTTCCGCGACGCGCACATGGCAGGCCGCGGCCAACTCGAGGCCGCCGCCGATCACCGCGCCCTTCAGCGCCGCGACCACCGGCACGGGGCCGAACTGGATGCGGTCGAAGGTGCGGTGCCACATGCGCGAATGCAGCATGCCGTCGGTGACGTCGCGCTCGGTCAGTTCGGACAGGTCGAGCCCGGCGCAGAAATGGTCGCCGACGCCGTGGATCACGACAGCGGCGATGCCCTTCGGCAGCGCGGAGAAACAGGCGTCGAGGGCGAGGACCGTCGCATCGTCAAGCGCATTGCGCTTGGCCGGCCGGTTGAGCCCGACGGTCATGACGCTGCCGCTCACCGCAATGGCGAGCGGGCCGGGCGTTGGCGCGGCGGCCACGGATATCGGCATGGTCCGGCTCCGGATGACGATAACAGTTATATTGCATAACTAAATCGCACCGACAAGCCGCAACCGCGTGTCAGCCGCCGTTGCGGCGCAGCCAGGCGCGCATCTCGCCAATTTCGCGCTCCTGCTCGCGGATGACGTCTTCCGCCCATTTGCGCGTCTGGGGATCGCGCCCGTGCTGCAGGGCGATGCGCGCCATGGCGATGGCGCCCTCGTGATGCGGGATCATGCCGCGGACGAAATCCACGTCGGCATTGCCGGTGAAGGCGATGTCCATGTCGCGGTGCATGCGGGTGTTGGCGGCCTTGAAGGCGGCCGTGGACGGGTTTTCCGCCGTGGCCGCAGGCGGCGTCGCGCCATGCGTTCCATGCCCCTGATGCTGGGCAAGCCCGCTCCCGGCGAAGCCTGCGAGCGGCAGTGCAAAAGCGATGGCGATGGCGGCTTTGCGGATCATGGCGTTCTCCTGTCCGACGGTTTCACGTCGGTGGAGTTCTCCACCTTCCAGCGATGGGAAGGTCAACAGGCCGCGTTCAGGCGAGCCAGCGCTTGCGGCGGCGATAGTGCTTCACGGCGTGGTAGTCGACCCGCTGGTGGCCGCCGAGATAGGCCTCGGCCACGTCCGGATTGGCGCTCAGCACCTCAGCCGTGCCGTTCATGAGGATGCGGCCGTTCTCGATCAGGTAGCCGGAATGGGCGATCTCCAGCGCGGCGGTTGCGTTCTGCTCGACCAGCAGCACGGCGACGCCGCTCTCGGAATTGATCTTCTTCACGATGTCGAAGATTTCGTCGACGAGGAACGGCGCGAGACCGAGGCTCGGCTCGTCGAGCATGAGCAGCTTCGGCTCGGTCATCAGCGCCCGCGCGATGGCCAGCATCTGCTGCTCGCCGCCGGAGAGATAGCCGGCCTTGGCCTTGGCGCGCTGGGCAAGGCGCGGGAAGGTCGTGAACATCTCATCGAGCAGCCGGTTCACCTTAGCCCGGTCGCTATGCATGGAGGCGGCCGCCAGCAGGTTCTCCTGCGGCGTCAGGTGGCCGAACACGCGCCGGCCCTCCAGCACGTGGGCGATGCCGCGCCGGACGCGGTCGGGCGGGTCGAGGGCCAGGATATCCTCGCCGGCAAAAACCACCTCGCCGCGCGAGACCTCGCCGCGCTCCGGCTTCAGGAGGCCGCTCACCGATTTCAGCACGGTGCTCTTGCCCGCGCCGTTGGCGCCGAGCAGCGCGACGAGCCCGCGCTCCGGCACCTCGATGGACACGCCCTTCACCGCGAGGAAGACGCGGTCGTAGGCGACCTCGACATTGTTGAGGATCAGAAGCGACATGGGCGGCCTTCGCTTGTCGAGGCGACCGGGCTGCGCGGACGCGGCCCGGCCGTCATTGTCATGGCCTGATGGTCAGGCCCGGGCGATCACTTGCCGGTGCGGCGGAACTCTTCTGAGTACTTCTTCACCTCGCCCCAGACGACGTCCTGGTTGGCGGTGAACCAGTCGGTCACGGGCACGAACTTGTCGCCATCCCAGCGCGCGATCCGGCCCTGCCCGCCGCCCTGGTGGTCCTCCTTGGTCACGGTCGTCGGCGGCAGCAGGCCATCGGCCGTGAAGTTGGAGATCGCGCGCAGGCCCTCGTTGAGCCAGGCGCCGGTGATCGGGCCATTCGGCGCCTTCTCGAACGCCTTGCGCACGCCCTCGACCATGAGGGAGGCCATCTGGACGCCGTAGTTGTAATAGGCGGTGCCGACCTTGGAGCTGGGGCCTGCGCCCTTACCCTTGGAGACGACATCGTTGATGATGTCCTGGATGAGCTTGGGCTCGCGGCCCGAGGCGCAGGGCTCGACCTTGAGCACGCCCTTCACCGCATCCTTGCCGACGACGCCCATATCCGATTCGGACAGCCAGACGCTGGACGACACCCGGTCCATCGGCAGGCCGTTGCGGACCGCCTCGGACAGCGCCACGGTCTGGCCGACGCCGGCGCCCCAGAACATCACGAAGTCCGGGCGTGCGCGCCGGACCTGCGGCCAGATCGCCGCCTGATCGTTGCCGGGGGGGGTGTAGGGGAAGGGCAGCAGCTCGAAGCCCTGCCGCTGCGCCAGCACTTGCAGGATCGGCAGCGGCTCCTTGCCGAACGGCGTGTCGATGTGGACGAAGACGATTTTCTTGCCGCGCAGGCTGCCACCGGCCACCTTGGCGAAGTGGTCGATGATCAGGCCGGCCTGCGTCCAGTAGTTGATCGACAGCGGCAGCACGTAGGGGAACGCGGTGCCGTCGGCCGCGTCCGAGCGGCCGGAGAAGGCGGTGATGAGGTTGATCTTGTCCTCGAGCGCGCGGGGCACCAGCGCCCTGGCCACCGGCGTCGACAGCGGATCGCAGAGGATGGCGCCTTCGCGCTTGCCGCGCTCATAGGCCTCGATGGCGCGCGGCAGGTCGTTGGCGTGGTCGGAGACGTCGGCCTGGATGCGGTGGCCGTTGACGCCGCCGCGCTCGTTGATCAGCGTGAAATAGTCCCGCTGGCCCTGGCTGTATTCCGAGGTCACGAACGTATAGATGCGCGTGAAATCCTGGGCCATCGTGAAGCGGATGACCTTGTCCTGCCCGAAGGCGTGGGACGGGATGAGAGCCGGGGCGGCGAGCGTTGCCGCCGTGCCCGACACGAAGATGCGACGGTTGACTGCCATTGTGTGTTTCCTCCGCCCCGTTGTGTTTTGTTGAAGGCCGTCACCGCTGGGCGTGGCGGAACGGCCAGACGAGCATGTAGTTCCTCAGATTCGAATAGATCTTGGCGAGACCGAGCGGCTCGTAGAGCAGGAAGCCGATGACCAGCGCGCCATAGGCGATGAGCGGAATATGCGCGCGCAGGTCGATCGGGATGGCGAGCCCGAACGAGGTCGCGAACAGCCCCGTCAGGTTGTTCAGCACGATCGGCGCGAACAGGATCAGCGCGGCGCCGAAGAACGGCCCGAGCACCGAGCCGAGCCCCCCGACGATGACCATGGCGAGCAGCTGGATCGACAGCTCAATATGGAACTGGTCCGGTGAGATGGCGCGCAGGTAGCAGACGGCGAGGACCGAGCCGACCACGCCGCCGATGAAGGACGAGACCCAGAAGGCGAGCAGCTTGTACTTGAACACGCTGACGCCGAGGATCTGCGCGGCGTAGTCCTTCTCGCGCACGGCGGCGAGCGCCCGGCCGAAACTCGTGCGGCCCACGTTCAGCATGAACAGCGCGATCAGGAAGCAGACGAACAGCGCGAAATAATAGGTCTCGGTGTCACCGCGCAGGCTGATGCCGAGGAAGCGCACCGGCGGCACCTGGATGGTCGCCAGCGAGCCGCCGGAGATCGCCGGCGTCTGCGAGATGACGAAGTCGACGATGTACTGCATGGCGAGCGTTGCCATCGCGAGATAGATGCCCTTAACGCGCAGTGCCGCTGCGCCGAATATGATGCCGATGGACGCCGACATGAGGCCGCCGGCGATCATGGCAAATTCCAGCGGCACGCCGGCGCGCACCAGATGCACCGCGGTATAGGCGCCGATGGCCATGACCGCGCCGTAGCCGAGATGGATCTGGCCGGCGCCGCCCATCAGGAGGTTGAGGCCGAGCGCGGCCGAGGTCCAGATCAGCCAGGGGATCAGGTAGCCGGCAAGATAGAAGCGGTCGAGCACGAAGGGCGCCGCGATCAGGAAGGCGAGCACGGCGAGGATCAGGAAGCGGTCGAACCGCAGCGGAAAGAGCTGGCGCTCGTCCTGGTAGCGGGTGTGGCGGATGCCGGCGCGGCGATAGAACATGATGGCCTCACACGCGCTCGATATGCTCGCGGCCGAACAGGCCGTGAGGCTTCAGGAGAAGCGTCAGGAGGATGATCACCGAGGCGACGATGTCGCGCGTGCCGCCGCCGACCAGCGGGTCGATGACGCCGGTCGCAAGGCTCTCCGCGACGCCGACGATCAGTCCCGCCAGCAGGACGCCGGGAATGGAATCGAGTCCGCCGAGGATGGCGATGGCGAGCGCCTTGACCAGCAGCAGCGACAGCGACCAGTCGACGCCTTGCGTCGCGCCCCAGAGGATGCCGGCAGAGGTCGCCATGACCGCGCCGAGGCCCCAGGCGACGGCGATGGCGCGCTCGACCCGGATGCCGACCGACCAGGAGGCGGTCTGGTCGTCGGCGACCGCGCGCATGACCACGCCGTAGCGCGAGTTGAAGAAGGCAAGCGACAGGACGATCAGGCCGAGCGAGATCAGCCCGCCGATCATCGTCGCGCGGTTCAGCAGCAATTCGCCGATGAACAGCGGCGCCTGCGGAATGCCGACATCCAGACGCTTCACCGCCGCGCCGAACACGCCAGGCATAAGGCCGCGCAGCATGATCTCGATGCCGAGGGTGAGCATGATGGTCATGATCACCGGCTGGCCGATCATCCGGCGCAGCGCGAGGCGCTCCACCATCATGCCGGCGAAGAACATCACGACCAGCGCCAGTGCGATGGCGATCCACATCGGCGCGCCGAGCCCGGCCGCGATTGCCCAGGTGACGTAGCCGCCGGTCATGGCCATCGCGCCCTGCGCGAGATTGACCAGACCCGACGTCTTGTAGATCAGCACGATGCCGAGCGAGACGAGGGCGTACATCAGCCCGACGAAGACCCCGGATACGGCCAGTTCCGCGATGAGGATGTAGTCCATCAGACCGGAACCTCTGTTATCGTCAGGGTGCGGCGGATGACGCCGCGTTCGCCGCTCTCATAGGTGATCGTCGCGTCGTAGACGGTCTCGCGCGCATCGCTGTAGAGCGCTGCGATCAGCGGCTCGTAGGTCGTCTCGATGATGTTGCGCTTGAGCTTGCGGGTGCGCGTGATCTCGCCGTCGTCGGCGTCGAAATCCTTGTGCAGGTTGACGAAGCGGCGCACCCGCAGCGTCTCCGGCTGGGTCTCGTTGACATGGGCGATGACGCTGCCGACGAGTTCCTGCACCTGCGGCTTCTGCGACAGGTCCGCATAGGACGTGTAGGAGATGCGCCGCTCCTCGGCCCAGTGGCCGACCGCCTCGAAATCGATGCAGACGATGGCGGTGAGCATGTCGCGGCCCGCGCCCAGCACCGCGACGTTGCGGATGTAAGGGCTGAACTTGAGCCGGTTCTCGATGAAGTTCGGGATATAGCGCTCGCCGCTCGCAGTGCGCACGACTTCGCTGACGCGGCCGAGTACGATCAGGTCGCCGTCCTCGTCGACCCGGCCGGCATCGCCGGTGTGCAGCCAGCCGTCGACAATGGCCTTGGCGGAGGCTTCCGCATCGTCGAAATAGCCGTCGATGACCGAGGGCGAGCGGACGAGGATCTCGCCTGAATCGTCGATCCTGATTTCGACGCCCTGCATCGGTCGGCCGACCGTGTGCAGTTTGACGGTGCCCTCGCCCTGCGCCGCGGTGAGCGCACAGGTCTCGGTCTGGCCGTAGAACTGCTTGAGCTTGATGCCCAGCGCGCGGAAGAACAGGAACGTGTCCTCGCCCAGCGCCTCGCCGCCGGTGAAGGCGCGCTCGGCGCGGGCAAGGCCGAGATAGTCGCGCAAGGGCGCATAGACGAGCGTGTTGCCGACGGCATGGACGAGGTGTTCGGCAAGCGTCGGCGAGCCGCCGGCAAGGCGCTTCTTCTCGAGCGCGACGGCGCGCGGCATGAACGTGTCGAACAGCCAGCGCTTCAGCGGCGTCGAGTTCTTGATGCCGACCTGGATGCGGGTCAGCATCTGGTCCCAGGCGCGCGGCGCGGCGAGGTAGAAGGTCGGCGAGACCTCGCGCAGGTCGTGGAGCACCGTTTCCTGCCGCTCGGGGATGTTGATGGTGGCGGTCAGCATCAGCCCCGCGCCGAGGGTGAAGACGAAGTCGCCGACCCAGGCCGTGGGCAGATAGGCGAACAGCTCCTCGTGCTGGTGGAAATAGCCCGACGCCGCCGCGTTCAGCACGCCGCGCGTGACGTTGTGGTGGCGCAGCGGAATGCCCTTGGGCTGCCCGGTCGTGCCGGACGAGTGCAGCAGCACGGTGATGTCGTCCGCGCCCGCGCGGCCGATCAGCTCGGCGACGAGGCCCGGCTCGCGCGCGAGGCGCGCGCGGCCCTCCGCGATCAGCGCCTCGATGGAAAGGATGCCCTCGTCCGCATAGGCGGCGAGGCCGCGCTCGTCGTCATAGGCGATCGTGGTGGGACGCCCGATCTTCGCCCTGAGCTCCAGCAGCTTGTCGACCTGCTCCTGGTCCTCGGCGAAGGCGACGGTCGGTGCGCCGTGACGGGTCGCCGCGATCAGCTCTTCCAGCGGAATGTCGGGATAGGCGGGCGAGGGATAGGCGCGCAGCATGTTCGCGGCCATCATCGCGTAATAGAGGCGCGGACGGTTGTCGCCGATGACGGTGAGGGCGGAGCCGGCCTTCAGCCCGCGCGCTTCCAGCCCCGCGGCGATGGCGGCCGTCTCTTCGAGCACCTCGGCCCAGTTCTGCTCCTGCCAGACGCCGTATTTCCGCTCGCGGAAGGCGACGCGGCTGCCGAACTCCGCGGCATTGCGGGCGAGCGCGGCGACGAGGGTCGCAGGCTGGCCGTCCGGCATTTTCGGCCAGGCAATGGCCGCGGGGGGCGTCGCATGAGCGGTCATGACGCCACCTGCTGCTGGTGGCGCTTGGCCGCCCGCTCGCCGAGATAGGCCGAGACGACCTTCGGATGGGCGATGGCTTCCTGCGGCGGACCTTCCGAGATGATCTCGCCGTAGCTCAGCACCACGACGCGGTCGCAGATGGCTGTCACCACGTCCATGTGGTGCTCGATGATCAGGATAGTGACGCCGCGCTCCTCGCGCGCATCGAGGATGAAGCGCGCGATATATTCCTTCTCCTCCTGGTTCATGCCGGCCATGGGCTCGTCCAGGATCAGGAAGCGCGGTTCGGCCACCAGCGCGCGGGCAAGCTCCACGCGCTTCTGCAGGCCGAGCGGGATCACATCCACGGGCTCGTCGCGAATGTCCTGGAGCTGCATGAACTCGATGACTTCCTCGACCATGCGGCGGTTGGCGAGTTCCTCCTTCTGCGCCCACCACCAGTAGAACAGCGTGCCGAGCGCCGACGGGTTCATATGCGTGTGGCGGCCGATCAGGATGTTGTCGAGGACGCTCATGCCCTTGAACAGGGCGAGGTTCTGGAACGTGCGCGCCACGCCCTTGCGCGCGATGCGATGCGGGGCGACGTGGGTGATGTTCTCGCCGAACAGCGTCACGGTGCCGGCCTCGGGCGGGTAGAAGCCGGTGACGACATTGACGAGCGTCGTCTTGCCCGAGCCGTTCGGGCCGACGAGGCCGAAAATCTCGCCCTCGCGCACGTCCAGCGTCGCGCCCTTCAGGGCCTTGAGGCCGCCGAATGAACGCTCGATGGAGTCGCAGGAAAGGACGATGGGGCGATCGGACGGTTTCTTGGCGGGTGCTGTCATCGCGTCCTCACATCCGGAAGACGCCGTAATGGGGATCGCCGCCGGGCGCGTTGAGCGCGGCCGAGAGCGTGATCGCCAGCGCGTTGCGCGTGTCGACGGGGTCGAGGATGCCGTCGTCCCAGATCTCCGAAGTCGAGTAATAGGCGCTCGACTGCCGCCGGTATTCCTCCAGGATCGGCTCGCGGATGGCGGCGATGCCCGCGGCGTCCAGCTTTTCGCCGTGGCGGGCGAGCTGGCGCACCTTGATGTCGGCCAGCACGTTCGATGCCTGCTCGGCGCCCATGACCGAGATCTGGCTCTGCGGCCACATGAACAGGAAACGCGGGTCGAAGGCGCGGCCGGACATGCCGTAATTGCCGGCGCCGAACGAGCCGTTGACGACGACGGTGATCTTCGGAACCTCAAGGCCCGCCACCGCCATGATCATCTTGGCGCCGTCCTTGGTGATGCCGCGATGTTCGTAGTCGCGGCCGACCATGTAGCCGGTGATGTTCTGCAGGAACAGGATCGGGGTCTTCTTCTGGTCGCAGAGCTGCATGAAATGCGCGCCCTTCAGCGTGGAGTCGTTGAACAGGACTCCGTTATTGGCCAGGATTCCCACCGGACAACCCCAGACATTGGCGAATCCGCAAATGAGGCTGGTGCCGTAGGCCGGCTGGTATTCGTGGAAACGCGAGCCGTCGACGATGCGGGCTATGACCTCGCGCATGTCGAACTGCACCTTGATGTCGCGCGGAATGATTCCGTAGAGCTCGGCCGGATCGTAGGCGGGCGGCTCGGGCGTCGCCCATTCGACCGCTGCCTTGGCGCGCTTCGGAAAGGTGCCGACGATCTCGCGCGCGATGGCGATGGCGTGCCGCTCGTTGGTGGCGGGATAGTCGGCCGTGCCGGAAATGCGGGTGTGGACGTCGGCGCCGCCGAGTTCCTCGACGGTGACCTCCTCGCCCGTCGCGGCCTTCACCAGCGGCGGGCCGCCGAGGAAGATCGCGCCAGTGCCCTTGACGATGACGTTGTACTCGGAGAGCGCCGGGACATAGGCGCCGCCCGCGGTGCAATGGCCGAGCACGATGGCGACCTGCGGAATGCCCATCTTCGACAGGATCGCCTGGTTGCGGAAGATGCGGCCGGCGAGATAGCGGTCGCCGAAAAGCTCGGCCTGCAGCGGCAGGAAGCCGCCGGCGCTGTCGCACAAATGCACCACCGGCAGGCGGTTCTCGATGGCGATGTCGAGCGTGCGGACGATCTTCTTCACCGACAGCGGATACCAGGCGCCGCCCTTCACGCTGGCATCGTCGGCGTGGATGATCACCTCGCGGCCGGAGACGATGCCGATGCCGGAGACGATGCCGGCGCCCGGCACGTCGCCCTCATAAGCCTGGTTGGCGGCGAGCGTGGAGAGTTCGAGGAAGGGGGTGCCGGGATCGAGCAGGGCCTCGATCCGGTCGCGCACGAACATCTTGTTCTGCCGTGCGAGGCGGTCGAGGTCGCGCTGCGGCCGTGTCTGGCGCGCGCTGTCCTGGGCCGCCTTCAGATCGGCGACGAGTTTCCGGTTATGCGCGGCATTGGCGGCGAACTCGGCCGAGCGCGTGTCGATGGATGAGACGATCCGGCGCATGTCAGACCGCCTCCGCCGCAAGGGTGACGAGAACGGCGTCGCGGTCGAAGCTCTGGCCCTGCGCGACATGGATATCGGCGACGACACCGTCGTGCCAGGCACGGATGGTCGTCTCCAGCTTCATGCTTTCGATGACGACCAGCGCATCGCCGGTCGCGACCTTCTGGCCGGCCGCCACGTCGATCCGCACGACGGTTCCCGGCATCGGCGCGCGGGCGACATCGGCGGCGCCGCCCGCATCGCCGTCGGCGAAACGCCGCGCGGGATCGAGATGGCGCAGCGTGTAGTTGCCGCCGGCCACATGGACATGGATCGCCTCGCCGTCGAGCACGAGCAGGGCCTTCTCGGTGAGGCCGTCGAGGTCGAGCATCGCTTCGGCGCCGCGCTGGGTGAGCGCGACGCGCGCCTCGCCGGCATCGCCCTGCAACAGGTAGGCGTCGCCGTCCCGCGCGAGCCAGACCTCGGTCTCGATGCCGCCGATATCGAAGGCGTGGCGCATCAGTTCCTCCATCCGCCGATGGCGGCATGCAGCGGCGGAACGGCGTCCGCGCCGTCGCGGACCGCGCGTGTCGCCAGCGCCGCAAGGGCGGCGAGTGTTCGGCGCACGTCCGGCGTGATCTCGGGGTCTGCGGCGAGCGCCGGATTGGCGTCGAGCCAGCCGGTATGGACCTCGCCGGCCGCGAAGGCCGGATCGGCGATCAGCCGGTCGAGGAAGCCGATATTGGTCTCGCAGCCGAGCAGCGCGAAATCCGCCAGCGCTTCGCGCGCGCGCCCGATCGCGCCCGCGCGGTCGGGCGCGTGGACGATCAGCTTCGCGAGCATCGGATCGAAATTCGTGGTGACGCGCTGTCCCTCGGCGATGCCGAGGTCCACGCGGACGCCGTCGCCGGTCGGCCGCCGCAGCTTGAGGATCGGCCCGGTCGTCGGGGTGAAGCCGCGCGCGGCGGATTCGGCATAGACACGCAGCTCGATCGAATGGCCGTCGGCGCGGATGTCGTCCTGCGCGAAGGCGAGCTTCTCGCCGGCTGCGACGCGCAATTGCGTCTCGACCAGGTCGATGCCGGTCACCATCTCGGTCACGGGGTGTTCGACCTGCAGGCGGGTGTTCATTTCCAGGAAGTAGAACTCGCCGCGCCCGTAGATGAACTCGACCGTGCCGGCATTGCGGTAACCGGCCGCGCGGGCGATGCCGGCCGCCGCCTCGCAGATCCGCCGGCGCTCGTCGGCGGTGAGGGCAGGCGAGGGCGTCTCCTCGACGATCTTCTGGAACCGCCGCTGCACCGAGCATTCGCGTTCGCCGAGATGGACGACGGTGCCGTGGGCATCGCCCATCACCTGCACCTCGATATGGCGCGGCTGCTCCACGAAGCGCTCGACATAGAGCCGCCCGTCGCCGAAATAGCGCTCGCCCTCGCTGCGGGCCTGCGCGATCTCCTGTTCCAGCAGCGCCATGTTGCGGACGATGCGCATGCCCTTGCCGCCGCCGCCGGCCGATGGTTTGACGAGCAGCGGTGCGCCGAGAGCGCGGGCGCGCTCGATGAATGTAGCCGGCTCATCGTCTTCAATCGCGGAAGGCGCGACGGGGAAGTCGTTCTTCGCGACGAAGGCGCGGGCGCGCACCTTGTCGCCCATCAGGTCGATGGCCTCGGGCGTCGGGCCGACGAAGCCGATGCCTGCCTCAGTGACGGCGCGCGCGAAGGCGGCGTTCTCCGACAGGAACCCGTAGCCGGGATGGATGGCGCCTGCGCCGGCCTGGCGTGCGGCTTCGATGATCTGTGCGCCGTCGAGATAGGCCGCGACACCGGTCTTCCCGTGAATTGGAACGACGATGTCGGCGGCCTTCGTCGCCGGTGATCCGTGATCGGCCTCGTGGGCGACGACGACGGTGCGCAACCCCAGGCGCTTCGCCGTGCGGATGATCCTGAGCGCGATCTCGCCGCGATTGGCGATCAGCAGCGTGTCGAAGGGAAAAGCGCTCATCGGCCAGTCCTTTCCGGCCGCGCCATGAGGCCGTAGCGCAGCAGTTCGACCAGCCCCCTGGCGGTGGCGTCGATATCGAGCGGACGCCCGTTCACGGCAGCCCAGGTGCGGTGCTCGATGGCGCCGAAGATCACGTCGCGCACGAGGCGCATCTCGATGTCGGGCCGCACCTCGCCGGACGCGATGCCGCTTTCGATGATGCGGACGAGGATGGACGTGTAGCGCCGATTGAGCTGCTGCACGGGAGAGCCCTGGTAGTCGGCGGCGGTCCGCACTTCCGAGATGAACAGGCGGCAGGCGTCGGCATCGTGGACGAAGGCCTCGATATGCCGGTGGATGATGCCGTGCAGGCGCTCCTCAAACGGTGCCTCGCGCACGGCGATGGCTTCGAGGTCGTCCATGGTGCGCTCGTAGAACTCGGTCAGCACCGCATTCAGGAGGTCGCGCTTGTTGGCGAAATAGCGATAGACGAGGCCGTCGGAAACGCCCGCGGCGCGGGCGATGTCGGCAATGGAGGTGCCCTCGAAGCCGCCCTTGGCGAAGGCTCCGCGCGCCGCGGCAAGGATCGAGTCGCGCCGATCCTGCATTTTTTGAGCGCTGATTACGGGCATGCGCGCGCAGCAAGCGCGGCAGTGCCGCGCCCCTCCCTGTCGTTGCGTTCCTCCTCGGCGGCGCCTCTGTCGAAAGGCCCGGGCGCTTGCCAAGATGGGATAAGTGAATATCATTCATTGAAGCATGTCAACACGCCGCAACAGGCGAAAACGTCCTGGGGAGGACACCATGACCACAGCCGCCACCGACGGGCGCAACAGCCCCTATTCCGCCTTCGACCTGACGCCCGACCAGCGTGAGATTCTCGACCTCGCCTCGCGGTTTTCGCAGGACGAACTGCTGCCGCTCCAGCCGAAGATGGACGACGAGGAATGGTGGCCGCCGCAGGCCATGCCGAGGCTGGCGGAGATGGGCTTTCTCGGTGTCACGGTGCCCGAGGCCCTTGGCGGCTCGGGCTCGGATTTCTTCACCTCCGGCCTGATCACCCAAGGACTTGCCCGCTACAATCCGTCGATCGCGCTGTCCTATGTGGCGCACGAGAATCTCTGCCTCAACAATATCGCCCGCAATGCCGGCGAGGCCGTGAAGCAGCGTTTCGTGCCTGGCCTCTGCGACGGCACGAAGATCGGCGCGCTCGCGCTGACGGAGCCCGGCGCAGGCTCCGACGCGCTCGGCTCCATGGCGACGACGGCGAAGCGCGACGGCGACGATTACGTGCTGAACGGCCGCAAGCTATACATCACCAACGGACCGGTCGCGGACCTCGTCCTCGTCTATGCCAAGACCGACAAGGCGAAGGGCGCCAAGGGCATATCCGCCTTCGTGGTGGAGAAGGGCACGCCCGGTTTCGCCGTGGCGCAGAAGCTCGACAAGATGGGCTTCCGCGGCTCGACCACGGCGGAGCTCACCTTCGACGACTGCCGCGTGCCGGCGGCAAACATGGTTGGCGAGGAGAATCGCGGCGTGGCCGTCGTCATGAGCGGCCTCGACCTCGAACGCGCCATCGTCGCCATGATCAATGTCGGCATGGCCGAGCGCGCACTCGATCTCGCCATCGACTACGCGAAGATGCGCCAGCAGTTCGGCAAGGCGATCGGCGAGTTCCAGCTCGTGCAGGGCAAGCTCGCCGAAATGTACGTCACCGTCGAGGCGATGAAGTCGCTCTGCTACCGAACGCTGGCGCAGGCCAACGAACTCGGCGAGGGCGATGGCGGCCGCGGCGAGATACACAAGGTGACCGCCGCCGCCATCATGTTCGCGGCCGAGGGCTGCACCCGCGTCATCGGCGATGCCGTGCAGATCTTCGGCGGTGCCGGCTACATGCGCGAGACCGAGGTGAACCGCCTCTATCGCGCGTCCAAGCTCCTCGAGATCGGCGCGGGCACGACCGAAATCCGCAAGCTGATCATCGCGGGGGAGTTGCTCAGGAACTGACTGTCGTCAGCCCGGAAACTTCGCCGGCCGGCGATCGACGAAGGCGGTGATGCCTTCGCGGAAATCGGCGGTGCCCGCGCGCTCCACGAAGGATGCCTTCTCGGCATCGAGCTGGGCATCGAAAGAGGCGGAGGTGGCCTCGCCCACGAGGCGCTTCACCGCCGCCGTGGTGGCCGCGGATGCGCCCTCGAAGGTGGCGGCGAGAGCGATAGCCGTCTGCTCCGCCTCGCCTGCCGGAACGATGCGGTTCACGAGCCCCCAGCCAAGGGCGGTCTTCGCGTCGATCCGCTCGTTGGTGAGGATGAGGTCGAGCGCGCGCCGCCGCCCGACAAGCTGTGTCAGCGACCACGACAATCCGCCGTCCGGGCTGGTGCCGAGCTTGGTATAGGCCGCAAGGAAGGTCGCATCCTCCGCTGCCACGACGAGGTCGCAGGCGACCGCCAGCGAGAAGCCACCGCCCGCGACCGGCCCGTGGACGGCGGCGATTACCGGCTTCGGCATGAGGGCGATGCCGCGCAAAGCGGTGTGGAACAGGTCGATGAGGCTGGCCGCCGATTCGGGCGCGCCCGCGAGGTCGCTGTGGAACAGGCCGAGGTCGCCGCCCGCGCAGAAGGAGCGGCCGGTGCCGGACAGCACCACCGCGCGCACGGCTTCGAGATCGGCCGCCGCATCGACTGCCGCGACGAGGCCGCGACCCATGGCCGGATCGAGCACGTTGAGCTGCTTCGGCCGATTGAGTCTGATGACCGCGACCGACCCGACAATGTCGAACAGGACGGGGCTGTCGGGCGATTGATCGGTCATGGCTTCCTCCATTCGGCTGGTGGCACCAGCCTCTCACGCCCTTGCAAGGTGGGCAATTTGCGGTACAGTCTCGCAAAAATGAATGATATTCAATGGGAGAGAGAAACGATGAGCGAGGTGCGCCTTGAACAGCGCGGTGCGGCGCTGTGGCTCGTCATCGACCGCGAGGATAAGCGCAACGCGCTGGACGATGCGGTTCTTGCCGAACTGATCGCCGGCGTCGAGGAGGCTGGCCGCCGCGAGGGCATCCGCGCTTTGGTGCTGACCGGCGCGGGCGCCAAGGTCTTCTGCGCCGGCGGCAACCTGAAGTCGGACGCTGACGGCGACCCCTTCCGCGGCGATCCGAACCGCCTCGACAATCCTGTCGCCGTCCTGCTGCGCGCGCTGGAGAATTGCCCGGTGGCGACCATCGCGCGGGTCAATGGCCATGCGCTTGGCGGCGGCTTCGGGCTGGTCTGCGCCTGCGACTTCGCCATCGGCGCGGACCATGTCCGGCTCGGCACGCCCGAGATCACGCTCGGCCTCTTCCCGCTCATGATCCTGCCCTCGATGCTTCGGGTCCTGTCGCGCCGCGACGTCATGCGCCTGTCGGCCACCGGCAAGCCGGTCACGGCGGCGGAAGCGGTTGCCATCGGCGCCCTCAACGAAGCGGTTCCGGCAGGCGAACTCGACGCCCGTGTGGACGAACTCGTCGCGACGCTCAAGGGCGGCGCGCCGACTGCCATGCGGTTTGGCCGGCGGGCGCTGAACACCATCGCGGAAATGCCCTATCTCGACGGTGTCGAATATGCCCAGCGCGTGCTGCCGCTGCTGGCAAAGACCGACGATGCCGTGGAGGGCTTCAAGGCCTTCAACGAGCGCCGCGCGCCGCGCTGGGCCGCGCCATGACAGGCGCTGCGGAAAAGGTCGTTCGCATCGGCGGCGCGGCGGGGTTCTGGGGCGACAGCCCCGAAGGCGCGCGGCAGCTCGTGACGCGCGGCGACATCGACTATCTCGTCTTCGACTATCTCGCGGAGATCACGCTGGCGCTGCTCGCGCGCATCCGCGCGAAGAAGCCCGACCTTGGCTACGTCCCGGATTTCGTCGAGGTCGTCGGTGGCCTGCTGCCGGAGATCGCGAAACGCGGCATCAAGGTCATATCGAATGGCGGCGGCATGAACCCTCACGGGGCTGCGGCGGAACTTGCCCGCCGCGCCGCCGCATTCGGCCTGTCGCCGAGGATCGCCGTCGTCACCGGCGACGACGTGCTGCCGCAGATCGAGGCGATCCGCGCTGCCGGGACAACAGAGATGTTCACCGGCGCGCCCATGCCCGAGCGCTTCGCCAGCGCCAACGCCTATCTCGGTGCAGGCCCCATCGCGGCCGCGCTCGCCAGGGGCGCCGACATCGTCATCACCGGCCGCTGCGTCGATTCCGCGGTTACCCTCGGCGCGCTGATGCACGAATTCGGCTGGAACGCCGGCGACCATGACCGGCTCGCTGCGGGTAGCCTTGCAGGCCACCTCATCGAATGCGGCGCGCAGGTCACCGGCGGCATCGCCACCGACTGGGCCGAGGTGCCGGGCTGGGACGATATGGGCTTTCCGGTGGTCGAGTGCCGCGTCTCGGGCGAGTTCGTGGTGACGAAGCCGGACGGCACCGGCGGCCGCATCACGCCGCTGACTGTGGCTGAGCAGATGCTCTACGAGATCGGCGATCCCGCCGCCTATCTCCTGCCCGACGTCGCCTGCGACTTTCGCGCGGTGACCATGGTGCAGGACGGGCCGGATCGCGTCCGCGTCTCTGGCGCGAAGGGCAGGCAGCCCTCCGGCATGCTGAAGGTCAGTGCGACCCATCCCGACGGGTTCCGCACCATCGGCACCGTTACCATCGGCGGACGCGATGCCGCCGCCAAGGCAGCGCGCATGGGCGAGGCGATCCTGAAGCGGGCGAGCCGCCTTGCCGCGCAGGCGGGACACGCCGACTTCACCGAGACGTCCATCGAAGTGCTCGGCAGCGAGGCGACCTACGGCGACAAGGCTCGCCCCGAGGCGCGCGTCAGCCGTGAGGTCGTGCTGAAGATCGCCGCGCGGCACGCGGACGAAAAGCCGCTTGCCATCCTCGCAGGCGAGATCGCACCCGCGGCCACCGCCATGGCGCAGGGGCTCACTGGCTTCTTCGCGGGACGGCCGGGCGTGCAGCCGGTGTTCCGCGGCTATTCGTTCCTTGTGCCGGCCGACAGCGTCACGGCGGCGGTGATCATTGGCGAGGAAAGCCTTGCCGTGGAAGCGCCGAAGGGTGGCGCGAGCGAGCCCGCATTGCTCGGCACGCAGGCGGCAACGCCCGTGCCGATTTCGGCCGCGAGCCTGCCGCTGATCGCGCTTGCGGTCGGGCGGAGCGGCGACAAGGGCAACTCCGCCAATATCGGCGTCGTCGCGCGCCGGGCCGATGACCTGCCGCTGATCCGCGCGGCGCTCACGCCTGACGCGGTGAAAGATTACTTCCGCCAGACCGGCGTGACGCGTGTCGAGCGTTTCGACCTGCCGGGCATGCACGCGCTGAATTTCGTCCTGCAGGACTGCCTCGGCGGCGGAGGCCTTGCGTCGCTGCGCATTGATCCGCAGGGCAAGGCGTTCGCGCAGATGCTGATGGACTTTCCCGTTCCCGTTCCTGCCGGCTTCGAGCCGCCGGCCCGCGGAGGCTGACCCGATGACCGATGTCGCATCCTACGATCCGCTGACCGCGCCGCTGACCTACCGGAGCGACCTCCTGAAGGACCAGGTCGTCCTCGTATCGGGCGCCGGCAGCGGCATCGGCAAGGCCATCGCCGTCCAGTGCGGCCGGCTCGGCGCGAAGGTCGTGGTCTGCGGCCGCAAGGTGGAGAAGCTGGAGGCGACCGCCGACCTGCTGCGCGGCATCGGCGTGGAGGTGATGGTGCGGCCCGCGACGATCCGCGACGCGGACGACGTCGACCGCATGCAGGCCGAGATCTGGGAGCGCTTCGGGCGGCTCGACCATCTCGTCAACAATGCCGGCGGCCAGTTCCCTCAAGCCGCCATCGACTATTCCGTGAAGGGCTGGAACGCCGTCATCGACACCAATCTCAACGGCTCCTGGTACATGATGCAGGCGGCCGCGAAGCGCTGGCGCGATGCCGGGCAGGCCGGCTCGATCGTCAACATCGTCACCGTGGTGTGGCGGGGCATGCCGGGGGTCGCCCACACCTGCGCGGCGCGCGCCGGCGTCATCTACCTGTCCAAAACCCTCGCCATCGAATGGGCGCCGCTGAATATCCGGGTCAACTGCGTCGCGCCCGGCGCCATCGCCACCGAGGGCATGGACGTCTATTCCGAGGAAGCCCAGCGCGACCTGCCCCGCTCGAACCTGATGCAGCGCTACGGCGAGGCACGCGATGTCGCCGACGCCGTCACCTATCTGGTGGGCCCGAGCGGAGCCTTCGTCACCGGCGAGGTCATGGTGGTCGACGGCGGCAATCAGGTCTGGGGCGACCAGTGGACCATCCCGCGGCCGGATTACTTCAGCCGGGAGCGCTGACGTCCGGTCCGGCTTCCCGGGGGCCTCGCGACCTATCGCCGCGCGTCACCCGTGGCGCCCGGCGCTCAGCGGCAATTTGCAACGCGCGATGCGGGAGGAAACGCACGTTTTCCCGCAAGGTCCTGCACGAACCGAAAGTTCCCCACCTTAGCGCCTCGTCGCGACAAATCTACCCCGACCCGGAAAGAGGAGCCCGGCGCACCCGCGGCTTGCACGGCATCGAACCTGCATGCCACGCTCCGAAACGATCGTATTGGAGACGTGCATGCCGATCCTTCCCAAGGCCGATGTCGTTCTGCGTGGCGGGCGTGTTTTCGTCGCTTATGGCGAGCCTGTCGCCGAGGCCGTGGCATTGTGGAGCGGCAAGGTGCTGGCGGTCGGCTCGTCCGCCGATATGGCGCCGCTGATCGGTCCGGGCACGAAGGTCGTCGAGCTGCGCGGGCGGCTGGCGACGCCGGGCCTGTTCGAGGCCCATGCCCACCTTCTGCCGATGGGCGTCTCCATGGCCGAGGTCGATGCCCGGCCGCAGGCGGCGAACACGCTCGACGGCCTCCTGAACCTCATCCGCGAGGCCGCGAAGACCAAAAAGCCGGGCGAATGGATTCTCGCCCGCGGCTACGACCACTTCCAGCTCGACGTGCGCCGCCATCCCCACCGCTCGGAGCTCGACGCAGCCGCCCCCGACAATCCGGTCTATCTGGTGCGGACCTGTGGCCATTTGGCGGTCGTCAACTCGCTGGCGCTGAAGCTCGCCGGCGTCACCAAATCCTCGCCGGTCCCGGCCGGCGGCGCCATCGAGCAGGTCAACGGCGACCTGACCGGACTGCTCGCCGAGAACGGCCGCCTTCCCGTGAAGGCCGTGCTGCCCGCCGCCTCCGACGAGGAGCTGGTCGCGGCCATCGAGCGCGGCGCCAAATACATGAACTCCTTCGGCATCACGTCGACCATGGACGCGGCCGTCGGCATCCACTCGAAATATCGCGAGATCGTCGCCTATCGCACGGCGGTGCGCACGGGCCGCCAGCCGATCCGCGTCACCCAGTGCCTGCTCGACATCCCCGAAGGCATTCTCGACCAGTGCCACGGCGAGGGCCTGGTCACCGGCTCGGGCGACGACATGCTGCGCATCGGCCCGGTGAAGATTTTCACGGACGGCTCCGCCGGCGGAAAGACGGCGGCCATGACCTCCCCTTACGAGGGCGAGGAGCAGACGCACGGCATCTACTGCCTCACCGACAAGGAGATGGAAGAGGCGACCATGGCCGTGCATGCACGCGGCTATCAGCTCGCGGTCCATGCGATCGGCGACGGTGCCATCGAGCAGACGCTGGTCGCGATGGAAAAGGCGCTGGCGAAATATCCCGACGCGGACCGCCGCCACCGCATCGAACATTGCGGCTTCAACACGCCGGACCAGATGAAGCGCATGCGCAAGGCCGGCATCGAGCCGGTGCCGCAGCCGGTCTTCATCTACGATTTCGGCGATCTCTATCAGTCCGTGATGCCCGACGAGCGCCCGGCGGCGAGCTATCCGATGAAGACCTGGATCGACATGGGCTTCAGTCCCGCCGCCTCGACCGACGCGCCGGTCTGCGACGCGAATGTCTGGCCGAATTTCTACACCATGCTGACGCGGAAGACGTCCCGTGGCACGGTGATCGGCGGCGGCGAGGCGATCTCCATCGAGCGCGCCATCCAGGCCTATACGGAGTTCGGGGCCTACGTGAACAAATGCGAGGATCATCGCGGTACGCTGAGGCCCGGCCAGGCGGCCGATGTGGCGGTGTTCTCGCGCGATCTCCTGACCGCGACGCCGGAGCAGATCCTGTCGGAGACCCGCTGCGATCTGACCATTCTCGGCGGCGCCTGCATCCACGACGCGACCGGCGAATGGAAAGGCTGAGACGATGGGGACCCATCTGATCCAGCGCGCGCTATTGTCTGTGCCGGTATTGTTTGGCGTGCTGCTTCTGGGTTTTCTGCTGCTGCAGCTTGTTCCTGGTGACGTGGCGCAGGTGATCGGTGGTCCGCAGGCGACGCCGGAGGTTGTCGAGCAGATCCGGCGGGATCTCGGGCTCGACCGGCCGCTGGTGATCCAGTTCCTGCTCTACATGAGCCGGGTGCTGCGCGGCGACCTCGGCTATTCGATGATCAACAACACGCCGGTCGTCTCGGAACTGGCCGATGCGATCGGGCCGACGGCCGAA